>Ga0164296_1000529_pt1 | contig 44528 bp, 35 predicted proteins | sample GEODES057metaG_FD_113533 | JGI IMG/M metagenome (GOLD analysis project Ga0164296, IMG submission 113533) | Dystrophic lake water microbial communities from Trout Bog Lake, Wisconsin, USA - GEODES057 metaG | ecosystem: Environmental > Aquatic > Freshwater > Lake | place: USA: Trout Bog Lake...
AGAGACGAGTAACGAGATACCCAAGCCGTAAACACCCAAGTAGCCAAAACAGCGAGCCCAACCCACCCAGAAAACCCCGAGAGAACACCTAACGCTGTAGCGACACCCTTACCCCCCTTAAACTTAAAGAAGATCGGATACAAATGTCCCAAAAAGGCAGCAAGACCTACCGCAGCCATGATTTCTGGCTGGACCCCTAGGTATTTAGCAACCAAAACAGGTAAAAGCCCCTTAAGGGCATCACCAGCCAAAGTGATGGCTGCAGCTTTTTTACCACCCAAACGTAACACGTTTGTCGCACCTGGATTTTTTGACCCCTGCTCCCTAGGATCGGGTAGCCCTGATATTTTACTTACAATGACAGCACTCGAAAGAGAACCCAAGAAATATGCAAATGGAACCAGCAGCCAAATCGTCATAAAGAACACACACCGTAGTTGTCAGGAACGCTGTGAATATGTTACCAAGTCTTAACAGACATATAGTGAGTTAAAACGCGATGGATATAATTTTTCTCCGTGGCCTTCAGGTTGATACGGTAATAGGCATCTACGATTGGGAGCGCACTATAAGTCAGACCATTGTATTGGATCTCGATATGGCTACCGACATTCGAAAAGCCGCTGAAACGGATGATATAGCTCATACTTTGGACTACAAGGCTGTATCAAAACGCATCATCTCTTTCGTCGAAAGCAGTGAATTTTTCCTAGTTGAAACCATGGCCGAAAGAATAGCCACGATCATTATGGGGGAGTTCTCAGTACCTTGGGTTAGGGTGACCCTGAATAAAAAGGGCGCCATCCGCGGAGCGAGTGATGTAGGGATTCAGATAGAGCGTGGGGGCCAATCAGCGCATGCATGAGGTCTTCATAAGCATAGGCAGCAACATCAACCCTGAGGAAAATATTGCAGCCGCACTTCGAGACCTCGATACACTTTTTGGCCCGCTCAAACGATCAAAAACCCTTGAAACTGAAGCGGTTGGATTTGAAGGGCCGTTGTTTCACAATCTCGTCATCAGCTTCCAAACTAATTTATCTCCTACGGATATCTCTCAACGACTCAGAGAGATTGAGGAGTGGTATGGAAGAACCAGAGACAGCCAGAAATTCTCCTCGAGAACTCTCGACTTGGACTTAATTCTCTTCGGTGAAGAAATCATTAATGATGGGTCCGTTAATGTACCGAGAGACGATATCTGTCGTTATGCCTTCGTCCTTGAACCCTTAGCAGAACTAGCCCCCAATAACCGTCACCCAATCATTGGCAAGACATACCGAGAACTTTGGTCCGAATACAAGAGCCGAGACAAGACTAAAGGACCATCTTCAGATTGATAAACTCCTTCCACCATCAACGGCGATGACTTGGCCCGTAACATAAGGAGCCGAGCTCAAAAGAAAGAGAACCGTCTTGGCTATGTCATCAACCTCACCCAACCGGCCTAAAGCCACCTTAGAGAGAACATTCTGCTTCGATAATGCTGAATCAGTCTCCGGCCAAAGAATAGCACCGGGTGATACACCATTGACTCTTATGTCTGGAGCCAGCTCAATCGCCATAGCTTTTGTTAAAGCCAATAGCCCTGACTTTGTGACCGAGTAAAGAGGATAGTCTTTAAGCGGTCTTTCAGCATAAATATCGAGAACATTAATGACTGAACCAGCTTGATCCTTCAAATACGGGGCAGCCGCCTTAATTAGGAAAAATGGTGCCTTCAGATTACAGGCAAAGAGCTCATCCCATTGGGCTGGTGTGACCGTTGGAACGGGGGTCGGATAAAAGGTGGATGCGTTATTTACAAGAGCGTCCAACCTTCCCCAAAAACCCATAACACGTTGGATTAGGCTACTAAAATCGTTCATTTCCGATAGATTGGCCTCAAGCACTTGAACTGAATTTTGACGCTTCCGATTCAGCTCTGCGGCCAAGGCTTTAGCCTCTTTAATGGACCGCTGGCAATGAATTACCACGTTAAATCCTTGAGCATGAAGGCAGCCAACAATTGAAGCGCCAATTCTGCGAGCTCCACCAGTCACTAGCGCTACAGGATATACAGCCTTAACTGGAATCGCGGCCAACGTTGACGGATCTATCATAAATTCACTCTGCGCGCGAAAAACAGGCGAACAGTTGCTTGACCGTATTTGCATCAAGCCCCTGATCGTAATACAAAGATTCCAGATTCATATGTCCAACTGACCCCAGAATAGGCCCCTGCGTTAAGGTTCTAAAAGATTTGCCTCCCATCAACTGGAGCGATACCGTTTGAAATAAAGCTCTAAGCTGGCCTTCCCTGACCATACTGTCAAGCATTTCTGGACCAGCGATCAAATAGGGGGTTCGATACCCTCTCTCGGATAAGGCGTTTATTAGCGCTTTCCCCTCAACCATTCGTCCTTCACCCGCAGAAATCACTTCGTAACCTTGGTTTTCCCAGAATTGGATTTTTTTGGGATCCGCCTCACTTCCCGTGGCTATTAAGCAGCGCTGATGATGATGGGCTATTGATTCATGCATTGGGAAATTAAGACTCGCACTCGCTATAACAATATCTGGCTGGGGCTTGAGCCCTTTTTTTAGCCTCCATTCATTCAAATCAGGACCCAGATCATGCCTTCCAACCTGTAAGATATTTCCAAGACGACCCTCATGTAAGGCTCTCAGGTATCCGCCGTGAGTAATTAAACAGTCTGTTTGGCAGTGCAACTCAAGAAACAATCTAAAATCGTCAGAGGTTGTTAACTGTTTTGGCAGATAAGCCAGCCCCTCATCATCTTCAAGCGCTATGCGGCCATCCAAACTGCTTAGGAAGTTGGCATAGACAAAAGGCGTACCTCGGGTACCCCTCAAATGAAGATCAAGCCCGAGGTAAAGCCCAGCAAGATCTACTGAGCCGTAAGGAGGGGGGAAAAGACGCTCGAGTTTCTTAGACAACAAGTAATTCCAATCAGGTAGGCGAAAACAAAGACCTATATGCCACGCAACCTCAGATTATCACGGATTACACCCTTTACTTCTAGCGCCCAAAGAGGCTATAGTGCTTGTTTCGGGGTGTGGCGCAGCCTGGTAGCGCACCTGCATGGGGTGCAGGGGGTCGCAGGTTCGAATCCTGTCACCCCGACCAATCAAATCAATGAGATCATGGAAGACTGAAATCCTCAATCTGTCTTTTTCCTATTTTGTACCCCCCTGAAATTAGTTACTCAGAACATAAAGCTTTAGCACGTTTGCTTCCTTCCACTTCAGTCAACCCCCAACACGTAAGCTTTGTTCACCAGTAAAGAGCAGGGATTTATCTGGGCCGATTTCTTCACTCGGGCGTCTCATGATGCGCAAGGTAGCTTTGCCTTTTGAAGAACCCAGAAGGAGATGAATACCCCCCATGTTCAGATTGAGCATTCCGATCTTATAAATATTAAAATTGGCTCCACCCGTCCATACTTTCCCATTCCGATGTTGCCTTTTAGTTAAATCTATAAGCAGTTGCGCCCCTCATGTTGGCAAATATCGTTTGACTATTATTTCCTAACATCCTCATGTGAAAACCCACCGGCCCCGCCATATAGTCAACCTTGAGGCTCATAACAAATTCTGATCTGGATTGGATCGCTGAAAAGCTAGTGTTCCCACTGAAAAAGCAGGTCGCCACTACTGTATTGACCAGTTTCGGTTTGAAGCTTCCAACGCTGGGTCAAATCGTACCTAAGCCGGAACACGTAGTTATTTTGCACCAAGCCCATGCCGTATTGAGCATAGAGCTTCGGGGTCAGATACTTACCCAAAAAGAGCGCTGTACTTTGAGCACTATCCCAAGTAGTACCAGCACCAAAACCCTGTGATACACCCCCAGAGCTTAATGAGTTCTTGACACTGATATCTACAAATCCTCCGAGACCAAGACTCTTGGCGAGTTCTTTCGCCACCAATCCACCAGCAGCACCACCGACACCACTCGCTGCTGACATCAGCTTAGGTGTCTCGGTCTGACTAAGGCCATCAGATGCGCTACCCATCACAAGATAGCGCATCATATCTGTCTGCGACATGGGCTTATTAGAGAAGAGGGAAACACTCGGTTGACTGAGCGTCCCCAAGACTTTGGCACCGACCAAAACATCATCAGCTTTTCGAGTCGCTTGAACATCAAGATTCGGATTATCTATCAGCGTATTAGCATAGTAGATACGTCCACCATCAACATCTAATGTAACGCCATACAAAGAGTAATGGCCATGATCCAAACGAATCTCTCCTGTTCCGAAAGCCTTTTGATCTGGCAATTGGCTAATATTTAAATGTCCGGATACATCCGCATCATAATTAGGCCCCGTTAGCTTTACCTTATCGCCAATTGAAAGATTGACATGCGCCTCAACCGGAAAACCACTAACCCTCTCAGTTGCATGATCCTGATTGAGAATTACCACATCACGCGATGGCTTAATCTTCTTCGTTTGGTCCTCAACATGAAGGAGGGCCTCAGGAACGTTTATATCACCCTTTAGAACATTGACATTATCGTGTGACTCTAGCGTTAGCTCAGGAGAAATTAAGATCTTAACGTCTTGAGTATTCATGGCTAGGAATCGATTACCTTGGATGGCTATCGAGAGCCCAGGATGGCCCTCTTGATTCAAAGAGGCCTTACCATCCAAATGAATTTCACCACCACCCGAACGTCCTTTCGCACTTAATGTAATATCGTTTTCATTGACTGAATGTAACTGTGCGAAGACATTCTTGACCTCGATACCTAGTTTTGGCACAGACATGAATCCATTCGAGAGGTTGCTGTCCACCTCGATATTAGGGCGTTTTACAGTGCCCAACAAACGAAGTACTAAATCTCCTTGCCCTTCAAGACTGACAGCATCATTAACCCAAGGACTTAATTTGCTCAGATCAGGAATAGCGATCCGAGCATCACCTCTCAGAGGCAGAGATCCGGGATGACTTAGATCTATCGGTGCATCCAAAACGAAAGTGGCTCTCAGAGGCGCAAAATCATTCTGGTCTGCCAGGATAGTAAATTGCCCACCCTTCCTCTGGATAAGTGCTTGAATACTCATTGGACCTAGATCTAATTCTTTCCTGGAATTGAAGACCTTTTGTTTTAACTTGGCTCCAATGACATTCAGATCCAAGGTCCCTTCATCAACCAGCGAATTTCGAATTTTGAAAGAAGTGTCTAGATTCATTTCGCCTTCGATCACATGCGATGTCGGCGTGAACATCTGAAGTTCACTCAGCACCAACTTTCGTATTTGGCTGTCTAGTTGAATATCTCCGTTTGGCATGACATTTACTTTCAAGCAGAGCGTTGCAGCCTTTTTCTCTAGACACAACCGAGCAAGGTCTATGTGACCTTCCCCTATTTTAAGGGTCGATTCTTGATGGGTTGTCCATGGCTCATCCGCCATCAAATTGGCCTTTATCTTCGTGATCTGCCCCAACCATGTATTGCCCTCCAAGCGCCCCTTGGCAAGCACGTCCAAAACTCGAGGATGATCGGCTGTTTTCCTATTAATATGGCCGGTAAGCAGGACAGATACTTGATGGGCCCGTCTAGTACCCGTAGCTGATGCCAGAAAATCCATATAGCCACCATTTATATGAATCCCAGGCGCTTTAAGGGAAAACCTCAAAGGTGAGTCCAAAGAACCCTCCATCTCTAGCTCTGATTCCAAACCAAGGAGCTTCGTGTTTTTAAAACCAATATTGCTCGCGCTTAGCTTGGCGTGGATGGGCTGATCCATTTTGACCTTAATCTGATCGTCAGACTCGCTTAAGACACCCAGAAACCTGATTGATAATCGATCGATATTTGTTGTGTTGTAGCGAAAGCCTGAGGACTCCACCTGGATCTCAGAGGGCTCGGGCCCGGAGTTAATCTGCGTCTCTAATTTGAATGTTTTAGCCACAACGTCAAGAAACGAAAAATCTTTCGCTGCCAATGATAGAGTGGTTTTACGATGACCCACCTCACCTTGGATCTGACCGTGAGTCTCAACCATTCCCTTAGAATTAGGCAGCCATTTAGCTAACTGGTCCGAACGTATACGCCAACCAAGATTTACAGAAGTCCCATAGCTCCCTTCCACAACGGCATCAAGCCCATCCCCCTTTAACTCCAAAAGGTGGATGAATAACTCTTTATCCTTCAGGCTGAATTGACCGTTGAGATCGATAGGGCTGTCATTTACTATCCCTCGTCCCTCCAATTGAAAATCAGACATCAACCCCTTAATCGACATCTGCCCCTTCGAGCTTTGCCATTTGGGGGCTTCATTCAAGGGCCACTGCAATTGACTCCAATGAGCTAAAAGGTCCATGGATGAGTCATTCCCTTGCCAATATGTTTTGCCCTCTAAGTTTAAAGCTGCAGCTGATTTAGGGTCTTTAAGTGACAACTCTTGAATCACCCATTGCCCAGGATGAAGATAGTCAATATTGAAGGCCCCCTCAAGTAAACGGTTCTTAGGGGTCTTAAAGTGACTCAATCCTTCAAGATGAACATTTGTACCTGAACCGTTGCCCTCGATATGGAAAGCAACTTTGCCCGAAGGCCAGTAAGAACTAAAAGAGCTTGGATCCAGTGAATCTAAATCCAATGTCGCCTGCCATGAAAGCTGATCCAGTGGTTTGTGTATCACCGCTGTCAACTCTGCTGCAGAGGGTGACTTTAAAAAATGAGTTAAAACCAATTCATTGAGGTTTCCAACGGCCCGAGCTTCGCCTTCCACAGACGTCTGATTGGGCGATTGCCATCTCCATTTCCAAATGAAGTCAATAGCGCCCAGATTATTTAGGTTCAAGTGACCTTTGAGGATTGAGGCGAAGCTTGGCATATTAAGCTCAAGACTTGGTATAACCACTTCGCTTTTAGAGACCTGAAGAGAGCCGAATAAACGATTGATGAACCATGGATCATCAGCAGTGTTACTTTGAATTTGAGCATTCTGAAGATCAATTTCATCAAAGACTAGTTTTATAGGAAGCCAGTGATGTGACGTTGTTTTCTTTGTGTCTTTAAGCCTCGTAAACGCAATACCTTGAAGCTTCAAAGAACGAATATGTAAAATCCCTTTTAAAAGGGTGCTAGGATCAATATCTGAGTCTAACTGATCTAAATGAAGACGGAAGTCAGGTGCGGAAACTTTCACTCCTGTCACATGGAGTTTATTTAAGACACTCCCTTCAATCCGCTCTACTTCAAAACCTGAAATCGATTTCTGAGCACATAGAAACCCCCACTGAGTCCCTGCATGTGTTGCAAATAGCCAATAGGAGATAATGGAACAAATTACGAGAAGGCCAGAAACCATTTTTACAAGGCTTGCTGCTCGTATCCTCATAAGTCTGGACCTAGAATTAAATAGACTTGGACTGGATCTAGGGCCTTTTGTAATGGAAATCCAACATCCAGTCGAACAGGTCCAACAGGGGAGTGCCATCTTGCCCCTGCACCAACTCCTGTATTCAAGGGGCCACTGAAATCATTACCGATGTAACCCATATCCGAGAAGACAGCAAAACCCCAATCACCAAATAAATGGCGATCGTACTCGAGACTTGCAACCACCATATGCGTTCCGCCTGTTCTTTTTCCCTGAGCGTTCAGTGGACTGATTTCGAACAGCCTATAGCCGCGAACAGTTGACGCGCCTCCTGTATAGAATCGTTCGGTAATGGGCATCTGATCAAAGTTGCTGGTGACCATTTGACCAATTTGGCCGCGGGCAATGACGCTATTTTCATTGAGAAAGGTATAAATACCTCGTCCTGAGAATAAGGCCCTTAGAAAGGACAGTTGAGAGCCCACTCCTTGGACGCTTCCAGCCAGATTGCCATCAATTCGAACACCCTCACGCGGGAAAATTGCATCATCCGAGTGAACCCAACTGTAATTTGCGCTCGGAATAAGTAGATCTGTCGTTTGATTGCCTGTTCCTATATTGAATGTCTCGCGAAGAAAATCTACTGATAAAGTTTCTCGCAAATCCCATACAGACGTTGAGTGACGTAACCCTCCACGAATCACCGAAGCCCAACCGGCAACGGTATCTTCTATGCCCAATTTAGAGGTAATAGCAAATTGATCGCGCTCTGGATCTTGAAGAGGGATGATGTAGGCTGCATCGACCTGATTCCATATCTGGGAAACCTTTGCGCTGGCTTGAAAGCCATGTCCATAACTATTGATGTAACGATTACGATACCCGGCACTCAATCGAGGTCCGGTATCCGTGCCGTACCCCCCACCTAGATCGAAGCGATTCTGAGGTGCCATTTCCAAATCAGCCGACATGGGTACGCGACTATCCACCGCCTTATCCAGTTTCGGTGTAATGTCAGCCTTGTTAAAGAAGCCGCTGTTGAGCAGGCTTTTCTGTGTTTTGACTACCGCCGTTTCATCATAAGGATCGTCCGCCTTGAAGCGCACGAAACGATCGAGAAGCTCCTTACTCAATGGGGTTTCTGAAAAGCTGAGCACACCAAACCGATACCTCTGCCCCGAATCTAGAGTTAAATGGATCTGGGCCTTATTGGTGTCGAGATCCACTGTGACCTCATGAAGTGAGAAATGGGCGTCAAAGAGACCCATCTCAGAGGCTTTGTGCAGCAAGGCATCTCTTCCTCTTTCATAAGACACCTGATCTAAAACATCACCCGCTTTCAATGGGAAATTATGGACTAGCTGCTGGAGTGGAGGTTCATGTTCAGCCGCCCCTAGAAGCTTAATATCCAAAGAAGATATCCGCATCGCTGGTCCCGGATTGATGGCAAAACTCACCCACCAATTATCATCCTTACGAACAATTGAACTCGAGGTAATCTCAGGACTAAAGTAACCAAAAGGCTGTAGCGCCCCACCCAGTTCATCAATGGCTCGGCTTGCGGCAAGATCAATGGCCGTCTTCTTTGCACTAGAAGTCTGATGAGCGATCATCAGAGTGGCTTTGATATTCTTTTCCTGTGCCTCATTAACACCAGAGATCATGAGGACAATAGGTGTATCAGCCTTTGACCAGCTTGGCTGAGCCATCAGCCAGAAACTTAGGACGCACATGACTAGCCATGAATAGCGAACTTTGGATCTGAAGCCTGATTGGGACAAGTGATCTTTTGCCCAGTGATACAGGGTCAATCGTTTTGAATGATTTGAAGTCAAGCAGACCACGAATAAGAGCAAACTAAGCTTTCTGGACTTAACGATGAAGCAATTGGAACAGAGGATCGACCCAGCGGTGAATCGTATACGCCGAGATTGAATCTGGAAAGCGGAAATCATTGGATAGATTCAAGGAAGACGTGATCTATGACCTCACGCCAAGCCCATCATCCTTCAGAATAATCGGCTAAAGCAAAAATTATTTCGGTCTTTACATGAAACTTACGATACAACTCTATGTTGCTTTTACAATGAACATGCACGATAAGTCTCGCCTCAATGGGACCAACGGCATAAGAAAACTAATGGAGTAGACCTGATACCCAGACTTAGACTATTTCAAGAAATAAACCCAAAAAAAACCACGCACCAAATTGAATCTTGGAGCGTGGATATCAAGGTCTGCTAAGGCATAAAAGATCGTGATGCCTGAGTATTTGTACCGCAAAGCAAAAAGAAAGATATTGATCTAAGTCATGAAATAGCTTGATTCCAATGGATTACTTATGAAAGCCATTCAGAATAAGTCTCACTTTGCATGCCACTCTCGCTATCCAGCATTTTGAGCACGACCAAGTCATCGAAGATAATCCTGCAACCAAGCTCTTGGTGTTGCGTTGGAACCTTCAATAACCGTTATTTTGGGATTAACCAGAAGGGATAAGAGATGAAGCTTTACTAATGAGGCATAGGCTTCAGCGGCATTCAGAATCAAGCCACAAATACCATTTCTATGAAGCTTACTATCTACCTACAGCATCCCCATACTGCGGTCTCTATTCTCAACGGCGCGCAGGTGAATAGCCCTAAGCAAATATCTCTGATTTCTTTCCACATAGAACCCGTCACCCAAGGCGATCTGTTCGACTAAACGGTCAACTACAATGATTTGATTCTCGAAACACTCTAGATCTCTCTAATAGAAAATCCCCTCATATGTTGATTGAGTCTGGCCTTTTGTATAATTGAATGAGATTTAATCCCCTCAGGTCGCAAAGCCCAAGCTTTTTGTCGTCATCTATTTTTAAAGTCGTTTTCTGGAAAAAGCTTCTTCTTATTTTTTGTATCTTAGCGCCGGTTTACTGACTGATTCAGTACCACTGAGCAGATTAAAAATCACTTAATCCAAACTTAACGTGACAGAGCCATAGATAACAACTCGATCACTGCCCCTCTAAATGCACATGGAGTATCCGCCTGACCTCCTCAATCGTCAAAGGATGCCCTTGAGCGGAGTGTCCAGTACGGACAACAAATTCGGAATCAACCGCACTAATATGGGCGCTTGAGTACTCAACCACCCCATCATTACCCGTCTTCACATCCATGTCGGGTAGCACCGCGATTATTGAGTGAGCCCGTATACCCTTTGCCAACGGCTCATCAACCAGTGCTTTCAAGATTGGATTACTCGGTGACATCCCATCAATACTTGTTGGCATCTTTTCACGTATCTCTTCCGGTAATTTCAACTGACCCGCTAACTGAGCAAACTTTTGCTTACTGCCCGCAAGCAAATCGCCAGGTAGCGTCAGTATCCTACTAGCCAGATTACGGACCCAACTCGTGGTCAGAAAGCTTCCTCTGTGGGGGGTAGAGATGTAGATCACTCTTTTCACAAAAGGTAGATGACTGAAGAAAAGATTTCGCTTTAACTGCTTATAGATAAAAGGGTCTACATCTATGGAATCTATAGGCCTGTCACTAATAGATCGCCATAACCGATCACCAGGATCTACAGCCGTGAGATTGGTCAGCAGACCACCTTGACTATGACCAATGACGACCATCTTACTTAGAGCGTCATCCTGATGCTTTGGATCTAAGTGGTTGACCATATCAGTCAAAGTGTCCCTCAAGTCTCCTCCGGACGACACGATTGGTATGTTACTGGTATATTCGTAGAACCAGAACTGGAAACGTTCTCTGACGATGGGATCACTTCTAAGTGTATTCACCATCTCCGCCCACCAAACAGGACTGCTTCCAGTACCGTGAACTAAAACGACAGGGATTTTCCCTGTCTGATAGGGTTGAATGAAAAGCATATGATTGCTAACAGGTTCACCCGATATAAATCGCCTTAGCCCAGCCTTCCAGAGTTCAGCATCATTAAGCCGATAAGCTAGGGGCGTAGTCGTATCTGTTTGAAGCGGTATCTGCTGACCATTCACCTCAACATCTCTATCCTCGTAAGAAGAATAGAGCTCTAGACGGGCATTCGCTTTCCCTGCATCGATCTCTGCCAGACTTCCGTTGACTCTAAAAAATACGGTGATAGGCAAAGCACCACCGTTCGGTGCAGATGAAGAACGCCTTGTTACACCGATGATCGGGAGCCCGAGCCCCGGAGAGCGATTCCGCACGGTAAAGCCATAAACATCATAAGCATCCGCGGGGTGAAATGATTCAAAATCTGAGAGGGGCCGTCCCAATAGGCTGGTATCAGCCTGGATTTTGAGCACTGAGCCTTGAACACTTCGGTCTCCCTCAAGGAAACTTACGCGATCATCAGCGCCTAGCTTCAGCGCGTGAGCCAAAGAACGGTTATATAACTCGCAGGCTTCTCTGAATCGATTATCGAAAGGGCTCGGCAAAGGCTCTTTACCTTCTGCCAATAAATACAAATATGCATAAACGGCCGACTCAAGATAGACATCTCTGGCCAGAAGCTTTTGGCTTGACCCACTATCCTCTTCAGGTAATGTTGAAGCCAAGGCGTAGCTAAGCTCTGCTAAAGCAAATAAGATGTCTCTCCGGTCATCTTTTAAGGCGATTTTATGGAGCTTCGAAATGGCTAGTTTCGGATCACGCTCATAGTCTTCGTGAAGATTCGATCGGAATAGAACAGATGTAGCGTCATTACTAAGACCGGATTCTTCCGTAAGCGGGCTTGTAGTCGAAATCCTGTAGGACTCTTCTGGAGTAACTCGGGTGATCCCTATCGGTTGGCTACAACCAGAAACCAAGGTTATCCATACAATTAAACCAATAAGAAGATAAATACCCCTAGTCAAAGATAAGTTAGAAAGGCTAAGACGCGGACTGAATGACATTAGGATCGGGCGCCTCAAGAAACTAAGTTATATCTGATCCAAGCCAGATTCAGCCATGGTCACGGCTCTAAATACCGCCCTTCCTTTATTCAAGGTTTCCTCCCACTCACTCGTGGGAACAGAATCATGGACAACACCTGCGCCCGCCTGAATGTGCAGAAGGCCATCCTTTATTACAGCTGTCCTGATCGCAATGGCCGTATCGAGATTACCTGACCATCCAATATATCCAACAGCACCTGAGTAAATGCCCCTCTTAACAGGCTCAAGTTCAGCGATGATCTCCATGGCCCTGACTTTAGGGGCACCACTGACCGTTCCAGCAGGAAAGGTTGCCCTTAAAACATCAAACGCATCATTACCTGGAATAAGCCGGCCCGTCACATTAGAGACAATATGCATAACGTGGGAATAACGCTCGATGATCATCTTATCTGTAAGCCTAACAGATCCTGTCTCTGAAACTCTTCCTGCATCATTCCTACCTAAATCAATAAGCATTAGATGCTCGGCAATTTCCTTTGGATCGGCGAGTAACTCTCTCTCAAGGGCCTGATCTTCTTCGATCGTTTTACCTCTTCTCCGTGTGCCTGCGATAGGCCTTACTGTCACGGTATTATCCTCGAGTCTAACGAGAATCTCTGGAGATGAGCCTACAATCTGGAGATCACCCAGATTGAGCTGGAACATGTAAGGAGAGGGATTAAGGCATCTTAATGCCCGATAAAGGTCAAGAGCGGATGCGTGAAAAGGAATCGTCATTCTCTGAGACAAGACGACCTGCATCACATCGCCTTCAACAATATACTCCTTGATGCTGGAAACACCGTCTTCAAATCCCTTCTGGGTGAAACCGGAAATAAAATCCGTTTCATCAACATTACGAGGCTGAGGAACAGTACGTTGTCTGATTTTGTTTTGCCTCAAACTTCGAACAATATCCAAAAGATGACTTTCCGCTCTGTCCAGCGCTTCAGGCTCAGATGGGTCTGCATGAGTAATCACCAAGAGCCGACCTTTGAGGTTGTCGAAGACCAAAACATCCTCTGAAACCATTAAAACAATATCTGGAGCGCCTATGGGATCGGGCTTTTCATTGAGAAGTTGGGGTTCAATGTAATGAATGGTTTCATAACCAAAGTAACCAACTAAGCCTCCAGAGAAACGAGGCAATCCTTCTATATCAGGCACCCGATAGCAGGCTGCAAAGTCTCTAATCCATTCCAGAGGATCTTCAACAGTAATAACTTCATCCAGTGTTCCGTCTCTTTCTATCGAAATCTCAAGTCCCCGAACACTGATGACCGTTCGGCATGGAAGTCCGATAATAGAGTATCTACCCCACTGCTCGCCGCCATGAATGGACTCAAATAGATAGGAATAAGGCTCATCGGCCAACTTCAAATAGGCACTGAGCGGGGTATCAAGATCCGCAAGCACCTCTCGCGTTACTGGAATGCGATTGAAACCTTGCTCAGCGTATAACTGGAACTCTTCTGGGGACATTTAGGATACCTTCATCATCTCTATAGTGGGCAGTGAATTCCAAAAATTGCAAAAAAACGCACCTATTACGTTACGTTAACTGCAGGCGAGTGAGAGCGCATCCAACTGGCCAAATGAATCGAGGATCACATCCGCACCTAAAACATCAACTGGATTTTCACCGTGATAACCGTAAGCCACGCAGGCAAACATGAAACCCGCAGCATGCGCTGCCTGCGCATCTGCAGAAGAGTCCCCAACCATGAGACAGTCGCTTGGTTGCACATTAAAATGACTGGCCACACTGAGCAAAGGCTCTGGATCCGGTTTAGGCCTCTGAAAATCATCTCCAGCCCCAACAAACTCGAAGAACCGCTCCAAATTGAGCAACTTCAAAAGCGGCCGGGTCAGTTTGGATGGCTTGTTAGTAATGCACGCCATCAAAAAACCCTCTTCCTTCAATGTGTTCAGAGTGCTTTCAACACCTGGATAAAGTCGTCCTCTAACACAAAGATTGGATTCATAGACAGCCATAAATATCTTGACTGCCGCTGCCAAACATTGAGGCTCACTGTTAGGCCACATTTCGCCTGATAGGCCACGAGAGACGAGCATTGACGCCCCGTGTCCAATCCAAAGCCGAATTTGATCTTCTCCAACCGCAGGACGCCCTAGTTGGAGAAGGGTTGCATCTAGGGCATGAGCGATATCTGGAGCGCTATCCAGTAGCGTCCCATCTAGATCAAATGCAATTAATCGTGGCTTCCGTGGCAGCATGATCCAGATTTTTGCTGTGGTGATTTTGCCTGGGCTAACTCATCGCGAAGCGCCTTGATGATGCTGTCGTAGTGATTCGGATCAGAAGTTTTGGCCGCTCCAAATACTGCAGACCCCGCTACGAAAGTATCTACACCCGCCTCCGCAATCTCACGAATGTTTCCGGGCCCTACCCCACCATCGATTTCTAATCTGATATCACGCCCTGAGGCTTTGATGATTTGACTTACTTTTCTGGCCTTTTCAAGTACGTATGGAATGAACTTCTGCCCGCCAAAACCTGGATTCACGGACATCAGAAGGATCATATCGACCTTTTCTAAGGTGTATTCGAGTACGTCCAAAGGGGTGGCAGGATTAAAGACCAAGCCGGCTTTACAGCCAGAATCACGGATAAGTCCTAAGGTACGATCGACGTGCTCGGATGCTTCGGGGTGGAAAGTAATGTAACTAGCACCTGCTTTAGCGAAGTCTGGGATGATTCTATCCACGGGCTTAACCATCAAATGAACATCAATAGGAGCGGTAACCCCATGCTTACGAAGCGCCTCACATACAAGAGGACCTATGGTTAGATTTGGCACATAATGGTTGTCCATCACATCGAAGTGAACAACGTCTGCCCCGGAGGTTAGGACATTGACAACTTCCTCACCAAGACGGGCAAAATCGGCAGAAAGAATGGAGGGGGCAATCCAGTTTTGATTCATGGTGTTAAGGCTCACTATATAATTTTATCCCGGCCCTCCAATAGGGAACCGGGTCGTTCAGAATTTCCTTCCGTCCTCTTTCATGTGTTAGCAACATGGTTGAAGGAATCGAATGTTGGCCTATTTTACACTCGGACCGATTACCGGCAAGAAGCGAAGGCCAGCCCCCAGTCAACTCACTGTTAAAATACAACCCAATACATTAAAACCTCAGGCCAATGACCTACCAACAGATTAAAAGCCTTATCCTCGTCGACGGCTCCTCATTCCTATACAGAGCCTTTCATGCGCTGCCGCCATTAATCAACTCTCGCGGAGAACCTACTGGCGCCATTCTCGGCGTTAGCAACATGCTGAGGAAACTGATATCTAAATATCCTGACGCGCACATCGGAGTCATTTTCGACGCTCCTGGCCGAACGTTTCGGGATGACCTTTATGAAGCCTATAAAGCAAATCGCCCGAGCATGCCAGATGATCTAAGATCACAAATTGCCCCACTACACGATGTCATCAAGGCGTTAGGCCTCCCCATTCTAATGGAGAGTGGCGTTGAGGCCGATGATGTCATTGGCACCCTAGCCATTCAGGCTGCAGCAAGAGACTATCAGGTCGTCATTTCAACCGGCGACAAGGATATGGCTCAATTGGTTTGCGAGAAAATAACGCTCGAAAACACCATGTTCGACTCCCGTCTCGATCGGGAAGGGGTCATAGCAAAGTTTGGCGTGCCACCTGAAAGAATAGTGGATTATTTAGCACTCGTCGGCGATGCATCCGACAATATTCCAGGTGTTCAGAAAGTAGGACCCAAAACCGCTGCTAAGTGGCTTCAGGACTATGGATCTCTTGATGAGCTCATCAAAAGGTCTGAAGAAATACCAGGAAAGATCGGCGAATACCTAAGAGCGTCCATTGACCAAATCCCACTATCACGGCAATTAGCCACAATACGTTGTGACCTTACCCTCGACCTGACTCCCGAAGAGCTCAATCAGAAGCCTCCTAAAATCGAAGACTTGAGCGCGCTTTTAAAACGGTTGGAATTTAACTCCTGGCTGCGGCAACTCGAGAATAGCCAAGAATCCAGTCGTTCCTTACATACTCTGACCGAGGATACGGATAGCAGAGTGATGACTCACTATGAAACCATCTTGACAGAGGAAGACTTGGAAAGGTGGGTTACAAAACTTCAGGCATCCTCATTGATTAGTTTTGACACTGAAACGACAAGCCTTGATTACTTGAAAGCGGAAATAGTAGGCATTTCGTTTTCCGTTCATAAATATGAGGCCGCCTACATCCCTTTGTCGCACCGATATCCAGGGGCTCCACCACAATTGGATCAATCTAAAACCCTAGAGAAATTAAGGCCCATTCTTGAAAGCAGCCTGCCGGGAAAACTCGGACAGAATCTGAAGTATGACTTACACGTTCTCGCCAATCATGGCATAGAACTTAATGGCATCAGTCACGATACGATGCTGGAGTCTTACGTATATAACAGCACAGCCTCAAGACATGATATGGACTCTTTAGCTGAGTATTATCTTGGCTATAAAACCATTCATTTTGAAGACGTAGCCGGAAAAGGCGCCAAACAAATTGGTTTTGAAGAAGTTGAAATCGGCATAGCGGCACAATACGCCGCAGAGGACGCTGACGTTACGCTGCGTTTGCACCAAAAGATTTGGCCGAAGCTAGAAATAGATCCTTTGTTGTCATCTGTGTATAGCGCTCTAGAACTACCTCTAATCAAAGTTTTAGCAAAAGTAGAGCGAAATGGTGTCTTAGTAGATGTGTTCATGCTGGCTGAGCAAAGCCAAGAACTGGGGATTCGCATGAAACATATTGAGTCGGAGGCGCACCACTCTGCAGGAACTCCGTTCAATCTCTCATCGCCCAAACAGATTCAAAAAATTCTTTACGAGAGCCAAGGCCTACCCGTCATTAAGAAAACACCTACAGGACAGCCCTCCACAGATGAATCCGTCTTGGCGGAACTAGCAGAAACCTTCGAATTACCGCGGCTCATCTTAGAATATCGATCCTTGGCTAAACTCCGATCTACCTATACGGAAAAACTACCTAAGCAGATCAATGCCTCTTCAGGAAGGGTACATACGTCCTATCATCAAGCCGTCACGGCAACGGGACGCCTTTCATCTTCAGACCCAAATCTCCAGAACATCCCTATCAGAACTTCAGAAGGCCGAAGAATTCGTCAGGCATTTATTGCTCCTATAGAACATACGATTGTCGCGGCGGACTACTCTCAAATTGAGCTCAGAATCATGGCTCATTTTTCAGGTGATACAACCCTCCTGGAGGCCTTTAAGGATAACGCAGACGTCCATACCCATACCGCAGCGGAAATTTTTGGTATACCCCAAGAAGAAATTACATCCGATCAGCGACGATCAGCTAAAGCCATTAATTTTGGTTTGATCTATGGCATGTCAGCATTTGGACTGGCCAAACAATTAGGGATTGATCGATCAACGGCTCAAACTTATATCGACACTTATTTCGAGCGATATCCTTCGGTCAAACGCTTTATGGACCTTACTCGGGAATCAGCCAGAGAAAAAGGGTATGTAGAAACGCTGATGGGAAGACGACTATATGTACCTGATATTCGCTCGCGGAATCCACAACTTCGTCAGTACGCAGAGCGGACAGCCATTAATGCACCTATGCAAGGGACCGCTGCCGATATCATAAAATTAGCCATGATCCGCGTGGATCAGTGGATTGAAAGCTCAGGTGCTCCAGTTAAGATGATCATGCAGGTTCATGACGAATTGGTCTTTGAGGTTCTCGATAAATTTACGCAGGAAGCCATCAAAGAGATTCGTCTCCACATGACCCAAGCCTCTCAACTTTCTGTGCCTCTATTAGTGGAAATCGGGGCTGGTAAGAACTGGGATGAGGCTCATTAAAACGTGTCAGGATTAAGCACCCATGACCATAGCCGGGACAAAGCCGGGATGACCTACGTATATCCCGTGTTATCGAGACGGTCATTAGGTCTTTCAATCGGCATCAACCTAAATCCAAACAATGCCTGCAACTGGAGCTGCATCTATTGCCAAGTTCCAAACCTTCGAAGGGGGAACGGTCCTAATATCGATCTCGTGATCCTAGAATCTGAACTGCGGCGCCTGTTGCTCAGCATTAGAGATGGCAGTTTTGCCAAACAATTCGAGGTTTCAGACGACCAATCACAGATCATGGATATCGCCATTTCTGGCAATGGTGAGCCGACATCTTCACCCCAGTTTCCAGAGGTGATACAGAGCATTAGCAAGGTCTTGATCGAGTTTGATCTGCTGGGAACCATCAAAATGGTTCTAATCACTAATGGCAGCCATATGACGAGCAAAAGGATTCAACAAAGCCTTTCTGAATGGTCTCGTCTTGGCGGAGAAGTATGGGTCAAATGTGACAGTGCTTTAGAGGCTGGGATTCGAACCATCAATGGCGTCCATCTGAGGCCTTCGAAAATACGTCAACATATCAAAACGTCCGCTCGTCTATGTAAAACGTGGATCCAAACCTGCTTTTTCAGCATAGATAATGCGCCACCTTCACCCGAAGAACTTAAAGCATATCTCGACTTTCTTCATGAACTGAAGGCATCAGAAACAAAATTTCAAGGCGTCCTCTTATATGGAATTGCGAGACCTTCTATGCAACCAGAAGGAAATCGCTTGACCTCATTGCCGCCCAAATGGTTCGATCAGGTTTCTCAAGCAATTTCGGATCTAGGCATAGAGGTGAAAACTTATGTTTAAAGAGACCTCGAACAGAGGAAGCGTTAAAGCGTACCCCCCCACAAGATGAAACTACTCACGCGTTTACTATGGGCTGTCTTACCCCTGCTTGCCGTTTCCATTTTGGTGACTGCCCTAGGACTGAGTCTCTATTCACAAAACACCGTCACCCAACAAGCGAAGGAAGATGGGCAAGTGCTCGCCAATGTCCTCGCGCGGAGTGCGGGTATGAGTGGAACAGTTGAAGAAGCAACGGATATGATGATCTCAAGGGATCTTACCTCTTCGGCCAACATTCTGGCCCAATTTGTGGCAGTAGCGGAACAATGCAAACTTCCCCCACAAGACATCAATAAGCGATTGAGAAGCATTGTTAGCCAAGATGATCTTTCAGAAATCTGGATAACCGACTCACACGGGAAAGCCTATCTTCACAGTGAGCCCATCAATGATTTTCAATTCACCTCGGATCCTTTCAGGCATCCTCAATCCTCACGATTCTGGCCCCTGCTAAGTGGCAAACCAGCACTGATCATTCAAGGGGTTGTCCCTCGGGAACTCGATGGAAAACCGTTTAAGTACGTGGGCGTTTCCGGCATAGATAAACCGCGAATTGTTCAAGTTGGGCTAGACGGCCATCTGCTCGAATCACTCCGCACAGCTCTTGGTGTTCAAGAACTTCTAAATCGTGTGGTCAGCGTAGATTTAATTGAGCGTATCTGGGTCGTCAACGAACACCTAGACACCTTAAACTTCGCTTCCGACAAAACTCCAAATCAAACCGAAAAGGTGATTTCCGAGCAAGAACAAGCGTATCTGAGAAACGTAATTAAGAAAGGTAATACGTTCAGCGAATTTGTGAACGACGTCATCAGCATCGGGGCGCCCATCAAAAGGGAAATTCACAATAATGAATATTCCATCTTTGATCCGCTGAAGCATGCACCCAATAGAGGTGACTCACAAAACAACGAGGGTACTGAAGTTATTGGTGCAATCTTATTGCACATCCCTACTACTATTCTGACCAAACTAATCTCGAATGAGATCTTAATTACAGCGGGCACAACGCTTGGCATTCTCCTTTTAGGTGCGTTGACTCTTATCAGTTTCACTCGACGTGTAGTTGGACCAGTCACTACGGTGACAGACGCAGCAACAGCCCTTCAAAGAGGCCATTTCAAGTCAACGGATTTGGATCTTATCTGCAAGAGACAAGATGAGGTCGGAACCCTAGCTACTGTGTTCCAAGGTATGGCAAACGAACTAACCAACCAGAGGGAAACACTTGAAAAACAAGTACTTGAAAGGACGAGTGCGCTTGCAGACAAGAATCATCAGCTAGAATCCGCCCAGAAACAAATCGAAGGAGAATTGGGGGTTGCGCACGCCCTACAACAAGCAATTCTCCCAACCAGTTTCCCAAAAATAAGCGGTTATTCTGGTAGTGGAAAAATGAAACCAGCCAAACAATTGGCGGGTGACTTTTATGACTTCATACCACTTAAAGATGGAAAAATTGGGGTTCTCATTGCTGATGTCTCCGACAAAGGGGTCACCGCCTCATTCTTTATGGCCATCAGCCGAACCATTTTGAGATACGAGGCTGAACAACAGGATTCGCCCGCAGAGTGCCTTGAACAAGCCAATAAACGTATCTATGCATCGAACCCCATGATGCTCTTTGTGACTGTTTTCTATGGTGTTTTGACCCCTGAAACAGGTGAGTTCGTATACAGCAATGGGGGGCATCTGCTCCCCTATATTTTCAACATCAATGCGTCTCCACGGGAGATAGGCGCAACTGACGGGGCGCTTCTAGGCATCAGTGAAGACATTAAATACACTCAGAATACGATTCATATCAATGTTGGGGATCGGTTATTCCTATTTAGCGACGGTATTACAGAAGCTTTTGACCCAGACAACAAAGCGTATGGGAACGATGGTTTAATTCAATGTCTTGATCAGCTGAAGGATCGGACTGGAGATGAGATCGTCAAAAAAGTGATTGATTCGGTCGAGCTCTTCGCTAACGGAGCCGCTCAATCGGACGACATCACCGCTGTCGCCCTCGTTCGAGAGCTCTAACCACTCATCCTCCTGTGACAGGGGTTGCGGTTTGTGACAGAATTACACGCTTTTAAGCTGGAGAAGCAAATGCGCGTCATTCTTCTGGGGAGTCCTGGCTCAGGAAAAGGAACACAAGCCCAAGCCATCACCGAAAAATTTGGAATTCCCCAGATTTCTACAGGCGATATGCTTCGTGCAGCAGTAAGAGAGGGTACACCCCTCGGCCTGGAAGCCAAAAAGATTATGGATGCAGGTCTTCTTGTATCCGATGAGATTATCCTCGGCCTTATCAAAGAGCGGATCAAAGAGCCTGATTGCGTCAACGGTTTCCTTCTTGACGGCTTCCCAAGAACAATCGCTCAGGCAGATGGGCTCACTAATCTCGGTATTGAGATCGATCACGTCGTAGAATTCATTGTAGAAGACGAGGAAATCGTGAAAAGAATGAGTGGGCGTCGCGTTCATCCTGCTTCCGGACGGTCTTACCACCTGATCTTCAATCCGCCAAAGGATGAAGGCCTAGACGATGCTACGGGCGAACCTCTGATTCAAAGAGATGACGATCGCGAAGAAACCGTTCGAAAACGATTGGCTGTTTACCATGACCAAACTAAGCCTTTGGTCGGCTACTACCAAAACAAAGCCGATCATGGGTCGGTTAAATTCGCAAGCATCAACGGAATCGGCCCAATGAATTCGATTACTGAAAGGCTGTTTGCCGTTCTAGCTCATTGATTGATTGAAGGCTTAATTTCCAACATCGATCATACCAAGCGATCAGACAGGCTATCTACCAAAATAAGATTTACCAATCCAAGCGAGAGATTAAACCTATGGCTGGCAAGACCCTATACGACAAACTTTGGGACTCCCATGTGGTTTGCACAGAAAATGATGGTTCAGCTTTAATCTACATAGACCGTCAGTTACTTCATGAAGTCACATCTCCACAAGCCTTTGAGGGACTGAGACTCAGTGGACGCAAAATATGGCGAGCCTCAGCCAACCTTGCAACCGCTGACCACAACGTCCCTACTATCGGCAGGAATGAGGGCGTTGCTGACCCAGTAGCCAGACTTCAGATTGAAACCCTTGCACAGAATTGCCGCGAGTTCGGGATTCTCGAGTTCGGTATGGCCGATCATCGGCAGGGTGTTGTCCACGTGATGGGACCTGAGCAGGGTGCCACCCTTCCGGGAATGACGATTGTCTGTGGCGACTCCCATACCGCAACCCATGGCGCATTTGGGGCGTTGGCTTTTGGTATAGGAACTTCCGAAGTAGAGCATGCGCTTGCTACTCAATGTCTGGTCCAACGTAAATCAAAGAACATGCTGGTCCAGATTGAGGGCGAGCTCGGCGCAGGGGTCACTGCAAAAGACATCATTCTCGCTGTCATTGGGAATATTGGAACAGCTGGTGGCACCGGTTACACCATAGAATTCGCAGGCTCAGCGGTCAGTTCACTCTCCATGGAGGGACGAATGACTCTCTGCAACATGGCCATTGAGGCAGGTGCTCGAGCCGGTTTAGTTGGGGTAGACGACTCAACCATCCGTTATGTCCAAGGCCGCCCCCTAGCGCCTTCCGGAAAACTTTTGGAAAAGGCCATCGAGAGCTGGAAATCATTAAAGAGCGACCCTGATGCCGTCTTCGACGCTGTTGTGAAGATCAAGACATCGGACATTAAACCTCAAGTCACCTGGGGCACCTCACCAGAAATGGTCATCTCTATTGATGAGTCCATTCCTCTACCAGAGCTTGAAAAGGACTTGGTCAAGCGTGAAGGTATGATCAGAGCGCTCGACTACATGGGTCTAACCTCAGGAACGCCTATTCAGGCTATAAATATCGACAAGGTATTTATAGGTTCTTGCACCAATGGACGCATTGAGGACTTGCGAGCCGCGGCAGAGGTTGCCAAAGGCCGCAAGGTTGCGAGCACTATCAAACTGGCCATGGTTGTCCCTGGCTCAGGCCCAGTAAAGTCTCAAGCAGAACAGGAAGGTTTGGATAAAATTTTCCTAGACGCCGGGTTCGAGTGGCGTGAACCGGGCTGTTCAATGTGTCTCGCGATGAATGCGGATAAATTGGAACCAGGTGAGCGTTGTGCATCAACTTCGAATAGAAACTTTGAAGGTAGACAGGGGTACGCCGGTAGAACACATTTAGTGAGTCCGGCCATGGCCGCTGCAGCAGCGGTATACGGTCATTTTGTCGATATACGTAAGCTGGAGGATCTGCCATCAGTTCCAGCGCCTTCTCACAACTTAGTTGCTGAAGCAGAGACTGCTTTAGAGCTTGAAAAAAAGGCTGATGTAAACACATCACCTATTCAAGCAGCCAAACCCAAAAAAGCTTCCGCTCCTAAAAGAAACCCCGGTACTTCGACCAAAAGGACCACAAAGCCATGAAATCATTCAAATATATAAACTCCAGAGTGGTATCCCTAGATCGGGCTAATGTCGATACCGATGCGATTATTCCGAAGCAATTCCTAAAATCTATCAAACGTAGCGGCTTTGGTGTCTATCTATTCGATGAATGGCGCTATCTCGATAGAGGCGAGCCAGACATGGATTGCACCAATCGCCCCCTGAATCCTGACTTTGTGCTGAATAAGCCGGCAGCCTATCGAGCAAGGATCCTTCTGACTCGGGAGAATTTCGGTTGCGGATCTTCAAGAGAGCATGCACCTTGGGCCCTCGATGATTATGGCTTCCGGGTCATTATTGCACCGAGCTTTGCAGATATCTTCTACAACAACTGCTTCAAGAATGGGATCCTTCCGATTGTCCTGGATCCTAAAGTCATTGATCAACTCTTTGCGGAGAATGCGGGTATTGGCTATCAAATGGAAGTGGACCTTAGAACGCAAACCATTACTACAAAATTCGGCCAGAAAATCCCATTTGAGATCGAACCAACACGTAAACATCGACTAATCAATGGTCTCGATGACATTGGATTGACGCTACAACATGCCGACGAAATAAGAAGCTATGAGGATCGTCGAAAAGAAGAAGCCCCATGGCTCTTTAATGCAATGGCTAGCTGATCATACATAGCAAGATAGGAAAAAGAATGACCAAAAAAATCGCAGTCTTACCAGGTGACGGTATAGGTACGGAAATCGTTGCCGAAGCCATTAAAGTGCTTGATTGCCTAAAGCATGATTTTGGGCTCTCCGTTGAAACCGAGTTCGCTCTGATCGGCGGCGCTGCCTATGACGCTTCCGGAACCCCTTTTCCCGCCGATACCCTGAAAATCTGCCAACAAGCAGATTCCGTTCTTCTGGGCGCGGTGGGTGGACCCAAGTGGGAGCCGCTGGATTATTCATTACGACCTGAAAGAGGTCTTTTGGGACTGCGGGCAGAACTCGAACTATTTGCTAATCTCCGCCCTGCTATTCTCTACCCACAGCTGGTTGAAGCCTCAACATTAAAGGCTGAGGTCGTGTCTGGTCTAGATATCATGATTATCCGAGAACTTACGGGTGGCATTTACTTTGGCAAACCACGAGGACGCCGAGTCAATGATCGCGGCGAGAGAGAGGGATTCAACACATTGATTTATAGTGAAAGTGAAATACGCCGAATTGGCCACATTGCTTTCAAAACCGCACAAAAGCGAAATGGTCGACTTTGCTCGGTAGACAAGGCAAATGTACTTGAATGTACGGAGCTTTGGAGAGAGATCATGATCGAAATCTCAAGCGAGTATCCTGATGTCGAGCTTTCCCACATGTATGTCGATAATGCGGCCATGCAACTCGTTAGGGCACCAAAACAGTTCGACGTTATGGTCACCGAAAATATGTTTGGCGACATCCTGTCTGATTGTGCCGCTATGTTAACTGGTTCAATAGGAATGTTACCTTCTGCTTCACTCGATAAAAATGGAAAAGGGATGTACGAACCGATTCATGGTTCTGCGCCTGATATCGCTGGAAAAGGACTTGCAAACCCTATTGCAACCATCCTATCGGTCGCGATGATGCTCCGTCATAGTTTTGGTGATAGCGACAACGCAAGCCGAGTTGAGAAGGCGGTCACCTCGGCACTCGATGCGGGTTACCGAACAGCGGACATATACTCAGACGGCACAAAAAAAGTAGGCGCCCAGGCGATGGGCGATGCCATCGTTTCCGCTCTAAGAGCGCAATAAGACTTAGATAAACACGTATGAGTAAAACCTATAACGTAGCCGTACTGGGTGCAACGGGGGCCGTTGGTGAGACGATGCTCTCACTGCTGGATGAGCGAGGCTTCCCGGTGGGTGAGGTACATGCATTAGCGAGCAGTCGATCAGCTGGCCATAAGATTACGTTTAAAGATACCGAACTCACCGTCAAGGACGTTGCTGAATTCGACTTTAGCCATGTTCAGATTGGTTTATTTTCCGCTGGAGCTTCTGTATCCGCCGTATATGGCCCCATTGCAGCCGCCGCCGGATGTGTAGTCATCGACAACACTTCTCAATTTCGCTATGACGACAATATCCCACTGGTAGTGCCAGAGGTGAATCCTCATGATATTGCATTACACAAATCCAAAGGCATCATTGCCAACCCAAACTGCTCCACCATTCAGATGCTTGTAGCTTTGAAACCTATTTACGACGCGGTGGGAATTGAACGCATCAATGTCTGCACATATCAAGCCGTTTCGGGAACAGGCCTAAAAGCCATCGATGAACTCGCCCAACAAACAACCCAATTACTTAGTGGTAAACCTATAACCCCCAAAGTCTACCCAAAACAAATTGCTTTCAATGTTCTTCCCCAGATTGACGTCTTTATGGAGAACGGATACACAAAAGAAGAAATGAAGATGGTTTGGGAGACACGGAAGATCATGGGAGATGACCGTATCGAGGTCAACCCAACCGCTGTCAGAGTTCCAGTTTTTTATGGCCACTCTGAAGCCGTTCATATTGAAACGAGAGAAAAGATTTCCTCAGATCAAGCTCTTGAATTGCTCCGTAAGGCTCCCGGCGTTATTGTTGTTGATGATCGTCAACCCGGTGGCTATCCAACAGCCGTAACCGAAGGGGCAGGAAATGACCCTGTTTACGTTGGACGCGTCCGCGAAGACATCTCTCATCCAAGAGGCTTAAACCTTTGGGTTGTATCCGATAACGTTCGCAAAGGTGCCGCACTGAACAGCCTTCAAATTGCTGAAGTTTTGATCAAAGACTACCTTTGAGGTTTTTATCCATGGCGCTTTGATTTTTAGAGCGCCATCCACTTAGAGGCGAACTGCGGCTCCTGTGAATGCATTTTTCCTCCAAGCCTCGTAGAGCACCAACGCCACCGCATTAGAAAGATTAAGACTTCGACTCTCTGAGACCATTGGAATGTACAGGCGGTGTGACTCAATCAGTGAATCGAGAATTTCTTTGGGTAAACCCCTTGATTCTGGCCCGAATATAAATGCATCTCCGGGCATAAAGTCTGGGCAGTCATAGCTGGTTTGCCCTTTTGTTGTGCAGGCAAATAACCGATTCGGGCTAATGGCCTTCAACATCTCCGAAAAACTGGGGTATTCACTCACACTGGCCCATTCGTGATAGTCAAGGCCAGCTCTTTTGAGTTTCGTATCGTCCAGTTCAAAGCCTAAAGGGTGCACTAAATGCAGTCTCGCTCCCATATTGGCGCAAAGCCTTATGATGTTACCCGTATTAGGTGGGATCTCGGGTTCGAATAACACAACATTGAACAAGGTCGATCACCCAACGCTGGGGCTGACAGGATTCAACTTCCAAATATCGCGATTGTATTCAAGAATGGTCCTGTCAGAGGAGAATTTTCCTGAAGCCGCCGTATTCAAAATACTCATTCGAGTCCATCGCTCTTCATCTCGGAAGACAGCCGCCGATTTCTTGTGGGCCTCAATATAGGAGGTAAAGTCGGCAGCCGTCATCCAAGGATCTTCGGAACTCTTGATCGAGTGAATCACAGGATCGAATAAGCCAGGTTCATCCTGATTGAATACCCCACCTTCCAGTAAGTTCATTACGCGGCCGAGATCTTCATTGACCTGAATGATGGCAAGTGGGTCGTAGTTTATTTTGGCCTTTTCGACTTCATCTGCTGTGAGACCAAATAGAAAGAAGTTGTCAGCCCCCACCTCTTCCCGCATTTCAATATTGGCTCCATCTAAAGTACCGATTGTCAGAGCGCCGTTCAGCATGAACTTCATATTACCCGTTCCGGAAGCTTCTTTTCCTGCTGTTGAAATCTGTTCCGATAAGTCAGTTCCCGGGCAGATCAACTCCATGCCCGTAACTCTATAGTTAGGGAGGAACACTACTTTTAAGCGATCACCGACCAGTGGATCTCCATTGACTATGGTCGCGACATTGTTGATGAGTTTAATGATGCGCTTCGCCATCAAGTACCCAGGGGCTGCTTTACCGCCGAAGAATACGACGCGTTGAGTCCAGTTCTTTGTATCTCCTCGTTGGATACGGTCGTAGAGGTGAATCACATGTAACACATTCAACAGCTGCCTTTTGTATTCATGTATGCGCTTTACCTGCGTATCGAACATCGCATCACAACTAATTCGGATACCCATAGACGATTCCGTGTAATCCGCAAGGCGTTTCTTATTGGCTCTCTTAATGTCGCGCCATTGTTTTCTAAACTTGCGATCATCCGCATAAGCGCTCAGCAACGAAAGGTGAGACAAGTCTTTTTTCCATCCCTCACCGATGGTCTTTGAGATGAGCGCAGCCAATTCTGGATTGCAACCAGACAACCATCGTCTTGGCGTAATACCGTTGGTCTTATTATTGAACTTTTGAGGCCACAGCTCATAGAAATCCTTGAACATTCCTCCTACCAGCAGATTGGAATGTAAAGCGGCCACCCCATTCACTGAAAAGCTACCAACTATTGCAAGATAAGCCATTCTCACTTGCTTATCCCAACCTTCTTCAATCAGCGACATCCGGCTAAGCCGCTCGGTATCACCGGGCCATCGTTTGGCGACTGCTTCTAGGAAATGCGCATTAATCTCATAAATAATTTCAAGAAGACGCGGCAAAAGCTTCTGAAACAAACGAACGGACCACTTTTCTAATGCTTCAGGAAGCAGTGTGTGATTGGTGTAAGCCATCGTTTGGGAGGTAATATCCCAAGCCCGGCCCCAAGACACTTGGTAGTCATCAACTAGAATACGCATTAACTCAGCGACCGCTATCGTTGGATGCGTATCATTCAATTGAAAGACATTCTTGGCCGAAAACTGACTGAAATCATGCCCATATACATTGACCCAATCCGTCACAATATCCTGAATACTGGCCGATGCTAGAAAGTACTGCTGCCGTAATCTTAATTCTTTACCGTTCTCACTCCCATCGTTCGGGTAAAGAACCATGGTGATATTTTCAGCGCTATTTTTAGATCTAACTGCTTCCGTGTAATCGCCAGCATTGAACTCACTGAGACTAAAATCATCCGTGGCTGTCGCATTCCATAGTCTAAGTGTATTAACCGTACCGTTATCAAAACCAGGAACTGGGACGTCATAAGGTACTGCCAAGACATCCTGGGTATCCAACCAAAACACTTTGCCTGTCTTTGAATCTTTAGCAGTATGACCGCCAAATCGGACCTTAACGGTCAACTCCGGCCGCTCGAGCTCCCATACGTGGCCATTCCTAAGCCAATCATCTGGCTCTTCAACCTGATATCCCTCTTCAATATGCTGTCGAAACATCCCATATTTGTAACGAATACCATAACCCATAACGGGTAACTGCAAAGTGGCACAGCTATCCACAAAGCATGCGGCCAAGCGACCTAGGCCACCATTACCAAGGCCTGCATCATGCTCAACATCGACGAGCTCTTCCAGGACGAGGCCCAACGACTGAAGCGCTTTCTCACTGACAGAATCGATCCCAAGGTTCAACATGGCATTTCCAAGAGCACGCCCCATCAAAAACTCAAGAGAAAGATAATAAGCACGTTTGCAGTTAGAAGATTGGTATGACTGCTGAGTCGCCTTCCATCGCTCCATCAACCGATCACGAACAGCTAAAGCAAAAGCGGTATAAGTGTAATGAGCTGACTTACAAAGACGCCCTCGGCCTAGGGTGTAATTAAAATGATGCGCAACGTCATGAGCTAAATCGAGACCCTTCATTCCAAGAGGTTTAATCTCAATTAGTTTGGCGGTAGGGGTACTCTTGATTAAATGTCTGGTGGGCATGGCTTTTCCGTTCTGGCTTGTATACAGGAGGGAGCGCCAAACCTATGGGCGTTTTTTTGTCCCAAGAAATCGACAGACCGACCATGTCTTGGATTTGTGCGCTTGCGGCACAGGTAGCTGCATCCCAACCTAGGAATTATCGCACTAATTCACCAAGGAAGGGATGAGAGAAGCGAACTCAGTTCAGAGGCTATGCCTTTGCTGAGCGACTAGACATCTAGATTCAATTCTGCAATTTTCCTGGTAAGCGTATTTCTCCCATAGCCAAGAAGCTTGGCGGCTTCTTGCCTTCGGCCGCGGGTAGCACTGAGAGCCGTTGTAATGAGAATCCCCTCAGCAGAATCAATGGCATCTTTAGCTATATTCCGTTGACCCAATCTGATCTTCTCATCAACCCAGTCGCGAAGTGCACTTTGCCAATCTTCGGCCGGTGCATTGACTGTATTATCTTTTGATGTCTGTAAAAGTTCGGGCGGCAGATCATCTAAATGAACGTCCTTTCCCGCAGCCATCACGGTAATCCATCGACATGTGTTCTCGAGTTGACGAACATTACCAGGCCAATCAACCCCGCACAGATAAGCCTCAACATCGGGTCTTAGTATTTTGGTTTCCGCTTTAATCTCAAGACTAGCTTCTTTCAGGAAGTGGCGAAGCAAAAGAGGAATATCCTGCCTCCGCTCACGTAAGGGAGGCAGATGAATTCGGATCACATTGAGACGATGATAAAGGTCCTCTCGGAAACGGCCCTCAGCAACCAGCGCATCAAGGTTCTGGTGAGTAGCAGCGATGATACGAACATCTACCTTAATGGGCGTATGAGCTCCAACGGGGAAAAATTCGCCGTCCGCAAGGACTCTAAGCAGCCTCGTTTGGAGCTCTGCAGGCATATCTCCAATTTCATCGAGAAAAAGAGTCCCGCCATCAGCCTGCTCAAACCGTCCTGCTCGTCGCGCCTGAGCCCCAGTAAAGGCGCCTCTTTCATGCCCAAATAGCTCTGATTCCAAAAGATCCCTAGGGATGGCCGCCATGTTCAGGGCAATGAAAGGCTGGTTCGCTCGAGGGCTATGTCTATGAAGGGCTCTCGCAACCAGTTCCTTTCCTGTTCCCGACTCGCCATTGATCAAGACGGTAATATGTGATCGCGCCAAGCGGGCGATCGCACGAAAGACTTCCTGCATAGCCGGTGCTGCACCAATAATCTCGGGTGTTGCCTCGGGTACGGCCAAGGGCTCTAGTTCGGACCTAGAACTTCTGGCTTGAACACACGCTCTTTGGACTCGATCAACTGCTTCATCAACATCAAACGGTTTGGGTAGATACTCAAAAGCACCCCCGTGGAATGCGGAAACAGCACTCTCCAAATCGGAATGTGCGGTCATAACAATGACAGGTAAATCAGGATACCGAGCTTGCAGGCGCTCGAGTAATGCTAGCCCATCCATTCCTGGCATCCGAATGTCGGTAAGCACCGCTTCCGGCTGATCCAAGGCCAATGCCTCTAGTAGACTGTTAGCAGCAGAAAAGCTTCTAGTCTGGATTCCGGCCTTTTGCAAAGCCTTCTCTAAGACCCAACGAATTGACCGATCATCATCAACGATCCACACCTGGTCAGGTTTTGTCATGACCAATCTCCAACGGCAAGAAAATAGAAAAAACTGTATGACCAGGCTCGCTTGAGCACTCGATAAGCCCGCCATGCTGGTTAATTAAGGATTGAGCCACAGAAAGACCCAAACCCGTACCTTCGGCTCGACCCGTGACCATAGGATAGAAAATCTGTCCCATCAGCTCTGGTTTGATTCCGGGACCGTTGTCCTCGATTTCAACTTTAACCGCCATGCGGTTTCGCTTATGACCAATCGTCACCTGCCGATGAATTCGAGTGCGAATGGAAATAAGCCCTGAATTACCAATCGCCTGAGCGGCATTTCGGACAATATTCAGCAAAGCCTGAATGAGAAGATCTCCATCACCATCGACCGTTGGAATACTGGGGTCGTAATCTCGCTCAATGACAACGCCCTCGGGAGCTTCGACCTGAACAAGCTGACGAACCCGTTCTAAAACCTTGTGAATATTGATCGGACTTTTAGATAGTGGTTTATTAGGCCCTAGCATACGATCCAATAAGGATTGCAGGCGATCTGACTCTTCCATGATGATCTGCGTGTATTCACGCAACTCCTCATCAGGAAGCTCCCTTTGCAGCAGCTGAGCCGCACCACGAATCCCACCCAATGGATTCTTGATTTCATGCGCTAGGCCTCGGAGCAGCATACGGGCCGCATTTTGTTGAGCCAGTATCTGTTCCTCCATCGAGATCCTAAGATGTCGATCAACCTGTTCAACCTGAACTATGACTGCTTCAGGCTTATCCTGATCAAGAATCGGTACGATTGTGAGATTAACGGTCACAGGATGGGATTGAGCACCCAATACCAGATTTCTTTTGGTTAAAGACTCCGCTTCGTCCATTGCACGATGTAAATCGAGCTCTATGGATCGATCACAGAGCGCGAAGATTTCCTTTGCTCTAAGCTTTAGAACCTGCCTCGCACTGACAGCAAAGAGCATTTCCCCCGCCAAATTGATATAGACCAGCTTACAATTTGTATCAAAAAGCAAAACCGCATCGGTAAGATGATCCAGAATTCGCGGAAATACCTTCGCTGTGTCATTGAAATTCATAAAACTTGGTAAAGCAATTAAGAGGCCAACGTTCGGAAAATTCCTTGCGTTTGATAAACACTGACCGACTCGTGGCTCAGCATCGAGGCGCACCATACCCGCTCATGCAACCAATAAACGTTCGCACCATAGTGGTGCGCATGAACGCGGTAAAGAACAACGAGGAAAATCAGCTCAGTACGACAACCGATCTTTGGTGTAACCGACTAATGAGATCATTTCCAAACAATAGAAAGGAATTCAAGTCACTGTAAGACAGCTCGTCAGCGACTTTGGCTAAGACCTCCTTCAACAAGGAATCTCCATCGGCTTGGAGCATCTTAAGAAGACGATAAGTTATGTCATTAATCTCCATGAACTTTACATCGTCGCTTTGATCACGATAAACCACTAGATGAGTGGGCTCATCAGGCGGCACTTGAGGCTGGTTATCCTTATGAATGGAATGAACCGGGAAACGATAAACAAGAGGCCAAGCCACTTTGGAGAGCTTCACCTTAGCGTCAAGGAACGAATCGGGCAATTCACCCAATACATCAGGGGGGCTATCTTCCGAGATTGCAAGAGCCAATTCCACCCATTCATAATGAGCCAACTCTCGAATAAAAGGTGGGTCAGACGGCGACACACCCCTTTCGTAATCTAAATAATGGAGAAACTCCTTACCAATCTCTATAAACAGTGGGCTTGTGCTTCGATGTCTTGAATAAAAATCGTGAACTAAAGACATCCAGCCATCATTCATGATGACTTTAAGAACAGGGAAACCACTAGAAAGAAAGGCCTCCATATTATTTATAAAAAGAGCTCTGTATGCTTGCATACGATCCAAGCACACACCTCTCGGCAAGGAAACGGAACTTGGACTTCTAATATATGCGGCAAAATCCATCTGTAGCTTGATGAAGTCGGACACCTCAAACCTCATCCAAAGCGCTTTGAAAGTGGGGCGTGAGCCAGTTGAAGTCTACGAATTTCTTCAACCTCGAGAAGGAGATCAGCCAGAGGCGGCAGATTAAAGTCGCGCTCAAGTACGGTAGGAAGTACACCAAAAAGCTCATACGCCCGATCCAGAAGGCACCAAACTGGATCGATGACCGATGCACCATGGGTGTCAATCAGAAAATCTTCCGACTCCTTATAATGGCCAGCCACATGAAAACCAACCACGCGATCCCTTGGAATAGCCTCTAGAAATGCTAGCGCATCATAACCATGGTTAACGCTGTTCACGTAAACATTATTAACATCCAAAAGCAAATCACAATCGGCCTCCTCGAGAACAGAACTTAGGAAGTCAATCTCTTCCATATCTTTTCCAGGTGCCGCGTAGTAAGAAATATTTTCGATGGCCAAACGGCATTCCAGAATCTCTTGTGTCTGCCTAATTCGACCAGAGACATACTTAACAGCATCTGAAGTAAAAGGGATAGGCATTAGGTCATATAGGTGACCATCATCGCTACAGTAACTCAAATGCTCACTGTAACTTTTAATTGCATGTTTTCTTAGAAAGGATTTTAGCTCCAGCAAAAAAACATGATCTAAAGGAGCAGGACTGCCCAAAGAAAGGGATAAACCATGGCAAGAAAAAACGTATTTTTCAGTTAATTCAGCAAACTGCTTACCCAGCTTTCCCCCAACTCGCATCCAGTTTTCTGGTGCAACTTCAAAAAAATCAACTGATTTTGGCACGGCCGAGGAGAGCGGACCCAATAAGGCCCGCCTCAGACCTAAGCCTGCGCCTCTGAGCTCGTACAAAAGAACTCCCTAACGGGAACAATCCTTTTTACTTAGATGGGGCGGGTGCTGTAGCCGGCGCACTAGATGGCTGATTCGTTGTCATACCAGCACATTTACCTTCCATAGCCTTATTTTGCTGACTTTCAGTCGGCTTAGATTGATTCATCATAGCCCCACAATTCATTTCGGGAGTCATGGCCTTCTGTGAGCCACATTTACCTTCACCACAAACCATCTCTTTGGTTTCTTTGCCCGCTTCGGCCACCTGCATGTAGCCCACAGCAAGGTCTTTCATCTCAAAAGGATTCTCGCTAGCCGCAACCGATCCAGCAACCGATGTAGCAATCGCCGCACCCAATACCGTTAACTTCGTTTTGTTGTTCATCATTGGTTATCTCGTTTTGAATTTATTTATCCTTTAGATAAAGGGGATCTAAAGGAGACGTTATCAAGCTCAAAAATTAATCTAATCACACCAACACACGCAGAATCATTTCTTTACGATGGCGTTTTATATGTTCGAACTCCAAGACATCATTCTCACATACCCAGTCCAATTCTGCATCATTCAGAACAACTTACGGATTAAGTCGCACCCAATGCAGTCAAATTCAGACTAATTTTCCTTAATCAAGTTTCACTACAAGTGGAAAGGGTTGTTAGCTTGGGCTATTCTTTGCCGAAACCCACCCAAATGATGTAGTCTTGGACTCATGGGAAGAGCATCCATCTGACACGCTGGCCGAGGCCTATTATGTTCTGTAGAAATTGTGGAAACGAAGTCAAAGATAAATCAGTTATCTGCAGCGCCTGCGGCTACTCAACTGGAGATTCAGGCGAGATGACAGCTTCCGCGGGAAAGCGCTGGAGTTGGTTTACGATGTTCGTCACGATAGCCGTGTTTATTGCTTTACTCTTGATAGCGATCATCGCAGGCCTTTAAGGAAAACCGAGTATCAAACCCTCATCATGGTTTCTCGGTAGTACCTCAACTCATGAATAGATTCCAGGATATCGTCTAAAGCCCTGTGGGCGCATTTTTTCTTAAACGCACCCTTCACTTCCGGAGCCCAACGATCAGACAGCTCTTTTAGGGTTGATACATCAAGATTCCGATAGTGAAAGAAGGCTTCCAGTTTCGGCATACATCGAAATAAGAATCGTCTATCCTGACAGATACTGTTTCCGCACATTGGAGAGACACCGGCCGGAACCCATTCTGAAAGAAACTCAATCGTTGAAGCCTCTGCAGTTTCTTCATCTATGTTGCTGGCACGAACGCGATCGATAAGCCCAGAATCCCCATGATGTTTTCTGTTCCAATCGTCCATTCGCCGCAGTGCCGATTCAGGCTGAAACACCGCAAAAACCGGTCCTTCAGCGAGAACATTCAACTCCTTGTCCGTAACCACAGTGGCAATTTCAATGATGCTGTCATTGACAGTATCGAGGCCTGTCATTTCGAGATCAATCCAGATGAGGTTTTGAGCGTTTTTTGTCATTTACTTGTCAGAGTATTAGTTGAAGGTAAAAAGACCTTGAGATATAGGTTTTTCTTTGCTTGTATCAGATTCTATCAAAGGCTAAGCTTGGCCACCGCATTGGAGACATCAAAGCTATGAACTACTTCACAACCATTTTCTTGGTCATGCTTTCACTTTCGTTCGCCATCGAGCTTTGGCTTTCGTTAAGGCAGATCAGATTCGTAAGAGCACATAGGGAAATGGTCCCAGAAGCTTTCAAGGAAAACATCACTGAAGATGCCCACAAGAAAGCCGCAGACTATACCGTAGAAAAAGGACGGCTCGGCAATATAGATCGCGTCATAGGAGTACTGACATTGCTCATGTTTACTCTAGCGGGTGGAATCGATCGCATCCAATCGTTTTGGCTACAACTTGACCTTTCCCCGCTTCTAACAGGTGCGGCCGTTATATTTAGTGTCTTATTAATCGGCCAGTTCATTGAGTTACCGGTATCACTCTATCAAACCTTCGTGATAGAAGAACGTTACGGATTCAATAGAAACACGTTCAAACAATTCATCAAAGACCTGCTCCTACAAACCACGCTTACGCTCGTGATCGGCGCACCTCTGATCATGCTTATTCTCTGGGTTATGGATTCTTTAGGAAGCTTATGGTGGCTGCTGGCTTGGGTCTTGGTTATGGGCTTTTCCATACTGATGAGTTGGGCCTTTCCTACGTTCATTGCCCCGTTATTCAATAAATTCACTCCGCTACCCGATGAAGTACTTCGAAAACGGATTGAGACACTTCTCACTCGCTGCGGCTTCCAAAGCAAAGGGATTTTTGTGATGGATGGATCCAAGAGGTCCGGACATGGTAATGCTTACTTTACGGGTATCGGCGAGAGTAAGCGGATCGTTTTCTTCGATACTCTGGTCGACTCTCTTGATCACGATGAATTAGAAGCCGTACTCGCACATGAACTGGGGCATTTCAAGCGTAAACATGTCCTTAAAATGTTGTTTATGAGCTCAATGATTACCCTCGCTGGATTTGCTGCACTTGGATGGCTTAGTCATGAAACATGGTTTTACTCGGGTTTAGGTGTCAACACTCAGTCAAACGCCACTGCACTTTTACTTTTTATGCTGGCCTCGCCCGTCTTCACGGTTTTTCTCCAACCTTTGATGGCGTTGATTCAAAGACGTTACGAATTTGAGGCCGATGACTTTGCTGCCGCACATACTCAGGCAAGCCGTCTCATCAGCGCCTTAGTGAAGTTGTACCGTGAGAATGCAAGCACCCTGACACCCGACCCAGTATATGCGGCCTTCCATTACAGCCATCCTCCAGCCGCCGTTAGAATCCAACACTTATTAGCCAAAGGCCGTTAGATAGACTGCAAGAGGACACCACCACAACACACAGGACTCCAACCAGTTGCAACTCAAGGAAGGTATTGTCGTCAGCCATTTTGGGCAAGGCCTAGCCATCGAAAGCAAGGATGGTGAAGTGATTTTATGCCATACACGGCGCCAACTTGGGTCCGTGGCTGTCGGAGATAATGTTTTGTGGGAAGCCCTCGAAAACAATCAGGGCCGGGTTGAATGTATTTTGCCGCGTACTAGCCTTTTAACGCGACCCGCGCATGGTGGTCGTATACGACCCGTTGCAGCCAATCTGGATCAACTGGTCGTAGTTGTGGCACCCGAGCCTGAACCAGACTGGTTACTTGTAGATCAATATTTAGCTGCCTGTGAACATCGAAATCTGGCCATATCAATAGCCGTTAATAAGATTGATCAGGTCAAAGATCGTGATTCGATCGAAAGTATCTTGAGTGTTTATCGGACGATTGGATATGCCTGCTTCGCTTTAAGCGCGTTCACTCAAGAAGGCTTAGATGGATTCAGATCTTCACTTGAAAATAAATCAAGCATGCTAGCGGGCCAGTCCGGGGTTGGGAAGTCATCATTGACCAACGCTCTTTTACCCGACAAACAAATCAGGACCCGGCAACTATCAGAAAAGGCGGGTTTAGGGCGACATACCACCACCACAGCCACACTGTATCATTTACCCACCGGTGGGCATCTGATTGATAGTCCAGGGGTGGCTGTGTTCGGGCTGGCGGAAATGTCCCTAAAAGATCTTTGCCACGGGTATATCGAGTTTCGCGACTTTGCCTCGAAATGCCAATTCAATGATTGTCGCCATTTACAAGACAAGGGTTGCGCTGTCAGAACAGCAGCCGAAGAAGGAAAAATTAGCCATGAGCGTTACGATCGCTACATCAAGCTACTGAATAAGATGCATTTGATCTAGCTGATCATCAAGGTTTGCGTCGCCCTTGATGATCAGCTATCCCTTTAACAGAAAATTAACCCTGCTGCAGGAGGCTTCTCAAGTCGATAGTAGCTGCGTTGGCCCTTGCAATATAGTTAGCTAGGGTAAGGGAGTAGTTAGCAAACAAACCAAAACCACTTCCGTTTAAAATAACCGGGCTTAACGTTGATTTCTGGCTGTTTTCCAATTCCCTAAGAATTTGCTGCAAAGATACGATTGCCGTTTTATTCCCAAGAATATCTCTAAAGTCGAATTCTATCGCCTTGAGAACGTGCATGGCGGCCCAAGTGTAGCCTCTGGCCTCGTAGAATCGATCATCCAACTTCATCCAGGGGGTACGCCCCAGATCAGAATGACGCTCTTCAGAATTTGTCGCATGGCCTTCACCTGAACCCGCTTCCCCAAGTCGATCTGCAGGGTCCGCTGTACTGGCGCTCAAACGATTCGAGTAATCACCCAACCGTTTTTCTAAAACTTCGAGATACTGCCTAAGGTTATCAGCACGAGCGTAGAAATTGGCATCTCTCTTTCTAATTCTTTCACGATAAGCCTCGAGTGACTCCACTCCCTTTTCATATTCAGATTCAGATGATGGCAACTGCCAAGACCTAGAGTCGAAATATAAGAAAGGCTCGCCTTTCGCGAGGTCTGGATCTTCTTGAGATTGTGTTTGTGAACGCGCGATGTTATTTCTAAGTGCCGTGGTAGCGTCACGAAGAGCGATCAATGCACCTAACTCCCAGTTAGGAATGTTGTCGAGAAAAACGCTAGGGGGGAAAACATCGTTCATCAGAAAACCACCTGGCTTATGCAGTAAGGTTTCTGCGATCTTTATCAGCGTGCTGGAGTATGCATACCCTAGAGGGAGTTCCTTGGGGTTTTGTACGCTGGCCACAGTTGCAGCCTCTTCCACAACATCGAAAGCAGCTGGTTCGCGACTCCAGTACCAAGAGATGGCATACATCACCAAGAGGCCACCCAAAATACCTGCTCCAATACGTGGCGCTAAACGATTGTCGCGTAGCCGCTGAAAACTTAAACCCTTCTTACCTGAAGATTTCTCGGTTTTAGCTAGCCCTTCTGCATTTTCTGGAACTGACATTAATAAATCCTGTAACGGTTTCCTCGCGACCTAGAGTATACAACAACCTGTCCTTGACGAGCGTCAGGGGACAAAAGGTCGGAGATCCAAATCTTTAGGCACCCCGCTTAGTGCCTTTTTTGGCTCTTGGATGCGCTTTATCATAAACATTTGCCAAATGCTGGAAGTCAAGGTGCGTATAAATCTGCGTGGTACTCAGATTAGCGTGCCCCAACAACTCCTGAACAGCCCTTAAATCGCCACTGGACTCAAGCAAATGACTGGCGAAAGAATGCCTAAGCATGTGGGGATGTATCCGCTCGCCAAGCCCAAGTTTTTGTTGCCACCGGTCCAGCCTAGCCTGAACCGTTCTCTGAGCAATTCGAGTCCCGGTCCGACTCAGGAACACCGCGCTCTGATCTAACATTGAAAAGGCTTTCCTAGCTCGAAACCATTCATTGAGAGCATTCTTCGCGTATCGGCCTAAGGGTACCTGTCTTGATTTACCTCCCTTACCATGCCTAATCAGAACAAGCCCACTTTCGAGGTCTATGTCCTGAACATCCAGAGCAGTTAGCTCTGATAACCTAAGTCCTGATGAGTAGAACAACTCCCACATTGCGAGATCTCGAACCTCCAGAGCACCATCAACTTTTACCTCGACCAAACCAGTCATTTGATCTGCGTCTAAAACTCTGGGTAGGGTTTTAGGGAGTTTTGGACCTCTAATTCCATTGGCCGGATTAGCAGAAGCCAATCCTTTCTTGATCATAAAAGCAAAGAAACCTCGAATTGAAGATAAACCTCTCTGTAATGTTCGACTCCCCATCTTGAGTCGATGCCTATGCGCAAGATAGTCACGGATGTCCGAACTGGAGACATCTGACCACTGGTTAAGACCACGACTTATGCAAAACTGGCTGAAATACTGAAGGTCCCCAGAATAAGCTTCCAGGGTATGAGAAGAGAGCCTCTGCTGAAATCGCAAAGAATCCAGATAAATTGCAACAACGCCATTCAACGCATCTTGCATAAGAGCCTTTTGATTTATTCGACGCCTAGTTCAGCACCAGCCAATAAAGACGCGATTCTGGCTGCCAGAACCTCACTCATTTGAATCAAGAAAGATAAACCCATATCCGAGCGGAAACGGTTCTGATCCCGGCTACCAATAGCCAGTACGCCGTGAACTCCAGCATGCTTTAGAGGAAGAATAGCCATAGAAGCAACCGCCTCTGCATGCTCACCAAACAGTATTTGAGTCAATTCCAACTGAGCTGGACCGCATAAGGGCTTGGACTCTTCAACCAAAGCATTTAAGACTGGGAAACCGACATCCGATGTCCCGAGCAACAAATTCCCTATAGGGGTTGAGAATTTAGCATCCAGCAGCCTCACTTCAGCAAAGTCAGCTTGAAAATACTGATGCAGAGCCCAATCCAAACCAGCAAGAACATCCTCAACGCTTTTCGAATCGATAAGTGTCAACCCGAGCTGGTGAACTCTCTGGTGGAGAGCATCATTTTCCCTAGCGATTTGGACCAGATCATCCATCTGCCTTGAAAGACGCCTAACCTTATCCCTTAGAAGATCTAATTGGCGAGATACCAAGGACACCGCTTCCCCACAGGGATGGGGAACGCGTAACTGTTCCAGTAACTCAAGATGATCCTCAAAAAAAGTAGGGTGGCTTTTTAAATAGGCTTCTACCTCATCAGCGGAAGGACCTTCCAGGGTTCTGGTTTGCGAGATACTCCGACTCATATCTGTATGACTCCATCAAAAACCTTGATCGCAGGCCCCGTCATCATGACTGGACTGCCGCGGCCACTCCAAGATATTTGGAGGGATCCACCAGGCAAAGAAACCTTCACGGGGCTATTCAGACAACCTGATTCAATGCCGATAACCACGGCAGCACAGGCACCACTTCCGCATGCCAGTGTTTCACCAGACCCTCGTTCAAACACTCTTAGCTTGATTGCTTGAGGCTCGATAATCTGCATAAAGCCAATGTTTGCACGTTCAGGAAAAACGGCGTGAGATTCAAGTATGGGGCCTAGCGAGGAAACCGGCGCTGTTTCTACATCCTCGACGGTGATTACTGCATGCGGATTACCCATGGAAACAGCACCAAATGAAACCATCTGACCATCTAAATCAATGCAATAGGTATGAGCCTCCTCGACTCCGACCATGGGAATTTCCTTGGGAGAAAGACGAGGAATGCCCATATTTACGGTAACCAACTCCTCGTTAACAACCGTTAAAACAAGACGCCCCGCATCGGTATCTACTTGAATTTCTCTTTTATTGGTCAGGGCATAATCAAGAACATAGCGGGCAAAACAGCGCGCCCCATTTCCACATTGTGCAACCTCAGAGCCGTCGGCATTGAAAATCCGATAACGAAAATCAGCATGTGAACCGTGAGCGGACTCAACCAATAAGATCTGATCGCAACCAATACCAAAGTGACGATCGGCAATAGACTTAATTTTCTCTGGCGGTAAGGAGACCTTCTGATTGATCGCATCAATGACAACGAAATCGTTGCCAAGACCCTGCATTTTGGTGAACTTTAATTCCATAGGTTAGCCAAGCAGACATTCTGTATCAAATAACTCAGTCACTGTCTCCCTTCGGCGCACCAATGTCATGCGATCCCCATCCACCATAATTTCTGGCGGACGAGGCCGAGAGTTGTAATTTGAGCTCATACAAAAACCATAGGCACCGGATGATCTGACCGCCAGAAGATCCCCTGCTGAAATGGATAACGCTCTTTCCTTGCCCAAAAAATCGCCCGTTTCGCAGACAGGCCCCACAACATCATAGGTACGCGTAGGAACCGCATCAGACTGATTCACCGGCAATATAGCCTGCCAAGCCTGGTAGAGTGCCGGCCGAATCAAGTCGTTCATGGCCGCATCCACTATGGCAAAATTCTTTACCGTATTGGATTTTAGATACTCAACTCGAGTAACCAGTATTCCAGCGTTGCCGACTATGGCACGGCCCGGCTCCATTAATAGCTCGTAATCAAGACCCAATAATCGATCAGATAGTACTTTGGAATAATCGCTAGGGTTCGGTGGGCTTTCGTTGTTGTAACGAATACCTAAACCTCCACCAATATCGAGATGTCGAATGGTGACACCCGCTTTTTTTAGCTTGTCTACCAAAACCAGGACTCGATCCAGAGCATCGACAAAAGGGTCAAGTGAAGTCAGTTGAGAACCAATATGGCAGTCGATGCCCACCACTTCGATATTCCGCATTTTCGAAGCCCGGATATACTCATCAAAGGCTCTATCCATTTCAATGCCGAATTTGTTTTCTTTTAGGCCTGTGGAAATATAGGGATGGGTTTGCGCATCCACATCTGGATTCACCCTCAGGGAAACCGGTGCTTTCTTTCCTAATTCACCCGCAATACTGTCCAGTCTATCTAATTCACCCGGCACCTCAACATTGAAGCAACGAATACCCACTTCTAGAGCTCGCTTCAGTTCATCTTCGCGTTTCCCAACGCCAGAAAAGACGATTTTTCCAGGGTCACCCCCTGCAACAAGTACTCTCTCCAACTCACCAATAGAGACGATATCAAAGCCAGAACCAAGACTCGCCAAAACATTCAAAATAGCTAGATTGGAATTCGCCTTTACGGCGTAACAGACGAGATGGGCACGACCAGCGAATGCGGCATCAAAAGCGTGCCAATGTCTTTCCAAAGTGGCTCGAGAATAAACATAACATGGGGTTCCATATCTACGTGCAATTTCTGCCAATGGCACAGATTCGGCGTAAAGGTCATTACCTTGATAAGAAAAATGATCCATTAGTTAATTGCACCTACCGCTTGATCGTCCGATTCATCATCTGTTTGTTGAGCCGCCTTCGCTCTTTTCAGGGCCGCCTCCTTTGCACGCTTTTCTGCTGGGGGTTCATACCCTTCCATATAGAGTGCCCCTTTCTGGCCGCAACCCGAGAAAGCAAAGAAAAGAGCAAACACCCATAGAATCTGTTTGTTCATCTTGAAAGCTAACCGATATAGTCTAAAAAGCATTTCATTCTGGAAGAATGACCATCTGTTGAATAAATTCGAATAGGCCCCTTTTAGAGCGGCTTTCTTGCTCTAAACAGGCAATATCTAACTAAGCCGCCGTCGAATACTTTCCACTGGGCCAATGCTACCTTAAAGTTAGCTGTCTGTGCCTTTTTACGTAGACCCAACCACTGCATTAAAAGCTGCATCGGATAGGTCCACAGTGCCGTCAAATACATCCTTCTTGCAGAAGGCATTGTTTCAGCCGTGGCTTCTACAATATGCACATCAGAAAACCCGCACTCTTCCATACCGGACTGAAACTCATCAACAGTAGAGAGATTTGGAACCGCCCAACCATTCAAGCAATCCATCACAGCCTGCCACTCATCTGCATTAAATTCTCGCCGGGTAGCATAACCATCACAGGCAATCAGGGTTCCACCTTTCTTTAAGACACGAAATGCTTCTTTGAAGAAGTCTCGTTTGTCTGTTGCATAACAACTGCTTTCAACAGCCCAAACAACATCAAAAGATTCGTCAGGGAATGGGGTTTTGCAAAAATCAGCAACCTCAAATCCGACCTTTTCAGATACGCCATGCCGGCTTGCATTCTTTTCTGCATGGGCAACCTGCTCGCTACTGACGGTAACACCGGTAGCATGACAGCCAATATTTTTGGCCAACCAAATAGAACTACCACCGATACCACATCCAGCATCGAGAACGTGATCCATGGTCTTAATACCGGCAACTTCGGCCATAATGCGGTTTTTATTTAACAGCGCTTGACTATGCGTCCTGATACCTGGCTCCCAGTAACCGTAATGGAGCGCAAGATTCTCATTGTCGAACCAAGCTGTTCTGTAATCCCAATAACAATCGTCGTAATGCTTGGCAGTATCTACGCGTATTTCTCCTTCTGAAAATTCAGCCCCTTTTCGGAGACTATCGTTTCGGTAATCCCGATTAGGTTCCAGACGGAATATATTTTTTTCTGAATCGCTACTCATACGTTATCAATTTGCCCCAAAGAGTCGATTTCGATGTTTTTTAATGTACGCCCCGGAAGAAGTTTTGATGTCAGATAACGGGCCTCTCTATGGTCAAATCAGAGAACCTCAAATGAACGACAAAAATTTCCCTAAGCCCATAAAGCAAAATCCCGGCGTTCTTCAACAACCGGGAGAATTGTGGCCGTAGTATCTCTTATGAGCAACTAAGGCCTATAAGGAGTGCCCGCACACCACCTGACTCGGTGGTGTGCGGCTAATTACTCAGAAACTGAACCAACCAGAACCGAATGAGGTTGCGAACACGAGGCTCACAATACTCATCAGTTTGATAAGAATGTTCAGTGAAGGACCGCTTGTATCCTTGAAGGGATCACCTACGGTATCACCTACAACAGCCGCTTTATGGGAATCGGATCCCTTACCACCGTACTCGCCGGTCTCAATCCATTTTTTAGCGTTGTCCCATGCACCGCCTGCGTTGGCCATCATAACGGCCAGCAAGAAGCCTGACGCCGTGGTACCAATCAGCATACCTGCAAGGGCTTCCTTACCCAAGATCATACCTACGACAAGAGGAACTACTACAGCCATCGTGCCAGGAATGATCATTTCACGAAGAGCGCTTTCAGTACTGATTCCTACGCAAGCCTTATAGTCAGGTTTTCCTGTGCCTTCCATGAGACCTGGAATTTCCTTGAACTGCCGCCTTACTTCAAGAACGATTGCATGGGCGGCCTTCCCTACTGCAGTCATGGTCATTGCCGAAAAGAAGTAAGGCATCATGGCACCAATTAAGATGCCAGGTAGCATGGTTGGCCCAAGGATATTCAGTGACTCAACTTTTGCAGCCGTCA
>Ga0164296_1000533_pt1 | contig 44504 bp, 36 predicted proteins | sample GEODES057metaG_FD_113533 | JGI IMG/M metagenome (GOLD analysis project Ga0164296, IMG submission 113533) | Dystrophic lake water microbial communities from Trout Bog Lake, Wisconsin, USA - GEODES057 metaG | ecosystem: Environmental > Aquatic > Freshwater > Lake | place: USA: Trout Bog Lake...
TCGTTAAACCCAATACCTAGACCGTCAATACTCTTAGTCAAGGTCTTTCTAAATTTCGATAGATCGAAGGCTTTTGTGGCCATAAATTAATTCTCCTAAAAAGATAACCCGGGCGTACAACTAGGTTGCAGTGGCCCGAGCCGTATGCTTATTGCTTTTGACGATTGCGAATCATTGCCAAAATATCTTGGGCACGTGAATCGCCACTTGCACCAGTTGCTTCTGCTTTTGCTTCTACTGCTGGAGCAGTCTTAGCAACTTTAGCTGGTGCTTCATCTTCATCGATATCATCTACTGGTGCAGATGCTTTAGGAGTTGACTTCACAGGATCGCCAGTGTTTTGGCTCATACCTGCTGGTTTGAAATATTGACCCCAACGTTCCATGTCATATGGTTCGCCGTCAACTGATGCTTCGAACATTTCCTTCATAACTTTCAATTCAACTTCGCCTGGCTTTTTAGGCAAAAAGTCTGTTAGATTAAACAAACCATGTTGTTTGATAGCCGCTTGTTCTTCGTCACTAAGTGGACGCTCACGACGTGCCCAACTTGATGTTGAGTAGTCTGCGTAGCCGCCTTTTGAACCTTTCTTCATGCGATAGTCTAAACCATGCACGTAGTCAGTTGGCAAATCTTCCAATTCTGGATCGACAAGTGCCGCACGAATTGATGTAAAGATTTGAGGTCCAATAATAAAACGACGAATTGGATTTTCTGGTTTTTCTTCGTCTTTCTCTCCGAGTCCGTCTTCTGCAACAAACCCTTGGAAAATGTAACTACGTTTCTTCCAGTATTTACGACCCATGTCTTCTAATGCAGGGTCTTTGAACCATCCACGTACTTCTGCCAAGATTGGGCAAGTGTCGCCATACATTTCTACGCATGGAACTTGTACTGTGATGTTTTTGCTTTCTGATTCACCTTTGATTCCTGAGAATGGCAATTTGATCATTGCTCGTTCTACCCAGAAAAAAGTGTTGTCGGTGTTACCATCTGGTAAAAATCTAAGTGTAGATTCGCCACCTTCTTTAAGATTCCAAAACGGATAAATTGATTTGTCTCCGCCTGATCTTTGATTGTCTGATCCTTTTGATTCGGATGCCTTAAGTTTTGCTCTGATTTCTGCTAAAGTTGCCATAATAGTTCTCCTTTAATATGCCTTTATGTGCTTTTATTTGCCTAATATTGCTTTATGATCTACATAAAACAAAAGCGCATACATGTTATTGTACGCACTTTTATTTAGTTCTGCAAGCGAAATATCGCTCTAAATGTGATATTATTTTAGATATTTTGCCAAATCGATAATTCTGCTCAAACTTTCTTGAACCGGTTGGGCCTGGGCTCTTGCTCTAGCTTGTCCTTTTGTGCCAACCGGAGCAGTAGGTGCGGCAGGAGCAGTAGGTGCGGCAGGAGCAGTAGGTGCGGCCGCTTGTGTATTCCTTTGCATCTGAGCTAAAAATGCTTTATCTCTGGCACTAACAGTCGGGTCACTCATAGCATCTTTAGCCGCACTTGCTTGTGCCGGATCTAAGGTTGCATTTTTACCAACTCCGCTACCATTATTAATTGCTGTTGGAGCAATTGGTCCCGTAGGTTGAGCTACTTGTATATTAGCATTTAAACTGGTTCTGTTTGGATCAGTTGTTGTAGCACTTCTATCCGAAGCGGCTTTAGCTTGTTGTGCGGCTTGTGTTTGTAATTGGCCAGCAGGTGTATCTTTCATCAATGTAGCTGGCGGCTGTCCAGGTGCCGCAACATTCTTAGCAGTACTATTGCCATTAATGTCCAACCCATACTGTTTCATTGCGGCTTGTGTTTGTGGACCCATAATGCCGTCTGCTTGTATTTTAGCACCTAGTGCTATTAATTTTTGTTGTAATGATAATACTTTAGGATCTTTGACAGCGGCTGGTTTAGTAGTGCCTGCCGGTGCTGCCGCGGCTCCTTGTTTGCCATAACGCCAATCTGCCTTTTGATCAGCAGTTGCATCTTTACTCCATTCAGCTTGTTGAGCCGCAGTAGGTTGCGCAACAGGTGTATTGTATTTGGCAATAGATGCTGGATCATTTAAATTTAAATTTTTCAAGGCATCTGCTTGCGCACTGTTGCCAGCGGCCGCAACTGCCTGAGCATAATCCCTTTCATTACTAAAATTAGCAGGATTAATTTTATCCATTGCCGCACGGCCGCCACCACGCAAGTCAATGTTAATATCGGCTTCGACTAAGGCTTTTAGTCTTTGAGCACGTTCAATAAGAATATTAGCATCCATTGTTGTAACCTAAATTATCTGTAATGTACTAAACTTACCAAACGTTGAACTTCGTCGAATCCAGAAGATTCTGCCCAAACAGTTGCGCCTGTTGGTTGAGGTTTGTTATCTGGTGTTGGAGATTGTACCGCAGGGGCAGGAGCAGGAGCCGTTGCTGTTGTGGCGGCCTGACGTGTTGCGTCACTAATGTTCGGGTTTTGTCCTTGTTGGACAGCACCTTGCGGAGCAGGAGCCGCTGGCTTGGCTGCTGGCTTGGCTGCTGGCTTGGCTGCTGGCGCACCACTAGTAACACCTTTTGTCTTCATAGCGGCTTGTGTTTTAGGTCCAATAATGCCATCTGGTGTTAATCCGTTAGCTTTTTGGAACGCTTTAATTTCGTCTGGTGTTTTAAGAGTAGTGCCTGCTGGAGCGGCTGACTGTCCTGACACAGCGTTAACTGCACCTTGTGCTAGTTTTGCTGGATCAGTATTTTGCCAACCTTGTTGAGCACCTTGTGCTACATCTTGGGCCGCGCCGGTGACTGCATTGCCAACTGCTTGAGCACCTTGTTTGATTGCGCCAGTAGCCTTGTCAACTAATTGGCCTGCATTGTTATAAATCCATTGTCCTGCATCAGCGGCAGCTCTGACTGGTGCTGTTGCAACACCGGCCGCACTGCCAATCCATTGACCTAATTCATTCCAGAACTCTGTTACTGGTTGTTCTGCTTCTACGATTGCGATGTATTCTCGTAGATTAGATACTTTTGCTTTTAATTCTGATTCTGTAATTTTTTGCATGATATATACCTTCTATGGTTATTAAAAATTTAATTTGCCAATGATATTTTTCATGGCATCTATTGGACTACTTGCATGGTGTGTTGAATTGTCGATTCCTGCTAGACTAGAAATACGATCAACTTCTCCACTGTGGTGCGGATTTGAACTAGGATCTTTTTTATCAATCAGCTTCATCACTTGACGTAAATCTTGTTCAGTTGCATTGTCAAACTCGCCATTTTTAAAGGCTTTTATTAACATTGTTTTAGCACGAGTTCCACCAATTGTGAAATTACCTTCTTCTTTGTTCCAGAATCCAGAAATACGTTTAAGCATTTGTTGGGCTCCGCTTTCGCCGTTAGGTTTGTCGAATCCAAAGTCTTGCGGATTCATTCCACATTCACGAATACAATCGTGTAATGTCATTTCTCTATTTCCAAAATCTAATTTTGTATCTAATTTTGCACCACATTCTTTAGCTACATGTATTGCTTTAATTAGTTTAGATTGAGATGCACTTTCTGCCATTGGAGGAGCGCCTGGAGGAACTGCTCCTGGTGGAGGAGCTTCTGCACCTGGAGCTGGAGGAGCGCCTGGAGCACCTGGAGGAACTGCTCCCGGAGGCATAGCACCTGCATCTGGTGGAGGCATAGCACCTGCATCTGGTGGAGGCATAGCACCTGCATCTGGAGCTGGAGGAGCACCTTCTGGTGGCATTTCTTCTCCGCCGATTTGTTCATTGCCTTTAAAGTCTAAGAAAGGAATAATTCTTGCAATTTCAGTATCATCTTTTGCCATTGCATTTAACTCTTGTTGGATCGCCCCTCGAGCATCCAAATCAGGATCGATATCTTTCATTTTTTCTAAAAATGCAGGATCGTCGATAAGACCTTTCAAACTATCGATAATATTAATACCATTAGGACCGCCTTTTAATTCAGTCTTCATGATTTCGTTGAATTTATCAATAGCACTTTGTTGTGTCGATCTGTTAGGACTAAACAATGTATTTTCGCCTTCTTGGCTTTCGTCATCTTCACCTAATATATTGCTAATTGCTGATTCAAATCTAGATAACGGATCTAATGCTTCGTCTTTTTTGTTTAGTTTTTCTGTTTCACGGCGTGCTTTGTCACTTAAATTAGTAACTTTACCACGGCCGTCTTTCTTCTCAGCTTTTTTCCACTCGCCTTCTTCTTTCCAACGAACCACGTTGCCTTTTTCGTCTTTTTCTTCTGAGCGTAATTCACTTAGCAAGTCGTCTGGAGAAACAGACTTAACAGGAATATTTTCGCCTACTAAACGGAAAATATATGGAAATGCTGTTTTTAAATCTTCGTTAAATGTGCGGATTGTTAAACGATCAATCCAGTCACTCATAATTTCTTCAGGAATCATTTGTTCTTCTTGAGCACTAAATGATTCTGCAAATTGTGTATAATAAGCAGGACGTTGTAAATTATGTATTTCTTTTTTAACTGCTTCAATACGTTCAAAAACTTTAGTTGTAATGTCGCCCATTGCTTCTGACAATGCATCATTACGACCAACATAGCCTTTAAATTTACGTAACTGTGCTAGTTCTTCGCTGAGACTAGAAATATGTTGACCAATGCCATCATACGGATTGCCACCATGTTTTAAATGTTCAGCTAGTGCGCGAGCACCATTAAGATGCTTGTAAGGATATTTAAAACGTTCACCGTCTGCGTTTTCTACCCAGATACCTTCAATATGCATTGTGCGTCCTGCGGCAACTTCTGGATTAACTGGTTGACTGTGTTTGACAATTAACCTTGCTTCTCCTAAGTCTTGGTAACTCATGCGAGCAGTACCATACATCTTACTTTCCATCATTGTTTCCATGGGTTCTGGTTCCTTGGGTTTTGCTTGAAATTCATAATCTCTTTTATCTAATTCGCTCTTGCCAATATTTTGTACATCAAATTTTAGTAAACGATCTTTTGCAAATTGTCTAAAACTGCGAATAAATTTAAACGCACCGGTATGCTTGCTATCAGCAAGTTTTCCGCTAAGTTGTACAATTATGCCATCATCTTCGTCTAAAGTAATAGCAACGGTTCCTAGACTTTTTCCATTATCTTCGTAATTAAATTCAAAAAATCGAGCGTGTGGAATATCTGTTTTTTTACTTAAAACGGTGGCGTTTTCATCGCCCATTTTAATGTTAGGAAAACGTGTTTTTATTTTTCCGTATAGATCTAATGCAATTTTATCTAAATTCGTGTTCATGTTATATTTATCACATACCTGTTGAAACAAATATGGGCAACGGTGCGTCCCATGGTTCTTCTTCTAGCTCGCTAGCCACCCGCATTAGTTCAAATACCGCTGGATCCCATTCTGCTAGCAACAAACTCATACGTACTACTAGCAATAATGCGGCTACTAAGTCATCATGTTCGCCTACTTTTGCCTTAAAACTAGCGCCAGCGGCAATATATGTTTTAAGTTCGCTAATTAATGGTCTGCTGTTTAATGTCATTTTATCTTCTTCAATCAAGTACTTTACTTTAGCACATGTACTGATTTTATTACCAAAAGTTGTGTTAAATCCTTTACGGAACTTTTTAACGTGCCCTTTGCGTAATGGCTCACTTAAGAACAATCCTGGGAAAGTTTCTTCTCCTAAATTTTCTATGACAACTAACGCACTTTCGCCTACTGTGTTATTTTCTACACTCCAGTATATTTGATTAAATGCTTCACCGCCTATTTCATCTGAAATATATTTTAATATATCTCTTAATATTTTAACTTGTTGTTGTACAGGTGTAATATTATGTTGCCATTCTGCTACTTGTATCATTTCTGGCATTTGGAATACTTCAATAGCACCGTAATCTCCTCCGGTGCCTAAACTAGGATCTAATGCTACAAGATATAATTTGCCAGCTTCAGGTTTCTTCCACCAACGTACTTGTCCCATTTTTTGTATAGGTTCTCTTCCTAGCAATTCATTAAGTTTAATACTGTTAATGAGCGTTTCATCAAACACCAAGAACTCGCAACCATATTCACGACGGAATCGTTCTTCACCGATACGCCCCATCTCTGTTTTCTTCCATTCTTCTCCGCGATCTGGATGTTCATACCATTCGGCACGGAATCCGTGGAATCCATTTCGTCCTGTTTGATCTTCTTTAGTATTACCAAACTCGTCAAATAAATCCTGCGACTCCTTCCAAATGACAGCGAATTCATCTTCGTCACTATTAGGTGTTGATGTGATAATTGCTCGACCACCTGTTGCTAGTGTTGGACTGATTGAAGTCCAAAACTCTGTTGCAATGTTAGGCTGAACGAACGCAAACTCGTCACAGTATAATAAGGATATTGACATACCACGACCAGTATTACCGGTAGTAGTAGCTGATACAATTCTTGAGCCATTATCAAAATCGATACTCCCTTTGTTATAACTTACAACGCCCGCTCTTAAAAAGTCTGGGCATAATTCGTATCCGTAGCGAATACGTTGCATAATTTCTTGTGCGCCGGTATACTTGTGCGCCGCTACTAGAACGGTTTGGTCTGGATGGAACATGGCATACCATAGTAAGTATGCACTTGCACAAGTTGTCTTGCCACTTTGACGTGGAAGCATGTTAATATTAAAGCGATAATCATGATAGCTGTGTAACAGTCTTATTTGATAGTCGTAAGGCTCGAACAACATTTTACCTTTAACAGGGTGTTGAATGTGAAAAAAGTTTTTAGCAAAGTGAAGATATCCATCGGCGGGGTTGGAACAAGCCAACAAATCTTGAATTTGCTGTTCTGTAAACTTTTCTTTACTGTGCGCTTTTTTGGTTAAGACGCCGTCTAATGATTTTGCCATAAAACTATTTACCGAAAAAAATAGACTCCGAAGAGTCTATTTGGCACCTTGGACAGGGTGCTAACTGCGACGAAACTTATCTATTTTTAATTTCGGTGTATAATTCTTGTAGTCTTTTGGACAATGATTCTTCCATTGGGCTACGTAATGTATTAGATCCTGGAGCGCGAGCTAGTGGACTAATTTTGCCTTTACTATTCATATCGTTGCCGCTAAATGTTACAGCGTCAATTCCTTTTACGTGATGGCCGCTATCACCGTGTGCGCTATTACCCCACACTTCTTTATCGTCATCAAATACTTCTGACATTTCTTGATCAGTAGCAGTAGTAGCGGCAACTGCGGCTTCTTCTTCTGCTACTTTACGATCTTCGTCATCACCAAACAGAATATCATCATGTTCTGGAGCATGTGCCGGTTCATCATGATGCATTTCTGGCTCAGCATGAACTGAAATTTCTGCATCGTGATGTACTGCTGGCTCGTGATGGGCAGGCGCACTAGCTTCAATGTTGCGTAAAATATTCATAATGTTACGTAAGCCACCTTCGCCAGAACCGCTCATAGTAACATTCATGTTAACCGAGTCTTGCTGGCCTTGTTGTCCTAATCCTGGCATAGGAGCAGGACCGCCAATTATAATTCCTTCTTCTTTAGCAGGACCGTCTGTATGTACAGGTGCAATGCCAATTGGATCTGGTTGTCCTGGAGGCGCTGGCATCATTGCTCCTAACTTTTTAGCTTGGTCAACACTGGTAGCACCCGATGGATTTGGTACAACTTGTAAATTCTCTTCTATTGCGCGGATTTTTTTGTATAAATCGTTAAAGTTCATTATTTTACTCCCTTCATTGGATCAGGGATTTTGTTTTGTTTAGACATAGGGCTAACAGTTCCCTTTTCAACTGTTATATCTTTTTCTTTACGATATTCCTTAGCTTGGCCAGGAACAGATCCTGCTAACAATTTTTCATTGATACCTTTAATGTGTGTGCCTTGATGCTTGTCTTTATTAAGATCTGCTAAAAAAGCCATCTTATGTTTTTCGCCTACTAAGTCGCTGTTGTCGCTAGCTTCATAGTCTGTGCCTAAAATAGCTTCGCCGGTACGCTCATCATGTTCATGATTGATAGCGTGTTCGGATTCTTCTCCGATAGTTTTTACTTTAACATTTGCTTGAGCTAGTCCTAAACCGCTAGCTACACGCTCACGCACTTGAACGCTATTTGCTGGGTAATCGGTAGTAACATCAAAAATAGTCATATGAACATTTTTGTGTTCTGGAAATTCTGAATGACGTTCTTGAATTGGTGTGCGACGTGCTGGACTAACGCTAGCAACGTGGAATTCGGCCAAAGCTGATTTGATCTGTGCTTGGCAGTTTGTAGGGCAATCCCCAGCAATTTTTACCTTAAATTCGTAAACTTTCTTGCTTTCTGTTAAGTATTCTTTAAATGATTTCATAGTGTAATCCCAGTATTGTATTTATTTTAAATTCTTTAATTTTTCCAACAAGCTATTGCGATCTGTAATAATAACTCCATCGCCTTGCAGGGTTACACCTTCATCGGCACTATTGGCATCTTGATCTAACTTCTGTTTTTTCAGCTGTAAATCAATCATTTTTAATTTCTTATCAAGTTTTGCTGTTTTAGCGTCGATTGCATTTTTTAGCATACTTGCGGCTACTTCAAACATTCGAGCACTATAGCGGGCTTCTACATTCATGCCTAAGTCCATAATATCATCGTATGCGTCTGTAGCTTTTTGTGCGAGTGCATCCAACTCTGCATCGCCTGCATCTCCCAACCCTTTAACTTCTGGTAGAGCAGAGGCAATTTTATCAAATTCGGATATATCACGCAACAATGGCGCGGCTACTGCACGAGCTTGTATTTTTTCTTCCTGCTTAACAATTTTTTTGCTTTCAGGTAAATTAAGTAGTTCTTCTAGTTTTCTAGTCATAAACTTACTTATCTCGATGTTCCGGCGAAGATATCATTTTCATTAAGTATTCTGAATCGGATACCTTGCTGTTTGCACCAAAGCCCAGCGGCAGCCCATTTGGCTTGATTTTTTACATACTGTGCTTGATTGTATTTGTTTTTGCCTACACGTTCTAAAATTTGTTGGCTACTAGGTTTAATTTCGATTAATTCTGTCGATACCTTGTTGAATTTGTCCACGTACTGAATAAAGAAATCTGGCACATAAACTGTTTGTCTGTTGGTTAACGGATCTTTATACGGGATTTGAATAGCTTCGCTGGCCCATTTTTGCACAGCTAAGTTAGTATCGCAAAAGTTCATAAAAGTCCATTCCCAGCTAGATCTATATGTAGGTTGTTTAGTTCCTACATACTTCTCTGGGTGCTTCATTGCGAACTTTCCTCGAGCAAATTTTGTTGCCATATTACACTAGAATGTTGCGACTTTCGTAAGTATCGGCTACCGGTTGTACTCTGTAACCTAGTAAGCTAGTTTTTTCTCTAGAATTGTTTAACACTTGAGCTACAACTTGACTAAGTTGAATATCAGTTAACGATTTTAAACTATCTAGTAAACTAAAAACACCTACGTTTTCTGAACGAGCTTGATTTAACATTACAATGGCTGTACTTCTTGCACTGTTTTGATCAAAACCTCTTTTTGTAAAAAATCCTACAGTAGCATCGATTTCAGTTGCTGGAAAACTTACAGCTTGTGTAAAATAATTGTTAAAAAATGTTTTAACATTTGTTGAACCAGATGATTGTTGTGTTGGTAAATTAATAGATGCCATTTTAAGATCCTAATTTAACAGGAGTAGCTACTGTATTATTTGCAGAAGTAGTCGTAGGAAATGCTACTCCTGATATTCCGCCAATTGTTTGAGTAGTAGAGCCGCCCACTGAAGTAGTTGTTTGTGCAGTAGTTGGTAACTGTGTATTTTGATATGTATTAACTGTAGAAATTGTGTTATTAATAATTGCAGGAGCGGCACTCTCTAGATCCAACGCTTGAACAAAACTTGGATCAAATACGGTTGGGTCTGGGTTAACACCAGCTAACGGACTAGGATTAACATCATAATGAGATATGCCAAAGCCTTCTGGGTCGCCAGGAGTTACTACTCCGTTACCGTATGCTACAGCTTCAAACTTGATCTTCATGTCAAAGTCGTGTGTTTTAGTCTGTGCATAATCTAATTTGTTATGGCTCCAAGATGTTATTATAGGGTTTACTAGTTGATAGCTAATATATTCATGACGAGCCATCTGATAAACTTTAATGTAATTAAAAAATGGTGCAGTACTACCGTTGTCTAAACCATACGGACTATTGATGTAATTAGAACTTTTCATCGCTGTTCTATTATAGTTTCCAGAACCTGCCGCACTGGTAGAATCTGCATAATAATAACTATAATAATTTTGCCACATTTGGTTGATTAGACCCATGTTGTCATCGTGAAATTTTATAGACAACTCGCCATAAGAATGTTGATACTGTATATTCTTTTTTCTGTTGTATTGATTCAGTGTATCTACTTGTACAGTATATGTTGGCAAATCAAGTCCTTTGACTAGCATATTAATTTCATTACCATACTTGGTATAGATGTTGGCATTTTTTAAAGCCGCAGTATTAATATTAAATGCCACATGAAACTGGAAATCTAATTTAGGTGCAAGCCTAAATTGTTGGTCGTTGAACATCCTTGCGGCATGTTGCCAGTCTTTTAAAACTGTAGGAAACCCAGTATTTTTTAAATTATTGTTGGCTGTAAAGGACATAACTTTATTTATTTAAATAATAAACTGCGTAGTTTATGAACGCCTAATAAAAAGCCCACGTTGAGTGGGCTTTAAATTAACTACCTAATAAACTGCCGCCACTTGTGCTAGGCATTACTGATGTAGATGATCCTAAAGATCCGCCTGATGTTTGTACAGCATTATCAAAACGAATACTAATATCAATCATTACTGGGCCTTGTTCTTTATAGTCCAATGATTGCCAGTTTGTTGATTCTAAGTAACAACCATAACATTCCCATGTTTCGAGAACGTTAGGAGTGTGTGAACCGTTACCGCCATCTAACATTTCAATACGTAATGTGAACTTATAATCACCAGCACTTGCCGCTGAACTTTGTTCAAAGAAATCGAATTGTTTCTGATTTTGTTCGCCAACTAACTTGGTAACTTGACCGGATACGTCATCACGTAGTTTGATAGGAATTGGTTCCCAAGCTGGTTTGCCTGCATAATGAATTTTACTGTTGTAAATTTCAATAACTTGATCGGTAAACTTAACTTGTGGGCGTGCCGCATCCTGAACTTGTTTAGTTAATTCAGTAGTAGGACTAGATACGCCGAAGTTTTCAAAACTTAGACGGAATCTGTATTTTAGCTTGGGCATCAACAAGCCTTGCGAGCTTGCTGATTGATCACTTGCTAATGGTACTGTAAAATTTGATAAGGCTGCAATTGACATTTAATATTCTCCTAATTATGCGCCGGCCAAGCCTTTGATTGCGCCTGTGTTTTCTAAGCGTAGTGGAATGTAAATGAATTCCACTGCCTTAACTGGTTCGATAGCAATGTCAACATACAATTCGCTGGCATCAATTCTAGCCGGTGTGTTGTTACTTGAATCGCACACTACTAAGTAGTCATACAATGCACGTTCTGCTGTTAACTCTAACAATAATTTTTCAATTTGTTGTTTAATTTCATTACGTGTAATAGTATCGTTTGGTTCAAAGATAAACGGTTTAGCGATAGCATTTAATTGGTAACGCATGTAGATTACCAAACGTGCTACGTTAATACGATCCATTGCACTAGCAACTAACTGACGTGTGTACTGTCCGTATGCAACTAGTCCTGTACCAGCAATATATGTAATTGGGTTAACATGGATTGCGGCCAATGTATCTCTTTGTCCTGTGTTTAATGCAACAGTAATAAATTCACCTGTAGCAGTATCGACATAACCAACTGAACTAACGTTTGTTACACCACCACGACGTACACCAGCTGGTGCAAACCATGGATAAGAAACATTGTCGCTTAATGCGATTGTACGTAACATAATATGGCTTGGAGGAACAACAATGTTGTTACCTAACAAGTCTGCTGTATAACCCCATGGGTAATAAACTGCTGTATATGGGTCTGTTACAATTAAACCAGTGTCGCCATCTTCTGCGGCTTGAGCTGTGTTATTACCCCAGTTACTTAAACTTGTAGCATCTGGTGTTAAACGAGCTGGAGCATCTGCAACGATAAACGCTGTTTGTCCATTATCAGTATTTAAGTTTACTAGCGCACTTGTTACTTCTAAGTAACCTGGGCAACTTAATAAGTTAAAAATAACTGTATCTGGTTGACGAATGTTTGTGTTACTTTCGATAGTAGCGAGCAATGCTTTCAATACAACACCGCGTTGTGCATGACGACCGAATGCGCCAGAACCATCCAAGTTGTTTGGAGCGGCACTTACCCAACGATCTGGAGAGTAATAACTCATCAATGTATTTTGATACATTGTGTTGTATGCTTGTTGATTAACGTAATTCGTGACATACTGCTTAACGTTAAATCCTGAACGACGTAGATTCCATAACAACATACCTTTTGGATACAATGCAGGATTAGGTGCGTCAAAGTCGACAAAGTTACTGCTTAACAATGCAGGAATAGTAGACTCTGCAACTGTTCCGCTTGTTGGTGCTGGTTGTGTGTTTGGCTCAATACCCCAACGTGCATCAGCAAAAATAATACCGTTGCTTGATGTGTTGTCTGTATTGTTAACTAGTACCCAAGATTTTGTTAAAAAGTTATATTTGTAAACTAGTGGGAAATTTTCTAAATCAGCTGTGCTAATCCAAATATCTCCATTAGCAAGTGCGGCACCGCTTGCTTGAGTAGTTGGAGCTAAATCGCTTACGATTGGACCCTTTGGATCTGTTGTCGAACCACCAACTGCATTTTGTGTATAGTTTAAATAACCAACCCATGAAGTACCGTTGTTAACCATGATATCAACATCAGTGATATCTGTGTTGTACCATAAAGTACCGTCTGCTGGATTGCTAGTAGGAGCAGTAATTGCCGCTGGAGCAAATGCTGAACCACTAACTGTTGGGCTCCATAGTGTAGCAATATAGTTATTTGTAACACCGTTAGCACAGTTATACCAGTTTGCAGTTGTACTTGTTGAGAAGATTGAACCTAATGGTAAGTTTGCACCGTCTACAAATTTAATATCACCGCCTGCAAGGTGTGTAATAGTAATTGTTGGAGCAAGTGTTGTTCCGCCTAATGTTGCTGAAAGGTTAGGATCAGTTACTGCTGAACTAAATGCTTGTAAGAATGCTTGAGCATCAGTTAACGCATTACCAACTGCACCAAACGTTACAGTAGCTAACAATGGAGCAGTTGTTGGTAATGAAGCACTACCAACTTGGCTAGCTACAACTGTAAATGAATATGTTTCACTAGATGCTGTACCAGTAATTGTTGTAGATGCAACATATGATGCTGAACCTCCAATAGTATATGTACCAACGCCGCCTGAGCCTGACAATACTGCGGTAATTGTAATACCCGAAGTACCAATACCACTCAATACCATACCTACTGTGTATGTACCGCTAGTAGATCCTGTAATGTTTAAAGTATTACCTGCGGCAATACCAGTGATAGTTGTTGATGCTACTAATTGGCTTGCACTAACTGTATAACTTGTGCCAGTTGTTGGAGTACCGGTAGTTCCTTGATTTAAGAAATATGTACCATTTCCACCAGAACCTGTACCAAGTGCGTTAATATATGTACCAGCAGTAATGCCAGAACCAGTAATTACCATACCTGCACTAATTGTTCCGCTTGACACGCCAGATACAGATAACACAGCAAGAGTAAATGTTAAACCAGATGGAGTACCAGTGGTTGTTGTGATTGCTGAGCCACCTTTTGTAGCTGACAACTGGAATGATGTCTGTGTTGGAGAACCAATGATGTAATATGTTGTTGGGCCACCGGCGTATCCGCTAATAGAACCAGTACCACCTAATGTACCACTAATAGTTACTGGCATACCAGTAACTAGTGTTATGCCTGCTGTTGAGCAACCAAACACACCAGTATTAGAAGTAATTGTAATACTTGACAATGTAGGACCTACAGTGCCTGTGAGCGATGCTGAATTAATTGCTGAAATAGTTGATGCTGTGGTACCTGTACCAGTAATATGCATACCTGTTGCAAATGTACCAGTTACAGTTCCAGTTACAGATAAAACTGTACCAGCTGTAACACCGTCACCTGCAGAAATAATACCAGTTGCACTAGCAGTTGCACCGCCAATGTAACCTTGACCAACTGCTGTTAGTGGGTTAGTGTCAAATGTACCATTTGTAAATGGATTAGATGTAACCTTAGTTGCACCTACACCAGTACGTGTATACAATTTAAATCTTGCTGGAACGTTAGCTTCGGAACCATTTGCTGATGGAACAACCGCTTCGTTGTCGCCGTATTTTACATATGATGTACCAATTGGTAAATTAATACCACCGCCTGTAGGATCTAATGTTGCTAATGCAGACTGATTGTTAGCAAATAATTGTACTGGTTGTTGAATCCATGTACTAGTTGCCGCGTTGTATTTCTTAATGAAATAGCTTGCTCCTAAATTTACTGGAGTAGTCTTAACCCATATAGAACCTGTTGGAGCACCGTTTGTATAACCGTTTCCTGTTTGGTCAAATGTGCCATACAATGGAACGCTATAGTGCGGACTCATTGTTAATTGTGGGCATAAGTATGAACCTGCTGTAAATCCTAAACTAGCTAATGCTGTGCCGCTGATAGTTAAGCTACCATTTTGTAAGGAATTGTAAACACTAGTTCCGTTTGAATAAATGTTCAAATATCCATTAACAACAGCCGCTGTAACACCGCCTAACACTACTGGATTGCTAGATACTGCTGTAGTAATTTGTGTTACTAAATTTGCGATTGTGTTATTTGGAGCAACAGGAACAGTAATTGTGATACCGTTAATAATAAATGTTGCGCCAGCTGTTAATGAACTTGGAGCCGCACCAGCTGTTAATGTTGGCCAGCTAGCTACCCAGTTAGCTGTACCTACTTCAACCCATGTTCCTGCGGCTGTACTAGTTTGGTATTTTTTAAGCCATAATTTAATTAATGTAGTTGTACCAGAAGTGTCACCTGTTATAGCATAGTCACCTAATGCACCATAACTTGGCAATGGTGCGTACTGTGGACCATATGCACCAGCAGTATCGATTAAACTAACATTTGTAACATATGAAAAATTATTAACTGATTGTTGATTAACAAATAACTGTCCGCCAGTAGTTGTTGCTGGAGAACTATTCCATTGGAAAATACCAAATTGTGTATCTGTAACATCGAACCAGTATGTACCATCCGATGGAGGAGCACTAGGAGCGTCTGTTTCACCAATTAGTTGACTTGTATCTAAATCAGCACGTACAACGTATGCACGATTGCTTACGCCTAGGAAACTGTAAGCGGCTTGTAAACCGTATTCGTTAATTTCGCTAGCGTTAATAGGATTGTTTTCTGCATCAGTTTGGAAATAAGGAATACCAAAAGTACTTCCCAAGTCTTGTTGACTTGTTAGCAAATAGACTTTACCTGCATTTGCTTCTAAAGTACCTGGAGCAATACCTGTTCCAGATGAGTTCATTTTATTCGCTTGACTAGCGACTACGATAAGAGGTACGGTACCTGGGGCAGCTGGTGTATAGAAACTTTCGTCTATTACGGTTACGCTTACGCCTGGTGAATTAAGTTGAGCCATTGTATTATCTCCATGAGTACATGTTCTTAATGTATTTATGGCTTTTGGACTTTTTATAGCTGTTAACGCACCGGAAAAGGCTTCAAAAAGGCTTAAATAACTGCATGAGACCACTATGCAGTTGTGGATTGCACCCAGTTGCAATCAACTATTATAAAAATAAAAAACCTTATTATAGAAGTCAATGCGGCGCATGCTTACGAGGTGTTAAACTTCCTCGGTGGGTTATGGCTGGATATACTATGAAAAGCTATTGCGACAAGTGTGGCTTTAAATCACCGCACAAAGAAGTATTTGCGGTGTTTCACGTAGACGGCGATTTGAATAATTGCCGTCATAATAACTTAAAAACAATTTGTGCTAATTGCCAGCGAGTCCTGCATAAAGAGGGCGTTCGCTGGAAGCAAGGGGATCTTGTTCCGGATTTATAAGAGTTTTTACTTGGGCGTATAAGTCGTCTATACTAGAATCATTAGCAAAAACATAATCAAACTTAGTTCCAACCCAAGCAGTTTCACTAGCGTGAATGCCTAGTTTTAGCATACGTGTTTTAGCCAGCATATAATTCATACATGTATCGCCGGCATTCATATCAGCGGCATCTTTGTACCATTCTGGCTCTTCACCACGTTTTACACGGACAACTATTCCACCTGCATTTTTAATTGATTTAATTTCATTAGGAAAACGGCAGTCACTAATAACTATGTCATCTTTTGAGTTGCGTAGTTTATTCTCTAATGAGGCAATCCAAATATCGTCATGGAAGCCTTTTCGGCAAACTTCAGTGCCCCAATATTGTAATACCCAACGGGGTGTTAAATTAGGCATGTTCAATCGTTCTGCCCACCAAGGATCTACTTGTTCACGCCATTCACGGGCTTGTTTGGTGCGGCCTTCTAACATAGTGCGATCCCATCCAAACACTTGTGCTACTGCATCTTTAAGGGAGTTTGCAAACGATTCTCGACGAAAACCGTGAAAGTTAGTAAGATAATCGGCAATAGTATCTTTGCCAGAACCGATAAAACCGCACACACCTATAATCATAGAGCCCCCTAAAGTAACTCTAGTATATAACAGTTTTATTACAAGGTCAAGAAATTTCTTAGCCAGTTATGAAATAATAGGCATTGCTACCATTAACTTCATTGGTAATAAGTTCTTTTTCTAATTTTTCAATTAATTCTTTAGCTTCGCTTTTGAGTGCAGTACCATTTAATTGCATGCCTGAACCGCCTGGGCCTGCTATGGTACTAAATTTGCTACGTGCTTCGCCTAACATTTCTTTGCAAGTTGCCAATGTATAATCTTTGAGCCATTGCTTACAATAAATGTCTTGCAATAATACCCAATCTGGTCTATAGTTATAACTTTGTACTAAAATTTGTTCGCCTTGGGCAAACGGACGTTGTAAAATATTTAAAATATGGGTAGTAGGTTTCCATAAGAATTCAATATAAGAACCAAACATACGACCTACTAGTTTTTGATATCCAGCAAACGCATCATACGTTGCTAAACCACCCATCATACTACCTGACATTAGATAAGTGTTTGTATAGGCTAAGTTAAACGGTTCAAATAAAGTACCACCCGCACCAATACCAGTTCTTGAGCCAATAGCTCTACGAAACACTTGACGGACTGTGATAACTTCATCTGGCAATCTATATTCATTTTGATCCTGGATTAGTTCTAAGAACAAATAACTTTCTTCAACAGCATTTGGGCTACGTTGACGGTATTTCGTAAGGGCACGGTCTAAAGCCATTTCGTAATGTGCAGGATCTAGCTCCACATCAACCATGCCGCTACCTAGCATGAGTTTGACGTAATCAAACACTGCATTGCGTTCAACTGTTGAGTTACTTTGTGTATTTGATGGTGCCGAATCTGCCATTTTTTTAATTCTCCTAGTATATTTAGCTAACGATAAATATCATTATGCCACGCTTATCTTTATATAAACCAGAAAAAGGGCTCGATTACAAATTTGTAGATCGTCAAGCCAGTGAAATGTTCACCGTAGGAGGCACTGATGTCTATGTACATAAGTTGCTGGGCTCTAACACCACTGCGGAAAACTCCCAAGCTGATCAGCCCAGCTATGCCAGCACACAAACAACTAATATACAAGATTTGTTGTTGTTAGAAAATCGCGACAGAACTTATGATAGCGAAATTTATAGAATCCGTGGAATTTATAACGTACAAAATATCGATTTTAACCTGAGCCAATTTGGATTATTCATTGACAACGACACGCTGTACATGACTGTACATATTAATGATTTTGTTAAAACACTTGGCCGTAAACCTATTAGCGGAGACGTATTAGAGTTACCGCACTTACGTGATGATTTTGCATTAAATGGGTTCGATATTAGTTTACCTAGATATTATGTTATAGAAGATGTAGGTCGTGCTAGTGAAGGGTTTAGTCAAACTTGGTTTCCTCACCTTTATCGATTAAGAATTAAACGTGTTACAGATAATCAACAGTTTTCACAAATCTTTAATCAACCGGCCGCCGAAGGTAGTACAACTACATTGCGAGATTTGCTTAGTACATATAATACTAATTTAACTATTAATGACCAAGTAGTTGCCCAGGCTGAAGTCGACGCTCCTAAGAGTGGATTTGAAACTAGACAATTTTATACATTAGCGGCTGATCCAACTACAGGTAAACCTATACTAACTACTGCGGACGAAACAGATATATTAGCTAGTACAGCTAGTTCAACAGTTTTAGCTAGCGGAGTAGATGGCGTACCGCAACGTAGCGGATACACTGGTTATTTGTTAGGAGATGGTTACCCACCAAACGGGTATGATTTTGGTTTTGGAATACAATTCCCAGAAAATCCAGCTGACAACGATTTTTATTTACGAGCAGACTTTTTACCTAATCGATTATTTCGTTTTAGTCAAAGTCAAAACGGATGGATTGCAGTAAATGATGCAGTACGCATGGATATGACCCCAACTGATACACGTTCAACATTGAAAACTAGTTTTATTAATAATAGCAACTTTACATACAATGACCAAACAGCGAGTGTGGTTGTAGTAATAAACAATAACACTACTAGTATTATACAATCGACTATGCCTTATCCTCCGCCTGAATCTTTATATGCAGTATTTAAACAAAGCATTGTTACCATAGAATATGTAATTGCAGATTATCCAGGTTTATTCTCAAGTTGGTCTTATACTAATTTTATTACAGATACAACATACAATGCTGTACAAATAAATTTACCAGTTATAGACGGTGTACAACAAGTATTACCATACCCCGGCGAGTGGACTTTAACACTATATAACACCAGAGAAGCAGAAAGACAAAGCATTTCTCAAGCGTTACGACCTAAGGCGGACTTCTAATGCAATTTTTTTATGACGGACAAATAAGACGATACATTGCACAAGTTATCCGTGTATTCAGTAACTTTGTTGTAAAATACGGTGATGGTACTTTGCATCGCATACCTGTTATGTATGGAGATCCAGACAGGCAAGTAGCTAGCATTATTAATCAGAATTCAGAAAACACAGTAAGTTCTGTGCCTCGTATTGCCGTATACATTTCTAGTTTAAAATTAGACCGAGACAGACTCGCAGATCAAACATTTATAGATAAAGTTAATATTCGAGAACGCGACATTAATACCAATACAGGTCATTATAATCAAGCACAAGGTAAAAATTATACCATTGAACGTTTAATGCCAACACCGTTTGGGTTGACTTTTAAAGTAGATATTTGGAGTTCAAGTACTGAACAAAAATTACAAATATTAGAACAAATTTTAGTTTTGTTTAATCCTAGTTTAGAATTACAAACTACTGATAACTATATTGACTGGACTAGCTTAACTGTATTAAATTTAAATGATATTAGTTGGTCTAGCAGACAAGTTCCTGTTGGAACTGATAGTACGAATGAAATTGCAACATTAACTTTAGAAACACCTATATGGATTAATCCTCCAGTTAAAGTAAAACACTTGGGTGTTATTACAAAGATTATTACTAGCATCAACGGTGGTGCTGTTACTAGTGGAACTTATATAGAAGGGCTGGGCGAAGATCCAATGCCGCCCACAACTACTGTAACAGACTTTATTGATGTTATTGTTAACACTATTACTGATTATAACATAGAAGTTTATACTAATACTGTAAAATTATTATCTGCTGGAAGTAGTAGTCCAGCAACTAGCAAAAGCATTGATTGGCTATCTGTGTTTAGTACATATCCTGGTAAGTATGTTGCAGGATCGAGTACCATTTATTTGACTCAATCTAACGGAGATCAAATAGTAGGAACATTTGCTATTAATCCGTTAGACTCAAGCATGTTGCAAGTAAACTGGAATACAGATACACTGGTTAAAAATACTGGCATTGACAGTGCCGGGTTATTAGATAATCAGATAGGTTATAACGCGGCAGGCAGTAACAGACCAAATAGTACTGGTACGTTTGATGCTATTATCAATCCACAAACATACAATCCAAAACGTCCAACAGGCAACGAACAAACAGATCAAACAGTGATAGTAGGCACTAGATTTTTATTAGTAGAAGATATTGGTTCTGCTATAAATGCAGAAGATACTCCGTGGACAAATGTCAATCCGCCACAAGCAGAAACAAACGGAGCTACTGCTTGGAAATCTACTAGCGGTGCAGATTTTATAGCTAAAGCTAATGACATTATTGAATGGACCGGTACTTACTGGAATATAATTTTTAACGCTAGTCATTTTAACGACACCATGGTATGGCAAACTAATATATACACTGGAGTTCAGTATTTGTGGAACGGAGTTTCATGGGTTATGAGCTATGATGGTGAATATCCTGCCAAGCAATGGAAAATTATACTTTAAAAGATCAAATTGTATGTAGTGGTGCGTTATTTTACGCTAAATCTACACGACGTTTTTTATTATTACAAAAAGCCATAGGTAAACACGAAGGAACATGGGGTTTAGTTGGTGGTACTAATGTAGTAGGTGAAACTCCTTGGCAAGGTCTGCAACGTGAAATTAACGAAGAAATAGGACCGTGTCCGAAAATAATTAAAACTATTCCTCTTGAAACTTTTGTTTCAAATGACAAGGTGTTTAATTTCCACACGTACTTGTGTGTTATAAAAGATGAGTTTGTTCCGTACCTAAGTGACGAACACCAAGGTTGGTCGTGGGCTACTATAGACCGCGCACCTAAACCATTGCATCAAGGGTTACGTAATAGTTTTTCAAGCAAGACTATTAGAACCAAATTACAAACAATATTTGATCTAGTTGATTTAATCTAAAAAAAAGCACTCCTAAGAGTGCTTTTTGTTTTTACGCTTGAGCTTCGCCCCAACGTAAAATTAAGTTTTGGTTAAGTGGTGAACCCTGCGTAATATACGCATTGATGAACAACACATCGCAACCGTTAGGATATGTACCACGGCCGCCGATTGGAGTGTTAGTCAACTCTTTCAAGTTACTCAAATCCAATGCGTCCTTGTTAGCTGGTGAGTTAATGTATGAGAACACAGTTTCGCCAGGTAACGCATAAGTACCGCGACTAAATTGTACCACACCTGAGTTAGGCAAGTTAAATGTCAAACCAACTAATGTTCCAGTAGTTGCACCAACCGGAGCGCCACCTTGGCTAGTTGATAGTGTAAATCCTGTTGAACCGTTAGTAGCTACAATATAATAAGTAGTTGGATTTGAATAACTAGTAATTGATCCGCCACCTGATGTTGTTCCACTTACAACAACTTGTTGGTTAACAACCAATGCAGTTGCTGTACAATTGAACGTATAGGCAGTGTTAACAACTGTAACGTTATTAATTGTACTATTAGCAGTTAAGGCTTGTAATAATGGTTGTGAAATAGTAATATTACTACCATTGATAGCACTTACTTTAGTTAAACCGTAAACCGCGTTAGTTACACCTGGGAAATACACGTCATCACCAACTTGCACACCGTTAGCACTAGCTACAGTAAATGTTGTTGATCCAGCACTTGGACTACTTGTAATTGTAGTAGGGTTGGTGATACTATTAGTAAACACCATACTTGATCCAGGAGCAACTTGACTAAAACTTGGTTGGCCAGTTGGGTTAACCGTTGAATTTAAACTGTTAAAAACAATGTTACTTGGAGAAGGCATATTACTTGGATTAATAATACCTTCAATAACAATCGCGGTGTTAGCGTTAGCACTTGACCCCGCACAAGATTCTAACTGTTGTAGCAAGAAACTAGCACGGTTAATAAGTTCACGTGATCCTAAATCGCCTGTTAACGCATTGCTTACACTAGGTGCTAGACGAATAGCAAACGCCGTTGTCTTTTTAGTAGTAATTGTAACGTTAGTAGCTTGGTAGTTAAAAATGTATGAACGGTCAGCATCAAATCCGCCGTCTTCGATAAACGCCGCGCCCCAGTGACTTACGATTGGGCTTGCTGATCCATTCACAGAAATCACACCAGTAAGTACTGTATGTGTTGCCGCAGATCCGGCATTAAATGTTCTGTATCCACCAGTGGCCCAAGGAATAATACTTGCGCCGCGGCCTGCTGTACTAGTTAATACTAATGCATTTACAGTCATGTAGAAATTAGTAGTTGAAGCACCGTATGGGTTATATGTATAGTTGGTTAAGTTTGTTACTAAACTAGTTAAACCAACGTTAGTAGCTAGCGTTATAGTGTTAGTACCAATACTAGCAATATAGTAAGTTTGGTTTGCAACTACTCCGCCCATTGCTAGGCCAAATTGTTGTAAAAATACTATCGGTTGGCCAACTGCCATATTAGCCGTTGATCCCACAGTAATTGTATTACCATTGGATACAGCAGTTGCAACTGTGTTAATTTTTGCACTGTAATTAATAAATTCATTATCGATATAAACAGTACAAGTATTACCAGTAGTAGGTGTCGGGAAATATGTTGCGTCAGCTACTGGAATAACTGTGTCACCAACACCTATGTTGACACTACCTACAATATAAGTATGCCATCCTTCGTTAGTAACTTCGTAACGCACTGGCATGTTACCTGCTCGCATCCACGCTTCGTTGTTTAAGTTATTGTTACGTAGACGGTGTACAGTTATGTATTTGCCTTCTGGGCCACGAATCATCCAATCAATAAATCCAGCACCGTACCATGTCCATTGCATAGCAACCATGTTCATCTTAATAGGATTAATTTGATATCCACTAGGATTTGCCGGGCCGTTAGAACCATCGCAGTGGTCCATGTTCCACTGACTTTGTGGAATAATTCTGTCTATAGTCTTTGTACATTTAATTCCAGATACGTTAGCATAGCCTCTGTATTGTGGGTTAACATACATTAGTGTATCACTTATAACTTGTGTTACTATGTGACTCATGCCCCGAATAACAATTCGATCGCCTGCCCATAGTTGAGTTGTAAATCGAGTGTTAATACCAATAACTTGTCCACTACCTACTACTACGCTGATAGTACCTCCTAATTGGAATGTGCTTGAACGTTTCACAACTGATATCACTTGTCCATCATATTGGAAAAATACACCGTTTTGTTCATCATAAGTACCTGAGCGTACAACTGCCCCGTACCAGTTTTGTAAACTTAGCAATGATGGGTCTGTTATTTGTGCATTTGTATTTCCGTTAACAAGTCCAGGGCTAGTTTGTGCAATAACTTGTAAATTGCGTTCGTCAATAATACCTACAACAGTATAAGTTCCGTTGTAACCTGGAGTACCTGATCCACTAACTACCACAGTAGCACCTAACTGACATCCGTGATCCACGTCGTCTGTAGTAACTGTAATAATTGGAGCTTGAGTTACCGATGTTCCGCTAACTAAACCAGTGGCAGTAAATGTTACTGGTGTGTTAGTTAATATATTAGCTAGCGTACCGGATAATTGTATGCTAGTTACGTTAGTGCCGCCGGTTAACACATAGTATGTTCCTGCGGTCAATCCTGTTGATGTAGAAATTGTACCTGTAACAATAATTGCTTGACCTTGTGTATAAGTGCCAGACGTAATAGTTACAAATCCATTAGTAGCTGTTACAGCGGTAATACTTAAACCAGTTGCATACACGCTAGAATTTGCCGATACACTTCTTACAAAATAATTTGGTGCCATTAGCAAACCAGTATTAAAGTTAATCGATTTACCAGACTGATAACGAATATACTTTTTACTCATACGAATCGCTTGTGATCCGTGTGCTGGCAAACCTGTTCCTAATTGTACTCCACCGTCAAATGGTCTATGAGAATAAAAACTATCTGGGCGAGCATATAATTGAGCTACTACAGTTCCTGTAATAACACCAACGCCACGTGATGTAAATGTAAATTGATTAGCTACTGTAATTCCATTAACTACGTTAGATTGTACAGATTCAACAAAGAATGGTCCTGTACACAATGTATGATTGTTAGCACCGTTTTCACTAGTAACAAACATATTAATTGTATCGCCGGGAATAAATCCATGCGGGCTAGTAGTATTAACAGTAATAGTTGGCTGAGCACTTACAGTAGTCATTGCTTCTGCGCTGATCGATCCACCATTTTGGTTAATAGAATATGTACCTGCTTGGAACGGAACGTTAAAATTATAAGTTCCAGTTCCTACTTGTGTAAATGCATTACTGATTGTTACTATTTGTGCATTTAAGGCAGTGACAAATGTACTATTAGGAATACCATATCCTGATACAAGTTGACCAATAGCAATATTTGTTCCTGAGTTTACTGTAAATGTAAACGAACCTACGACACCACCAGCAATTAATGTTGTGATCGCCGCCGCGGTGTTTGTTGCTGTTAATTGAGCAGTTATAACTGTTGCGCTAGGCACGCTTGCACCACCAACACCTTGGCCTATAGCAAACGTACCTGTATTAGCTGTAGCTGTTAACACGTTTCCTGAAATTGCACCAGTAAACGATACTACTGTAGGAGGTGTAGTATAAGAAATAGATGGAGGACTTACAGTTGTAGCCCACAAGTAACCGTTAGTGGTTCCGCTAGATAATGTAATGTTAACTCCAACAGTTGCATTCATTGTACCTGTAGCAGTTGATTGCACAAATGCAGTGCCGCCTACGCTGGTACTTAATATAGCGTTGGCACTATCTAAAATTTGTAGCACATAATATGTACCAGCTGTTAAGTTACCAATAGTACTACCAGTAATAACAACTGTTTCGCCAACAGTCATGTTTGTTGTTGTACCAAAACGAGCACTATTTAAAATAGCGTTAGTGCTGGTAATTGTAGTTGTGTAGACAATGTTATTACTTAAAGTAATCTGTGTACCATTAACAATACTAGAAATATAATATACACTACCTGAAGTAATGCCACCAAAACTTGCACCACCAACTACGCTCATATTTCCGTTAAAGGCACTAGTTGTAGGTGTAAACACTGGAGTTAAATTGGTACTGGTACTTAAAGTTACATTTTGTGAGTTAACAATACTTACAACATAATAAATTGTACCGGTTGTTAAACCACCAAAACTTGTTCCAGAAAATACCAATGGCATACCTACTGCTAATCCAACAGTAGTACCTAATGTAACATAGTTGTTAGAAGCGTTCGTGGCTATTGCGTTTGTAACTACAGTACTAGGACTAAACACAGAACCAACAGCCATGTTTGCTGTACTTGTTACTGAAATATATCCAGTACTGTTAACTGTTTGAGTAATAGTTGTGTTAATTACACTATTAATGTTTGCGCCAGTGTAAAAACCACCTTGGCGTAATTGAATAAACGGTGTGTAAATGTTATCGCCGTTGTTAAAACCAACTTTACCTTTAGCAATAAATGTAAACTGTGTTGAGTTTAGCACTTGGAATACAATAAAACTTCCTTGGGCACGTTCAAATCCAGTAATAGCTGAATAGAAACCACTAATAGTAAATGGCTGGCCAACACTATACCCGTGTGCGTTTGCCGTGGTAATTGTGATGATAGATTCTGATGTTGAAAAACCGCCGTCACCAACTGATGCATCAGTTGTTGCGTTAATTACAGTCAAGTCTGTACCTGGTATTTCATAAATTGCAGGATATCCACGTTGCTGACTAATAGTCAACCACTTGGTTGGTTGCATACCATATTCAAAGTCAGCATCTAGTAATGATTGTGGATTAGCTGTACGCTGGCGTTCAAATGCATCTGTACCAATTTCTGGACTACGTACATATTGAAATGTTTGTTCGAAGAAAATTTGCAATACGTTTGCGCTGGTCATACCACTAGTACTAACAGTACTAGGTATAGTAATAACAGTTACACCGTCTTCATTGTCCAACGCTAACGGAAAATTAGAGTCAGCGCCACGAATAAACGATACAGTAGTTCCGCTATAAGTTACATCTGCAAAATTATACAGTATTGTGTTTGTTGTAGTGTTAGTAATGATTAACAACTGTTGTAGGTCAATTTTCCCAGGAACAACGATTGTACCACCTGTTGTCCCTGTAGGATTAAAAACATACTGTCTAATTTGACTTTTGGCCATTTAATTCTCCGAATTTATTCTTATGTGTATTTAGCAAGGTTTAACCTTATAGAAATGGTTTATTGCCCCATGGCAAAAAATGCCATTAAAACCCCGGTATTTTCTGCGTATCTTTTAGTTGCGGTATAGTTACGTATCAACGGAGTATTCCATTGTTCATTGGGCACAGTTTGTAAGGATGTTGTAAAATTTCCAGCCGCAGGAGTAGTTTGTCCTATGGCCATGTTATCCATTGTACCAGTAGTCACTGGAGAAATAGTAATTAATCCAGTACTTGTAGGTGTTAAGGTAATATTCTGTGTACCTAACGCAATAATGTTACCTAAAAAATTAGTATTTTCAAGCGGGGTTCCAAGCGTTAGTGTATGCGCTGGGCTCAGTGTAATGCTATTACTGGTTAAAGATATACTGTTTGTAACTGTTAAGTTTGTAAATGTGCCGTTTACTGGAACATTGGCACCAATTATCATATTATCTACACTACCTGTAGTAGTTGGATTAATAATTGAGACTAATGATCCACCGTCAGTTACATTTAAATTTCCATGCAGGGTTATAGATGCTGGATGAAGAGCTGTTCCAACAGCTAATCCTGTTAGTATTCCTGGAATATTAGTAACACTTGATCCCAATGACGTTTGTGTTAATAATGGATTACCGTTGTAACTAAGATAAGAACCTGCTGTTAATTCTATACGATTACCAGTTACTGTAATTGTTTGGGTGACTAGATTGCCAGAGGAATCTACAATGAAATAAGGACTTTCAAAGCCGAAACTTGATCTTAGTTGTTTAGCTACTGTACTCATATAAATCCTTAATTAAGATAACGCCACTCCATATGCCGCTGATAAGGCTGCTATGTAGCCTTTTGTAACTACACTGTTGTAACTAGTTTGTTGTGTTCCAGCTATGGAAACTGATGTAAATGTGCCAGCAACTGGTGTAGTTGCGCCAATAATCATGTTGTCCATATTGCCTGTTACAGCAGGATTGATTGTTACAGTTCCTGTTCCTGTAGGACTTATTGTTACATTGCCGTTTGCTGGATTAAGTGTTACCGACTGTGTTGCTGAAAGATTAGTAAAAGTTCCTGCGGCTGGTGTAAGATTACCAATAGTTATATTATCTAATGTACTAGCAGATGTAGGATTTAATATTAACGAAGATGTAACTGTAAAGTTTTGCACGTTAAAATTAGTTGTGCTAAGATTCAAAGATATTGTGTTAGTTGCCGTGTTTGTAACTAAACTTAACGCACCGCTAGTTACAATATTTAAAGTATTACTATTCGGACTTAACGCAATAGTTCCGTTTCCTGAAGATGCTATGTATGTATATCCGTTCATTAAATTGCTCCAAATAGTAGTCTAGGTGTTATGCTGGCTAAAGTAACCAGTTGATTGCTCGCAGTCGGAGCTTGTGTTAATTTTAATGTTGTAAATTTTGCAGTTTTAGGCGTTGTGGCGCCAATAGTCACATTATTTAAATTGCTAACAGCAGTAGGATTTATTATTACAGAACCACCGAGTCCTGTTGGTCGAATAACTACGTTGTTGTTTGCTGGACTAAATGTCGTTCTGCCAGTAGTTGCCAGTGCTGTAACTGTAATTGCTTTTGGAATAATAGACCCAATTGTTACGTTGTTAGATAGGCCACCGGTAATGTTCGATGTAAACAATCCAGAAATTGTTAAATTTGGAATAGCGTTACATGAAATTGTTAATGTATTAGAAGCAACACTGGAGTTAAAAGTAATAAATCCATCTGTATTTTGAAATGTCAGCGTATCAAACATAAACCCAGCTGATAGCGTTTGCTGATTAGTTGAAGTTATTGTACTTAAACTACTAGATGTAATTGATCCGCTGTCGTTTACTTGTAAAAAAGCGCCGGAAGTAACACTCGCTTGACCTAACGGATCGTTTGGATTAGTACCATTCCAATTACTTAATATACCAAGTTCGCCACCTGCATTAGTACTTTCACCAGTAGTATATACACCTGGATTTCCAGTAGTTATAGCAGTAGGGGGTTTTAGTTGCACTTGGCGTTCTGCATAAGTGGCGGACCAAGTTACATAAACTCCCACTAATGGAGTTATTCCATCTGCCGCATATAACGGACTAGCAATTAATGATACTGAAGATGTTGTAGTGCTAGTGCTAAATTGCACTAAATCTCGTCCAGTATTAGTTCGGCCATAAACAGTTAAACTAGCTTGGCCAACACGGGAGCCTACGACAACCGTGACACGCTCAACGTCATTTGTGCCATATTCTACCGCAATTTCATAAGTGGCACTGGTAAAATCCCCTACATACCAAGTGTCGATAACTGTGTTGGGGTACAGGGGTATAACTTCATTCTTAAAAGAGAAGTTAGTTCGGCTTTTGAATTTTATAGTATTTCGTAAGCCTTGGGTAAAATAGTCGATGAAGTTCATGTGTCTACCAGAATATCATATATTTATTCGTATCAAATCTATTGCGTTTCTTGAAAAAATATGCTAAATTATAGCATACTATAATTATAGGGGTATTCATGACAGAACGAGCCAAGGCTTTCTTTATTAACGGTGGTGCTGGTAGGGTAGTTTGCTCTATTCCAGCCTTGGAAAAATACGCAGAAGAAACTAGTAAAGACTTTATTATTGTCTGCGAAGGTGGAACAGACATGTTTAAAGGGCATCCATTACTGCATTCTCGTGTGTATGACCACTGGCATAAAAACTTATTTGAAGATAAGTTAATCAATATGGACTTAGAAAGCCCAGAGCCATACCGTGTTTGGGAATACTTTAATCAAAAGTGCAGTTTAGCCCAGGCGTTTGACATTGCTATTAACCACAAAGGCGTTAGAGAACTGCCCAGACCAACTGTTAGATTATCTAACGAAGAGCTATTTTCAGGACTGTCAGTAGTTAACGAAGTTAAAGAAAAGACTAAAAAAGACAAAGTTATTGTAATTCAGCCATTTGGCCGTGGAACCGTTAACCAACCAGGTGTTGTTTTTGACCCTTCTGGAAGAAGTTTCGAAGCCGAACACATTATTAATATTGTCAAGAAGTTACAAAAGAAATACGCTATCATTATGATGAGCGAATTCGGCATCGATTTCACTAAACACGGATGCAAAGACCCGATTGCCCATCCACAAAATGTTAATATTCGTCAGTGGGCTGGCATTATTGCTCGTGCAGACTACTTCCTAGGTTGTGATAGCGTAGGACAACATTTAGCCTATGCTGTTGATACTCCTGCTACTGTAGTTATTGGTTCTACATTTGATGTAAACGTAACTTATCCTAATTACGAAAAATTCGATGTGCTAGATATGGGCGATGGAAGACGTGTTTACAGTCCTATTCGAATCACAGTTGACGAAGTCGCTGATAGAGTTAATGACGGTATTATGCGTATGAATACTGATGTAGAAAACGCCATTGTTGATTCTGTTGTTAAAGGTATAGAAAAATTTGCCCAGGGGTAAACAATGGCTAGATTGTTTACATTTGGATGTAGCTACACACTTTATGCAGGATTTCCCACTTGGGCCGATTTACTGGCATTAGAATTCGACGAATGTCATAATTGGGGGCATCCTGGAATAGGATGCAGAGCTATTGTTGAACGTATAGCAGAATGCCACGCTGTTAACAAAATCAATAAAGATGATATTGTTATTGTGCAATGGACCACGCATCTTAGACATGACTGGCACACACCAATTTCAACACCGTTTCGTCGTGACAAATGGAAAACTTATGGGAGTATTTTTGCTGGCGGCAATGCTGACGTACATCCAGAGTATTGGATTAAGACTTGTTTTAATGAACAATCATATATCATGCATAGTTTGAACAGCATGATTCTAGCTCAAGAACTATTAAAATCCACAGGTTGTACTTGGTATATGACCAGCATCGGCGACTGGCAACGGTTAGGTACAGATTGTTTTTTTACAGAAGTCATACCTAGTTTAATTAACAACAATACAGTACCAGTATTAAATCTTAAAGATAATTTTCCTAATTTAAGTTTTTATATTAAACCTATATGGGAAGATCATGCAGATCATTGGTTAGATCCAATTTATACAACTGAAGATACTAGTGTTGACAAACACTGGATAATGTTTGATCCCGGCTCACGTCGGCAAGTTAGAGATCCGCACCCGAGTCCACGTCAGTATGCTTATTGGTTAAACACTGTATTACGACCTGCATTGGGGTTAGGTGATCCACCCGACACACAATCTAAATGGTTAGACAGTTTAGACTATATCAAAGAATCGCATCTCAGCGATCCTGACCGTATGAATGGTGAATTTCATCATCCGGAAAGATCAAAATATTACTGGCCGGACGATATTTGGCCAGGTAAATTACCACAAGGTTTATAATGAAAAGACTGTTTACATTTGGATGTAGTTATACCAGCTATGCATGGCCCACTTGGTCGAATTTAATTAGTAAAGAATTTGACTATTACGAAAACTGGGGGTTAAGCGGTTTGGGAAATCGTGCTATTGCAGAACGAGTAAATGAAGCAAATATTAGACACAGTTTTACATCAGACGATGTTATAATTGTGCAGTGGAGTACGCATTTACGTAATGACTATTATGTTGAATTTCAAAAAGGGCCGGATGGTAACATGGTTCCAGCAGGTTGGAAAACTCGTGGTAGCATTTTTAATTATTTGAATTCTGAATTGTATGATAAAAAGTGGATTGATAATTTCTTCAGTGAAGTAGCATATTTTATGCATACCTTGAATTTTATTAGCATGACACAAAGTTTATTAGAATCTACAGGATGCACTTGGTATATGACCAGTATCGGAGACATACGTGAATTAGGGCACGATTTAAGACCTAAAGACAAGTATGGAGAACGTCCTGTAAATTTAAGAGAAGTGTTTGGTAATAATAAAAATATAGGTTGGGAATTTGCAAAACCATTGAAGATATATGAAAAACCAATTTGGGAAGACCGTGCGGATCATTGGTTAACTCCTTTAGAAAAATTTAGTAAGGACTATCCAGATTTGTATTATGAATTTGAAACCCAGGAAGAAGGCACAGGCATAGATCCGCACCCTAGTACTAGCCATCATTTTTTATGGGTTGAGCAGGAATTAGAAAGTAAATTGAATCTGTCTGAAAAGTGGAAACAAGAAACTATAGAATTAACAAAAAGTGTCAATGAATTGCAGATGAGAATGAAAACGGACAAGGCTGCATTTATACAACTAATGAGTAGACGAGGAAATTTTCCGCAGTCTGCTAAAGATTTTTACTGGCCTACACAGTACGTAGGATTTTAAGGAACTAAGATGAAAAATTTAAAAAGAGATATTTGGATCGCCGGCGTTGCTAGAGGACATAATAGTAGTGTTTGTCTCCTTAAAAATGGAGAAATTGTGTTTAGTATCGAAGAAGAACGGTTAAGCAGACACAAGTATGATGGCGGACCATATGCCGCTATGCTTAAGATTTTAGATTATACAGATACACTAGACTATCTTGTAATTGCACATACACAAAAACTACAAGATACTGCTGGTAGAGTTGACTTTAGTGGAGACGACGTTTATACAGGTCTTGCCCGTAAATTAGGTTTAATTTCCAGAAAAGAAAATGCACAACATCACCCGCAAGTAGTCGACCTTAGTCATATACATCATAAATTACATGCGGCTTGTGCATTTTATCGTTCAGGCTTTTCAGAAGCGGCCGCATTAATTGTGGATGGTGCAGGAACATTCCTTCCATTAAATGTAAATGGAGAAAGTGTTACAGGCTGGGAAACAGAAAGTATTTACGATTGTTCATATCCTAATAATTTTACCACAGTATACAAGCATATTGGATTGCGTGGTCCTAATCCCGGTGCATTTATTTCAAATTTTGACAGCACTAGTTACGACGAGCCAAATATGTCGCACGAAGCACTAATTACAGACCGTGCAGGTATTACTAAGGTATATGAAGCTGTTACAGAATATTGTGGTTGGTCTAGTATTGAAGCTGGTAAGACTATGGGACTATTTCCATACGGCAAACCTAACAATAACATTCCAAAATTATTTGACGATTCCACTATATTCCCGTTAGCCAACAGGAATTTAATTGTACCCACTTATCCAAATGGTGCAAAAGTTAATGCTATGTTGTTTAGCGAACTAATGTCAGCTAATGGTGAAGATATTACACAACTAGATAACCGTAGAGATTTGGCTTATGCTTGCCAAACACAAACACAGGAACAAGTTGTTAGATTAATTCGCATGGCTAGTGAAAAAACTGGCCATAAGAAAGTAGTTATTAGTGGAGGATACGGACTCAACTGTGTGGCTAATTACTACTATTTAGATCAGTTAAAAGACGATGGCATTGAAATTTATGTAGAACCTATTAGTAATGACGCAGGAACTGCAATCGGTGCGGCATTGATGTTCTATAAAGGTATTGATCCACGCAGTGATATCGATTATAGCAAAGACGGATTGTATTTAGGATTTGAATATTTGTATACACAAGACGATTTTGACAAAGTTGTAAAGAAATACGATGCCGAAATTACAAACGCTACCAACGAGGATATCGTAGATCTGTTACTTAACAAACAAATTGTTACATTTTATCAAGGACGCAGTGAAAACGGTCCTAGAGCATTAGGTAACAGAAGTATTTTGTTTAACCCAACTTACGAAGATGGTAAAGATTTTGTAAATGAAGTTAAACATCGTGAATATTTCCGACCATTTGCTGGTAGTATCTTGCAAGATTATGTGCATGATTGGTTTGATTTACGTGGTATGGAAGATAGCCCTTACATGATGTATGCTGTAAATTGCCAACCAGGTGTTGAAGAAAAGATTCCAAGCATTATCCACGTGGATGGAACTTGCCGTATACAAACAGTTACAGAAGAGCAAAATAAAAACTATTATGATTTAATTAAAGCGTTCTATAATCGTACAGGAGTTCCAATTTTATTCAATACTAGTTTTAATTTAGGTGGTGATCCACTAGTAGAAACATTAGATGATGCAGTACATACATTGTTTAATAGTGAAATAGAATACTTGTATTTGCCAGAATATGGTAAGCTAATCAAAGTAGCAAATTAAAAAAAGGAGCTTTATGCTCCTTTTTTATTGTTCAGTTAATGTTTAATAAGACTGATGTATATGTTTCATAGTTACAGTAATTGCACCTACAGGCGTAACTAAAATTGGCTTACTTAATGTAAGTTGTTTAGTAGTTGCATCCATATTTAATACACGAGTATCATTTGAAAATACAGTATTTGTGCTTTCAACAATTTGTAACCCTAATTGTGTAATAGTAGACACATCTGTTACTTGTAAAATTGTTTGGCCTGCTGTATTAACTGGAGAAGATGCACTAGTATCTACGGTTAAATTAAATTCTAGTGTTGATTCTCTAAAATTAGCATCAGGCACATCATATGATTGAATCTTCCATGGATGAGTAGTTGGAACTGATAAAAATGAAATTGCGTTATTGTCAGCAGTAGGGGTAAACATCAACGGAACTGTAAGTGTAACTTGTTTGTTGTTAATCGATACTACTTCTGTTCGTGGTCCAAAAATATTTCTTGCTTTTCGGTCTTGCATGCCTAAGTGCATACCTACTGTAACACCAGTAATATCGGCTACTTCAATTACAACTTGTCCTGCTGTGTTAATTGGAGATGTTGCAGATAAATTTATAGTAGTTTTAATACTGCTGGCAGCACCGTGAACTTGAGGCAAATTAAATAATTTATTTCTATAGGTAGTCCATTTTTCTACTACATGAGCCGGAGTATCTGGTAATAGTACATGATCGGAATCATCTAACAATGAGTTCCTCCAGAATCTTAATTCATGCCAACTTGTATAAGGCTTTAAGAATGGAGGAGGCATATTAAATGTACCAGTTGCTGAATTAAATTCTAACTGTGTAACATCATATGTATGCAACGGTGGAGTTGGATCTAATCTAGCATAAACTGTACCATCTGGTAAGTCTTCAACACTGTGAGATGCTAAATTATGTCCAGTGGTGTCTGCACCCAATAAACATGCTAATAAAGGATTAGCAACACAGTCAATTTCTACACGAGTAGCATTTAGCGGTGTAGGAATGTCTGCGGCTTGATCTTCTGTATAAATGTGAGTTAACCAACGACCTGATTCAGTGTCTACAAAAGTCACTATTTTATCAGGGCCGTTATATGTCCAAGTAGCAGTTTTATTCAGCGCAGTTGTTTGCGCTAAGTAATCATCTGCAATCGCGTATGTAAAAGTTTGTGATATATTTGCCATTTATTTTATCCGTATGTTACTGATACTAGTCCGCCGGCACCGGCAATTCCACAACACTGACAGTTATAAGTACAACCCAATGTTGCACCACCTCCGCCTGGAAACTCAATGGTAAATCCGTTACCGCAACTCATGTTAAAATATCCGTCTGCAAATGGGCCAGAACGTGTCATCGGAGCGGCAGCGCCTAATCCTTGAACACCTTGTGAACCACCACCAGTTGTTTGTCCAATGTATCCACCGCTTGGTGCGCATAATGAAAAATCAGCGCCGCAAACAGATCCACAACCTGTAGCACTAGAGCTAGCACAACAGTAGTTAATGAAGCGACAGAAATAACAACTGTTCCACAAGAAACATGTACCGCAAGTTGGATATCCACCGTTTGCACAGAAATTACTTAATCCGTATCCGTTAACATAACTTGCATATCCAGAACCAGCATTAGTATTACAGCAAATATTACTGCTACTTGCCGCACAAATTGTATAAGAACAGCCAGCTAGGCCGCCAGTTGCTGATGCTGTTACAGTTTTTACACCATAACCGCCAGCTCCGCCAGAGCCGCCGCCACCGCAACAGCAAGAACCACTGCCGCTTGCTCCGCCGCCCCAGATTTCAAATGTAACCCAGGTAGTTCCTGCAGGTGCAGTCCAGTTACAACAAGTGCCACCGTTGGCTACTGTAGTAAAACTTGAATTATAAACTGTAAATTCTGTTGGATTTGATGGCGCATTAGTTCCGCTATATTGGAATGCTATCGATTTTAAACTTGTTGTCATCTTTTATCCTTATCTAAATGTTACCAAAACCATGCCGCCAAGACCAAATGCGCCCCAGCAAGTACCGTTTCCGTAAGAGTTAGCTCCACCAGCGCCACCGCTTCCTGGGAAGGAAATTTGTCCTTGGCCGTTTCCTAACGCATTGCCTCCGGTATAATTTTGACAATAATCTCTAGTCATAGCAGTACCAGTTGTCCAGTATGTTGTACCTGGTACCCAACCCCAGCCATCGTAACCGCAGGTTGGTTGTGATGTATGGAATGTATTCCAGCCGCCACACATAACAAAGTCGCCGCCACTGTTGCCGCCTGCACTTCCGCATCCAGCATAGTAACCTTCGCACTGATTCCAGTTGCTACAGTTTGTTTGGCCGCTAACTCCGCCGCCAGCTGTTACGCTAATCGGATATGTACCACCGCTTAAACAGACAAAGCTATTAAAACCGCCAGGTCCACAACAACATGTAGTACAGCAAGTGCTTCCGCCAGCACAAATTGTAATTTGGCATCCAGGAATAACCCTTACAGTTTTACGTACATAGTCGCCTGAACCGCCACTACACATTTGCATTTGGCAACAGCATGCGCCACCGCCTGCGCCACCTCCGCCCCATAATTCAAATTTAGCTTGGTTTACGTTGGCTGGCACTGTCCATAAACAACATTGACCGCCATTGTATGCTGTGTTTATGTTTGTATTATAAACATATAACTGTGTAAATGTTGCTGGAGCATTAATACTCCATCTTGAATCTGGTAATATTGATGATAATGATGTTGTCATTATTGAGGTGCTCCATTATTTGGTTGAACCGGCACTGGTGGAATTGGTGCCGCAGGAGCGATAAACGCAGGATCTACATGCTCCTCAGCTACTTTATTGACTACATGGTCGTCTGGAGCATCTGGAAATTTCCATTTCCAAGGATCAACTCCTTGCATAAGTGCTGGATAATCGCGTAATTTTTGTCTGTACTCGACCCATTCGGAAGTGTCTTTGCCTTGAGCAATTAACTGATGCATGATATTATCTGAATGTTTCAATCTAGAATTTCTAGCATGCATTACATCTGCCATTGTTTGATGCGGCTTTCTCCAAGGAAAAGGAGTATTCCACTTGTTATTTGTGAAATCATATGTGATTTCACTTGTTTCATATGTATGACTTGGACTTTGTGGGTCGTGCATTATATGTACATGACCGTCTGGCAAAGTTTCTTGTGTCTTAGGAAAATCTGGATGATGAATATCAGTTTCATCATGAATCAGTGCCGCTAATAATGTGTCTACATTCGCATCTACAAGAATCTTCTTTAAGTGTGGACCTGGATCGCCAATTAGTTCGCCTTCATGTTCGTCTAAGTACACAGGAGTAGGCATAATTTTTCCTGTTGCAGTATCTGCATGTATCCACATACGGCTTGGACCTTGATAAGTCCAAGTTGCTGTTTTACCTTGCGTATTTGTCTGAGCCAAATAACTGTCTGGTATATCGTATGTGAAATCTTTTGTAATTTTAATAGTTTCTGGCATATCTATCCTTTAAGTTCCATAAGTGATTAATACTAGGCCGCCAGCGCCGTTTTGTCCATAGAACTGTGTAGATCCTGCACACGCATTACCCATAGCACCAGCTCCGCCTGGCCACGCTGTAATATTTTGGTTAGGAAATGATGATTGTCCGCAGTGTTGGATACCTGGACTGCAATAGTCAAATCCATATAATGATGTTCCTGTACCTTTCAATGGCATAGTAGTCCATGTAAACATGTACTGGTTACAATAGTTACTATCTTTAAAACTGCTGTTAAAAGATCCAGCTGTATAATCTCCAGTAGCACAACATGTTGTACCATACATTCCGCCTGGAGCACAAACACCTGTACATTGTTGATTACCTTTACCGCAAACAACTGTACCTGGATTACCGCCTGCGGCACAAGCAACTAATGTACTGTTAGCACATAAGACATAACTAGGATAATTAAATGCCGCACATTGTTGAGCACCACCGCTTCCGCAGTTACAACACCAGCAACATCCTGAACTGGCAGCACATACTGTAAATTGCAATCCTGCTGATACTGTTAAATATTTTCTTGAATAATTGCCTGCGCCCATACCACATCCTGGGCCAGCACAACAGCTTGCGCCTGCACCATCACCACCGGCGCCCCACATTTCAAAAATTACCCAGCCTGGTCCGGGCGCAGTCCATAAACAGCATTGTCCGCCGTTTAATCCGTTACCCACACTACTATTATAAACAGCTATTACTGAATTTTGTTTATAGTAGCTGACAGTACCTAATGAAGGTGCTACTAAACTCGATAGTGAAGTTGTCATTTATTACCCGCTCCTTTTTATTTGCTGCCGATCAGCCAACCATACGCACTGCTATAGATAAACGTTACAGATACATAGTTAACGTTTAAGCTCAAGTTAGCATTTTGGTTAGCAATGTACGCTGAACCGTTTTGCGCAATGGTCACTGGGCTACCAGCAAACGCACCGGTAGCATCAATGACTTGACAAATGTCTCCGTCTAATGCTGCCGCTGTAGGAGGCAAAGTTAACGTCATTCCGCCAGCAGTGCAAATTACACGATCATTCGTTTGAATGGTATAAGCTGTACCTGTGTTGTAGCGGACTACTGACCCTGCAGTTCCTGTTGTTGTGATATATCGTCCCATATGAATATTCCTTTATCAATGTATTTATGACGTTGACGTCTCAATGCCATATGCCACCGCATTTACGTTTATTTGGCTAGATCTAACTAGAATTGAATATCCAGCTTGAATAACCAACCCTGTACGCTCTAAAACTCCATGCGATAACACTTCTGTTTCATACTCTATAAACTCATTACTACCAATAGTAGTAGCGGATGAGCTAATTCCTAGTCTTACAGTTACAGCATTATTGCTTCGATTTGCAAATGAAACTGTTGCTACTGTAAAATAACCTGCTGGTGCAGTATATAACAGAGTATCCGTTGCCGCTGGATTAATATCTACTACCCCTAATCGTCCTGTTGCCATATGTTAAATCTCCGTTATTTTATGATGTTGACGTTTCAATGCCGTATGCTACAGCATTAATACCAGTAATACTTCCGCGGAATAAAATAGAATATCCAGCTTGTAGTACTAAACCAGTGCGCTCAAGCACACCGTGTGGTAGTAAATCACATTCGTATTCTAAAAATTCAGCTGCCGCAATAGTTGTAGTAGATGAGCTAATAGCCAATCTTACTGTTGCATCCGTGTTTGTTCGGTTGCATATCGAAACTGTTGCTACAGTAAAGTTACCAGCCGGAGCAGTATATAGCAATGTATCCGTTGCCGCTGTTAGTAGGTCTATTGCTCCTAATCGTCCTGTTGCCATATGTTAAATCTCCGTTAATTTAATAGTAAAAAGTTCATAGCTAGTGGTTGTCCGTCAATACCACCCACAAAGTACATCTTGTTAGATACCTTGATTTGTCCACCAGTTGTTGTTGTGATAGTATTGCCAGCAATGTAAATTATACCAGCTGTTAATGTATTTACATTCAATGTACTACCGCCGCCACCAATTTGGCTTGTAATATACGATTTAATCGCTTTCTGCGTAGGTAAAATATTGTCACTATTTGCTGTAAAGTACGGATCTGTACTAAATTGTGTAATAGTTGCGCTATTTGTACCTAAACTAACTGCACCAATTGTTAAACTGTTCAAACCAGCAACGTTAAACGCACTAGCGTTTAGGGTTGTAACACCAGTAGCTTGCTGAACTGAGAATAAATTACCAACGTTAAAGTTACCATCTTGGTCAGTACTTGTAAAGAACACACGACCACCGTTATTGCTAACTGTTTGATAGTTACTATTAGCCGCAATAAATGGTGTTCCTGGGTAATTTGTATTAACAAAGTTACCAGTACCAATACTTAAGAAATCGTGTCCAGTCAAACGTACTTGACTGTATTTCAATCTTAATGTAATTGCTGTGCCATTTGTTGGTGCATTTGAAGTAGTCAACGCAGGATTAATTTGGAATTGTGCGGTATATGGTGCAATACCACTACCTGTTCCTAAATAGTTAGTAACTTGTACCAATTTGTAAACGTTACTATTACCAGCAAACAACACGTTAGATCCTGCTGTTGGATTAACTGTTAGTCCGCTTACGTTAATGTAACTACCTGGTTGGTATATATCTGCATAACCATTTGTTGATACAGTTGCACTAGCCGTTGCATAACTTGTACCTCTGTTAGTATAAGTTGGGTTAGCTACTGCACCAGTACCAACACGTACTGTCCATGTAGCCGCAGTAGTTTGGTTTGGATCAGTAATTGTCATTGTTGGTGTACTTGCATAACCGCTTCCTGGTTCTACCATTCTAAAACCAGTAACACCTGTGGCCAATGTAACTGCCGCTCTGCCTTGTGCAGTACAACCTGTTACAATGCTCTCAGCTACAGTAGTGCTATTTGTCAATGCGATCCATAAAGGTACGCTGTTTGGATTACCAAATGCTACTGCTGGCCAACCGCCTGCTGAACCTGCTGTCATTGTTTGAGCTGTCCAGAATAAACCGTCTTCCGAAGTTGCTACTAATGTAGTTGCATCAGTGTTGGTTGCAAAGAATAAACCTTGTCCATAACGTACTTTGTTCCATGTTTGAACAGAAGGTAAGTTGAATGTACTTGCGTACCAAGTAATACCGTTAAACGAATATGCTGAAACATTTGACTGAGCGGCCACTGCAACAAATTTACCTTTACCAAATGTTACACTAGTCCAATACTGGTTGCTTGGCAAACCACCACTTGCTACCCATGTACTTGCGTTAACGTTTGTACTGTAAGCAGACGTTGTTCCACCATAGGCAATTGCTACCCACACACCATTTCCGTATGCTACTGAACTCCATGTTGTAGAACTTGGTAATCCAGATCCTGCGCTCCATGATACAGCTGGGTTAGCACTGTAAACCATATTAGTTCCGCCGCTTTGTATTGCTACAAAGTAACCGTTACCATATGCTACTGATGACCAGTTAACAGCAACGCCTAAACTTCCGCCTGCTGTCCATGATGTACCGTTGGTACTTACTGCACAGTTATTTGATCCATTTTGTACTGCTACCCAAGTAGTTGTACCACTGACTGCACCAGCTGTAACTGAAGTCCAGTTACTACTTGCAGGCATTGTTGAACCAACAGTCCATGTTGTGCCGTTTGTACTGTAACCTGCTGTTTGGCTGTTATTAGTAACTGCTACATATATACCACCAGCACCTGCACCAGTAAATGTGAAGTTAGTAATAGTGTTAAGAGTTCCAACGTTGGTAACTGTAATTGTAACATTGTTTGCAGGAGCAAGACCTCCTAAACTTGTACCAGCAATAGTTAATGTATCGCCAATAGTATAGTTTGATCCGCCGCTTACTTGTGTCACTGCATACGCAATACCAGTTTTAACCACAGTAAATGTTGCGCTTGTACCAGTTCCGCCAGTTGCTGAGATAGTAGAATACGTAGCATTCAAATCTCCGTAAATACAATCAATCCATGTAGCAGAAGTTACAGTACCGGCAGTAGGAGTAAATCCTGGGCTAGTGTATGTTAATCTAGGTTCGATAATGTAAGTTGATGTTACATCTAAGTTTGCTTTGATTGGAGTGCCAGGAACAACATGATCCCAACCAGCGGCCCATACATAAGTACCGCTTAATCCACTGGTACCACTTACTGTTACTGGAGTAGTAGCAGTAGAAGTTGTACCTAAACTAAAGTTAGTTGCACCAGGACCAGTTGTTACACCTACTGCATAATACAATGTAGTAGTACTTGTAGTGATACCAACTTGAGCACTTAGATACAATGGCATGCCATTGTATAATGTAGCAGTACTGCTAGCTGTTAATGTATTTTGTGTACCAGTAACAGTTGCACTTACTTGGTTTTGACTAATATTGATTACATATTGTGTCGATGCTGTTGGAGTTCCAGTTGCACTATTGCTAATAGCATAAGTACCAGCTGTTCCTGCAGGATATATACTGCAACTTGCTGATAATGCACCAATTAAATTGTTACTAATTGTAATTACGTTAGTAAACACGTTAATTGCTGTAACAAATGTACCAGCTGGTATTGCTATGTTAGTAGTAGAACTTGTACCAGACACAAATTGTCCAAGTGATACTGATGTAATACTACCTACTGTAAATGAACTTAAAGTAATAGTGTTAGTACCACTTGTTCCAGTAAATGTAGCAGTAACTACGGCTGTAGCATTAGAACTAATCATACCTTTAACGTATGTACCAGCGGTAGTTCCGCCACCACTCAATATTGCGTTTGATGCAATATTGCTTGATCCTGCACTTGCTAATAACACTGGGGTGTTAACGTTAGTAATAGTACCCGCAGTAGGTGTAGTACCACCAGTGACTGTATAAGTGATACTAGTAGTGCTTACAATACTTGCTACTACAACACTAGTTGGGCTTCCACCGTATAGTGTTCCAGAACCCGATGTGGCTGTAATTGGAGAACCAACAAACAATCCAGCAGTTGTAGACATACCGGTAATTGTAGCAGTCCAAGGGCCAGTACCAGTAATACTACCTACTGTGCCTGTTGAGCTAATAGTTGTATTACCAAATGATCCTGTTGTAATTGAACCAGTGTTAAGTTGAGTAATATATGTGCCGGCGGTAACTGTGCCACCGCTAGACAAATACATACCAGGAACAAATGCTCCAGTAACTGTACCAGTTGGAATTAAGGATGTTCCTGAAATAATAGAAGTAGCACTAGCTGTTGCATTAACTGAACCAGTAATTGCTAATGGCGTAAAACTTTCTTTAGCCATTTGTGCAATTTTACTACCGTTATTATAGTAAGCAATAAATCCTGTTTGGCCAACTCCAGTACCGCCAGTTACTAATAATCTCATTCCTTGATACACACTACTAATATTAGTGTCTACCGCGGCAATAGTGAAACTATTTGTTGTACCACTTTGTCCTGTGTTGGCTGCGGTCATATAGTTTGCACCGCCGGTTAACCAACGAGTTTCAAATACTGCATTATCTCTAAATTCATTTCCTACACTGGTCAATCCATAACCGCCTGAACTAGCAAACGAGAATGTAGCTGTGTTGGCAGCAGAACCTGCGTTGGTGAATTCAACGCGATAAACTGTGTTAAGAGAATCAGTAACAACGTTAGAAATGATAGGACCAGTATATCTGTTATTAACCACTGCGGTTACTGGAACTTCGGTTAAGTCATAACCTTCGGCTACTACACCGTAACTACCGTATGAGCAGTTACCGTTAGTTGCTCGCATTTTGCCGCCAGCTTCTGACAAATAACCAATTTGGTTATAGTAGGTAAACACTGAAACTAATTCTGCTAATGCGCCCGGGCCGTACAACCAGAAACCAATACCATCGCTTAACACTTGTGTAAAGTCGTTAGCAACAATACTTCTGTTTCCGCCGTTGTGTAATGTTCCGTCTACTTTACAGCCGACACAACCAGTACCAAATGTTGTTACGTTTTGTACGTAAGGTGATTTTCTAAAGATCCAAGCACTTGTATCGCTTGGGCCTGTACCTGGATCTAAACTTACATACGCACCGCCAGTTGGGCGAGCTGTTCCATAGTTAGATGCATACGTAGTACCTGAAATTGAACCAGATGTTAATGTAATGTATGTACCTGCTAATGATAAGTTGTAAGTAGTAGATAGTGTTAATGTAGTACCGTTTAATACTGAACCAATATAGTAAGTGGTTGCAGATAATCCGTTACCACCTGAACCGCTAACCACAAATGTATTACCTGGAGCCATACCAGCTGTGCTAGCTACAGTAATTGAACCGCCTGTATTTGTTGTACCAAATGTACCTGCTGTTGTTGCAGTTATACTTCCTGAAGAAATAGTAACTGGAGTACCTTTACTACCAGTTAAACCATATAAGGTCATATTTCTAACACCAGATCCGTTTCTTACATAGAACATGTTACCAGATACATAACCAGCAGTCATTGTTTCACTACTGATAGATAATGTCAATTGAGATACAACTGTTGAATTTAATGTGTAAGTTCCTGTTTGTCCTGGTGTAAAGAAATAAACAGTAGTGCTAGTTAATGTAGAAACTAATTCATTGCTTAATGTTACAGTTGTACCATTAACTGCTGTAACAAATGTATTTGTAGGAATTGCACCAATAGTTGCGCCGTTTCCTGAAACAAATTGTCCTACAGCAATAGCGCCGTTTGACGAAGTTAATGTAATTGTAAAGCTACCGCTAGATCCAGAAGCTGTTGAGCTTGTAACCGCAGTACCTGTAGCGCCTGTTAGCTGTGCAGTAACTTGCAATGGAGCACTAATTCCTGTTCCGTTAACAAACATACCTACAATAATACTTCCGTATGCTGTAAATGTTGTACCTGAAATTGAACCAGATGATAATGTAATGTATGTACCTGCTAATGCGTTAGCCCAACTGGTAGCCAATGTCATTGTTGTAGCAGTTAATACTGAGCCTACATAATAAGTTCCGGCTGCAATGCCACCACCGCCTGAACCAGTAACAACAATTATATGACCTGTTGATAAAGTTGATGTGCTAGCTACAGTAACAACACCGCCTGTACCTGTAGAACCATAAGTGCCAGACGCTGTTGCTGTAATACCTTGGCTAGATAATATTGCTGTCATTGCTGACGCAGTTAATGTAGTATTTGATATTGTAGCACTAAATGTTGCTGTAGTTCCGAATGGTTGTACAATAACTCCACGTAATTCATCGCCAACTAATGCGCAGTTTTCTGGAACTATAATTGGTAATACTTCGTTATAAGTACCAGTTTTAATAAAGATAGTACTTGTGGTTCCAGTATTTGCCGCTGGGATTGAAGCAGTACTTTGATTAGTTAATGCTGTAGTAATAATACTCATTAATGTAGTAATTGCACTACCTGCGCCGGTTTCTGCTGAGTAGTTACTGTCAATTGTTTGACTAATTAACGAACCA
>Ga0164296_1000535_pt1 | contig 44358 bp, 42 predicted proteins | sample GEODES057metaG_FD_113533 | JGI IMG/M metagenome (GOLD analysis project Ga0164296, IMG submission 113533) | Dystrophic lake water microbial communities from Trout Bog Lake, Wisconsin, USA - GEODES057 metaG | ecosystem: Environmental > Aquatic > Freshwater > Lake | place: USA: Trout Bog Lake...
GATGGGGGGGGCTACTCCCTATGCGAACCATGCGGGGATCGTGGTGTCGCTGGGGCGGATGAACCGGGTGATCGAGGTTGATCCGCAGGGGTATACGATGACGGTGGAGGCGGGGTGTGTGCTGCAGACGTTGCAGGAGCTGGCGTCGTCGCATGACCGGTTGTTGCCGTTGAGTTTGGGGGCGCAGGGGTCGTGCACGATCGGGGGGAATCTGTCGACGAATGCGGGGGGGGCGCAGGTTCTGCATTACGGGAATACGCGCAGTTTCGTGCTGGGGATCGAGGCGGTGCTGGCGTCGGGCGAGGTGTGGGACGGGCTGAAGGCGCTGAAGAAGGACAATACGGGGTATGACCTGAAGCAGTTGTTCATCGGGGCGGAGGGGACGCTGGGGATCATCACCAAGGCGGTGATCAAGGTGTGGCCGAAGCCGAAGGATGTGGCGACGGCGTGGGTGAATGTGCCGAGCCCGCAGGCGGCGGTGGAGCTGTTGTCGCTGGCGCATATCGCGAGCGAGGACGCGGTGACGTCGTGCGAGTTGATGAACCGGACGAATCTGGATGGGGTGTTCCAGCATGTGGCGAATACGCAGGATCCGCTGCCGGGGGGGACGGCGCCTTGGTATCTGTTGATGGAGTGGTCGTCGGCGTTGCCCAAGGAAGGGGTGATGGCGGGGCGGATGGAGGAGTTTCTGGGGGAGGCGATGGAGCGGGGGCTGGTGCTGGATGCGGTGATTGCGCAGAGCCAGGGCCAGGCGAAGGCGATGTGGCATATCAGGGAGAGCCATGCCGAGGCGGGGCGGGCGGGGGCGCCGGCGGTGAGCTACGATATTTCGGTGGCGAGCTCGAAGATTCCGGCGTTCATCGAGGATGCGACCAGGGCAGCGAAGGAGGTGTTGCCGGAGATCAGGTCATGCCCGATGGGGCATATGGGGGATGGCAATCTGCACTTCAATTTCAAGGCGCCGGAGGGGATGAGCCGGGAGACGTTCATGCAGTACAAGCAGGCGGTGACGCGGGCGGTGAATGATACGTTGCTGGCGTATGGGGGGTCGATTTCGGCGGAGCATGGGATCGGCAGCGAGAAGGTGGGGGAGCTGGCGCATTATGCTGATCCGGTGAAGATGGCGACGATGCGGGCGATCAAGCGGGCGCTGGATCCGCAGAACATCATGAATCCCGGGAAGATTTTCGTGGTGTGAGGTCGGCCGCCGGGCGACCTGCTTGTTTGAGCGCGCGGCTTTATCCGACCAGGTGAGCTCACCTGGTCGGATGTTGCTTTAGGACAGAAGGCGCTGACAGCGGGAGCCAGATCATGATTGGTTCAAGTGGAACCAATCATGATCTGGCAAGCGATTGAAGAAGAGCGCGATTCACGCTTTCCGACCGATCGGCCTCAAGCGATCGCGCTCTAAGCAGCGCCGGGATGCTCAGGACTGGGCGTCGGGGGAGAGGACGATGCAGCCGTTGCGGCCGCGGGAGATCTTTTCGCAGGCCTGGGCGGCGGCTTCGCGGGAGATGCCGGTCAGGCGGGCGCGGTAGAGGGTTCCGTTGCCTTGCTTGACCGAGGGGATCGAGGCGCGGGCGACGGAGAGCGTGTCGCTCGCCTGGCGCTTGGCGCTGTCGGTGGCGGCGCGGGCCTGGGCTTCGTTGGCGAAGGCGCCGACCTGGATGGCCCAGTTGCCGGTCGCCGGTCCGCCGCGCTGGCTGGGCAGGGTATCGGCCATGGCGGGGGCGATCAGGTGGAAGCCGCCGGACTTGGCGGGGGCCGGGGTGGCGGCGGCGACCTGGACCGGCGCGGGGGAGGGCGGCGGCGCGGGCGGCGGGGTGAGGCTCGTGCTTTGGACGGGGACGCGGGCGAAGCTGGAGGTGGCCGGCCGGTTGTCGGCCAGGGCGATGGGGGCGGGGGCGCTCCTGCCGCGCGGGTAGCGGGGCCCGGCGGGGATATTGTTCGGCAGCATGGCGTATTGCGGGGTGACGGTGACGCGCTGCGGCAGGGCGTCGCCGAGGTTGGGGGCGATGCGGGCGACGTAGCGGCGGGTTTCGTCCGGCAGCGGCCGGTTGCGCGTCAGGTAGTCGTCGAGGCGGCCGGGGCCGGCGTTGTAGGCGGCGAGGAAGCCGGGGGCGCCGTAGATGTCGTAGAGCTCGCGCAGGTAGGCGGTGCCGGCCATGATGTTGTCATGCGGATCGAAGGGGTCGTCGCCGAGGTCGTAGCGGGCGCGGAGTTCGCCGTAGGTGGAGGGCATGACCTGCATGAGGCCCATGGCGCCGGCGTTGGAGGTGATGAGCTTGCCGTTTTCGTAGAGGCGGCCGCCGGATTCCTGGCGGATGACTTCGCGGACCCAGCGTTCGGGGACGTCGTATTTGGCGGAGGCTTCGACGATGTAGGGCCCCCAGGGGTCGCCAGGCGGGCCGGGTGGGGTGTAGTTGCCGCGGGCGCGGGCGACGTAGCGCTGGATGTCCTGGCTGGCGTCGCCGGCGGGCTTGTGGCTGGAGCAGGCGGCGAGCCCGGACAGCGCGATGGCGCAGACGGCCAGACGCAAAAACGTCGCGGAATGGCGGAACAGGCGGGACGTCATACGGCGTAGGCCTCCGTCGTGGCGCGGCAGCGGGGTGCGGCCGGGGGGCACGGCGGCCTGACGGCCGTCGCAGGATGGGATCGCGCGGTTTGTCGCCGCGGTTGACGGGCTCTATCAGGAACCCGCTGTAAGTCCTTATACTAAACAGGCAATCATGGCAAGATTACGATGATTTCATATCGCGTCCCTCTGCATGTCGTGCCGAGTATGTGCCCATATGCTAGGGATAGTGGATTGAACGAGGAGATTGAGGATGTCGCTCTCATCGCACCGGCTCGCGGCGGTTGTGCTGCTGTCGGTCGCTGCCGGTCTGTCGGCCTGCGCGCCGGCCAATACCAACAGCACGTATAGTTCGGCCGAGATCGGCCGATCGGCCCAGATCAGCTACGGCGTCATCGTCTCGATGCGGACCGTGCAGGTGCAGGGGCAATCGGGTGGGGTCGGCACGGTGGGCGGCGCGGTCGCCGGCGGGGTGGCGGGGAGCTATCTCGGGCGGGGCGATCCGCGGGCGGGCATCCTCGGCGCGGTTGGCGGGGCGATCCTTGGCGGCGTTGCCGGAACGGCGGCGGAGAAGAGCCTCAGCAGCGGCCAGGCGGTCGAGTTCATCATCCGCGAGGATAATGGGCAGACCATCTCGGTGGTGCAGACGAACGAGGACAATTTCCATCCGGGCGAGCGGATCGTGCTGTCGCGCGGGGCCCGGACCCATATCGCGCGGGCGGCGCCGGGGGTCTGACCCCGGCGATGTGCCTGTTGCCGGCGCGGAGGTAATGGTCTAGTGCCGCGCCCCTGATGTCAGTCGCCGATATTCCTATGCGCCGCGGTGCGCAAACCCTCGAGATCACGCCGGGCGCGAGTTTTGCCGAGCGCAACGATATGGCATGGCGCGACCTGCGCGAGGCCGTCACGCTGTGGCGCCTGTGCTGGACGCTGGGGGCGCTGGACATCCGCACCCGCTATCGCGGATCGTTGCTTGGCCCGTTCTGGCTGACGATATCGACGGGCGCGATGGTCGGTGCGATGGGCACGATCTACTCGACGTTGTTCGGCATCGACATGAAGGACTACCTGCCCTTCCTGGCGATTTCGCTGGTGCTGTGGGGGTATCTCGCCTCGCTGGTGGCCGATGCCTGCCTCGGCTACATCCAGAACGAGGGCCTGATCCGCGCGGTGCGGATGCCGTTCGCGCTCTACGCGGCGCGGATTGTGCTGCGGAACATCCTGATCCTCGCCCATAATCTGGTTGTCATCGTCGTCGTCGACATCGTCATGCGGTCCTGGCCGGGCCCGCTCGCGCTGCTGGCCATCCCCGGCGTGGTGATCTGGCTGCTCGACTCCCTGGCGGTGACCGTGCTGCTGGGCGCGCTGTGTGCGCGGTTCCGCGACATTCCGCCGATTGTCGGCAGCATCATCCAGATGGCGTTTTTCATCACTCCGGTGATCTGGCATCCCGACCGCATCGGTGCCGACCAGTGGCTGCTGCCGTTCAACCCCTTCTATGGCCTGCTGGAAATCGTCCGTGGACCGCTGCTGGGCACGCTGCCGAACTGGCAGGTCTATGCCTCGGCGCTGCTCTATTCGTCCGTGCTGTGCGTCGGCACCTGGCTGTTGTTCGCCCGGGTGCGCGGGCGGATCGCGTTCTGGGTATGAGCGGCATGGGCACACCCGACAGAGGATCGCGCGGCAGCGCGGCGATCGAGGTCAGCAATGTCAGCCTCGATTTTCCGCTCTATCACACCTCCGGCCGCAGCCTGAAGAAGACGCTGGTCAACACCGTGGTGCGGCGGATGGGCGAGGATTCGCGCCATCGCGTGGTGGTGAAGGCGCTGCGCGACATCACGTTTACGCTGAAATCCGGCGATCGGCTGGGCCTGATCGGCACCAATGGCGCTGGGAAGACGACGCTGCTACGGACGATGGCGGGGATCTACGAGCCCTATCAGGGCACGGTCCGGGTGACCGGCACGCTGAATGCGATGCTCGATCCCAATCTCGGCATGAACGTGCTGCTGACCGGGCGCGAGAACATCATGTTGCGCGGCCTCTACGGCGGCCTCGGCTCGGCGGAGATCGAGCAGTTGCAGGAGGACGTCCGGCTGTTCGCCGAAATGGACGAGTTCATCAACCTGCCCGTGCGCATCTACAGCGCCGGCATGATGATCCGCCTCGGGTTCGCGCTGGCGACCGCGATCAAGCCGCAGGTGCTGCTGATGGATGAGTGGCTGCTGGCCGGCGACGCGGCGTTCATGGAGCGGGCCAAGATCCGGCTCGAGGACATGGTGCGCGGCGCGGAGATCCTGGTGCTGTCGACGCATAATATCGACGCCATGCTCGACTGGTGCACGCGGGTGATCTGGATGGAGCAGGGGCGCATTCGCGAGGATGGGCCTGCCGGCGAGGTGCTGAACCGCTATCTTGGGCGGACACCGCCGCTGGAGCGCACAGTAGGCTAGATCATGATTGGTTTAGATCAAACCAATCATGATCTAGCAAGCGATTGAAGCAGAGCGCGATTCACGCTTTCTGACCGATCGGCCTCAAGCGATCGCGCTCTATTGAAGAAGAGCGCGATTCACGCTCTCTGACCAATCAGCCTCAAGCGATCGCGCTCTAGGGCCCTGCCAGCACCACGTCGGCCTCGACCGTCGCGGTGATGTCGACGTCCTGTGCCTCGGCCCGTGGTGGCGACGCCTCCGCGTTCGCCATCGGGGCCGGCATGGCGCGTGAGAGCATCGGGATGGGCTGGCGCTGACCGTCGAGACGGATTTCGCGGAAGCCGCTGAACGTCATGCCCAGGACCGCCGCCGCCTCGTCGGCGCGGCCGTGCAGGGCGGCGAGCGCCATGCGGGTGGCGTCCGCCTGTGCCTTGCGCGCCGCCGGGGGCGAGACCTGCCAGGAGAGCCCGCCGACCGCGAGCGACTGACCCTGCAGCGTGCCGACCAGGGCCAGGACGCGCTCGCCGTCGGCGCCGCGCAGCACGATCGCCTGCGCCGCGTTCCACTGCACGGGCGCGTCGCGGCGCTGCCAGACCGAGTAGCCGCCGGTGGAGACAACGATCCCTGGTGTCGCCTTGGCGGTCTCCAGCGCCTTGGCGATCAGCGCGTTGACCCTGGCCTGCGCCGCAGCCGAGGTGGGGGCGGCGGCCTCGGCGCGCAGGGTGGCGGCCAGTTCGTCCGGCTGCACCGTGACATGCGCGGTCTCGCTCAGGCGGAGCAGCGTTTCCGAGGCATTGGCGGGCGCCGCCAGCAGCAGCGCCGCGAGTAGAACCATCGGCGCACGCATGGGACTCTCCTATCCGGTGATGGCGCCCGCCAGCACGTCGCCGGTGCGGCGGCAGGCGGCGGCGTCGACATTCATATGGGTGGTCACCCGTACGGTGCGCGGTCCGAACACGTTCACCAGCACGCCCTGCGCCGCGGCGCGCGCCGCGACCGTCGCGCCATCGGGCAGCGGCGCCGGCAGGCGGAAGATCACGATATTGGTCTGCACCGTACTGAGGTCGATGCTGGCGGTGGTGCGGGCGATGCGGTTGGCGATCAGGCGGGCGTTGGCGTGGTCCTCGGCGAGGCGCTCGAAACCCTGGTCATAGGCGTAGAGCCCGGCGGCGGCGAGGATTCCGGCCTGGCGCATGGCGCCGCCGAAGCGCCGCCGCGCCCGCACGGCCCGGCGCATGGCCTCGCGCGACCCCGCCAGCAGACTGCCGACCGGGCAGCCGAGCCCCTTGGACAGCGCCACCGAGACGATATCGAAGGGTGCGGCCAGTTCCGCCAGCGACTTGCCGGTGGCGACCGCGGTGTTGAACAGGCGGGCGCCGTCGAGATAGGCGGTGCAGCCCAGTTCATGGGCGGCCGCACAGATGGCGACGACCTCGGATTGCGGGAAGATAACGCCGCCGCCGCGGTTATGCGTGTTCTCCAGGCAGACCAGGGTGGTCGGCGGAAACACGTTGTGGCCATCGGGCTTGAAGGCGGTGCGGACATCGGCCGCGGTGAACAGCCCGCCCTGGCCGACCACCGCGAACTGGATGCCGGCATTGAAGGCCGACGCCCCGGCCTCATGCCAGGCGATATGCGCCTCGGCGCCGATCACGACCTCGTCGCCGGGCTTGGTGAGCAGTTGCAGGGCGATCTGGTTGGCCATGGTGCCGGAGGGCACGAACAGGGCCGCTTCCTTGCCCAGCAGGTCGGCGGTGCGCTCCTGCAGCAGGTTGACCGAGGGATCCTCGCCATACTGATCATCGCCGACGGGGGCCGCGGCCATCGCGGCGCGCATGCCGTCCGAGGGGAGGGTGACGGTGTCCGAACGCAGGTCGATACGGGTCATGGCGGGCTCCTTCGATCAGCCCTGACTAGACGGCAAGGTGATGGCGAGAGCAAGGCGCGCTTGGCGGCGCCAGGCCATCGGCCTAGCCTTGCCGGGATCGACGAGGGGACCGACGTGGCGCCAGGACTTGCCCAACGACTTGCCGCAGCACTGGGACGCGGGCGGCCGCAGGGGTGGCGTCACGTGCAGTGCTGCACGCTGTTCTTCGCCTATTTCCGGCTGCAGATGGCGATCGATCCGTCAGGGATCGGGATGCGGGGGGATCGGCCGGTCGAGGTCGCGCTGCCCGGCGTGCCGGAGGCGCGGGGGCGGTGCCGGGCGATCGCGACGGGCGGGTGGGAGATCACGCTCGACGCGCTGGTGGAGCCCGCGGCGTTTCCGGGCGAGGCCGCGCTGTTGCTGACGCAGGGGGAGGTGTCCTGGGCGATCACGGTGGCCGACCTGATGGCCGAGGCGGCGGCGGGGCAGGCGCATCCGCTGCTGCCGGACTTCCGGGCGGCGATCGACGCCTGGCGGGCGGCGCATCCCGGCCAGCGGCCGCGGCTGCTCGATATCGGCGGACGCGCCCGCAGCGGCAAGCAGCGCAGCCTCGACTATCCCGATTGCGACGTGACCGTGCTTGATATCGTCGCTGCCGCGGGGGTGGACGTGGTCGGCGACGCGCATGCGCTCAGCCGGCATTTCGCGCCGGCGCGCTTCGATTTCGCCCTTTCGGTCGCGGTGTTCGAGCACCTCGCCATGCCCTGGAAAGCGGCGGTCGAAATGGCGAAGGTGCTGAAACCCGGCGGGCTCGCGCTGGTGTTCAGCCACCAGACGATCGCGATGCACGACCTGCCGTGGGATTTCTTCCGCTTCTCGGATGCCGCCTATGGCGCGTTGTTCAATCCAGCGACGGGGTTCGAGATCGTCACCGCGCGGATGACGTCGTTCATGCACATCGTGCCCTCGGCCTGGACGGAGCGGCACCGCGGCGCCGAGGCCGCCGGCGGGTTCGAGGGCTCGTCGGTGCTGGTGCGCAAGATCGGTGAGCCACGGGTCGACTGGCCGGTCACGGTCGCCGAGGTGACAGGGACGTCGTATCCGACCGGCTAACCGCCGAGGCGGCTGCGGATAGCCTGGAACTTGCGCTTGATCCTGCCGCCCAGGCTGTCGTCGTCTTCCGGCATGATGCCCGGCAGGTCATAGACGAACTGCTCCGGCGTCGGCGCGATCTTGGTGCCGACGATGCAGGAGTTGAGGAAGGCGGGCTTGGTGACGCCGAGCACGGAGTGAATTTCGGCCGGGAATTCGTGCAGCGTCGTGTCGGTGCGAAACCCCATCTGCGGCGGAAACATCGTCGCCAGCGCCTCGGTCGAGAAGCGGAAATAGTCGCTGGGGTAGGCGTGCAGCTGGAAGGTCTGGTGGGTCTGGATGAACAGCCGGCCGCCGACCTTGAGGCATTTGAGGATCTCGTGGGCGGCGAGGAAGGGGTATTTCAGGTGTTCGAACGTCGAGAGCGAAATGATCGCGTCGAAATACTCCGGCGCGAAGCTCTGCGACATCGAATGCGCGTCGGCGACAACGTCGACGTCGAGCCCGGGCTGGAAGTCGGTGCCGATATATTCGGCGGCATCGGGGAAGAGCGGGCGCGAGATGGTTGGCCGATCCGCGACCGAGCGCTTGGTGCCCAGTTCGAGGATGCGCGCCTGCGGCACGGCGCGCAGGTCGAGCACGAAGCGGTTCCAGATATTCTCGTCAGCCATGCCTGCTCCGTCCGTCCGCGTGCGGCGGTTCTTCTAGCAACGGGGGATCGGCCGGTAAACCGAGCCTCCCGGCGCGATGGGTTGTGTGGCAGGGTGCGGGGACGAGGAGAACGGACATGGCGAATGCGGCGTTGATCGCGGACCTCAGGCGGGCACGGGTGGTGCCGGTGGTGCGCACGAGTACGGCGGGGCTGGCGGCGACGGGGATCGGCTGGCTGCGCGAGGCGGGGCTGCGGATTTTCGAGATCACGATGACGATCCCGGACGCGCCGGCGCTGATCCGCGACCTGGCGTCGGACCCCACCCTGCTGATCGGGGCGGGGACGGTGCCGGATGCGCGGACGGCCGAGATCTGCCTCGCCGCCGGTGCGCGTTTCATCGTCGCGCCCTGGACCGACCCCGCGCTCGCCACCCCCTGCCGTGCCGCCGGCGCTGCGCTCATGCTGGGTGCACTGACGCCCACCGAGGTCCGCGCCGCACTGGCCGCCGGCGCCGACGTGGTCAAAATCTTTCCGGCGTCGTCAGCCGGCGGCCCCGGCCACATCAAGGCCCTCGCCAGCGTCTTCCCCGGCGTCGCCTTCTGCCCCACCGGCGGAGTCGAGGCCGGTAACGTCCTCGCCTACCTCGCCGCCGGCGCCGCCTTCGTCGGCATGGGCGGCAATCTGGTCGACGAGAAACGCATCGCCGCCGGCGACCGCGCCGCCATCCTCGCCGCTGCCCAGGCGATCCAGCCGTGAGCGTCGACCTGGTGTGCATGGGCGAGCCGATGCTGGAGTTCAACCAGCAGCCGACCGGCCCCGACAAGCGACGCCTCTATCTCGAAGGCCCCGGCGGCGACACCGCGAACGCCGCAGTCGCCGCCGCCCGCCAGGGCGCCAAGGTGGCATACGTCACCGCCCTCGGCCGCGACCCCGCCGGCGATCGGTTCGTCGAGCTGTGGGACGCCGAGGGGGTGGATCACACGGCGGTGGCGCGGTCGGACAGCCGGCCCACGGCGGTGTACTTCGTCACCCACGGGCCGAAAGGGCATGAGTTTCTCTACTACCGCAGGGACAGCGCGGCGGCTGGCATGGGTGTTGCCGATGTGCCGGAGGCGATGATCCGCGGGGCAAAGTATTTCTATGCCTCGGGGATCAGCCAGGGGATTTCGGCGAGTGCGGCGGACGCGGTGTTTCATGCGATCGCGGTGGCGCGGGCGGCCGGCGTGAAGGTGGCCTACGACACCAACTATCGCCCCCGCCTCTGGCCGGTCGCCCGCGCCGCCGCCGTCATGCACGCCGCGATCGGCCAGTCCGACATCGCGCTCCCCAGCCGCGAGGACGCCGAGGCGCTGACCGGGCTCAAGGACCCCGACGCGATCGCCGATTTCTATCTCCGCCTGGGGCCCCGCATCCTGGTGCTGAAGCTCGGCGCCGAGGGTGCGCTGCTGGCGACCGCGGGCGGGCGGGTGCGCATTCCGCCGTTTCCCTGCCGCTTCGTCGATGGCACCGGGGCGGGGGATACGTTCTGCGGCAGCTTTCTCGCGCGCCTGATCGCCGGCGACCAGCCGGAGGCGGCGGCGCGCTATGCGGCGGCGGCGGCGGCACTGAAGACCGAGGGGTATGGCGCGGTGGCGCCGATCCCGCGGGCCGAGGCGGTGCTGGCGGCGCTGGCGCGCTGATGTTGCGCAGCGAACGGCTGGTCCTGCGGCCCTGGCGGGAGGCGGATCTCGCCCCGTGTGCGGCGATGACGGCGCGGGCGGAGGTGATGCAGTTCTTTCCCTCGGCGCGGACGCGCGAGCAGTCCGACGCCTGGGTGGCGCGGACGCGGGCGCATTTCCTGCGCGAAGGGTTCGGCATCTGGGCGGTGGAGGCGCCGGGAGTCGCGGACTTCATCGGCTTCGTCGGGCTCAGCCGGGTGCCGGAGGGGATGCCGTCCGCCGGCGGGGTCGAGGTCGTGTGGACGCTCGATGGGCCGTTCTGGCGGCGGGGCTATGCCACCGAGGCGGCGCGGGAGGCGATGCGGGACGGGTTCGCGCGGTTGGGGCTGGCGGAGATCGTGGCGTTCACGACCGTGGTCAACGCAGCCTCGCAGGGGGTGATGCGGGCGCTGGGGATGACGCGCGATCCGGCGGAGGACTTCGACCATCCGCGCATCGCCATGACGCATCCGCTGTGCCGGCATGTGCTGTTTCGCAAGGCATACCCGTAGACGGGGCTTGCGGGGCGCGGCATGTGCCGGTTCAATTCCCTCAACACACGAGGGAACGACCATGGCTCAGACACAATCCTACGACGTCGTCATCGTCGGCGCCGGATTCGCCGGCATGTATCTGCTGCATCGCCTCCGCGGGCTCGGCATGTCCGCCCGCGTCTTCGAAGGCGCCAGCGGCGTCGGCGGCACATGGTACTGGAACCGCTACCCAGGCGCCCGCTGCGACGTCGAGAGCATGCAGTATTCCTTCTCCTTCGACGAGAAGCTCCAACAGGAATGGACATGGTCCGAGCGCTTCTCGGCCCAGCCGGAAATCCTCCGCTACGCCAACCACGTCGCCGACCGGTTCGATCTGCGGCGCGACATCACCTTCAACACGCTGGTGAAGGCCGCCACCTACGATGCCGGGGCGGCGAACTGGACCGTGCACACCGACAAAGGCGACGAGGTCACCGCCCGCTTCGTCGTCATGGCGACCGGCTGCCTCTCCTCCACCCGCCTGCCCGATATCGCCGGACGCGACAGCTTCCAGGGCAACACCTACCACACCGGCCAGTGGCCGCATGAGGAGATCGATTTCACCGGCCAGGTCGTCGGCATCATCGGCACCGGCTCCTCGGCGATCCAGTCCATCCCCGTCATCGCCCGCCAGGCCAAGCATGTTTTCGTGTTCCAGCGCACACCGAACTTCTCCATCCCCTCGCGCAACGGGCCGATGACGCCCGAGTACGAGCAGGAGTGGAAATCCGACTACCTGACCCGCCGCGCCGCCGCCAAGCGTTCGCGCTCCGGCACGCTCGCGCCGCTCAACGACGTCTCCGCCCTCGCCGACAGCGATGAGGCCCGCCGCCGCAACTACGAGCAGCGCTGGAAGCTCGGCGGCACCTACTTCATGCAGTCCTATAATGACCTCGCGCTGAACAAGGCCTCCAACGACACCGCCGTCGCCTTCGTGCACGAGAAGATTCGCGAGACCGTGAAAGACCCCAAGGTCGCCGAAAAACTGCTGCCCACCAACCACCCGATCGGCACCAAGCGCATCTGCGTCGACACCGAATACTACGAGACCTTCAACCGCCCGAACGTCACCCTCGTCGACCTGCACGAAACCCCGATCCGTAGCATCACGCCGGCCGGCCTCGACACCACCGGGCAAAGGTACGCCTTCGACAGCATCGTCTTCGCCACCGGCTTCGACGCCATGACCGGCACACTCCTGAAAATGGACATCACCGGCCGCGACGGGCTCACGCTCAAGGACAAGTGGGAAGCCGGCCCACGCACCTATCTCGGCCTGATGACCACGGGCATTCCCAACCTGTTCATGATCACCGGCCCCGGAAGTCCCTCAGTGCTCAGCAACATGATGGTGTCGATCGAACAACACGTCGACTGGATCACCGATTGCCTGGCCACCCTGCGCGATAAAAACATCGCCACCATCGAACCCGAACAACCGGCCGAAGACGCCTGGGTCGCCCACGTCAACGAGGTCGCCCACCGGACACTCTACCCGCTGGCGAACTCCTGGTACATGGGCGCCAATATCCCGGGCAAACCACAGGTGTTCATGCCCTATATCGGCGGCGTCGGCGCCTATCGCGAAAAATGCGACGCGGTGGCGGCGGCGGGGTACGAGGGGTTCACGCTCGGTGAGGGCGGGGCGGGGGCACGGCAGGCAGCAGAGTAAGGAAGGCTCCGCCGGCTCAGGGCCACGGGCCCTGAGAACCCATCAACCTAACGCGGCTGTGGGTTCGTTCTTCAGCTGCTAACTGCTTTCTTGGCGCCGCAGGCAGTCAGTCGTTGCGACCGTACCGAGTAGGGTGCGGTCGTAATGATTTCTAGGCTTCGCCACGCTCATCATCGAAATCGAGGGATTGCGACTGAAGGCTGGTGATCCAGCCAAGAGAGTGGATGGGTTCCAAGGGCCTCGGGGCCCTTGGCCCGCGGAGCGCCTTCCCTTTACTCGTCCTCGTCCCGATCCCGCACCCGCGTCAGCACTTCGCGTTTGCCGACGTGGTTAGCCGGGCCGACGATGCCTTCTTTTTCCATCTGTTCGATGAGCTTGGCCGCGCGGTTGTAGCCGATGTTGAGGTGGCGTTGGAGGAAGCTGGTGCTGGCTTTGCCTTCGCGGGAGACGACGTCGACGGCCTGGTCAAACAGGCTCATTTCGCTGTCGTAGCCGCCATTGCCGCCACCGCCGCCGGCCTCGTCGCCGCCTTCGGGGAGTTCGGTAACTTCATCGACGTAGGCGGGTTCGCCTTGTTCGCGCAGGAAGGCGACGGTGTCTTCGACTTCCTTGTCGGTGACGAAGGGGCCGTGGACGCGGGTGATGCGGCCGCCGCCGGCCATGTAGAGCATGTCGCCCTGGCCGAGCAGCTGTTCGGCGCCTTGTTCGCCGAGGATGGTGCGGCTGTCGAATTTGCTGATGACGGTGAAGCTGATGCGGGTGGGGAAGTTGGCCTTGATGGTGCCGGTGATGACGTCGACGGAGGGGCGTTGTGTCGCCATGACGACGTGGATGCCGGCGGCGCGGGCCATCTGGGCGAGGCGTTGGACGGTGATTTCGATTTCCTTGCCGGCGACCATCATGAGGTCGGCCATTTCGTCGATGATGACGACGATGAGCGGCAGGGGCTCGAGGGCGAGGGGCTGTTCCTCGAAGACGGGGCGGCCGGTTTCGCTGTCGAAGCCGGTCTGCACACGGCGGGTGACGACTTCGCCCTTGCCGCGGGCTTCGCCGACGCGGTCGTTGTAGCCGCCGATGTTGCGCACGCCGAGCTGGCTCATGGCGCGGTAGCGGCGTTCCATTTCGCGCACCGTCCATTTGAGCGCGACGACGGCTTTGGCGGGTTCGGTGACGACGGGGGCGAGGAGGTGGGGGATGCCCTCGTAGACCGACAGTTCCAGCATCTTGGGGTCGATGAGGATCAGGCGGCACTGGTCGGGCGAGAGTTTGTAGAGCAGCGAGAGGATCATCGCGTTGATGCCGACCGACTTGCCCGAGCCGGTGGTGCCGGCGACGAGGAGGTGGGGCATGCGGGCGAGATCGGCGATGATGGCCTTCCCGGCGATGTCCTTGCCCAGCGCGAGGGCGAGGCGGCCTTGTTGTTTCTCCCAGTCCTCGGACTGGAGCAGTTCGGCGAAGTAGACGGTTTCGCGCTTCTGGTTCGGCACCTCGATGCCGATGACGTTCCGGCCGGGGACGGTGGCGATGCGGACGGCGGTGACGGAGAGGCTGCGGGCGACGTCGTCGGCGAGGCCGATGACGCGGGCGCTGCGGATGCCGGGCGCGGGTTCGAGTTCGTAGAGGGTGACGACGGGTCCGGGGAGGTAGTCGACGATGCGGCCTTGCACGCCGTAGTCGCCGAGCACGGTTTCGAGCAGGCGGGCGTTGGCGTTGAGCGCCTCTTCGCTGGGGGCGCCGATGGCGGCGCGGCTGGGGGGCGTGACCAGGAGGGACATCGGCGGGAAGCGCCAGCCGGCTTCGAGGGGCAGCGGCATCTGGTCGGCGGCGCCGCGCTTCTTGGCGGGGGCGGGCTTGGCGATCTTGAGCGCAGGTTCGGCCGTGGCGGTGGCCTGGGCGCGGGGCGGAGCGACGATGACGGGTTCGAGGCGGTATCCGCCATCGGGCGCCGCGGGCGCATCCTCGGCGTCGTCTTCGGCGGCCGGGGTTCCGTTGATGCGGTTGAGGATGGTGGTGCCGAAGCGCGCGGTGGCCATGCCGGCGCGGGCGAGCAGGCCGGCAGCGGTGCGGCTGTGGCGGACGCCGACCCGAGCGGCGCCGCCGGCGGCGCGCCATTCGCTGGCGGACAGGCCGAGGGCGAGGACGAGGAGCAGCAGGGCGAGCGCGGTGACCAACAGCCAGATGATCAGGCCGCCGAACGGGCCGAGCATATCGCGCCCGGCGGAGAGGGCGGCGCCGCCGAGCACATTGCCGGCGGCGCCGCCGAGGCCGGCGACGACGGGCCAGGTGATCGCACTGCCGGTGGTGGGAATGCCAGCGAGCGTGGCGGCGGTGACGGGCATGGCGGCGAGCAGGGCGGCGAGGCGCAGGGCGATGCTGCCGAGGCCGCGGTGTGAGCCGATCCGCCAGGCCCAGGCGAGCAACGCGAGGGTCGGCAGACCGCCGGCGAGGCCGAAGCCTTGCAGCAGCAGGTCGGCTGCGATGGCGCCGGGACGGCCGGCGAGGTTGTGGGCGGCCGCGGTGGTGGCGGTGTTCAGCGAGGGGTCGGCGGGGTTGTAGGTGACGAGGCCGACGAGCAGCAGCAGGCCGGCGAGGGCGAGGCCGGCGGCGGCGAATTCGGCGACGCGTCGGTTCAGTCCGGCGCGGAAGCCGGAGGAGGCCACCGGTGCCGGGGCCATGGCCGCCATGCCCGCCGCAACGCTCTGTCGTTTCCGGGCGCCCAGCGCCATCGCACAACTCCACCCCAGCCGGGTCAACTTCGAGCCCGGCGGCAACTATACGCTACAACCCACTGATAGCAGAAGGGGGTTTCTTACCCCCCCGGGCGCCAGCCGGGGGGCGCGAGTTCGAAGCCGGCGAAGTCGAAGGCGGGGGCGACGATGCAGGTGACCAGGGTCCACGCGCCCAGGGCGGAGGCCGCCTGCCAGGCATCCTTGGCCACGATGCCTTGCAGGTGCTGGCCGCCGCCGATGTCGGGGCCGAGGAGCAGGCGGCGGCTGGTCTGGCCGTCGGCGCTGATTTCGAGCGAGAGGGCGGCGCCGGCGTTCCAGATCCAGAGTTCCGCGGCGTCGACGCGGTGCCAGTGGCTGCGTTCGCCGGCGGCAAGCAGGAAGTGGATGGCGGTGCCGGCGCCGCGGCCGCCGCCGGCCGGGGCGTCGCGCCAGGTTTCGCGGTAGTGGCCGCCCTCAGGGTGGGGGGCGAGGCCGAGGCCGGCGATGACGTCCGCGGCGGGGAGGGTGACGTCGCGGAGGTTCATCGCCGGGGCGATCAGAAGCTGTCCTTGCGGCTCCGCAGATCGGCGAGGGTGGCGATATCCTTGGCGCGGACGAAGGGATTGGCGGCGAGTTCGTCGCGCATCAGGCTGGGCAGGCTCGCCTTGCCGGCGGCGCGCCAGCCCTTCACTTTTTCGGCATAGGCGACGAGGGCGGCGTTTCCGGGGTCGGCGTGCAGCGCAAAGCGGGCGTTGCTCTCGGTGTATTCGTGGCCGCAGCAGACCAGCGTGTCCGGGCCGAGGGCGGAGAGTTTGGCGAGGCTGGCGAACATCTCGGCGGCATTGCCTTCGAGCAGGCGGCCGCAGCCGAGGCTGAACAGGGTGTCGCCGCACAGCAGGACGTTGCCGTCGGCGAAATGGTAGGCGATGTGGCCGCGGGTGTGGCCGGGGGTTTCGAAGACCTTGGCGGTCGAGGCGCCAAGCGTGACGCTGTCGCCTTCGGAGACCTGCTGATCGAGCTTCGGCAGGCGGTGGGCATCGGCCTTGGCGCCGATGACCTTGGCGCCGTAGCGGGCGCGGATGTCGTCGGTGCCGGCGATGTGGTCGCCGTGGTGATGGGTCAGCAGGATCATGTCGAGCCGGCCGCCGGCGGCGTCGATCGCGGCGGCGACGGGGGCCACCTCGGCGGGGTCGACGATGGCGGTGGCGCCGGTCTGATCGCACTTGAGCAGCCAGGCGTAGTTGTCGGACAGGATGGGGACGAGGTGTGCTGTGATCATGGCCCCGATGTAGCACCGGGCGGCGACGGCGCAAACGGGGCGAAGCTCTGCTATAGTGGCCGCATGGCGCTCGACACGCATGCGGCGGCGGAGTTCTACCTGACCCCTCGGGGCGCGGTGGCGGCGCATCTGCTGCGCCAGCGGCTGATGCAGATCTGGCCGCGGGTCGATGGGCAGTCGGTGCTGGGCCTCGGCTATGCCGTGCCCTATCTGCGGGTGTGGCGGGAGCATGCGGGGCGCTGCATCGCGCTCACCCCGGCGCAGCTTGGTGCGGCCAGCTGGCCGCCGGGCGGGCCGGGGCTGGCCTGCACGGCGGAGGAGGACGCGCTGCCGTTCGCCGATTTGAGTTTCGACCGAGTGGTGCTGGTGCATGGGCTGGAGGCGGCCGAGCATGCGCGGCGGATGCTGCGCGAGGTGTGGCGGGTGCTGAAGGATGATGGGCGGGTGCTGATCGTGGCGCCGAACCGGACGGGGCTGTGGGCGCATCTGGAGACGACGCCGTTCGGTCATGGCCAGCCCTATTCGCCAGGACAGATCGAGCGGCTGCTGACCTCGACCATGTTCGCCGTCGAGCGGCGGGATACGGCACTGTATCTGCCGCCGGTGAGTGCCCGGATGATCCTGCGCAGTGCCGGGTTCTGGGAAAAGGCAGGGCGGGCGGTGGTGCCGCGGGTCGCGGGCGTGACGATCACCGAGGCGCGCAAGGACCTGTTCGGCACGGTGCCACTGACGGGGAAACGGATGCGGCGGATGGTGCTGGTCGAGGCGGCCTGAGGCGCAGTTGCCTCGGCGCGGGGCCGGACGGATCATCGCGGCCTGACATTGCGGAGCCGCGCCATGACCGATCTGCCACGCCATGCCCGGGCCGTCATCATCGGCGGCGGGGTCGCCGGGTGTTCGGTGGCGTATCACCTGGCGCTGCAGGGCTGGACCGACATCGTGCTGCTGGAGCGCAAGCGGCTGACGAGCGGGACGACCTGGCATGCGGCGGGGCTGATCGGGCAGCTGCGGGCGACCAGCAATATGACCAAGCTGGCGAAGTATTCGGCCGATCTCTATGGCGGGCTGGAGGCCGATACGGGGCTGGCGACGGGGTTCCGGCGGACCGGGTCGATCTCGCTGGCGCTGAGCGGGGAACGGTTTGCCGAACTCAAGCGGCAGGCGTCGATGGCCCGCGCGTTCGGGATCGAAGTGGATGTGATCACGCCAGCGGAGGCGAAGGGGCGCTATCCGCTGATCGATACGGCGGGCGTTGTGGGGGGTGTGTGGATCCCCTCGGATGGCAAGGCCGATCCGGCGAATATCGCGCTGGCTTTGGCCAAGGGGGCGCGGCAGCGTGGAGTCAAAATATTCGAGCAGGTGAAGGTGACGGGGATCACCCAGGCCGCGGGGCGGGTGAGCGGGGTGGAGACCGACCAGGGGAGGATCACGGCGGACTATGTGGTGAACTGCGCGGGGCTGTGGGCGCGCGAGGTGGGGCTGATGGCGGGCGTGAACGTGCCGCTGCAGGCCTGCGAGCATTTCTACGTGTTGACCGGGGCGGTGCCTGGCTTGCCGCGCGACCTGCCGACGCTGCGGGTGCCCGACGAGTGCGCCTACTACAAGGAGGATGCGGGCAAGATGATGCTCGGCTTCTTCGAGCCGGTGGCGAAACCCTGGGCGGTCGATGGGGTGCCTGAGGATGCCGAGTTCACCACGCTGGCGGATGACTGGGACCATGTGGCGCCGCTGATCGAGCAGGCGACGCGGCGGATGTCGCTGTTCGCCGAGCATGGCATCCGCACCTTCTTCAACGGGCCGGAGAGTTTCACGCCGGATGTGCGCTATCTGTTGGGCGAGGCGCCGGAGCTGGGGAATTTCTATGTCGCGGCTGGCTTCAATTCGGTCGGCATCCAGTCGGCCGGCGGCGCGGGGCGCGTGTTGGCGGAGTGGATGGCGGCCGGTGGGCCGACGATGGATCTCGGCGATGTCGATATCCGCAGGATGCAACGGTTCCAGAACAACAAGACGTATCTGGTGGCGCGCGTGCGGGAATCCCTTGGGCTGCTCTACGCCGATCACTTTCCGTTTCGGCAGAACGCGACGGCGCGGGATGTGCGGCATACGCCGTTTCACGAGCGCTGGGCGGAGCGGGGGGCGTGTTTCGCGGAGAGCGCGGGCTGGGAGCGGCCGGGCTGGTTCGCGCCGGAGGGGGGCAGGCCGGCCTATGACTACAGCTGGGGGCGGACGGCGTGGTTTGCCCATAGTGCGGCGGAGCATATGGCGATCCGCACCGGCGTCGGCGTGCTGGACATGTCGCCCTTCGCGAAATTCCGTGTGCTGGGGCGGGATGCCGAGGTGGTGCTGCAGCGGATCTGCGCCAACGACGTGGCGGTGCCGGTGGGGCGCTGCGTCTATACGCCCTGGCTCAATGACCGCGGGGGCATCGAGGCGGATCTGACCGTGACGCGGCTGGCGGCCGAAGAGTTTCTGGTCGTCACTTCCAGCGGCGCCGGGGTGCGCGATCTTGCGTGGTTGCAACGGCATATTCCCGCGGACGCACACTGCATCGCCGTCGACGTGACGGCCGCGGAGGCCTGTCTCGCGGTGATGGGACCAGAGGCGCGGAGGGTGTTGCAGCGGCATACGCCGGCCGACCTCTCGAGCGCCGCGTTTCCGTTCGGGATGGCGCGGACGATCGAGTTCGGCATGGCCAGCGTGCGGGCGCACCGGATCAGCTATGTCGGTGAGCTCGGCTGGGAGCTGTATGTGTCCACCGACATGGCGCGGCATGTGTTCGACACGCTGATGGCGGATGGGACGGTGCGGCCTTGCGGTCTGCATGCGATGGACAGTTTGCGGGTGGAAAAGGCCTATCGCCATTACGGGCACGATATCAGCGACGAGGACCATGTGCTCGATGCCGGGCTTGGATTCGCGGTAAAGACGGGGAAGCCGGAGGGGACGTATGGCCCGTTCATCGGCCGCGACGCGGTGCTGGCGCGGCGCGCGGCGGGGGTGACGCGGCGGCTGGCGCAGTTCCTGCTGCGCGATCCGGAGCCGCTGCTGTTTCATAACGAGCCGGTGCTGCGCGACGGGGTCGTCGTCGGGCATCTGACGTCAGGGGCCTATGGGCATGCGCTCGGGGCGGCGGTGGGGCTGGGGTATGTGCCGTGCGCCGATCCGGCGAGGCTGGCGGCGGCGCGGTGGGAGATCGAGGTGGAGGGCCGGCTGGTGGGGGCGACGGCGAGCCTGGCGCCGCTTTACGATCCGGCGTCGGTGCGGGTGCGGGCGTAGTTCAGGCGAGGTTGCACACGGTCGCCGGGCGAGATGGGAGTAGATATAGCGGCAGGCGCTGGCTGGACGGTGTCGGCGATGGCCTTGGCGACAGGCGGGGCCTTGGGGTTGCCGGGGTGGCCCATGGACTGCGAGAGGTCGGAGTGGCCGGCGCGGAGCAGCGCTTTCATGCGATGTTCAGGTAGGGGTGGGCGATTCACGACAAGGGAAGGATGTTCTTTTTTGAAAAAAAGAACCAAAAAACTTTTAATTGTGGATATTATATTTTTAGTGTCGGTATTTCATAAAAGTCTTTTTGCTTCTTTTTCTTCAGAAAAAGAAGACCTTCCTTGCTGTCGTCGTGCCGCCTTTACGCGTCAGGTTACCGATCCGGTGGCGAGGGCTTCGGCCCAGCGGGGAAAGCCGTTGGCCAGAGCGCAGGCGGCGGCATCGTCCCAGTTGTAGTCGAGGGATATCAGGTCGGTGGACCAGTGGTGGCCGCGCTTCGTGACGATGGCGTAGCGGGCGTGGGGGGAGCGGGGTTCGAGCGAGCTGGCATTGGGGATGTCGGCGAAGACGGGGCAGCCGACGGTGCCGGGATTGACGATCAGCGGGCCGCCGGGGACCTGGGTGACGGATTGGCGGTGGCTGTGGCCGCAGAGGATAACGGGGCGGGTGCGGGCACTTCCCAAGCGCTCGGCGATCAGGTCCCGCCCGGCGGGGATCATGCGGTTGTTGAGGATTTCCTCGGTGAGATAGGTGGTGTCGTCGGCGGGGGTGCCATGGACGGCGAGGATGTCGGCGTTGAGGTCGATGGTGGCGGGAAGATCGAAGAGGGCGCGGCGCTGGGCGTCGCTGAGCTTGCCGCGGGCGAAGACGTCGACGGGGGGCAGCCGGTCGTCGGTGCGGTCGAACAGCCAGCGGTCGTGGTTGCCGCGGACGGTGGGCAGATCGAGCGTGGCCAGCAGGTCGAAGGTCTCGTTCGGCCAGAGCGGACCGGCGACGAGATCACCGAGGTTGACGGTGGCGTCGACACCACGGGTTCGGACGTCGGCCAGCACCGCTTCGAGGGCGCGGAGGTTGGCATGGATATCCGAAATGACGGCAAGGCGCATCTGCAGGCTCCGCTGGTGATCAGGCAAGGCCCGGCGGATGGGCCGCCAGTATGCTAACGTCCTGTACGGGGGCGGTCATGTCCAGGAATTCCGCGCGCGCAGGGCTGAAATTGACGTCATTGTGGACTGACTTACGCGTTGGTCGACGCGTCCTGTCGCTGCGCTGCCTTCAGGTGCTGGTGTCGACCGGGGCGATTTCGCGTGGCAGGCCGTTGCGGTAGGCATAGTTGCCGCCGGGGAGGTGGGGGTGGGAGACGGTGCAGCCGGCATAGCTGCCGTCGTCGAAGTGGAAATGGGCGCGGTGGTCCTCGACGGTGCCCCAGACGGCGCCGAGCTGGTGATAGTGGTACTGGACGGCGCGGCGGCGCATGTTGGACGCATTGGGCGCGGTGTAGTGGTGGATCAGGCCGTGGAAGATCAGCGCGTCGCCGGGCTGCATCTCGATGGCGACGCGCCGGTCCTTCTCGAGTTTCTCGGGGACGATCTGGCAGAGGTTGAAGTCGTTCTCGTGGACATGCGGCACGCCGCCCTGGAGATGGCTGCCTGGAATGAGCTCCATGCAGCCGTTGAGCTTGAGCGCCTCGTCAAGCGCGATCCAGACGCCGACGACGAGGCCGGGGTCCTTGATACGGAAGTAGGAGGCGTCCTGGTGCCAGGGTTTTTCGCTGCCGATGCGGGGCGGCTTGACCAGGGCCATTTCCTGGAAGAGCACGCGGCCCTGGCCGAGCAACTGGTCGAGCACGGCATGCAGGCGGGCGGAAAAGGCGGCGGCCTTGAGCGCGGGGGCGTCCTCGCAGAAATCCATGTATTTGCGGATGGCGAATTCACGTTCCTCGGCGGACATGCGCATAGTGTCGATGCCGGATTCGAACATCAGCTTGGTCTCGTTGGCCGGCAGGCGGCCGAGGGCGAGATCGGTCAGCGCCTGCTTGCAGGCCTCGATGTGGGCGGGGCCGAGGAGGTTGCGGACGACAACGTAGCCGTCGGAGCGATACTGGGCGATTTCGCCGGCGCTGAGCAGGCTGGCATCCCGGGGCGGGGCGATGTCCATGGCGGTCTCCTCCTGACGCATTTTGCCGGGAGCATGGCGTAAAACCCGCTGGACGTAAAACATCTTGGCAGCGCGGAACTTCTGTCCGTAACCTCCCGTCCCAACCTGAGGCACCCCGCATGAGTTCGACCGTTCCTCCGGCCCGCAGCAACGATCCGCGCAATCGCCGGCCGATCGTGCTGACCTCGCATCCCAACCAGGGCGGTGGGCAGCTCGCGGTGTCCTGGGGGGCGGGAACGGCGGCGGCGCGCGGGCCGGTGGTGGCGACGCTGCATAATCCCGGCGGGCGGAATGCGATCGGGACGCATTCGGGGGCCTATTCGCTGTATCGCGCGCTGGCGGTGGCGGCGGGGCAGCTTGATGAGCTGCATCGGCCGGACCTGACGAACACGGCGCCGGCGGTGCAGATTGGGCCGCATCCGCAGTGGGGGGATCCGGACAAGATCGTCTCGCTCGATCCGTATGGGCATTGTGTGGGGCAAATGTTTCCCGAGGCCTTGCAGGCGGGGTGGGATATCCGGCCGACGATTGCGGTGACCAAGGCCAGGATCAACATGCCGGAGATCCAGGCGGCGCTGCGCGACGGGCGGCTGGTGGCGGATGGAGATATCCTGACCGCGGCGGGCGATGCGCGGGTGACGAAAGTGGCGATCGAGCCGGTGTGGCATTTGCCGGGGGTGGCGAAGCGGTTCGGCATCTCGACGACGGAGCTCCGGCGGGGGCTGTTCGAGCAGACCGGGGGGATGTTTCCCGAACTGGTGACGCGGCCGGACCTGGACGTGTTCCTGCCGCCGATCGGGGGGATGACGGTCTATCTGTTCGGCGATGCGACGAAGCTGGGCAAGCCCGAGACCAAGATCGCCTGCCGGGTGCATGACGAGTGCAACGGCTCGGACGTGTTCGGCTCGGACATCTGCACCTGCCGGCCGTATCTGGCGCATGGCATCGAGGTGTGCATCGAGACGGCGCAGCGCGGCGGCGTGGGGGTGATCGTCTATAACCGCAAGGAGGGGCGGGCGCTGGGCGAGGTGACGAAGTTCCTGGTCTATAACGCGCGCAAACGGCAGGAGGGCGGCGATACCGCGGAAAACTACTTCCAGCGCACCGAGTGCGTCGCGGGGGTGACGGATATGCGCTTCCAGGAGCTGATGCCGGACGTGTTGCACTGGTTGGGGATTACGCGCATCGACCGGCTGGTGAGCATGAGCAACATGAAATATGCCCCGATCGTCGACAGCGGCATCGAGGTGGTCGAGCGGGTGCCGATTCCCGAGGAGCTGATCCCCGCCGATGCCTCGGTGGAGATGGATGCCAAAAAGGCAGCGGGGTATTTCTCCGCCGATGTGCCGGACAGCGATGAGTTGCGGATAGCAAAAGGACGGGGGCTGGAGGAATGAGCGGGAATGTGGTGGTGCTGGATCATCCGTTGATCCAGCACAAGCTGACGCTGCTGCGCGACAAGGAGACCTCGACGACGGGGTTTCGCCGGCTGGCGCGCGAGTTGTCGCTGCTGATGGGCTATGAGGTGACGCGCGGGCTGCCGCTCGAGATGGTGCGGATCGAGACGCCGATCGAGGCAATGGAGGCGCCGCAGCTGTCGGGCAAGAAGCTGTGCTTCGTATCGATCCTGAGGGCGGGGAACGGGCTGCTGGACGGGATGCTCGACCTGGTGCCGGGGGCGCGGGTAGGTCATATCGGGCTGTATCGCGATCCGCATACGCTCTCGCCGGTGGAGTATTACATCAAGCTGCCGGACGATATCGGCGAGCGGATGGTGATCGTGGTGGACCCGATGCTGGCGACGGGGCACTCGGCGGCGGCGGCGGTGGCGCGGCTGAAGCAGGCCGGCGCGACGCAGATCCGGTTCGCCTGCCTGATCGCCGCGCCCGAGGGCATCAAGACGTTCGGCGAGGAGCATCCGGATGTGGAGGTGTTCGTCTGCGCGATCGATCGGCAGCTGAACGATCACGGCTATATCTGCCCGGGCCTGGGCGATGCCGGGGACCGGCTTTACGGCACGAAATAGGCCGCCGGGATCAGGTGGCGGCGATCAGTCGGCGGCTTGGGCCATGATCTCGGCGTGGAGGCGCAGGCCGGGGACGCGGCGGGCGGGGAAGACGATCGGTTCCTGCAGACCCTCGAGCACGGTGTCGAGGAGGGTTTCGATCATCTGGACGCGGCCGGCCTGCTGGTCGATGGCATCGGCCTCGGGGGCGAGGCCGGCGTCACGCAGGCGCTTGGCGATGGAAATCAGGGCGTGGCTGGTGCGCATCAATGACTGACATGGGTTGGGGCCGGCCAGCCCATGCTGGGCAGGATGTCCGACGTGGTGACGGGCGCGGCATCGGGACGGCGAAGCTGACGCAGCAGGGTCTGGACCGCGCTGATCCGGCGGGGGCGGCCCGCCTCCAGCAGGATGGTCGCCGCGATGGCCTGGCGGCGGCGGTTGCGGGTCACGTTCAGTTCGGTCCGTGTCATCGTCATCATTCCCTTGACGCGGCCCAGCCAGGCTTGCTGGCATCGGGCACGTTGCTATGGGCGATGGACTATCAAGGGAACGTAAACGAACACTGAATCGTTCACGGATCCGTGAGGGTTTTTTCACTCTTGCCATGTGCGGGTGTTCGGAGGGCGGGATGGAGGACGAGGTGCTGGCGGGTGGGGAGGCGATCGCGGCGCTGGCGGTGGCCTTTGCGCGGGCGCGGCGGATTGCGCTGTTCACCGGCGCCGGCATATCGACGGAGTCGGGTATTCCTGATTTCCGCAGTCCCGGTGGAATGTGGAGCCAGATGAAGCCGATCCAGTTCGGCGATTTCGTCGCCTCCGAGGAGATGCGGCGGGAGGCGTGGCGGCGGAAATTCGCCACTGATCCGGTGATGCGGGCAGCGCAGCCCAACCGGGGCCATCGGGCCTGCGCGGCCCTGGTGCGGGCGGGCAAGGCGCAGGCGGTGATCACCCAGAATATCGACGGGCTGCACCAGCTTTCTGGCGTGGCGGACGAGCAGGTGATCGAGGTGCATGGCAACGCGACCTATGCGCATTGCCTGGATTGCGGCACGCGCTACGAGCTGGACGCGATCAAGGCCGCCTTCGAGCGGGACGGGACCTCGCCGCGCTGCCGGTGGTGCGACGGGCTGGTGAAGACGGCGACGATCTCGTTCGGCCAGGCGATGCCGGTAGAGGCGATGCGGCGCGGGGAGGCGGAGGCCCTGGCGGCGGATTGCTTCGTGGTGCTGGGAAGCTCGCTGGTTGTCTACCCCGCAGCCGGGCTGCCGCTGCTGGCCAAGCGCAACGGGGCGCGGCTGATCATCGTCAATCGGGACCCGACGGAAATGGATGCGATCGCCGATATCGTCGTGCGTGACGGCATCGGGGACACGTTCGGCGCGGCGGTCCGGGTCAACTGAACGCGTGGACGCTCAAAGGAAGATGCGCCAGAGCACCACGCCGGCAATGACCGACGCGATCAGCAGGCCCACGCCGATCCAATAGGTGATCGGCGATACGCCGCCTTGGAACCAGTTTGTGAAGGCAAGCCGGTTAGCCGCGCGTACTTGCTGGCGTAACGCTAATTCGGCGAGCGTAGGGTGCCCACGCGCCATGATCTCTCGTCTCCTGGGAACCAGACTGCTTCTATTATATGGGTATGCGGGATTTCGTGCACAACCAAACTGTGTATGAGCATGGTTACAAAGAGTTACGAAAAGGAAAACGGACAATGAACCAGGACAGCGGTGCGGCGCGACTGCAACCTATTCCGCTCGAGGCGATGTCGCCAGAGCAGCGGGCGACGGCCGAGGCGATCATGGCTGGGCCGCGCAAGGGGCTGCGCGGGCCGTTCAACGCCTGGTTGCGGAGCCCGGAACTCGCGGACCGGTTGCAGAAGGTCGGCGAATACCTCCGCTTCAACTCCTCGCTGTCGCAGCGGCTCAATGAAATGGCGATCATCATGACGGCCGCCCACTGGCAAAGCCCGTTCGAATGGTACGCCCACGCCCCGCTCGCCATCAAAGGAGGCCTCGCCCCCTCGATCGTCGCCGATATCGCGGCCGGACGGCGGCCCACGGGGATGGCGGAGGACGAAACCGTGATCTGGGAGTTCTGCACCCAGCTGCGCGAGAAGCGCCAAGTGAGCGACGCCACCTTCACGGCCGCGGTGGCCGCGTTCGGCGAACGCGGTGTGGTCGATCTGATTGCAGTCAGCGGATACTACGACACCGTGTCGATGACGCTGAACGTGGCGGAAGTGCTGCCGCCGGAAGGGGCGGAGGTGCCGATCAAGGCGCCGTCGAAGTAGGCCGTCTGGGCCTCGTCCCCGTCCCCGTCCCCGTCCTCACCAGGTTGCCGGCAGGGTCGTCAGGCCGCGGAGGGTGAAGCTGCGGCGCCATTGGGGGGTGTCGCGTTCGGGGAGGGCCAGGCCGGGAAGGCGGCGGATCAAACCGGCGAAAGCCTCCTGGGCTTCGATGCGGGTGAGCTGGGCGCCGAGGCAGTGGTGGATGCCGCCGCCGAAGGACATCGGGCGGTTGTCGGTGCGGGCGATGTCGAGCTGGTCGGGGTTGGCGAAGGTGGCGGGGTCGCGGTTGGCGGCGCCGAGGAAGGCGACGACGCTCTGGCCGGCGGGGATGGTGACACCGCCGATCTCGACCTCGGCGTTGGTGGAGCGGCCGGTCATCTGGACGGAGCTGTCGTAGCGCAGGAGTTCCTCGATCGCGCCGGGCATCAGGCCGGGGTCGGCCTTGAGGCGGGCCCATTGGTCGGGATTGCGATGGAGGGCGAGGAGGCCGTTGCCGATGAGGTTGGCGGTGGTTTCATGGCCGGCGGCGAAGAGAAGGCCGACATTGGCGGTGAGTTCCGCGGTTGAGAGGCGGTCGCCGGCTTCCTCGGCTTGGACGAGCTGGGTGATGAGGTCGTCCTGCGGGTCGCGACGGCGGCGGTCGAAAAGGTCTTCGAAGTAGGCGTTGGTGGCCAGCGTGTTGGCGTTGGCGGCGTCGAGTTCCTCGCGGGACATCGGCACGGGGTCGATGAGGCGGCCGTTGACGCGGGATTGCTCGAAGAACTGCGCGCGATCGCCCTCGGGTATGCCGAGCATGTCGCAGATGACGATGATGGGCAGGCGGTGGGCGAAATCCTTGATGATGTCCATGCCGCCCTGGGCTTCGACGCGATCGATGAGAGCGTCGACGATGAGACGGATGCGGGGGCGCATGTCTTCAACGCGGCGCGCGGTGAAGGCCTTGGTGACGAGGCCGCGGAGGCGGGTGTGGTCGGGCGGATCGAGGACCAGCATGGTGCGGCCGAGGGAAGCGCGGGCGGGCTCGAGCATGCCCTGCGGGCCGTATTGGCGGGTGATGTTGCCGGCGTAGTCCTTGCCGAGGCGGCGGTCCTTCAGCGCGAAGGCGGCATCCTCGTAGCGGGTGAGAATCCACATGCCCAAGGGGGACTGCCAGACGGGGGCGGCGGCGCGGAGGCGATGGTAGAAGGGGTAGGGATCGGCGATGAAGGCGGGATCGAGCGGATTGAAGGCGATCGGTGCGGTGGCGGACATGGCTGTACCCCTCGTTTCGCGCCGGATAGCATGCCGAATGATGGATTGCGCGGGAAAACTGGAGGGGTAGGCTCTGGGGGTCACAGGGGAGGAAACCCATGCCAATTACCCAGAACACCGCGCTGGCCAGGCTGCGCGCGGGAAAACTCTCGATCGGCTTCGGCGCCGGCGCGCTGCGCACGGTGGCGACGCCGATGTACGCCAAGGCGGCCGGGTTCGACTGGCTGTTCATCGACATGGAGCACGGCGCATTCTCGGTGAACGAGGCGACGCAGCTTTGCATCGCCGCCCTGCCGACCGGGGTGACGCCGATCGTGCGGGTGTGCTTCGACGCGCTCGACGAGGCGACCCGCGCGCTGGACAACGGGGCGCTGGGCATCGTGGTGCCGCATGTAGATACACCGGCGCAGGCGCAGAAGGTCGCGCAGGCGCTGCGATTTCCGCCGCGGGGGACGCGGAGCTGGGGCGGCGGCGTGGCGGTCTACGGGTTCGCGCCGCCATCGAACGTGGTGGCACAGGAGGAGATCAATAACGAAATTCTCGTCGTCGCAATGATCGAAACCGCCGAGGCGGTGGCCAACGCCGACGCTATCGCGGCGGTGGACGGGATCGACGTGCTGCTGATCGGAACGTCGGACCTCAGCGCCGATCTCGGCATCTCCGGCCAGGTCGGGCATGAGAAAGTGCAGGCCGCCTATCGCGCCGTGATCGATGCGTGCAAGAAACATGGAAAATACGCGGGTATGGGTGGGATCTACGACGAGACCTGGGCCAAGACCTATATCGGCTGGGGCGCCCAGTTCGTCCTCGGCGGCGCGGACCAGATGTTCATCATGCAGGCGGCGACGGCGCGGGCGAAGTTCCTGCATGGGCTGGTTGGGTAAGGAAGAGCCTCCGGCGGCCTAGGGCCGAGAGGCCCTAGGAACCCACCCCATCTCTCGGCTGGATCGACGGCCTTCGGTCGCAATCCCACGATCTCGATGCGGAGACCGGCGAAGCCAATGAATCGTTGCGACTGAACTGATGTTCGCGCGCTCGCAAGATTGATTGCCTGCGGCGCTAAGAAAGACGTTCGCAGCTGAAGAAAGACAATCCAGCCGCGTGAGTGGATGGGGTTCTCAGGGCCTCCAGGCCCTGAGCCGGCGGAGCCTTGCTTGGCTTGTGGCTCACGCCCGCCAGAAGCGGATCATGCCCAGCGATGCGACCAGGAAGATGATGCCGCCGCAGAGGAGGGTGGCGTTGGCGACGCCGAGGTGGTCGAGGATGGTGGGGGCCAGGATCATGGCGATGAGGGCGCCGAGGTGGTTGAAGAGCATGAAGGCGCGGACGGCGGAGGGCATGTCGCGGCCGGGGACGGCGATCTGGCGGAGGGTGGCGACTGTGATGTCGTGCATGGGGCCGCCGATGGCGGCGATGGATGAGGCGGCGAGGAGGCAGGGGAAGAGCAGGGTGGGGGGTGCTGCGTAGGTTGCGAGGCCGATGCCGAGGATGCCGGCGGCGAGGAGGAAGTTGCCCCAGAAGATGGTGCGGCCGGTGAGGGCCTGGAGGCCGCGGCTGCCGGTGATGAGGGTGGAGACGAGGTTGAGGGCGCCGTAGGCCATCATGATGGTGCCGTAGGCGGCGAGCCCGGTGCCGGCGGGGTAGATGCCGGAGTTTTCGATGATGAGGGGGAGGGTGACGAAGAAGGCGGTGAACCAGGCGCCGTTGATCCAGCCGCTGACCATGAGCATGAACCAGAGCAGGCCGTGGGGGCGGAGGACGCGGAAGCCGGTGAGGATGGCGCCGAGCATGCCGGGGCTGGTGGCGGCGGCGAGGCGGGCGGGTTTTTCGCGGAGGATTTGCAGGGTGGTCGCGGCCGAGGTGGCGAAGCCGAGGCCGGCGGCAGCGAGGAAGGCCCAGAGGGGGGCGAAGGCGGTGAGTGCGCCGACGATGGCCGGGCCGAGCAGGCGGGAGAGCCGGTCGGTGGTGTCGATCAGCGCGTTGGCGGCGGGCAGTTCGTCGGCGTGGGAGACCAGGCCGGGGAGGACGGTTTGCATGGCGGGGCGGTAGAGGCCCATGCCGATGGCCATGAGGAGGACGGCGACGAAGAGGGTGGAGCCGAGGGGTGTGCCGGCGATGGCCCAGGTGGCGGCGACGGCGAGGAGGGCGGTGGTGCGCAGCAGGTCGGCGGCGATCATCAGGCGGCGGTGTTCGACGCGGTCGGCCCAGGCGCCGGAGAGCAGGGCGACGGCGAGCATGCCGATGGAGATGGCGGCGTTGAGGTAGCCGGCGGAGGTGCCGAAGACGCTGGCGGCGACCCAGCTGCGGACGACGGCGAACATCTGATCGCCGATGAGGGCGATCGAGAGGCCGGCCCAGAGGAGGCGGACGGGGCGGAGGGCGAGGGGCTGGAGGAGGCGCGGCGTCAGGGGTTTTTGGTCCCGGGTCTTGGCCGCGAGGGAGGCCTGGCGGCGGCGGCAGGATGCGCGATCGGGGCGGGGCGGGCTAGGAGGGGGCAACGCTCTTGGCAGCTGGAGGGTGTTGTTGGCTCCAGGAAAGTAAGCGTTGTTCTTTTTTGAAAAAAAGAACCAAAAAACTTCTAACCTTTGACTTCATCGGCCCTGGCCAGCGGGGCGTGGCGAAGCCGAAGATTCATTGCTTCGCGACCCTTCTCATCCAGGATCGCACGAAACCGAAATGCGAAAGTCTTTTTGCTTCTTTTTCTCCAGAAAAAGAAGACTTCCTGCTTCTTCAGGTCAATGACACGCTTCCCTCGCTGCTTAGCTGCGGTCCTCGAAGGGATGCAATGTTACGATCGCGTAACGTTATGAGCGTGCGTTTGCCGTATGCGCCTTAGCCGAAAAATTTAGGAGCGCGGCGGCCGAGGGTGATCGGTTTGGAGCTGGTGGTGGGGTAGGGCGGGAGGTAGGGGGTGCGCCAGCGGAGTTTTCTCGGGCGCGGCTTGCGGGGTTTTTTCTCGCCCGGTTTCGGGGCGCGTGGGGGGAGGCGGAGGGCCGGCGGGGGGTCGATGAAGAGCAGGCGGCAGAGGGGGCGGGCGTGACGGCCGAGGCTGCGGAGGGCTTCGGGGGGGAGGGTGGCGAGGAGGGTCTGGGTTTCGGGGCGGGTGAGGATGTGCTCGACCTGCGCGAAATAGCCGCGGATGAGGTAGCCGTAGGTGGTGCCGAGCCAGCCCTTGGTTTGGGGGATGTAGGGGCGCTTGGGCTTTGGTTCGGCGTTGGGGGCGGACTGCTTATTGGCGCGGGCGGCGCGTTGTCGGGGGGCTTTCCAGGTGCCGGCGGCGAGCTGGGTCATGGTGGTCTGGATCAGGCGGTTGGCGCGTGAGATGCGGCGCAGGACGGGGTTGCCCAGCGGGCCGAGGGCGTGGAGGCGCTGGAAGATGTAGGTGAAGAGCGTGTGGATGACCGCCGTCAGCGCCTGGGCAAACGCCATGCAGGCCTCGGCCTGGGGGGCCGGAGCTGCGGTGGGCGCGTTGCTGGGGGCGGGCGGTTGGGTCATGGGTCCTTCTTGGGTGTGTGTGATGTTGGTTGTATTATATAACAAGTGGAGTCTGGGAGGGCAATAGGAAATTGGTCGGTGGCTGTGTTTTTCTTTTGGGGGATAGGGCTCGCGCGGGATGGTTCCTGGATTGCCGCGTCGCTTCGCTCCTCGCAATGACGAGGTACAGAGGGTGAGGTGTTAGGGGATGGTGCCGTTGGGGGCGAAGCCGTTGGCAGAAATTTTTGGTTCTTTTTTTAAAAAGAACATCTTACTTGCTTACCGGCTTCGCCCCTCCCGACGCTCGCCTTCAGCCCTTCTTGTTCCAGTCCGCCAGCGCGATGCGCGGCATGTCGAAGCGGTCGCGGGTGCGGCTGTACCAGCCGGCGCCGTGGAGGCGGCCGATGAGGTCGAGTTTTTCGTTGTCGATGTAGCAGCGTTCGGCGTTCAGCACGGCGTCGTCGTGGACGTGGACGGCGAGGACTTTGCCGATGATGAGGGTGCGGTCGATGCCGAGGTCGATGTTCATGAAGCGCTCGCATTCGAAGGCGACGGGGCTTTCGGCGATGCGGGGCACTTTGATTTTGCTGCTGGGCAGGGTGGTGAGGCCGGCTTCCTTGATTTCGTCGACGCCGGCGGGGAAGTCGATGGCGGTGATGTTCATGGCTTCGGCGTTGGCGTCGGAGACCATGTTGACGACGAACTGGCCGGTTTCGCGGATGTTGTTGCCGGTGTCCTTGGCGTCGCCGGGTTTGCGGCCGCCGATGCCGATGATGACGAGGGGCGGGTCGCCGGAGACGGCGTTGAAGAAGGAGAAGGGGGCGGCGTTGGTGACGCCGTTGGCGTCCTGGGTGACGACCCAGGCGATGGGGCGGGGGCCGACGGTGGAGACCAGGAGCTTGTAGCGGTCCTGGGCGGGGATCTTATCGAAGTCGAAGAGCATGGGGGCCTCGGGGGATGGGGGTTGGGCGGAGACATGCCGTGAAGGGGGCGGTCTGTCCAGGGACGATGCGGCGGCGCATCATCGGGCCGGATGCAAGGCGGGGTGGGTGAGCGGTGAGTGCGGCGGTCTATCTAGTGGCCTGGGTGGGGACGTTGCTCGATCAGTTGGGCGGCGTGCGCTGGGCGGGGAATGGGGCGGCGGGGGCAATTCTGCTGTTTCTGGTGCTGGAGTTCGGGCGACAGCGGCGGGTGATCCGGGTGTTGCTGACGGTGCTGGTGGCGATCGGGATGACGGCGATCGCGGTTGCGCCGGAGCCGTGGGGGGTGTTCTGGGCGGCCTGGCGGCGGGGGGCGGCGTATGCGGCGTTTTTCCTTGCGCTGGGGGCGTTGCGGGAGGCGGCGGAGACCAGCCCGACGGTGCGGCGCTGTGGGCGGCAGTTGATCGGGCAGCCGGCGGGGCGGCGCTATGCGGCGGTGACGGCGGGGGGGCATCTGTTCGGGATTATTCTTTCTTATGGGTCGATTGAGTTGCTGGGGGCGATGGCCGCGCGGGGCGGGGCCGGGGTGGCGGCGCGGCGGCGGATGTTGCTGGGGGCGTATCGCGGGTTCGCGGCGATGAATTGCTGGAGCCCGCTGAACATCATGACGGCGGTGGTGTCGACGGCGGTGCCGGCGGCGGATTTGCGGCCGCTGATGCCGGTGGGGTTCGTGGTGTCGCTGGGGATGATGGCGGCGGGGTGGTGGCTGGATCGCGGTGAGCGGGGGGAGGAGGGCGTGACCGCGGCGTCGGGCGAGGGGTGGGCGGTGCATCTGCGGGTGGTGGGCCTGGTGCTGCTGGTGATGGGGCTGGCGGAGGTGGTGGCGGCGGGCGGGGGTGTGTCGCTGTCGGTGGGGGTGACGGCGATGGTGCCGGCGGTGGGGTTCGGGTGGATTGGTGTGCAGGCGGCGCGGGCGATGCGGCCGCGGCTGGCGCTGGCGATGATCGGGCGGCGGGTGGGGCGGTTCGTGGCGCGGGTGCCGTCTTTCCGGGGGGAGGCGACGGTGTTGGCGGCGGGCGGGTTTCTCGGCGTGGCGCTGGGGGCGGCGTTGCCGGCGGGGGGGCTGGCGGCGGTGGTGCCGGGGGTGCCTGGGCTGGTGGTGGCGCTGGCGGTGCCGGTGGTGATGACGGCGGCCGGGCTGATCGGGTTCAACGCGATCGCGGTGGTGGCGATCCTGGGGGCGGCGGTGCCGGAGCCGATGGCCTTCGGGGTGTCGCCGCAGGTGTTCGCGTTCGCGTGCATGCTGGGCTGGGGGGTGGCGGTCGGGCTGACGCCGATGTCGGCTTCGGCGCTGGCGACGGCGCGGTGGACGGGGTCGGACCCGTGGACGGTGACGGTGCGGTGGAACTGGCGGTTTACGACCGTCGTGATGGTGCTGGCCTGGGGGGTGTTGGCGGCGGCGCATCTTGTTGGGCTGCCGAAATACTAACGTATGCGGGAAACCGGCATTCGATACATCTTCGATTAATCTCCGCGTGGAAGCATTAGCACGGTATGAGAAGGATCGTTGACGATGCGGCGTTTGGACGTGTGGCGGAGTGTGTCGATCGGGGGGAAGATCACGCTGGGGTCGTTCTCGGCGTTGCTGCTGGTGGGTGGCCTGGTGCTGTCGGTGCTGTCGTCACTGGGTGATCTCCGCGGGTTCGCGGATGGCATGGCGGCGTCAAACGGGGCGGAGCGGGCGGCAGCGCGGGCGCTGGTGGCGGCGCGGGCGATGCAGTTGGCCAGCCGGGACATGCAGTTTCAGCAGACGGCCGATAGGGTCGAGCAGGCGGCGGCGGCGGCGCTGCGCGAGGCGGAGCGGGTGCAGGATGCGCTGGATGAGGCCGCCGGGCTGGCGGGGGCCGATGGCGCGGCGGCGGTGCGCCGTGCGGCCGGTGGGTTGGCGCCCTATCGCGAGGCAGTGACGCGCAAGGCGGCGATGCGGAGCGCGATGCTGCAGGAGCGCGACAACGCGTTCATGACGATGCAGTCGCGGTTCGACAGCGCGGTCGGCGCGGTGCGGCGGGACCTGGCGTTGGAGGACTTGATGCCGTCGGAAATGGAGGAACTGCAGGAGCATCTGCGGACCTTCCAACTCGCCGTTCTCAACATGCGCGATGCGACGAACCGGTTTCTGGCGACCGGCGACACCGGGTTGGCGGAGAAGGTGAACGCGGCGGAGCAGTCAGCGGAAAGCCATCTGCCGGGGATGCTGCGGGCGCGGATTTCCGAGGATTTCAAGGAAACCGTGGAGGATATGGCAGCGACCGGCATGAAGCTGCGGCAGTCGGCGCGGCATCTGTTCGACATGGCCAGCGAGATGCTTGCGTTCAACGGCGGCACCGAGGAGGTGGCGGGCATGGCGCTCGAGACCGGGCTGGGGGCGCTGGGGCGGGAGTTCGCCGACCGGGCGGAGACGGCGCTGGCGGCCTCGACGGCGGCGCAGGTGGCGGCGCGATGGAACCTGCTGGCGATCGCCGGCGGAATCGCGGTGGTGCTGCTGGTTTCCGGGGTTCTGACGGTGCGGGCGGTGGCGCGGCCGGTGGCAGCGATGACGCGGGCGCTGCAGGCCATGGCGAAAGGGGAGACCGATGTCGCCATCGACGCCAGGGGGCGGCGCGATGAGATCGGGCACATGGCCGCGGCGCTGGAGGTGTTGCGGCTGGCGGTGCGCAAGGCGTTCGTGCAGGGGCAGATGATCGAGCAGATGCCGCTCGGCGTGGTGACCGCGGATGCGGGGCGCGACTTCACGGTGCGGTTCATCAATTCGGAAATGGTGCAGCAGTTGCGTGATGCCGGGGCACAGTTGCCGGTGGCGCCGGAGGCGCTGCTGGGGGAGCGGATCGACGTGCTCTACGACGATCCCGAGGCGGCGCGGGCGGCCTTTGCCGATCCGGCGGGGCTGCCGCTGCGCAGCCGGGTGAGCCTTGGCGATCGGCGCTACGAGGTGGTGGCCTCGGCGCTGCATGGGGCCGATGGCGCCTATGTCGGGCCGATGCTGGCGTGGCGCGACATGACGGCGCAGGTGCGACTGGCGGAGCGGTTCGAGCGCTCGGTGGCGGCGGTGGTCGAGGCGGTGGGAGCATCGGCGGGCGAGATGGGGGCGGCGGCGGACGACATGACGGCGGCGGCGGGGTCGAGCGGGCATCTGCTGAAGGCAGTTGAAGGCGCTTCGCACGAGGCGACCGGCAGCGTGCAGGCGGTGGCGGCGAGTGCAGAGACGCTGGCGATGTCGGTCGAGGAGATCGCGCGGCAGGTCGCTGAAAGCGCGGGCATCGCGGGGGAGGCCGTGCGCGAGGCGCAGGCGACCGACCAGAGCGTGGCGGGGCTGTCGGATGCGGCGAGCCGGATCGGCGATGTGGTCCGGCTGATCAGCGACATCGCCGAGCGGACCAACCTGTTGGCGCTGAATGCGACGATCGAGGCGGCGCGGGCGGGCGAGGCGGGGCGCGGATTTGCCGTGGTCGCCAATGAGGTGAAGACGCTGGCGAACCAGACGGCGCGAGCCACGGGCGAGATTGGCACCCAGATCACCGCTATGCAGGGCGCCACTGAGCAGGCGGTCGGCGCGCTGCGCAATATCGGGGCGACCATCCAGCGGATGAGCGAAATCGCCACGACCATCGCCGGCGCGGTCGAGGAACAGGGAATGGCGACGCAGGAGATCGCCCGCGCGGTGCAGCAGGCGGCAACGGGGACGGCGCAGGTGGATGCCAATATGGCCGAGGTCTCGGTGGCGGTGGAGCAGACCGGGGCGCAGTCGCGCCTGGTGGGGGCAACCTCGGCGCGGTTGCGCGAGCAGTCGGCGACACTGGACCAGGAGGTGCGGCACTTCCTGCGCGACTTGCAGGCGGCCTGAACCGTTGATCCGCGCCTTGGCCGGGAGCGGCAATGGGCGCATGATCGGGGTCGGTTCCGCCCGGAGGTTTCGATGCGTCTTGCCGTCGTTCTGGTCGTTCTGCTGTTCTGCTGCCAGGCACGAGCGGCCTCGTTCGACTGTACCAAGGCCGCGACGGTGGTGGAAAAGGCGATCTGCGCCGACACGGCGGTTTCCTCGCTCGACGAGCGGGCGGTGGCGGCCTACGGCGATGCGGTGACGGCGCTGGGTCTCACGGATGATGAACGCGATCCGGCGGCCAACCTGTTGCTGAAGGGGCACCAGGACTGGACGTCGGCGCGTAATCGCTGCGGCGCAGTGACGAATTGCCTGTTGCAGCAGTATCTGCGGCGGCTGGCGGTGCTGGCCTACAAACCTGATTCACAGGTGTCGTCCCCCGTCGATGCACTGGTCGGGCGCTATGGCACGCCGGTCGATCCGACGCGGGAACTGCTGATCATGATGGCGCCCGGCGGGGTCGCGGTTGTGCATATCGCGGTGAACGCGAAGGGATGGTCGTGCGCGTTCACGGGCATCGGGCGGCCCGACGGCGCGGGCGGAATGCGGGTGGTGCGGGCGGACTTCGACGGCACGGCCCAGGGTGAGCACGTGATCATCCTGACGCCGACGCGGCTTGGCCTGGCGTCGAAGCACGCCGACGCCCGGGACAACGTATCGGCCAGGTTTTGCGGCGCTGGTGGTTCGCTGGAGCATCCTTTTCCGCGGCGGAACTGATCCCGCTCAGGCGTAGATGAAGGCGACGCGGTCGTCTTCCAGGACCGCGCAGGTCAGCCAGCCGCCGAAGACGGCGCCGGTGTCGATGCCGATGCGGTTCGGGCGGATGACGGGGCCGTCCTTCGGCGTGTGACCGTGCACGACGACGATGCCGAGATCGGCCTCGGAATAGAGAAAGGACTGGCGGATGCTCAGCATGTCCTGGCGCGTCTGTTCAGCAAGCGGCACACCAGGGCGGATGCCGGCATGGACGAAGAAGTAGCCGCCTTCCTGATGGGTGAGGCTGAGGGCACGCATGAAGTCCATGTGCTCGGACGGGACGTGTTGCGGCCATTCGCTGCGCGGGGCGTCGGGGTCGCCGCCCCAGCTTTGCAGCGCTTCGCGGCCGCCGGCAATCATCCAGTCGGTCATCGCGGCGCCCTGGCCCGAAAGGGCGTCAATCATCGTCTGTTCGTGGTTGCCGATGAGGTTGACGGTGGGGACGCCCTTGACCGGGTTGCCCTGCATGAGGCGGATGATCACGCCGCGGCTGTCGGGGCCACGATCGACGTAGTCGCCGAGATGGACCAGGAGCGGGGCGGGGCAGGGGCGCGCGCGCAGGTCGTCGGCGACCATGCCGTGGATCTCCGCCAATTGCCGGTCGCAGCCGTGCACGTCGCCGATCGCATAGACACGTCGCCCGGCCGGTAGCCAGCCAGGCGCCTTCACGAACTCCATCATCCCGCCGTCACTTCCCGTCCGAACCCGTTCGGGCCAGGATAGTGGGGACAACCGTGCCGGACAAACACCATGCCGACTCCGCCCGCCGCCCGTGCCAGGAACGTGCTGTTCATCTGCGTTGACCAATGGCGCGGGGACAGTCTCGGCGCAGTGGGGATGCGGGCGGCGCGGACGCCGCATCTCGATGCGCTGGCGGCCGAAGGAGTGCTTTTCCGCAACCATTTCGGCCAGGCTGCACCCTGCGGGCCGGCGCGGGCGAGCCTGCTGACCGGGCAATACGTGATGAACCATCGGGTGGTGGCCAATGGTATTCCGCTCGATGCGCGGCATCCGAACCTGGCGACCGAGGTGCGCAAGTCCGGCATGGAGCCGTATCTGATCGGCTACACGACGACGACGCCCGATCCGGCGCGACTGCCGGCGGGGGATCCGCGCTTCGCCGAAATCGGCGACGTGATGGAGGGTTGGCAGGTCTACGCGCATTTCGACGAGGTGGACTACCGCAACTATTTTTCCTGGGTGGCGAGCCGGGGCTTCGCGCTGCCGGAGAACCCCTTCGTGCTGTATCATCCGACCGACGGCAAATGCGGGCCGACGGCTTCGCCGTGCGTTGTGCCCGCGGAGCATTCGGATACGGCGTGGACGGGCGAGTATGGCCTGCAGTTCCTGCGTGGCGCGCGGGTGATGCGACCGGATCGGCCGTGGTTGTTGCACCTGAATTTCCTGTGCCCGCATCCGCCGTTCATCGCGCCGGCGCCGTATCATCAGCTGGTGCCTGATGCGGATCTGCCGGCGCCGGTGCGGGCGGCGACGGCGGGGGAGGAGGCGGCGCAGCATCCGATGCTCGCGCACTGGCTTGGAGTGCAGAAGCGGGCGTCCTACTACGAGGGTGCGTCGGGGCGGGTGGCCGACCTCTCCGACCAGGACATCGTGCTCACGCGGCGGGCCTACTACGGCATGATTGCGGAAATCGATGACTGGATCGGGCGCATCATCGCGGAGCTGAAGGACAGCGGTTTGTGGGACAGCACGCTGGTGGTGTTCACTTCCGATCACGGTGAACAGCTTGGCGATCATCGGCTGCTCGGCAAGATCGGCTGGTTCGACCAGAGTTACCATCTGCCGCTGATCATCCGCACGCCGGGGATCGCCGGCGGGCGGGAGGTATCGGCGTTCACCGAGGCGGTCGATCTGATGCCGACGATCCTCGACTGGCTCGGACAGGCGGTGCCGCAGACGTGCAACGGGGTGTCGTTGCTGCCGTGGATAAAGGGCGAGACGCCGGCATCGTGGCGCGCCGAGGTTCATTTCGAATATGATCTGCGCGGCGGCTGGCCGGAGCCGACGCCGCTGCCGGCGGATTTCCCGGCCGATGCCGGGCCGATGGCGGCGCTGCGGACGGCGGCGTGGAAATACGTGCATCTGCCCGGGCTGGCGCCGGTGCTGTATGATCTGCGCGCGGATCCCGGCGAGACCCGCAACGTCGCTGCCGAAGCCGGCTATCGGCCGATGCTGCTGGAGGCGACGCAGCGGATGCTCAGTTTCCGCATGACCCATGAGGACATCGGCCATACCCACCATGTCGCGACCCCCGCCGGGCTCGTCGCGCGCACGACGCCGCAGCGGAGTTGAGAGCATGACGATGCAGCGTTTTACCGGCCAGGTGGCCATTGTGACCGGGGCGGTGCGGGGCATCGGGCTCGGCATCGCGCGGCGGCTGACCGAGGAGGGATGCCGGGTCGCGGTATGGGATATCGATACTCGGGCGCCCGAGCGGTTTGTGCCGGCCTTGCAACTGCAGGTGGACGTCACCAGTCTTGCCTCGGTGGAGGCCGCGACGGAGGCCACTATGGCGGCGTTCGGGCGGATCGACGTGCTGGTGAATAATGCCGGGGTGAACGGGCCGGTGGCGCCGTCGTGGGAGTATCCGGAGGATGCCTGGCATCGCGTGCTCGCGGTGGATCTCACCGGCGTTCATCATGGCTGCCGGGCAGTGATTCCGCATATGCGGGCGGCGCATTATGGTCGCGTGATCAACGTCTCTTCCATCGTCGGCAAGGAAGGCACCGCGGGGATCTGCGCCTATTCGGCGGCCAAGGCGGGGGTGATCGGCTATACCAAGTCGCTGGCGCGTGAACTCGCGCAATCCGGCATTACGGTGAATGCGCTGGCGCCGGTCATTACTGTGACAGACCTGTTCCATGAGATGACGCAGGCGCATATCGATGGCGCGCGGGCACGGATTCCGATGGACCGGTTTCCGGAGATTGCCGAGATCGCTGCCGAAGTGGCGTTCATCGCGAGCCCCGAGTGCAGTTTCACCACGGGATCGGTGTTTGACCTTTCGGGTGGGCGGGCGACGTATTGAGATTTGGCCGGGCGGGCGTCGTCGGCGTCTGTTCAGAAGCAAGGCTTCGGGCATAGACTGTCCTGAAGGAAAGGGGGCAGGCCTATGCAATCGCCGACGTGCGCCTTAGCCATCACATGAACTGGGTGGGCCTAGTATGAACCGAGGCCTGGCGCTGCTCTCGGCGTTGTTCGTTATGGTCTTGCTCGGTCTGCCGCTGGCGGTCTGGATGGATCTGAAATCGTTGTCGGAAAGCCAGCTTGGCCGCCAGGCGCACGACATGTCGCGGGTGATCGATGCGGTGCGCGATTTCTATGCCGGCGATGTCGTGGCGCGCGTCGTTGCCGCGCATGAGCAGGTGCGGGCGTCGCATCTTTACAAGACCGAGTCTGGCGCGATTCCCATTCCCGCCACATTCTCCCTGGAACTCGGGGCGATTTTCGGTGGCGACAACGGTGGTGTGAGCTACCGGTTCGTATCCGACCTGCCGTTCCGCGGGCGAGAACCGCATAATCTCGACATCTTCGAAACACATGCGCTGGCTGCTTTGCGGGCCGATTCCAGGGCGGTGCTGACTGAAGTGTCTGGCACGCCGTTCGACCGGCAGTTCCGCCTGGCCACACCGGTCTTGATGGGGCAAGCCTGCGTGGACTGTCACAACAGCCATCCCGACAGCCCCAAGCGCGACTGGAAACTGGGCGACGTCCGCGCCATTCAGTCGATCACGGTGCGCCAGCGCATCGACGACAATATTTTCGCGTTCAAGTGGCTGCTGGCGTATATGCTGATGCTCACTGGCAGCGGCGCCGCGTTTATCGGCTATCAGCGGCGGCAGGGGCTGCGGCTTGCTGATCTCAATAGGGAACTCGTCGGCGCTAACGATTTCCTGGCGACGATCTCGATGAAGATCGCCAAATATATCTCGCCTCAGGTCTACAAGAGCATCTTCTCCGGCCTGAAGGATGTGACGATCGCGACCGAACGGAAGAAGCTGACGATCTTTTTCTCCGACATTCAGGATTTCACTGCGACCACCGAGCAGATGCAGCCCGAGGATCTGACGCGGATCCTCAACGAGTATTTTACCGAAATGGCCGCGATCGCGCAGACCTATGGCGGCACGGTCGATAAGTTCATCGGCGATGCGGTGCTGGTGTTCTTCGGTGACCCTGAAACGAAGGGCGTGGCGGAGGACGCGCGGGCCTGCGTCGAGATGGCGCTGGCGATGCAGCGGCGGATCGGGGAGCTCGGGGTCTCCTGGCGGGCGCTGGGATTGGCCTGGCCGTTTCGGGCACGGATGGGCATCAACACCGGATTTTGCAATGTCGGCAATTTCGGCAGCCAGGATCGCATGGACTATACGATCATCGGCGCTGAGGCGAACCTAGCCGCGCGGCTGCAGCAGGCGGCCGAGCCGGGCGGGATCGTGATGAGCTACGAGACCTACGCCCATGTGCGTCACATCGTCGAGGCGCGGCCGATGGAGGCGATCCGCATGAAGGGCATCAGCCGGGCGGTGATGCCCTACGCCGTCGTGGTGCCCGAAGACATCGATGCGGCACTGCCCACTGTTGAGGCGCATGTGACTGGCTTCGATCTTACGCTCGATCCAAGCCAGCTCGACGAGGCCGGCCGGAAGGCGGCGCGCGAGAAGCTCGATCAGGCGCTCAGGAGCCTCGGGAGCGCCTGAGGTTACGGCCCGCGGCGTGGGGCGGCTTGCAGGAAGGGGGGCAGGATGGCTTTCCAGAAGGCGGCCATGCCGGTGGTTCCGTGGCCGCGCGTGGCGGTGCTCGCGGGGATCAGCAGATAGCGGGCGCCGGGAATATGTTGGAGTGCCGCGTCCAGCAACCCAGTTTCCGGCGGATTGCGCTCGTCATCGGCGGAGTTGATGACCAGCAGCGCGGCGCGGATGCGATCGAGCTGCGGAGCAGGGTTGTAGTCGCGCGAGGCTTCCCATTGATACAAGAAGTCGTTGGCGTCGACAGTGAAGGGGGCGGTGAGGCGGGAGTTCAGCAACTTGTCGGCCGCGTCGCGGGTTGGGGCTTGCTGCTGATAGGCCAGCGTGCCGCCGTTGGTGGCGATGCCGTAGAAGACATTGGCTACCCGCAGAGAGCGCGGCTGGGCGGTGTAGTTCCCGTTGTTCCAGTCGGGATCGTTGCGAATGCTGTCGATGATGAGGCGGCGCATCATCCAGTTCCGGCTTGACATTTCCGTTGGCTGGGAGGCCATCGGCACTAGAGCATCCATGAAGTCGGGATAGGTCACGCCCCAGAGCCAAGTGTGCATGCCGCCCATGGAGTTGCCCAGGACGAGGCGGAGATGTTTCACGCCCAGGCCTTCGGTGACTAGGCGGTACTGCGCGAGGACCATGTCGTCGTAGGTATAGCGAGGGAATTTCGCACGCAGTCCATCGGAGGGCTTGGCCGAACCGGCGATACCGAGGGCGTCCGGGATGATAATGTAGTAGCGGGAGGCGTCGAGCGGCTGGCCGGGGCCAAAGAGCTCGCCGGCGAAGGTGGGAGCGAGCATCGAGGCTGCCGAGCCCGCGGTACCGTGCAGGATGAGGACGGGTTCGCCGGTGGGCGCGCCGATTGTGGTGTAGGCAAGGCGCAACTCAGCGAGGGTTTCGCCGGTGTGGAAGCGGAAATCGCGCGCCACCCAGTTGGCGTGCCTCGGCGTGGGGTAGTCTGCAGCGCGGGCAAGGGGCGTGGTCATAGCAAGTAGGACGGTGAACATGATGCTGCGGGCGATGGCATAGGTCATCCGGTCCTCCCCTGGGTTGGCGCGAGCCGATCATGTTTCGACGCACGGGGCAATGCGGCGACGGTATTGGTGGGGCGCTGCGGGGTAACATAAGCTTTGACGGTAACGGAGGTCCGCAGTGTCAGGCGACGAAGTCGACGCTTTCTTGGGCGCCTCCGGCCGGTCCGTGCCGGCCGAGGTGGATGACCGTATCTACTTGCAGTCCCTTGCCGAGCGCGTGCGTCTGGCACGGGCACGCCGCGGCATGAGCAGACGGTTGCTGGCTGAGCAGTCGGGCCTGTCGGAACGCTATATCGCGATGGTCGAGGGCGGGCGAGGAAACGTGTCGGTCCTGCTGCTGCGTGCCATAGCCGGGGCGCTTGGGCTGAATTCGGCGGACCTGTTGTTTGATCGGCAGGAGGGGCCGATCGATATGCTCATTGCCGGGCTCACGGAGGAACAGGTGAAGGAGGCTCATGCGGTGCTGGCACGCCATTTCGCCGTGCGGGCCTCGCCGGGACGGGAGACGCGAGTGGCATTGGTCGGCCTGCGCGGGGCAGGCAAGTCCAGCCTTGGGCGGATGCTGGCTGAGGCGCGCCAGGTGCCATTCTATGAACTCGGCCGCGAGGTGGAGCGGGTGGCCAAGGCGGCATTACGGGAGATTTTCGCGCGGCATGGCCAAACCGGGTTTCGCCGATTGGAATACGACGCGCTGGAACAGCTCCTCGAGGGTGCCGGCGCATTCGTGATAGCGGCAGGCGGAGGCATCGTTTCCACGCCGGCCGCCTACACCATGCTGCTGCGGTCCTGCCGTACGATCTGGGTTCGGGCCGCGCCCGAGGAGCACATGGAGCGGGTGCTTGCGCAGGGCGACCTGCGCCCCATGAGGGACTCGCGCACGGCGATGGATGACCTGCGGGCGATCCTATCCGCGCGCGAACCGCTTTACGCCCGGGCAGATCTCGTGCTGGACACCACGGGCAAGTCCCTCGAAGAGAGTTTCGCTGAGCTACTGCGCCTGATCGGATAGGCCCAACGTGGCCTCGCGGGCGATGGCCGCGGCGAGGAAGGCCGGCGCAGGGCGGGAGCGCCCGGTGTCGCGGTCGATGAAGACCGAGACAAATTTCGCGTCGAAGCAAACCCGCTGGGAGGTGGCGGCCCGTCCCGTGACGGTGAAGGAGAGCGAACTTCGCCCGGCCTTGGTCAGACGCACAGTGCTCAGCAGCTCGTCGCGCGGCGACAGGGGGGCACGGAAATCGAAACTCATGTGGACGAAGGGGGCGCCAATCGCGTGATCAAGGTTCAGCGCGAACCAGTCGGTACCAAGGCGGGCGACATACCAAGCATCGATGGCGTCGAGCGCCATGTCTGCGATGCGGCCGGTATAGGCAATGCGGGCGGCGTCGGTGTCGGAGAACTGGACGCGGTAGCGGTGGACGAAGAGGCCGCTCATTGCGGGAGGTTGGCGACGAAGGTTGCGATGGCAGCCAGTGTGGCCTCTGGAGCTTCGAGATGCGGGGCGTGCTTCGCGGCCAGGGCCAGGGTGGTGACGTTGGGCATGGCGAGGGTCTCCGGCTGTGCCATTGTGCCGTAGGGGTCGGCGGTGCCCTGGATCTGCAGCACCGGGATTTTTAAAGAGCGGGCCTCCTTGCACAGGTCGAGCTCGGCGAATGCGGGATCGCGCCAGGCGGCGTTCCACCCGTGGAAAGCAATGTCGACATTGTCGTGGTAGCGCGCCATGCGTTCGCGCAGGGTCCCCGTAATGTAGGCGTCGCGCGCTGCGTCGATTGCCGCGATGCATATCGGCTCAACGAAATAATGCGGCGATATTAGGGCGATGCCGACGACTCGTGGGTCGCCGGCGGCGGCGTAGAGGGCGGCGATGGAGGCACCATCGGAATGGCCGATCAGCACGCAGTGGCCGATGCCGGCGGCATCGAGCACGGGGGCGACATCGTCGCGTGCGGCACGGAGGAGATAGTCAAGTGGCCGGGGCAGGGGGCACGGGGCAGAGCGGCCGTAGCC
>Ga0164296_1000536_pt1 | contig 44280 bp, 38 predicted proteins | sample GEODES057metaG_FD_113533 | JGI IMG/M metagenome (GOLD analysis project Ga0164296, IMG submission 113533) | Dystrophic lake water microbial communities from Trout Bog Lake, Wisconsin, USA - GEODES057 metaG | ecosystem: Environmental > Aquatic > Freshwater > Lake | place: USA: Trout Bog Lake...
GAAGGCATGACACCCCAGCACATAGGCCTGCCCCGCTACATCCCCCGTCCACGCCGACAGCGCCCCCTCCAGCACCCGCCGCATCGTGATCGCGTCGCCCAGCATGAACCGGATCGCATGCGCCAGCCGCAGCGCCAGCACATCCGTCGGCGCCGCCGCCACCTGACGCTCCAGCCGCGCCGCCGCGGCCACCATGTCGCCATCCTCCCCCCAGGCCGCCAGCGCCTCCACCAGCGCCCGCTCATGGTCTGTCCCGCCCCGCTCGGACAACGCCCGCCGCGCCGCCGCCAGGCTCACCGCCGCCGCCGGCCGCAGATCCCGCCGCGCCCCCAGCAGCGCCGCGAACCCCGCCAGCGCATGCGCCGGAATCAGCCCCCCATCAGCCGCCAGCGCCGCGCCCAGCAACGCCCCCGTCTCCGGCCGCTGCCCAAGAAACGCCATGACCGCACGCTCGAAAACCTCCAGCACGGCCGCATCCTGCGTGCCGACTGCGATACCGCGGGGATCGTACTGCATGCCTGCCTCCTGCCACCGCGCGCCCCCCTTGGGCCCGCCTGCAGCAGAGACACGCCGCCCCCCGCCAGCGTTACACCCGCCCCCTCACCCCCGCGCCACTCACCCCCTCGCCCAAGCAATCCCCGCCAGCGCCAGCGCATCGATACTATCAACCAGCGGCACCCCCAGCGTCCGCCACGGCCCCGCCTGGATCCCCAGCGGAATCTCCGTACACCCCAGCACCACCGCCTTCGCCCCCCGCGCCGCCAGCGACTTCGCCACCGCCGCCAGCGGCGCATACGCCTCCTCCACCCGGTTCGCCTTCACCATCGCGATCGCCGGCGAGACCATCGTCATCATCTCCCCCTCGCTCGGCACGATACAGTCCCACCCCCGCCGCTCCAGCCGCTCCTGATACAGCCGCATCTTCAACGTCGCCGCCGTCCCCATCAGCCCGATCGTCCCGGATGGCGCCACCTTCCCAAGCTCATCCGCCGCCGCCTCCACGATATGCAGCACCGGCAGCCCCTCCGCGCACATCGCCTCGTACCACCCATGCGCCGTGTTGCAGGGGATCGCGATCGCCCCCCACCCCGCCGCCTTCAGCCCCCTGACCCCCCGCAACAGCCACGGCAACGGGTCCTCTCCCCCCTCCAACTTCCCCCGCGTCCGATCCGGCACCCGCGGATCCGACCACAACACCGAGGCCACATGCTCCTGATCCCGCCCCGCCGGCGTCAGCAGCGTCAGCCGCACCATGAAATGCGCACTGGCCAAAGGCCCCATGCCACCCAACACACCCAAAATCTTCTCACGTGGGGGAATTTTCTCGCTCATACCCCCCATCCTGCCGCAACTTGACGCCCCCGCAAACGCCCCCTACCCGAATCCCCCCATGACCCAGCCCTTCGACCGACCCCAATCCTTCGACCTGCAAGGCCACCGCGGCGCCCGCGCCCTCCTCCCCGAAAACACAATCGAAGGCTTCGCCGCCACCACAGCCATCGGCGTCGACAGCATCGAGCTCGACATCGCCATCACCGCCGACAACATCCCCGTCGTCACCCACGACCCCCGCCTCAACCCCGACCTCACCCGCACCCCCGACGGCGCCTGGCTCGAAACCACCGGCCCCGCCATCCGCAGCCTCACCCTCACCCAGCTCCGCACCTACGACGTCGGCCGCATCAAACCCGGCAGCCGCACCGCCACCCTCTTCCCCGACCAACGCCCCATCGACGGCGCCCGCATCCCCACCCTGCTCGACGTCCTCCGCGCCACCCCCGGCACCCGCATCGACGCCGAACTCAAAACCAACCCCGCCGACCCCGACCTCACCGTCTCCCCCCAAGCCATGGCCGACGCCGTCATCGCCGTCGCGTCAGAAGCCGGCGCCCTCTCCCGCCTCGCCATCCGCTCCTTCGACTGGCGCGGCCTCGCCTACCTCCTCCAAACCCACCCCCAAATCCCGCTCGCCTGGCTCACCAGCCCACAGGAAGAATCCGCCCGCGCCCTCTGGTGGAACCTCGACGACGTCTCCGGAACCACCCCCCAAGCTGTCGCCCAAGCCGCCCGCGGCGCCTCCCTCTGGACCCCCGCCTGGGCCGCCAACCACAAATCCCTCACCCCCCAAATCATCGCCGAAGCCCACAGCATCGGCCTCCGCGTCGCCGCCTGGACCGTCAACGACCCCACCGACATGGCCCGCCTCCTCGACTGGGGCGTCAACTCCATCTGCTCCGACCGCCCCGACCTCCTGCGCGCGGTCTACGACGCAAGGCAAGGCAAGTAGGCTCCGCCGGCCAAGGGCTCCGCCCTTGGAACCCAATACACGCTTGGCTGCGAGCCGGGAGGTGACACTCCTACGGACGGTAGATGAAATGCCGACCGGTTAGAGCGTATCAGCGGCGACCGCTGGTTCTGCTTGTGCGAAAACGTCGACAGTTCGGTTTTGATGTCAAATTTCAAATAGAAATAAATGCGTTAGGTGCCAGGCCCGATAGCGAATTCGGGCCATGCCATGTCAACGGCAGGCTAAGTCACGGTTGCATGGCCGCCGCTGAACGTCAGATGGTTGGTTAGCAGGTCGGCGGCCGTCATGCTGCTGGGTACGCCGGTCAGCACGACGCCATGGGTAGGGTCGGCGCCGCTGTAGAGGCTGATCGCTGCTTGCCCGTTGTAGCTGGTGTCGCGGACCTGGAGCGCCTCGGCGGCCGCGCCGAGCAGGTCGATACAGAGCGTATCTAGGCCATATTGGAAGTTGGCGATGGCCTCGACGCCACTGCTTTGTTGCAGTACGTAATTGATGGTGCTGGCGCCAGAACCCAATGTCACCTTGTCGGGCGTGCCGATAAATGACACGGCCGGCGCGTCGAGCCCCAGAGTCTTCGGAGAGACTACGATCGAGTGGCCGGCGAGTGCGCCTCCCCCCGCCGTAAGGAATTGATCAAAATCATTCAGCGAAAAGCTGGATAAGCCATTGACCAGCCCAGACATAGCGATAGTAACGTTGTAATTGGTACCGTTTCCGTAGAATACCGTCTGGGTTCGGGCGGATAGTCCGATCATGTTCCCCTGGTTGTTGATGCCCCGAAGGATATCCCAGTTACCATTTGGGCCTGGTTGGACCTGAAGGCCACCGGCAGCCGTATACAGCCAACCGCTTACGTCCGCACCAGAACGCCCTCCGTTCTCGTAGCCAACCGCAACGCCGTAATCGTTAATTCCATAGGTACTGCTGTCGTAGTTTCCAATGATAGATGCGGTCAAGGTTGCGGTATCGTAGATAAATCCACGATAGGTTCCCGTCTGTACCCAAGGGCTACTTCCAAAGAAGCCGGGGCCTCCGAGAAGACCGCCGCCAAGCGTCACGCTATAGAGTGAAGCCCCACCAAGCGTTCCAAGATTGGTGGCGACGCCCTGAGCATTCCATTTTACCAACGTTCCCGGATAGCCATAGGGTAGAGTGGTTGAATCCGTAGGAGTAGCGTTGGAAATTCCATATACCGTCCCGTCGGCGGCGATGGCCTCAGCAATGCTTCCGGCACCGTAAGGTGTGCCAAGATCGCTCATGACACCGTCTTTCCACACAAATGCGTCCCAGACGCCCGAAGATGTCTGTGCGCTACCGATTATTACCCCGGTGTCTGAGATGGCATATGCTTGGCTGCTGGTCCCACCAAGCGTGCCGAGGTCAATTGTTCGTCCGTTCAGAATGGTAACGGCGTGATGCGCACCGGAGGGCCGCGACTCCCAGCCGACGATTTGTCCGAAGTTGTTTATATCAGAAGATTGAACGGTAGTCCCCAAATCGACGATGCTCCATTCGCCATCGATGATAACTGCAGCGGAGGCTCCATCTTCGGCGAGATTGATTGACGATGCCGTCGAGTTTCCGGTGAGGTTCAACGTGTCAGCACCGGACGAGCCACTTAGCGTCATCAATGACAGTTTGCTGTCGAAATTCAGCGCAGGGAGACCAGCCTGGATCGCGGCCGCCGTGTCAGAAACCGAGAACGTCGTCACATGGGTGTCCGCCTGCAAGTCAACCGCTGAAGAAACCGGCGCGCCGGTGACAACCAGCCCGTAGCTGCCTGCGATCTTTTCTAACACAGAAATATCGTTACTGTACTGTGTGTAAGAAATCGAAAGTAATGGCGTCCCTATGTCGGTGAGCTTGATGGATTTAATATCCCCCACCACCGTCAGGAGGCTATTAAGGCAGTAATTTATGTTGGTGGCCGTATCGATGATTTCGATGGGCGGCGCGCTTGGGTGACCAGCTATGTAAGACAACGCTGGGATTACGGCCAAGCCTTTTGGCGAGGCGGAAGAAAACTGGACCACGAAACCTTGAACCGAAGCTAGGTCAGGTACGTCGTTCCACTCCGCCGGATTGTTGACAGGCTTGTAGTGGAGATAGCGATCCCCATTGCCTGAGGGCTCGCCCTGCGTCCAATCGGAGAACGACCAAGCAGTGCCATCGACCCATTCCCATCCAGTTCCGTTCGCGGAACCCGCCAGTTGAAATCCACCTAGCCAAGGGCCGCGGTCACTATAGTACCCAGTTGGCCATGACATCGGCTCAGCGAGGGTGAGATTATATATGAATGTGTTTACATCACTTGAGGCGATACTGGCAAGATCACCACCCATTGCCACGCTTGCAGCGCGGGCATCGGTCCAAGTGATCTGCGATGGCGATACGGCAACTACCGCGTATAAACTGCCATTGTATGCGGATGCGATCATACCTGACTCCCCTGCAGGCAACCCGCTCACAGTTAGTCTATATTCATTGGGAAGCCTTTCGAGGGCGGCGGCATCGGAAATCAACTGTTGATAGGAAACGCTCCGTTGAGTGTTGTCGGTGAGAGATAAGACGCTGATTTTGTCATCAGTGTTGAGAGCGTCTATGCTAGCGATAACGTTGGCCGAGTTGTCTGTTATCGAGAACGCCCGTACACGTACATCCGCCTGCAAGTCTGCGGCTGCTGCGACCGGTGCGCCATTTACGACCAGGTCATAGCTACCCGAAATTTTGCCTAGTGCCACACCACCTGCGATATATTGCTTGTATGTGATCGATATGGGGGCAGCGTCGCTCAATGAAATAGACGAAAGATTGCTCGCGCCGCTTAGCAATTTAAGAGATTGAGCAACGTTAGTTGAATTGTCAACGACGGTAAACGACGAGACCTGTCTGTCAGCCCCGAGAACGCCTGAAACTGCTGCTGTTGCGCCACTAACTGCTAGGTGATAGACGCTCCTAATCTCCTCAAGAGCTCCCTTGTCGAATTGGAACTGCGTATAGTTGATCGCCATCGGAATCGAATCACTCAGGTTGATTCCGGATAGGTTTCCGTCAGCGTTCAGAGCATCCAAGGCGTCGGCCACATGGACGCTGCTGTCGTAGGCAACGAAGCTAGTGACATGTGCGTTAGCCTCCACCGCGTCAGCACCTGCTGCAGAAACATGACGGACAACTAAGTGATAGTTATTTGGCAACAAAGCGAGTACGCTCGGAATGCCAACAAATCGTTCATAGTTCAGCCAAATCGGAGCGTCGTCGGTGAGTGAGATAGAGCGGAGTCTGGTTGCTTCAGCCAAAAATTCCAATTTAGCAATGAAAGCGCTGACATGCGCCGCAGTATCCGACACGGCAAGGCCAGTTGTTAGTTTTGCAAGGAGAGTTTTTGGTATGCCTGCCGCTGTCGCGGCATGTACCGTGCCAGTCGGTGTAAGGGAAAATGAGCCAACGATTTTTCGGAGTGATCCTGAGTCATGAGACAACTGGTTCGCGGATAGGGCGAGCGTAGATGAGCCTTGAATTTGGACCCGGCGGAGTTTACCTGCCTCGTACAACATCTGAAGGCCATCAAGTTTGGTCAGGATGTTCGCCGCGCTATCGGCAACCGTTTGTGGCTGGACGTTTGGATGGGCTCGGAACCGCGCGATCGCGCGAGCGACTGTGATGGACATTTTTTTGCCTTCTTATGATGAAATCAAACTGTGTTTAGATTACTATTTATGCATATATATGGATTTCTAAAAAATACCATACTGAGACTATCATCAACCGCAATATTGCGACGCGAATTCAAAAATTTCAATGGTAATTTTAATATAAATTACGGAATTTTGTGAATTGCGGTAATGATTTCAGGTTTTATTTGAAGATTCGTCGTGTGGTTGTGTGCATCGCCGTGCGGTTGGCGTTTGGGGTGGATGGGAAATCGTTGGTTGCAGGTTGATTCGCCTCCTCCCGAACAGCTGTAACCGGTACGCCCGTCCTGGCCCCCCACCTCCGCCTCACCCAAACCAGCCCCCCCGCTAGCCCGTACCCAGCCCACGTCCGCAGCGCAATGACCAAGAATCCCTGACCCCTCAACGCCTCGAAATCCAACCCATCCAGAACAACCCGGCAAATCCACGACCCCACCCCGAACCCGACGCACCCAATCATGGCGTCCACCACATCGTACCCAAACACCCGCCACCGATACCACCGCGCCCCGGCGTCGCGCGCGCCCCGCCCGGCCCGCCGCCGCAGCGCCCGCAGCACGCCCATCGCCGCGAACCCCCCGCCCACCGCCAACGCCATCCGCAGACCCACCAGGAGGTCGAGATACCGCCGCTCGAAGTCTGTCTCCTCCGGCCCGAACACCACCAGCGCCGCCACCATCAATCCGGCAACAAACGCCATGAACGCCCAAGTCTCCCCCCGGCGTCGCCCAGCCACCGCCCGCCGATGGCGCCGCCGGCCCCTCTGCGCTCACCCCATCGCCCGCAGCCCTCATGCCAATCCCTCCAGCCCCAGCGCCCCAGCCCTCGGGCGCATCTTCTGATATCCGTACCGACTGCGGAAGGAAAGCGGCCCGCACGCCCCAGCGCCGGCGAGGGAAGGCCCCCCCCCCACGCCGCCCCACCAATCCGCGACTTTTTTCCTTGACACGACGAATAGGTTAGTTAATTATAATCCCCATGTCCGCCACCGCCCTCTCCCCCTCAACCCGCGCCGCGGCGCCCGAGATCGCCGTCCGGTTGGTCGCGATTTTCGCCGGCGTCGTCGCGCTCATCCTGCGCTATTACGTCCGCCACGGCCGTCTCGCCCCCGGTCTGACCCTCTTCCTTAACCGCCTCAACCGCGCCGGCCGCCGATTCACCCGCATCGCCGCCCGCCTCGCCGCCGGCCGTCCCGCCAGCCGCGCCCGCCACAGCGCGCCCAGCCCCCGCCCGGCCGAGGCCGCCCCCCGCGCCAAAATCCCCTATATCCGCCAGGCCAAGGGCTGGCTCCTCAAGGACCTCAAGCACGAGGCCGCCCTCTATCGCGGCCGCCTCGAAACCCTCCTGCTCGAGCCCGCCGCGGTCGAAATCGCCGCCCACACCCCCCAGTTCGTCCACATCCTCCGGCCCCTCTGCCGCATCCTCGCCCTCGAACCCGCCTGCATCCCGCCCCAGCCCCGCCGCGCCCGCAAACCCGCGCCGCCGAAACCAAAACCCGCCCGCAAGCCCCGGCCCCGCACCCCCTATCTCGAACCTTACCCCACCACCAGCAAAACCCCCTGGCGCATCATCAAAAGCCGCGTCCAAAAAAAAAATCATCTGACCCGGCCCGCGCCTTCGCACGTCCTAAATGTTACGATGTAGTAACAAAAACCCTTCAAGGCCGGAACGTCGCGGCAAACGTCCTTTCATCCGTCCGCGGCACGATCCGCAGCCCCGCCCGCGCCGCCCAGGTCGTCGCCTGGAAGTGCAGGGGAATAATCGCCTCCTCCCCCATCGCCAGCCGCGTCGCCCGCTGCAGCAGCTCCGCCCGCTTACCGTCATCCACCGTCCCCAGCGCCGTGGCGAGATCGGCGTCCACCTGCCGGTTGCAATAGAAACTCCAGTTATACAGCCCGCCCCCGGTCTTCGGGTCGGCGCAGGCGATGATCGCCCGCAGGATCGCGCTCGGCTCCCCCGTCTGCGAGCCGAACCCGATCAGCCCGAACGAGAACTCCCCCTTCGCCCCCCGCCCCGCATAGGCCGCCATCGGCGCCGTCTCCACCTTCGCCGCCACCCCCACCCGCGCCAGCATCTGCCCCACCGCCTGCACGATCTGCGCATCGTTCACCAGGCGATCGTTCGGCCCATGGATCGTCATCGCGAACCCGTCCGGATACCCCGCCTCCGCCAGCAGCTTCTTCGCGCCCTCCGGATCGAACGCCGGCACCTTGATCGACGGGTCATGCCCGAACAGCGCCTCCGGCACGAGATTCCCCGTCGGATACCCCAGCCCCGACATCACCCGCGACGTGATCGCCTCCCGATTGATCGCCATCGACAGCGCGCGCCGCACCCGCTCGTCGGCCAGCGGATTCTTCGCCAGCTTCGCGCCATCCTTGGCCGACACCATCGGCGTCTCCGCCCGCCCGCCATCGACATAGAAATACACCAGCCGCGCCGACACCTTCTGCGCGAACACCAGCTTCGCATTCCCCTTCACCGCCTCGAGATCCGACGTCGGCACCCCCTCGATCCCGTCGACATCCCCCGACAGCAACGCCGCCAGCCGCGCAGCGTTATTGGGAATGAACCGCATGGTGACGCGATCCCAATCCGCCTTGTCCCCCCACGCCCCCTCGTTGCGAACCAACTCCACCCGATCGTCGCGCTGGAAACTGACGAACTTGTACGGCCCCGTCCCGATCATCCCTTGGCCCCGCGCGAACCCATCCGTCGCCACCCCCTCCGCCGCCTTGCGGGAGAGAATGAAGATCGTGCTGAGATCCGACAGCAGCAGCGGATAGGGCCCATTGGTGGTAATCCGCACCGTCGTCGCATCCACCGCCGTCTTGCCAACGATCCCCTTGGTGAACATCGCGAACCCCGCCGGCGAATTCACCAGCGTGGCCGGCCGATCCAGCGAGAAGATCACATCCTCCGCCGTCAGCGCCGACCCGTCATGGAATTTCGCCCCGGCCCGCAGCTTGAATTCCCACGTCCGCTCGTCGACCAGCCTCCAGCTCTCCGCCAGCCCCGCCTGGATCCGGCTGTCCGGGTCCATCCGCACCAGCGTATCGAACACATTGGCGGACACGTTGAGATTGGCGCCGAGATTATGAAAATGCGGATCCATCGCGCTCGGCGACGAACTCAGCACCATCCGCAAATCCGCCGCCTGCGCCGGGGCGCCCGCCAGAACCGCCAGCGCCGCCAGAATACCGATCCTCATCGCCCGATCCCCCCTGCAACCCGGCGATCTTCCACCGCCCCCGAGGAGGGTGTCAAAGCGATCAGCTGCCTTCGCGCGTCCAGCGATACGCGTTCACCCGCCGCCACGCCGACGCCGTCGAGGTCACATGCTGCCAGGCATAGTCATCCGCCCGCTGCCACTGCGTCGAGGGCGCGTTCGGCGTCACCATGATCACATGCGGATCGCTCTCCTGCGCCAGCGCCGGCGCGGCGAACCCGATCAGCACCGCCAGTCCCAGTCCAACCCGCCGCATGGCCCCACTCCCTCGGATCCGGCGCGAAGCCTGCCATGCGCGCGCGTGACCGTGTCAACGCGATCCCTGAGGAACCCGCCATACCCCCTTCATCGCAAACAACAATCCGCCGGCCGCAATCGCCAGGATTGACCGAACCGCCCCCGCCGTGCTGCATCGGCGCCCAATCACCGCCAGGGGTACACCATGAGCCTTGTCCGCCAAGACATCGAAGTCCTCGAGGACAGCCCGATCGTCGAAGTCTGGCGCATGGGCTACGGCGACCCGTCGGTCATCGGCATGTTCGCCGGCGAGCCCGACGTCCCCACCCCCGACTTCATCTGCGAAGCCGCCGCAGACGCGCTGAAGGCCGGCAAGACCTTCTACACGCCGAACCGCGGCATCGCGCCCATGCGCGACGCCATCTCGGCCTACCTGAAGTCGATCTACCACGTCGACATCCCCGAGCACCGCATCGCGCTCACCCCGTCGGGCATGTCCGCCGTCATGCTCATCGCCCAGGCCACCGTGAAGCCCGGCGACAACGTCGTCGCCATCACCCCCTCCTGGCCCAACATCATGCGCGCCATGCAGATCTGCGGCGCCGAGGCCCGTGAAGTCGCGATGACCCCGGGCAACGCCGGCTGGTCGCTCGACATGGACAAGGTGTTCGCCTCCTGCGACGAAAACACCAAGGTCATCTATCTCGCCTCCCCCGGTAACCCGACGGGCTGGATGATCACCCCGGAAGAGGCCGAACGCCTGCTCGCCTTCGCCCGCGAGAAGGGGATCGCGATCCTGTCCGACGAGGTCTACCACCGCCTGGTCTACGATCGCCCGATCGCCTTCTCCTTCCTCAACATCGCCAAGCCGAACGACCCCGTCTTCGTGGTCAATTCCTTCTCCAAGGCCTGGGCCATGACCGGCTGGCGCCTCGGCTGGATCGTCTATCCCGAGGGCCTCAAGGACTCCTTCGAGAAGCTGATCCAGTTCAACACCTCCGGCGCTCCCGAGTTCCTCCAGCACGGCGCCATCGCCGCGCTGAGCAAGGGCGAGGAGTTCACCAAGTTCTTCACCGCCCGCTGCGGCGAGGGCCGCAAGCTGGTGAACGATCGCCTCGCCCGCATGCCCCGCGTCCACAACATCCCCAACGAGGGCAGCTTCTACGCCATGTTCTCGGTCGACGGGGTCGATGACACGCTGACCTTCTGCAAGCGCGCCGTGGTCGAGGCCAAGATCGGCATGGCGCCGGGCATCTCCTTCGGCAAGGGCTCCGAGCGCTACATCCGGCTCTGCTACGCCAAGAGCCAGGAAATGCTCACCGAAGCGATGGACCGCCTCGAAGCCTTCGTCGCCACCTACAAGGAATAGCCCATGTCCCCCGATCCGCGTACGCTTGAGGCCCTGCGCACGCTGATCGGGTTCGACACCACCAGCCGCAATTCCAACCTCGCCTGCATCGACTGGGCGCGCGCGCACATGGAAGCCCATGGCGCCCGCACCCGGATGGACTGGAACCCGGACCGCACCAAGGCCAACATGCTCGCCACCTTCGGCGAGGGGCCGGGCGGCATCGTCCTCTCCGGCCATGTCGACGTCGTCCCCGTCGACGGCCAGGCCTGGACCTCCGATCCCTTCACCGCCACCGAACGCGACGGCCGCATCTACGGCCGCGGCGCCTGCGACATGAAGGGTTTTGATTCCGTCATCCTCGGCCACGTGCCGGATTATGCGGCAGCGCCGTTGCGCGAACCGATCCACGTCGCACTCACCTACGACGAGGAAGTCGGCTGCCTCGGCATCCCCCATCTCATCCGCGCCATGGGCGAGTGGGGCGTCCACCCCTCCGGCTGCATCGTCGGCGAGCCCACCTCGATGCGCTTGGTGTCGGCCCACAAAGGCGGCCGCGTCTACCGCTGCCGGGTGACGGGCAAGGCGGCCCACTCCTCGCTCACCCACACCGCCGTCAACGCCATCGAATACGCCGCGGCGATCATCGCCCGCATCCAGGCCATCGGCGCCCGCGAACGCGACTCCGGCCCGCGCGCCGCGGGGTTCGACGTGCCCTTCACCACGATCTCCACCAACCTCTTCCAGGGCGGCAACGGCCCCAACATCGTCCCCGCACTGGCCGAGTTCCTCTTCGACTACCGCTACATCCCCGGTTATGACCCCGACGCCATCATCACCGAACTCACCGCGCTGGCCGCCGAGCTGAACCCCCGCATGCGGGCCATCGAGCCCACCGCCGGCATCGAGTTCCTCCGCGTCAACGCGATCCCCGCGCTGGCCCCCAACCCCGAAGCCGCCGTCTACCGCCTCGCCCAATCCCTCCTGCCCGACCCCACCGTCGAGAAAGTCGCCTACGGCACCGAAGCCAGCTTCTTCCAGGACTACGGCGTCCCCAGCATCGTCTGCGGCCCCGGTTCGATCGAGCAGGCCCACAAGGCCGACGAATACGTCCCCCTCGACCAGCTCGCTTTGTGCGACCGGTTCATCGAGGGCGTCGTCGCGCATCTACGCGCGTGAGCACCAGCGTCGAAACCCGCGCCTCCTGGGCCGCGGCACTCGCCGTCCTCGCCGTCTTCTCCATCACCTACGGCGCGCCGCTGATCATGGTGGTTGGCCTCAAGCAGGTCGCCGAGGAACTCGCGACTCCGCGATCGGTGCCGGCGCTGGCCTCCTCGCTGGCCTGGCTCGGCACCGGGATCGGCGGAATCCCGATGGGCTGGCTCGCCGACCGCATCGGCATGCGCAAGGTCGCCGTCATCGGCGCGCTCTCGGTCACGCTGGGCATGCTGGTCTCCACAATCGGCGGGATCTGGGGGCTCTATATCGGCCACGGCCTGCTGATCGGCCTGCTTGGGAACGGTGCCTTCAACGCGCCGCTGATGACCTACACCACCCGCTGGTTCGACCGCCGCCGCGGCACGGCACTGGCGCTGATCATGAGCGGCCAATACGTCGCCGGGGTGTTCTGGCCCAGCGTGTTCGAGCGCGCCATCGCCGCCTGGGACTGGCGCAGCACCATGCTCGGCTTCGCCGTCGCCGAAATGCTGATCGCCCTGCCGATCGCCATCCTCTTCCTGGCGCCGCCCCCCAGGGCGGCGGTGGCGGGCAGCTATGGGGCGGGGCCGATGCCGGGCGGACGGGTGCTCGGGCTCAACCCCAACCTGGTCCACGCGCTGGTGGCGCTGGGCATCTTTCTCTGCTGCGTGCCGATGGCGCTGCCCTCGGCGCATCTGGTGTCGTTCTGCACGGATATTGGCATCAGCCGCGCCCATGGGGCGGCGATGCTCTCGGTCATGCTGGGCTGCGCCTTCATCAGCCGGCAGTTCTGGGGCTGGGCGTCGGACCGTATCGGCGGGCTGCAGGCGATCCTCGCCGGGTCATTCTGCCAAGCGATCGCGCTGGCCATGTTCCTGGCCACCCAGGACGAGGCCGGGCTGTTCGCGGTCGCCACCGCCTTCGGACTGGGCTTCGCCGGCATCGTGCCGGCCTATGTGCTGGCCATGCGCGACCTGTTTCCGGCGAGCGAAGCGGGTTGGCGGGTGCCTGTTACTGCCTTCGCCGGCCTGCTGGGCATGGCCAGCGGCGCCTGGATGGGCGGGCTGCTCTACGATGCTTTCGGTAGCTACGCGGTTGCCTTCGAGGCCGGTGTGCTCAGCAATATCGCCAATCTCGCGGTGATCGGCTTCCTGGTGTTCCGCCGCCGCCGCTCGCTCCGGCGCGGCTTTTCAGCCGCGCCGGCCGCGAACGCCGTGTGATCAGCGCGGCAGGGAGTTGCTGTAACGCCGGCGCACCAGGATGAGGCCGAGCAGCCCCGAGGCGAACAGCATCACGGTCGCCGGCTCCGCCGTGCCAGTGGGCAGCGCCTGGGTGAGATGGACGTAGATCTGCATGTCCGCCACCGAATAGGTCGCGGCGTTATGCACCAATGAGTAGTTCAGGTTAAGCGGCGTGCTGTAGTTGCCGAGGCCGAGATCGCTGTTCTGGCTGCCGCTGGCGAAGTCATTGTAGGAAAAAAGCATCTGGTTATTGCCGGGCACCGCGACATCCATCGCCCCGTACTGGCACGCGGTGTTCTGGCCGATATTCCAGTTGTAGACCGAGCCGACGCCCGAGACCGACTGGGCCGTGTAGCAATAGGGGAAGAAGGTGACGAACCCGCCGAGATTCGTGCCGGTGATGATGCCCGCACCCGAGCCGAACACGTTCATCTGCGTCACCGCGGCATCGTAGACCTGGCTCGCGCCGGTCGGCACGCCGATCTTCAACGCGCTGGTGGTGAAGGCGTTCATCGACACCGACACCCAGTTCAGCGCGCCCGACGGTGTCTTGGTCTCGACGTAGTAGCCGATGCGGTCGAACCCGCCGAGCGGGATCTGGTTGGCGATGTTGTAGACGTAGGGAACCAGATCGGTCTGCGTGTTGATGGCCGACGGGAACGTCAGGTCATAGACCTTGGTATAGCCAGATTCCTGGAACCCGGGCCCTTGTGTGCCGCCAGTCGGGCCGGTGACGATCGTTGCGTTTGCGGCGCCTGAGGCCGCCAAAAGGCCTGCGAGGACGAGCGCGGAGAAAGATGAGGCACGGCAGTATGCGGACATGGCAGGAACACCCCTTTTGGATCGCCCGACAGGCAGGCGCGAGGACGGATTAGGATCGAGAAACTAATATTTGGTGTAGAGCGGTTTAGACCCGGAGGCGCAAAATTAACCGTCAATTTTAGTCAACGACGGTCTTTAACCGTCCAAGTCGACAATTGTTTACAGTCTCACCGCATTGTATTCACGAACTGTAACGCAACCGACAGGGCCTAGGCCCTCAGGCACGCCGCCCGATGCCCTGCCTCACCGGTCAGCGCCGGCACCTCCGCTGCGCAGGCCGCGGTGGCGATCGGGCAGCGGGTGCGGAAGACGCAGCCCGATGGCGGGTCGGCCGGGCTCGGCGGCTCGCCTTGCAGCAGCAGCCTGGTCTGCCGCCGCTCCGGATGCAGGCTCGGCGCCGCCGATAGCAGCGCCTGGGTATAGGGATGGCGTGGGGCGGCGAACACGGCGCCGACCGGGCCTTCCTCCATGATCCGCCCGAGATACATCACCGCGACGCGGTCGCAGAGATGGCGGACGACGGGGAGGTCATGGCTGATGAACAGCATGGCCAGGCCCAGGCGGGCGCGGAGGCCAGAGAGCAGGGCCAGCACCTGGGCCTGGACGGAGACGTCGAGGGCGGAGACGGGTTCGTCGGCGACGAGGAAGTCGGGGCCGGAGGCGAGGGCGCGGGCGATGCCGATGCGTTGGCGCTGGCCGCCGGAGAACTGGTGCGGGTAGCGGCTGGCGTGGGCGGCGGTGAGGCCGACCTGTTCGAGCAGTTCGGCGATGCGGGCGGGGCGGGCGGGCTTGGGCAGGAGGGTGTGGATGCCGAGCGCGTCGCCGATCTGGGCGCCGACGGTGCGGCGGGGATCGAGGCTGCCGTAGGGGTCCTGGAAGACGAGCTGCATGCGTGCCCTGAGCGCCCGCATCGCCCCAGCGCCGGCGGCGGCGAGGTCGACGCCTTCGAACAGGACGCGGCCTGCGCTGGGCGGCAACAGGCCGAGGGCGAGCCGGCCGACAGTGCTCTTGCCTGAGCCGCTTTCGCCCACGAGGCCGAGGGTTTCTCCTTTGGCGATGGCGAAGGAGACGTCGGTCACCGCCTGCACGGCGCGGCCGCGGGCGAACAGCCCGGCGACGGGGAAGTGTTTGGTCAGGCTTTCGGCACGGATCAGCGCGGTCATGCCTCGCTCCAGCGGATGCAGCGGGCGGACCGGCCTTCGCCGGTGGGAACGAGGTCGGGGTGGGCGGCCGTGCAGGCGGTCGTTGCGCGGTCGCAGCGCGGCGCAAAAATGCAGCCGGGGGGGAGCTCGGTGGGGGGCGGCACGACGCCCCGGATGCCCTCGGGGGCGGGACCGTCCTCGACCGGCGCGCTGCGTAGGAGGGCGGCGGTGTAGGGGTGGTGGGGGGTGAGGAAGACGTCGGCGGTGGGGCCGGTTTCGACGATCTCGCCGGCGTACATGACGGCGACGCGGTCGGCGATTTCGGCGACGACGGGCAGCGAGTGAGTGATGAAGAGGAGGGCCAGGCCGCTCTCGCGCTTGAGGTCGGCGAGGAGGTCGAGCACCTGGGCCTGGATGGTGACGTCGAGGGCGGTGGTCGGTTCGTCGGCGATGAGCAGGCGGGGGCCGTTGGCGATGGCGATGGCGATCATGACGCGCTGGCGCATGCCGCCGGAGAGCTCGTGGGGGTAGGCGCGGACGCGTCGGGCGGGGTCGGGGATGCCGACGCGTTTGAGGAGGGCGACGGCTTCGTCCATGGCTTTGGAGCGCGGCATGGGGCGGTGGGCGAGGATGGCCTCGGCGATCTGGTCGCCGATGCGGTGGACCGGGTTGAGGCTGCTGCCGGGGTCCTGGAAGATCATCGCCATCTTCGCCCCGCGCAGGCGGCGGAGGGGCTCGTCGTCGAGGCGCAGGAGGTCGGTCCCGTCGAGCCAGGCGGCGCCGGCGGTGACGCGGCCGGCGCCGGGGAGGAGGCCGGTGATGGCGAGCGAGGTGACGGATTTGCCGGAACCGCTTTCGCCGACGATGGCGAGCGTTTCGCCCGGGAAGACCTGCAGCGAGACGTCGCGCACGGGATAGATCGGGCCGTGCGGGGTGTCGATCTCGACGGTGAGGTGGCGCAGGTCGAGCACCGCCTTGGGGGCTGGGAGCAGGCCGGGGACGATGGCGTCTAGCATGCGGCGGTGACTGGGGCGGTAGGCGGGGTGGGGGTCGACGGCGTCGCGCAGGCCGTCGCAGAGGGCGTTCATCACCAGGATGGTGAGCGTGAGGGCGAGGCAGGGCCAGAGGAGCAGGAGCGGGGCCTGCGCCATGGTGGCCCGCGCGGCGCCGATCATCAGGCCCCAGGAGGGGGAGGGGGGGACGACGCCGAGGCCGAGGAAGGAGAGGCCGCTCTCGAGCACGACGGCGGCGGCCATGGCGAGCGAGAACTGCACCAGCAGCGGGCCGCCGATATTGGGCAGGATAGTGCGCAGCATGATCCGCACCTTGCCGGCGCCGAGGACACGCATGGCCTCGACATAGTCCTGGCTGCGGGCGGTGAGCACGCCGGCATAGGCGACGCGGGTGAAGCCGGGGAGGTAGACGAGGGCCAGCACCGGGATCAGCGTCGTGGCGCCGGGGCCGAGCAGGGTGACGACGAGGAGAGCGAGCAGCAGCGGCGGAAAGCAGAGCAGCACGTCGATCGAACGCAAGGCGAGGATCTCGGCGACGCCGCGCAGGAAGCCGCCGACGACGCCAAGGGCGGTGCCGACCACGCAGGCGAGGGCGGCCGCCGCGACGGCGACCGAGAGGGAAACGCGGGCGCCCCAGATCAGGCGGGAGAAAACGTCGCGGCCGAACTCGTCCTGGCCCAGCCAGTGGCTGGCCGACGTGATAGCGAGACGGTGCGGCACGTCCATCGCCACGGGGTTCTGCAGGCCGAGCCAAGGGGCGAGCAATGCAAGCACGACAATGAAGCCAACGCCGGCGAGGGCGCCCCAGGGCAGACGGCTCATCGGCGCACCCGCGGATCAAGAATCCCGTAGATGATGTCGACGAGAAAGTTGAGACCGACGAACAGCACCGAAATCACCAGCACGATGCCGACGACCTGCGGATAGTCCCGCGCGTTCACCGCACTCACCAGCGAACCCGACAGGCCAGGCCAGTTGAACACGAACTCCACCAGCACCGTGCCGCCCAGCAAGGTGCCGAGATACAGCGCCAGCACGGTGATCACCGGCATCAGCGCCGTGCGCACGACATGACGCACCAGAATGCGGCGGTTGGTGACGCCCTTGGCCCGCGCCGTGCGGACATAGTCGCGCAACATCACATCGAGCACCGCCGCCCGCGTCATGCGGAACATCACCGCCGACAAGCCAATACCGATGGCGCTGGCAGGCATGGCGAGCATGACGAAATGCTGCACCGGGTCCTTGGTGAAAGCGACAAATCCGCCGGCGGGAACCCAGCGCAACCCCTGGGCAAAAATCATCACCATCAAGGTGCCAACAACGAAAATCGGCACCGCCAGCGCCAAACTCGCGATCGAACTCGCGATGCGGTCGAACACCCCGCCACGCCGCATCGCCGCCGCCGTGCCCAAGGGAATCCCGATGATCACCGCCATCAACCCCGCCGCCAGAATCAGCTCCAACGTGCGCGGCAACCGGCGCGCGATCTCCTCCGACACCGGGCTGTCATCCTGCATGGAACGGCCAAGATCCGCATGAGCAAGCCGCCACATGAACTCGCCATACTGGGTCATCAACGGCTTGTTGAGCCCCAGCTGCTCGCGCAACTCCTCAACCATCGCCGGCTCCGGCGCGGACCCGCCAAGCGAGAGCAGCAACTCGGCGGGATCGCCGGGGACCATGTGGATGGCCAGGAAGACGACACTGGCAACGACCCAGATCAGGACTATGGAGATGCCGAGGCGGCGGAGGAACCAGGTCATGGGAAGGCTCGGCGTAAGGAAGGCAAGAGAAGGCTCCGCCGGCCAAGGGCCGAGAGGCCCTTGGAACCCACAACATCTCTTGGCTGGATCACTGGCCTTCGGTCGCGATCCCACGATCTCGACGCGGAGACTGGCGAAGCCAATAAAATATCGAGACCGCACCATAGTTTGTGCGTTTCGCTGATATGATTGCCTGCGGCGCTAAGGAAGACGTTCGCAGCTGAAGGTCGGCGCTCCAGCCGCGAGCGGTCAAGGGTTCCAAGGGCGAAGCCCTTGGCCGGCGGAGCCATCTTGCTGCTTGTTGGGATCACGCGCCGTAGATCTGTTCAGCCGACTCGCGCGTGAGTCGTCCTTCGGCGATGTCGCGGGCGACGGCGTCCTTGGGTCGACCGGAGGGGGGGCCGAAGCCGCCGGCGCCGGGGGTGATGACGGCGACGATCTGGCCTTTTTTCAAACCGCCTTGGCCGTAGTTGAATTTTTCGACGCCGTCGGAGAAGTCGAAGCCGCCCATGCCGCCTGAGAGGCCGCCTTCGAGGCCCCAGGGGGCGGAGCGGAGGCGCGAGCCGTCGACGCGCAGGCGGCAGTCGGCTTCGGCGCGGTAGACGCGGCGCAGGCCCATGCCGCCGCGGTGGGTTCCGGCGCCGCCGGAGCCGTCGACGAGTTCGTAGCGCAGGAGGGTGAGGGGGTATTCGAGTTCGAGGGCTTCGGCGGGGAGGTTGGAGGTGTTGGTGAGGTGGACGTGGACGCCGTCGAGCCCGTCCTTGTTGTGGCGGGCGCCGAAGCCGCCGCCGATGGTTTCGAGATAGACCCAGAGGTGGCCGGTTTTGGGGTGGGTGCCGATGAAGGTGGCCGAGGCGCAGGCGCCGTTGCTGGCGGCGGTGACGCGGTCGGGCACGGCCTGGGCGAGGGCGTGGTGGACGAGGTCGACGACGCGCTGGCACATCGAGAGGCGGCCGTTGACGGCGGCGGGGTGGACGGAGTTGAGGATGGAGCCTTCGGGGGCGGTGACGGTGAGGGGGCGGGCGAGGCCGGCGTTGGGCAGGATGGTGGGGTCGACGACGGTTTTGACCGCGTAATATACGGCGGAGACGAGGGCGGTGTAGACGAGGTTGAGGCCGGCGCGGACTTGGGGCGGGCCGTCGAAGTGGAGTTTCATTTCGTCGCCGGCGACGGTGATTTCGCAGGAGACTTTCAGTTGGCCGTCGATTTCGGGGCTGTCGAACCAGTCCTCGGAGCGGTAGGTGCCGTCGGGGATGGTGGCGATGCCGGCGCGCATTTTGCGTTCGGCGTAGTCCTGCAAGGCGCGGCCGGCGGCGAGGACGACGGCGGTGGTGTATTTGGCGCAGAGGGCTTGCAGGCGTTCGACGCCGAGGCGGTTGGCGGCCATCTGGGCGCGCAGGTCGGAGAGGCGTTCGCGGGGAACCTGGCAGTTGAGCAGGATGAGTTCGAGCACGTCCTTTTGCAGTTCGCCGGCGCGGTAGAGGCGGATGGGCGGGATGCGCAGGCCTTCCTGGTAGATGTGCGCATGGCCGCGATCGGCGAAGTCGGCGTGGTGGGCGAGGTTGACGGCCCAGGCGACGATGGTGCCGTCGACGAAGACGGGCTCGGCGAGGACGATGTCGGGGAGGTGGGTGCCGCCGCCTTCGTAGGCGTCGTTGCCGCAGAAGACGTCGCCCGGGCGCATCTCGGCCATCGGGTGGCGCTTGAGGATATGGGGCAGCAGGCCGATGAAGCTGCCGAGATGCATGGGGATATGTTCGGCCTGGCAGAGGGTGTTGCCCGCGGTGTCGAACAGGGCGGTGGAGCAGTCGCGCCGCTCCTTGATGTTGGTGGAGTAGGAGGCGCGCACGAGGGCCTCGCCCATTTCCTCGGCGATGGAGGCGAAGGAGCTGCCGATCACTTCGACGGTGATCGGGTCGACCGTCACGTCAGAAAGGGCGTCCATTATTTCGCCTCCACGATGAGGTTGAGATAGGGTTCGACCACCGCGACCATGTCGGGGAGGATGACGGTTGTCGCGTCCATCTGCTCGACGATGGCTGGGCCTTCGATGCGGTTGCCGCAATCGAGTTTTTCGCGGTCGTAGACTGGGCAGTTCACGAAGCCGCCGGCTTCGGGGAGCCAGACGTCGCGGCTGCCGATGATGGCGGACGACGCGTTGGGGCCGGCGTCGGGGCGGGGCTTGAAGGAGGCTTTTTCGACGACGCCCGCGGCTTCGATGCGGAAGGTCACCAGTTGCACCGGTTCCTCTTCGGCGACGAAGCCGTACATGCGGCGGTGGGCATTGGCGAACCCTTCGGCGAGGGCGTCGAGGCTTGCTTGCGTGATCGGGCCTTCGGGAAGGGCGATGGGCAGTTCGTAGTTCTGGCCGGCGTAGCGCATATCGACGGTGCGGGTGAGCTTGCGTGCGGCGGGCTGGATGTCTTCCTCGGCGAACCAATGTTCAGCCTGCGCCTGCAAGGTTGCGAAGGCCTCGGACATCGCGGGGATGGCGGCGGCGTCGAGCGTGGTGAGGCGGGTGGCAGCGAAATCGGCGCGCAGGTCGGTCAGCAGCAGGCCCATGGCGCAGAGGATGCCGGGGTTGCGGGGGACCAGGATGCGGCTGATGTCGAGCTCGCGGGCGAGGCGGGCGGCGTGGACCGGGCCGGCGCCGCCGAAGGCCACGAGGGTGTAGTCGCGCGGGTCGTGGCCGCGCTGGACGGAGATGACGCGGATGGCCTTGGCCATGTTCGCGGTCACCACCGAGAGGATGCCCTGGGCGGTGGCCATGACGTCCATGTTGAGCTTTTCGGCGAGGCGGCCGATGGCGGCCTTGGAGAGCGCCTGGTTCACCTTCATGCGGCCGCCGAGAAGATACTCGGGGTTCAGCGTCTGCAGCACGACGTTGGCGTCGGTGACGGTGGGTTCGGTGTTCCCCAAGTCGTAGCAGACCGGGCCGGGGTTGGCGCCGGCGGAGCGCGGGCCGACCTTCAGCAGGCCGCCGCTGTCGACATAGGCGATCGAGCCGCCGCCGGCGCCGACGGTGTGGATGTCGAGCATCGGCGCCTTGATGGGGTAGCCGTGCACGGTGGCTTCGGAGGCCAGGCGGCATTCGCCGTTGGTGAGGAGGGCGACGTCGGTCGAGGTGCCGCCCATGTCAAAGGTGATGAGGTTGGGGATCCCCGCGAGCTTGCCGATCGCCTGGGCGCCGACGACGCCGGTGGAGGGGCCGGAGAGCACGGTGCGGACGGGCAGGCGGGCGGCGGCGTCGAAGCCGATGACGCCGCCGTTGGACTGGGTCAGATGCGGCGTGGCGGTGACGCCGAGCGCCTTGATGCGTTCGCCGAGGCGCGTGATGTAGCCTTGCATGACCGGGCCGAGATAGGCGTTCACCACCGCGGTCGAGAGGCGTTCGAATTCACGGAATTCGGGGGCCACCTGGTGGGAGGCGCAGGCGAAGGCCTCGGGGAATTCCTCGCCGAGGATGCGCATGGCGATTTCCTCGTGGGTGGTGCGCACGAAGCCGTAGAGGAAGCAGACGGCGACGGCTTTGACGCCTTCCGCCTTCAGGCGGCGGGCGGCGGCGCGGAGGGCCGCTTCGTCGAGCGGGATTTCGACGGTGCCGTCGTGATGGACGCGCTCGGGGACTTCGAGGCGGAGGTCGCGGGTGACGAGGGTCTCGGGCTTGTCGGTCTGGAGGTCGTAGAGGTCGGGGCGTTTCTGGCGGCCAATCTCGAGGAGGTCGCGGAACCCGTCGGTGGTGATCAGGCCGGTTTTTACGCCCTTGTGCTGGATCAGAGCGTTGGTCGCCACGGTCGTGCCATGCCCGAAGTAGCCAACGTCGCTCGGTGCGGCGCCGACTCGAAAAATGCCTTCCTCGATGCCCTGGGCGATGCCGCGCGAGGGGTCGTCGGGGGTGGAGGGGACTTTCCACACCTCGACGCGACCGGTCTCCACCTCGAAGAGGCAGACGTCGGTGAATGTGCCGCCGGAATCAACGCCGATACGCCAGACCATGATGCAGGACCCTCAAAGCGAATTATGCATGGACGTCGCCATCCGCCCAGGGCGTGGCATGCCCGAAGGCACCTTGCCAGCCGCAGACGGTGGCGGCGAATCCGGCGGCGAGCCCGAGGGCCGCGGCCGGTTCGGCGCCACGCAGCAGGGCGACGCGGAAAGCGGTGATGAAGCCGTCGCCGGCGCCGAGCGTGTCGACGATCTCGGCGGGGACGATGCCCTGGTGGAGCAACTGCCCGTCGACCAGCGCCATCGCGCCCTCGGCGCCGCGGGTGGCGACCGCGATGGCGACACCGGCGTCGGCGCAAAGGCGCAGGATGGCGGCGACCTCGTCGTCGGCGCGGTTGGGGGCGGAGAAGAAGGCGAGGTCGATATAAGGGAGGACGCGGGCGAAGACGGCGTCGTTCCAGCGTTCGGAGAAATCGTAGGACAGGCCGCGGGCGGCCTGGCGCAGGCGGGGCAGGTCGGCGTCGAGTTCGCTGAAGATCGAGGTGTGGACGGCGTCGAAGCCGGCGATATACGCGAAATCGTCGGGGCCGAGATCGTAGCGGCCGCGCACGCCGGGCTCGCCGCGGAGGAAGCGGCGGTCGCCGTTGTTGTGGACGATGAAGGCGCGCGCGTTGGGCCCGTCAATGCGGCGGACGCGGTCGGTGGCGACGCCTTCCTCGGCCAGGGCGGCGGCGATCAGGTCGCCGGCGGCGTCGCGGCCGAGGCAGCCGAGATAGGCGCTGGGCAGGCCGAGGCGGCGGGCGAGGACGGCGACGTTGACCGCGTTGCCGCCGGGGAATTGCAGTCCGGCGTCGACATAGGTGTCGACGGTGTTGTCGCCGAGGCCGAGCAGGCGTGGGCCAGATGGCGCCACGGCCATGTCAGTACTCGGTCTTCCACATATATTTCCGCTCGCCGAGCGGGCGGTTCATCAGCAGCGAGAGGTTGGCGGTGATGCGCTTCAAAGCGGCCTGTAGGACGTAGGGCGCGACGATCGGCCGGATGGCAGGGTCGACGCCGGGCATGGCGTAGTCGCGGCTGTCGTAGGTGAAGACGTGTTTCGCGTTCTTTTCGCAGAATCGCGCAACACGCTCCATCAGCGGGCGGGAGGGGTCCTCGCCGAGGATGAGGATGAGGCGGGTCTCGTCGTCGACGACCTCGAAGGGACCATGGAAGAACTCGGCGGCTTCCAGCGCGGTGGAATGCAGGCGGAGCATTTCCATGACGATGCAGACGCCGAAGACATAGGCGGTGGTGAAGCAGGGGCCGGCGGCGAGATGGTAGATCACCTGCTGCCCGTTGAGCGCGGCGGCGTCGGCCTGGCCGCGGGTGTCGGAGGCGGCGGCTGCATCGGCGATGGCGGCGGGGAGGGCGGCCAGCGAGGTGAGCAGGGCGTCGGCAAGCGGCCAGTTGTCCTTCGCCGCGAGAATGCCGCCGATCAGCGCCTGCATGGCCATGAACATGCCGGTGAAACTCTCAGGGGTTTCGCCGATGATGAAGCGGTGATCAGCGAGACCGGCCAGCGGCTTGTCGGCGCGCTGGGTGAAGGCGACGGTCTGGCACGGCTTGTCCCGCAGCCACTCGGCCGCCGCCACGGTCTCCTTGGTGGTGCCGGACTTGCTGGCGAGCACGACGAGCGTGCGGGCGTCGAGGCGGGCGGGGTTCTGCGCCATCAGCTCGGCGGGGAAGAAGCGGCGCACCTCCAGCGTCGGGCTGTCGCGCTCGATCCAGTATTGCATGCCCAGCATCGCCCGATTGGCCGAGCCGGCGGCGACGAAATAGATGCGGTCGATGCCGGCGGCGAGCGACCGGCCATAATCCATGGCCTCGGGCAGCAAGGCGGTGGCCGTGGTCAGGCTGTCGATCATCGCCCTGGGATCCAGCGCCGCGGCCATGCGGGTCTCCTTCGCTCTTGCGGATTGGTATATACCAATTAGTCTGCGCCCCGCAAGGCGCCACCCCCCTGGACATCGGCGGCGTTTCGTCGCCCGCTGGCAGGATTGATCAAGGAGTCACCGCACATGTCGCCCCGCATGGACCGGGTTCGCTCGGACGAGAAACTGCCCGCCCGCACCTCCGTCGTCATCATCGGCGGCGGGATCATCGGAACCTCCGCGGCGCTCTTCCTGGCGCAGAAAGGCATCCCCGTCACGCTGTGCGAAAAGGGCATGGTCGGCGGCGAACAGTCCGGCCGCAACTGGGGATGGACGCGGGTGATGGGGCGCGACGTGCGGGAAATTCCGCTCGGCATGGAAAGCCTCAAGCTCTGGCGCCGCATGAACGAAATCACCGGCGCCGAGACCGGGTTCCGGCAAGCCGGCATCGTCTATCTCTGCGACGACGACAAGGTCATCGCCAACCACGAGAAATGGCTCGACAAGGCTCGGCCCTACCAGCTCGACAGCCGGCTCGTCGGGCCCGACGAACTCAAGCGCCTGTTCCCCGGCCTCAAGCGCGAGTTCAAGGCCGGACTCTACACCCCCTCCGACGGCCGCGCCGAACCGACCCGCGCGCCGGCCGCCATCGCCACCGCGGCGCAAAGCCACGGCGCCACGGTGCTGACCAACTGCGCGGTGCGCGGCATCGAAACCAAGGGCGGGCGGGTCAGCGGCGTGGTCACCGAAAGAGGCCGCATCGACTGCGACACCGTCATGCTCGCCGGCGGCGCCTGGTCGCGCCTGTTCGCCGGATCGCTCGGACTCAACCTGCCGTCGCTCAACGTGCTCAGCTCCGTCATGCGCACCAACCCGGTCGAAAACGGGCCGGACATCGCCGGCAGCGGCGCCGGATTCTCATTCAGAAAGCGAATCGACGGCGGCTACTCCATCGCGCTCCGCGGCTCCACCGTCAGCGACATCACCCCCGACAGCTTCAAGCTGTTCTTCGAATTCATCCCCCACCTCGCCGCCAACCGAAACGACATGAACCTGCGCTTCGGCCGCCGCTTCTTCGAAGAACTCTTCCGCGCCAAACGCTGGCCACTCGACCGCGAAACCGTGTTCGAACAAACCCGTGTCCTCGACCCCAAACCCGTCGCCCCCGCGCTGGAAAAAGCCCGCCAAATGTTCATGGCAACCTTCCCAGGTGTCGGCGAAGTCACCATCGCCGAAAGCTGGGGCGGATACATCGACGTCACGCCGGACGTCGTGCCGGTGATCTCACCGGTGGACACCATCCCCGGCTTCTTCCTCGCCACCGGCTTCTCCGGACATGGCTTCGGCATCGGACCAGGCGCGGGGAAACTCGCGGCCGACATGATCGCGGGTGATACTCCGGCCGTCGATCCGACACCCTATCGCTATAGCCGGTTCGTCGATGGGACGTGGCGGAATGATCGGGAAATGGCGCTGATGTGAGGAAGGGAAGGGGCTCCGCCGGCCAAGGGCATCGAGCGGCTTACGCGGCCTTCGGCCACGGTCCGCTCGATCCCTTGGAACCCATGGACTCCCTTGTCTGGATCAGCGGCCTTCGGTTGAAATCCCACGATCTCGATGTGGGGACTGGCGAAGCCAATCAATCATTGCGACCCGAACCGATGTTTGTGCGGTCGCGATGATTGAATGCCTGCGGCGCTAGATCATGATTGGTTTAGGTCAAACCAATCATGATCTGGCAACCTGTTGAAGAAGAGCGCGATTCACGCTTTCTGGCCCATCGGCCTCAAGCGATCGCGCTCTAAGAAAGCAGTTAGCAGCTGAAGAACGAACCCACAGCCGCGTGAGTGGATGGGGTTCTCAGGGCCTCCAGGCCCTGAGCCGGCGGAGCCTTGCTTGCCTTACGCTTGCCTTGCCTTCGCTAAACGCAGGCGCATCCGTCCGTCGGGCCCGGAGCGGCGCGTGTCACGTGATGGTCGATCCATTCGGCCACCAGGCGGCGGGCTTCGTTGAGGGAGGCTTCGGGGTGGTGGATTCGGTAGAGGGTGGTGCAGGCTTGGAAGGCGGGCATATCGGGGGTGCCATGGGCGCGCAGGTCCCGGTAGGCGGTGACGACGGCGCGTTCGCAGTTGCGGGCGATATGGCTGAAGTCGCGGCCCATGGCGTGAGTTCCCTGGTGGAGGCGGTTATTTAGGAACCCGCGACGATTTCCGCCAGGGCTTTGCCGACTTCGACGGTGCCGGCTTGGCCGCCCATATCGCGGGTGCGGGGGCCGCCTTCGCGGAGCAGGGTTTCGATGGCGTCGACGATGCATTTGCCGGCTTCGCGCTCGCCGAGGTGTTCGAGCATCATGGCGCCGGACCAGATCTGGCCGATCGGGTTGCAGATCCAGCGGCCGGCGATGTCGGGGGCCGAGCCATGGACGGGTTCGAACATCGAGGGGTGGGCGCGTTCGGGGTTGATGTTGGCGGAGGGGGCGATGCCGATCGAGCCGGCGACGGCGGGGCCGAGGTCGGAGAGGATGTCGCCGAAGAGGTTGGAGCCGACGAGCACGTCGAACCAGTCGGGGTGCTGGACCAGGTGGGCGCAGAGGATGTCGATGTGGAACTGGTCGGTGGTGACTTCGGGGTAGTTCTTGCCCATGAGGGCGAAGCGCTCGTCCCAATAGGGCATGGTGAAGGTGATGCCGTTGGACTTGGTGGCCGAAGTGACCTTTTTGCGCGGGCGGGTCATGGCGAGTTCGAAGGCGTATTTGAGGATGCGGTCGACGCCGGTGCGGGTCATGACCGTCATCTGGGAGACGAATTCGCGGTCGGTGCCCTCGAAGTGGCGGCCGCCGGAGGAGGAGTATTCGCCTTCGGTGTTTTCACGGACGACGTAGAAGTCGATGTCTTTTTCGGTGCGGCCGGCGAGGGGGGTGACGGCGCCGGGCATCAGGCGGCAGGGGCGCAGGTTCACGTATTGATCGAAGCCGCGGCGGAAGGGGATGAGCAGGCCCCAGAGGGAGATATGGTCGGGCACGCCGGGCCAGCCGACGGCGCCGAGGAAGATGCTGTCGGAGCCGCGGACCTGGTCGAGCCCGTCGGGCGGCATCATGAGGCCGGTTTTCTTGTAGGTTTCGCAGGACCAGTCGTAGTGGTCGAGCTTGAGGTCGAAGCCGAAGCGGCGGGCGGCGGCGTCGAGCACGCGCAGTCCTTCGGGGGTGGTTTCCTTGCCGATGCCGTCGCCGGGGATGACGGCGATGCGGTAGGTCCTGCTCATGGCGTGCTCCGGGGAATTTTGTTCGTTGTGGTGGGATTGGACGTGTTGCGTCAATCCGGTGTCGATGTGAAGGGCGCGAGATGGAAGCGCGTGCGGATTTCGGCCGCGACCCGGCTGGCTTCGTCGAGCTTCGGGCGGGGCCATGGAGAAAAATCTTCGCCGAGGGGGCGGACCTGGCCGGCTTCGACGAGGGAGGCGAGAAAGCGGCGCTTGCGGTGGTCGGCCTGTTCGGGAATGGCGACGAAGACGGGCGCGCCGGTGGCGCAGGCCTCGGAGATCATTGAGACGCTGTCGGCGGTGACGACGATGGCGTCGGCGCTGGCGAGGAAGCCGAGATAGGGGTTCTCGCCGGGTTCGCCCCAGCGGTAGAGCACGTGCATGACGCGGGCGAGGCCGGCGGCGAGCGCCTCGGTGGCCTCCGCGCCGGTGCGGCGGCTGGTGGTGGCGAGCACGGAGCCGCCGACGCCGCCGACAAGCTTGGCGACGTGGCGGGCGAGTTTGTGAGCGCGGATGGGCGGCATGTCGGTCGAGCGCGGAGGCCCGCCGACGAGAAGGGCGACGCGGGGGTGGGGGAGGTGGGCGAGGCGCTCGTCCCAGGCGTCGCGGGCTTGGCGCAGCTTGAGCGGGGTGACGCGGTGGGGCGCGCCGAGAATGGGCAGGATGTTGTCGGCCTCGAGCGGGCGGTCGTGATAGGGGATGACCTGCAGATCAAATGCCTCGGGGCGCAGTTTTCCGGGCACGCCGGGGCTCATGCAGTGGACCAGCTTGCAGCCGAAGCGCGATTTCAGCCACAGCGCGACGGCGGCCGAGCGGCGGCCGGCGGAGAGCACGATGTCCGGCGCCTCGTCCGGCCCGACGCTGTTGGCTGCCTCGCCGAGGCTTTTGCGGGCGGCCGGCGAGAGGCCAAGCAGCGAGCCGGAGGGCGCGAGCCCGGCGACATGGGCCATCCAGGACCAGCCGAGCGGGATGCGGCGGAACGGCAGGCCGAGGCGTTCGGCGATGCCCAGCGCCTGGGCGGCGGTGCCGGCGCGGGGGTCGTCGAGCACCCAGACGCGCGCTTCCGGCGTTTCGGCGGGCCCGGGGGTGGCGGCTTCGGTGTCGCGGGTGGTGGTCATGCTGGGGGTGTGGATGGACGCGCGGCGAGGGGGAAGCTAGGAGATGGGCATTCAGGCACAGCGATGCGAGGCGCCCACATGGAAAAGCTCCACATGACGGACTGGGATCGGGATGCCGCGCTGACCGCGGCGCGCATCCTGCTGGAAATCAAGGCCGTCAATTTTCGCCCCGAGGAACCCTATACGTTTACGTCGGGCTGGAAGTCGCCCGTCTACATCGATTGCCGGCGCATCATCTACTTCCCGCGCGCCCGCGCCAAGATCTGCGAGCTGGCGGTGGAAAAGATCGGCCGGCATATCGGCTATGAGAGCATCGAGGCGGTGGCCGGCGGCGAGACGGCGGGCATTCCGTTTGCCGCCTGGATCGCCGACCGCATGGCCGCTCCCATGGCCTATGTGCGCAAGAAGCCCAAGGGGTTCGGCCGCAACGCGCTGATCGAGGGCGACGTGCCGGAGGGCAAGAACACGCTGCTGGTGGAGGATCTGACCACCGATGGCGGCTCCAAGATCCAGTTCTGCCAGGCGCTGCGCGATGCGGGGGCGATCTGCAACCACACGTTCGTGGTGTTCTTCTACGGCGTGTTCCCCGGCAGCTTCGAGACGCTGAAGAAGATGGACGTGCAACTGCACCATCTCTGTACCTGGTGGGACGTGCTGGATGCCTGCCGGGAGCGCCCGTATTTCTCCGAGTCGGCGCTGGGCCAGGTGAGGAAGTTCCTCGAGAACCCCGTGGCCTGGTCGGCCGCCCATGGCGGGGTGGCGAGCCTGGAAGAGGCGCAGGCGCGCAAGCTGGCCGCGAGCTAGCCGCCGGCCGGCTGGTCCTGGCAGTCGCCGCCGACGGTGCAGCGGCGGCGGGCGCGGAAGGCGAGCGAGGCCGGGCAGGGCGGCAGGCTGGCGTCGGAGGCGGCGCCGGTGCGCCTGCAGCCGCTGTCGATGCGGCAGAGCTCGTGCAGGATGGCGGCCGACTGCTCGCTGCGCGGCAGCTTGGCCCAGGCCTCGTCCCCGCGCTTTGCGACGGCGGTGCTGTAGGCGTGGTCGAGCGGATCCATCGCGGTCCCCTGGGCAATGAGCGCGGCGGAGCCTCGCGCGACCCCGCCGCGGCTGTCGTTGATGCAGATCAACGCAGGTGCGCGCCGCCGCGGGAGATCGCAGTCAGTCACTCGCGACACCACAAGTCACGGCCAGCTATTATAAGAACTCGTTTGACAGTTTCGCGATCGCGCTGCCAGTCTCCGCTCGCTTGATCGCGCGCTCCCGGCGGGTGGCCGCCGGGCGACGGACGAGCGGATAATCACGAGCGGATAATCACTGGGGGATGGGACGATGACGATCGGTCTGACACGGCGTGGCGTTCTGGTGGGTTCGGTGCCGGCGGCGGCGCTGATGCATGCGAGCTGGGCGCGGGCGGCGGGCCTCAAGGGCGGCACGATGAAGGTCGCGTTGCTCACCGACATCGTGAACTACGATCCGTTGCAGTTCTCGTCGAACAACATGCCGCTGATCAAGAACCTCTACGACGCGCTGATCGAATACGCGCCCGACGGCACGGCGATCCCCTGGCTCGCCTCCTCGTGGAAGATCGCCGCCGACAACAAGTCGATCAGCCTCACCTTGCGCGACGGCGTGACCTTCCAGAACGGCACGCCGGTGACGACCGCCGCGGTGGTCGCCTCCTTCACCAAGGCGTCGGACCCGAAGAAGGGCAAGAACGCCTATCCCACCATGTCCGTCGTCAAGGACTGGACGGTGGTCGACGGCAAGACGATCACGCTCAACTTCAACGGCCCGGTGCCGGAGCGGCAGATCACCGATATCCTGCAGTTCATGGCGGTGATCGATCCCGCCATCGTCGAGGATGTCGAGACCAAGGCCAACGGCTCCGGCCCCTTCATGATCGCCGATCGCGTGCTCGGCCAGCGCTTCCGCCTGGTGAAGAACCCGAAATACTGGCGCGCCGGCGAGCCGGTGCTCGACGAGATCATCTTCACCGTGTTCGCCGACAACGACAGCGCCTCGGCGGCGCTCGAATCCGGGGCGGTCGACGTCATCTATGGCGGCGGCGCGCGCGCGGCGGTGCGGCTGCGCGATGCGGGGAACCAGCTTTTCCAGGGCAAGGGCCAGCTCGTGCAGGTGCTGCGCATCAACACGACGCGCGGGCCGTTCCGCAACGAGAAGTATCGCCAGGCCTTCAACTACCTCATCGACCGCGCGGCGATCCTGCGCCTCGGCTACGCCAATCTCGGCGAAGTCACCGCGCTGCCCTGGGCGCCGGCGAGCCCGGCCGCCGATCGTTCCTACGACAAGACCTATGCCTTCAACATCGACAAGGGCAAGGCGCTGCTGAAGGAAAGCGGCCTGTCGGAGGCGGAGATGAACGCCTGGAAGCTGCTGGTGAACGGCAGCGACGAGGACGCGGTGAAGATCAGCCAGCTCGTGCAGTCCACCTTGCAGAAGGCCGGCCTGAAGATCGAGCTCGAGATCAAGCAGGGCGGCGAATTCGTCGACGCGCTGCTCGGCGGCAAGTTCGACGCGGTGTTCGGCGGCGTTGGCAACGTGCAGAAGTTCCCGTCGCGCGTGACCACCAATTCGATCTACCGCACGGTGAAGAACCCGGTGCTGGGCGATCCCAATCCGCACACCGCCTATGTCGCGGCGATCGAGCGGGTGAACAACGCATTCGGCGCCGACGTAAAGCCCGGCTACGACAATCTCAACAAGGTGCTGATCGAGAGCGCCTTCGGCATCGCAACGAATACGTTCGACGTGGCGCTGATGGTGGCGAGCAAGAAGGTCGGCGGCTTCACGCCGGATATCGACAACATGCTGATCGCCCGCACGCTGGGGTTCAACACCTGACGGTCCGGCGCGGCGTTTAGCGATGTCCGCGCCGGTCCTGTCCGTCCGCGGGCTCACGGTGACGTTCGTGGGCTCCGGGCGGAAGGTGCCCGCCGTGCGCGGGCTCGATTTCGACGTCTTCACCGGCGAGGTGCTGGGCATCGTCGGCGAAAGCGGCTCGGGCAAGAGCGTCACCGCGCTCGCCGCCACCGGCCTGCTGCCGGAGACGGCGGCGATGAGCGGCACCATCCGGCTCGGCGACGTCGAGGTGACCACTGCCGGTCGCGAGACCTTACGGCTGATGCGCGGCCACGACGTCGGCATGATCTTCCAGGATCCGACGACGACGCTGAACCCGGTGCTCCCCATCGGCCGGCAGGTGATCGAGGGCCAGGTGAAGCTCGGCGCCGTCCCCGCGGGGCAGGCCCGCGCCCGCGCGGTGGCGGCGCTGCGGGAAGTCGACATTCCCGATCCCGAAGGTCGCGTCTCGCAATATCCGCACCAGTTCTCCGGCGGCATGCGCCAGCGCGCGGTGATCGCCATGGCCATGGCCGGGCGGCCGAAGCTGATCATCGCGGATGAACCGACCACCGCGCTCGATGTCACCGTGCAGGCCCAGGTGCTGGCCGTGCTGGCGCGGCGCCAGGCCGAGAGCGGGGCGGCGGTGATGCTGATCACCCACGACCTCGGCGTCATCGCCGAGACCGCCCATCGCGTCGCGGTGATGTATGCCGGCCGCATCGTCGAGACCGGCGCGGTGCGCGATATCTTCAAGCGGCCACGCCATCCCTACACGGTTGCGCTGCTGGAAAGCCTGCCCCGCCTCGATGGGGGCGCCGCGCGCCTCGTGCCCATCCCCGGCCAGCCGCCGTCGCCCGCCTCCCTGCCGAGCGGCTGCGCCTTCCGCGCCCGCTGCCGCATCGCGGTCGCGCGCTGCGCCGGGGAAGACCCCGCTTTGCGCGATCTCGGCGATGGCCAGGCCGCGGCCTGTCAGTTCGCCGGCGAGGCGAGCGCCTCCCCCGCCCAGGCCGCCGAGGCCGGGCGCGACACCCCGGCCGCATCCGGCGAGGCGCTGCTGACGGTCGAGAACTTGCAGGTCCATTTCCCCATCCGCGCCGGCATCTTCCGCCGCCACGTCGGCACCGTCCGCGCCGTCGATGGCGTCAGCCTGACCGTGCGCGCCGGCGAAACCGTCGGCCTCGTCGGCGAATCCGGCTGCGGCAAGACCACGACCGGCCGCGCCATCCTCGGCCTCATCCGCGCCACCGGCGGCTCCGTCCGTTTCGGCGGCGAGGAAGTCACCCGCCTCCCGCCCGACGGCCTGCGCCGCATGCGCCGGCACATGCAGTATGTCTTCCAGGACCCCTATTCCTCGCTCAACCCGATCCGCACGGCGGGCGAGATCGTCGCCGAGCCCTTGCGGATTCATCGGCTCTACGACAGCGAAGGCGGCGAACGGCGCATCGCCGAACTCTTCGATCTCGTCGGCCTCTCGCCCGCGATGATGGCGCGCTACCCCCGCGAATTCTCCGGCGGCCAGCGCCAGCGCATCGGCATCGCCCGCGCCCTCGCGCTCAAGCCCCGCCTGCTCATCCTCGACGAACCCGTGGCCGCCCTCGACGTCTCGATCCAGGCCCAGATCGTCAACCTGCTGAAGGACCTGCAGCGTGAACTCGGCCTCGCCTACCTCTTCATCGCCCACGACCTCTCGGTGGTCCCCGACTCCTTAGAAAAAAAAGCGGTGATGTATCTCGGCCGTATCGTCGAGGAGAGCACGACGGAAGCGCTCTACGGCACCCCCGTGCACCCCTACACCCAATCCCTGCTCTCCGCCGTTCCGGTGCCCGACCCCGACCAGCGCGGCGTGCGCGCGCGCATCGTGCTCGAGGGCGACATTCCGAACCCCGCACGACCGCCCTCGGGCTGCACCTTCCATCCCCGCTGCTTCCGCGCCGACGCACGCTGCGCCGCCGAGATCCCGACCCTCGCCGCCTACCCAGGAACGCCCACGCGCGTCACCTGCCATCACGCCGGGCCGCTCGTGGCATGAGCGGGAAACTGCAACAGGCGGGCGCGCGCGCGCGCCGGGTGTTCGCCAACCCCGGAGCCCTGCTCTCGATCATCTTCATCCTCGGCATGATCGCGGCCACGCTCTCGGCCCGCTGGATCGTGCCCTACGACCCCTTGGAGCAGGACCTCTCCAGCACGCTCGAAGGCCTCTCCGCCGAGCACTGGTTCGGTACCGACGAACTCGGCCGCGACATTCTCGCCCGCGTGATCTACGGCGCCCGCACCTCCCTGCTGACCGCCGCCGGAGCCGTAACAATCGCCGCGGTGTTCGGCGTGCCCATCGGCCTGATCGCCGGCTTCTTCGGCGGCTGGCGCGATGCCGTGCTGATGCGCATCGTCGACGTGCTGCTCGCTTTGCCCGGCATCCTCTTCGCCATGGCCCTGATCGCCGTCCTCGGCCGCAGCCAGGCCGCCGCCCTCGTCGCCGTCGGCATCACCGGCATCCCCTCCTTCGCCCGTATCACCCGCGCGCAGGTGCTGTCGTTGCGCAAGCGCGACTTCGTCCTCGCCGTCGAAGCCCTCGGCGGTTCCTCGACCTACAACATGCTCACCACCGTGCTGCCCAACGCCTGGAGCCCCATCCTCGTCCAGGTCGTCATCCTCTCCTCCGTCGCGATTCTCCTAGAAGCCGCCTTGGCCTTTCTCGGCGTCGGCATCCCCCCGCCCACGCCCAGCTGGGGCGAAATGCTGCGCACCGGCAAGTCCTACCTCTACGACGCACCGACCTACGCCGTGCTCCCCGGCCTCGTGCTCACGCTCACGATCCTCTCGCTCGACACGCTCGGCCGCCGCCTCGCCACCGTCCTCGAAGACCGCCACGAGGCGGGAGACGACGCATGATCGGCTACATCCTCCGCCGCCTCGCGCAGATGATCCCCGTCGTGCTGCTCGCCTCCGTCGGCATCTGGGCAATGATCTACGCCGTCCCCGGCTCGCCCATCGGCGCCCTCGTCGGCGAGAACGCGACCCCCGAACAGATCAAGGAAGCCATCGCCCGCCTCGGCCTCGATCGCCCCATGCTGGTGCAATACTGGTCCTGGCTCACCGAAGCCGTGCGCGGCGATCTCGGCCAGTCGATCCAGAGCCGTGACCCCGTCACCACCCTGATCCTCGGCCGCATGCCCGCCACCATCCAACTCGGCCTGGCCGCCACCCTCGTCGGCCTTTTGCTCGGCATTCCCGTCGCCATCATCAGCGCCCTGGCGCCGAACAGCTGGATCGATCGCGCCCTCTCCGGCTGGAGCGCGCTCGCCCTCGGCGTGCCCACCTTCTGGCTCGGCATCCTGCTGATCCTGCTCTTTGCCGTGCAGCTCCACTGGCTGCCCTCGGCCTCCGCCTACGTCCCCTTCTTCGAAGACCCCGGACTGGCACTGAAGAATCTCGCGCTACCCGCCTTCACCCTCGGCGTCTACGTCTCCGGCATCTTCGCGCGCTTCCTCCGCGCCGCCCTGCTCGGCGAACTCAAGGCCGACTACGTCCGCACCGCCCGCGCCAAAGGCCTGCGCGAACGCGACGTCGTCGTCGGCCACGTCATGCGCAACGCCATGCTCCCCTTCGTCACCGTCGTCGGCCTGATGATGGCCAGCTTCATCGGCGGCACCGTCGTCACCGAAGCCGTCTTCACCTACCCCGGCATGGGCCGCCTGCTGATCCAGGCCATCAGCACGCGCGACTACCCGCTGATCCAAGGCTGCATCCTGTTCATCCTGCTGATCTACGTGACCATCAACCTGATGGTGGACGTGCTCTACGCCTATATCGATCCGCGGATCGACTACAGCTGATACCGACTGGCGCGCCGGCGGATTGGACCATGGCGGGTCGTGGCGATACTCTGCCAGCTGTCTGACCGGGGAGTGGCATGAGCGCCGAACGATTGCTGATGGGGTTGCTGCTCGGCGGCGTGGCCGTGGGCTGTGTTGTGGTGCTCTACCCCTTCATCTCCGCCCTGCTGTGGGCGGCGATCCTCGCCTACACGACCTGGCCGGTCTATCGCCAGATCCGCGCCCGGCTCGCCCTCGGCCGCGTCGGCGGCGCCGTGGCGATGGTCGGCATCACAGCCATCGTCGTCGTGCTGCCCCTGGCCCTTGCCGCGCCGAGCGGGGCGGGGGATGTCGCCCAGATCGAGCGCGCGGTCACCGAGGCGCTGGCCGCCGGCCTGCCCGGTTCGCCGCAATGGCTCTACGACATCCCCGTTGTCGGTGTATCGCTCGGCGCGCTGTGGGACGGATGGGCGGCCGACCTCTCGGTCATGGTGGTATTCTTCCGGCCCTATTTCGGCATCGCCGCGCAATTCGGCCTTTCGCTGCTGCTCGGCCTGGCGAACGGGGTTCTGCTGTTCCTGCTCGCCCTGTTCGTGGCGTTCTTCGTCTATGCCTCCGGCGAGCGGCTGGCGAAATTCCTTGGCCTGATTGTCCATCGCATCGCCGGCCCTCAGGCCGACCGCCTTATCGCCGTCACCGGCGCCACCGTGCGTGGGGTCGTCTACGGCATTCTCGGCACCGCCGTGGTGCAGGGTGCGCTCACCGCCATCGGCCTGTGGGCGAGCGGAGTGCCGCGCGCCGCCCTCCTTGGTGTCATCGCCGGCGGGCTCGCAGTCCTGCCGGTCGGGCCGCCGTTGGTGTGGATCCCCGCCGGGCTGTGGCTGATGGGCAGCGGCCGGATGGTCTGGGGCATCGCCTTGCTGATCTACGGTGTCGTGGTCATCGGTGGCGCGGACACCCTGGTGCGGCCCTTCTTCATCGCCCGCGGCGCGCAACTGCCCTTCCTGCTGACCATGCTCGGCGTGCTCGGCGGCGCGCTGGCCTTTGGGCTGCTCGGCATCTTCGTCGGCCCGGTGCTGCTCGGCGTCGGCTTCGCCCTGGTGAAGGAATGGGCCGAACGGGAGGTTCGCCCGACAGGGATCGGCGGGCCGTGACCGCCGGGCGGCATTGCGTTCTCCATGTCGGCCCGCCGAAGACCGGGACGACGGCGATCCAACGCACGCTCGACCTGAACCGCGGCATGCTGGCTGCGCGGGGCATTGCCTATCCGGCCATCGGCATGCGCTTCTTCGCCCACCACACGCTGGCGGAGGCGGCGCGGTCCGGGACAGGGTTCGATGCTTTCGCGGACCAAATCGCGGCGCTGGAGGGGCGGCTGGTCCTGTCGTCCGAGCTGATCGCCGACGCGAACGAGGCGTCGCTGCGGCGGCTGCGTGGGTTGTTTCCTGCCGAGGGCCCCCGCGTCGTGCTCTACGCCCGCAGCCCGCTGGAAGTGCTGTCCTCCTACTGGTCGGAGACGGTGAAGGCCGGGCGAACCTGGTCGCTCGGCGAGTGCGCGCTCGACGCGGCCCTCGGCAATGGGCCGCCACTTGCCATGCGTCCGGAGACCTTCCTTCCGCGCCTCGCCGCGGTATTCGGGCGCGACGCCATCGAGATCCATCTCTACGCGACGGCTCTGGACACAGACGGTGACGTCGCCGCGCATTTCATGCGTGCCATCCTTGGCGTCAGCGAATTCGCCCGTCCCGCCGCCCATCTCAACCGCTCCCTCGCCCCTGTCGAGGCTGAGGTGTTGCGTCAGCTCAACCGCCGCCCGCCCGCCGACCAGAAGCGCCCCGAGCGCGTTGCCGCCGCCCGCGCCCTCGCGAAGCGGATCGGCGACCGCACCGCGCCCTATCTCCGCACCCTCACCCTCTGGCATGACCGCCCGGTCTTCCGCGGCCCCGAGCGCGCTCTGCTCGACACCTGGCGGGACCGCATCGTCGACCCCCTGCCGCCAGGCGACGTGCTGTTCACTGAGCGCAAGCGCGACGTCGCCTTCCTCGATCCGGCCATCTGGCTTGACCATGACGACCTCGCGCTGGCGCTGCGTGCGCTGCAGGCGCCGGGTTGACGGGGGTGAGGCTTTGCATCGTCATCGCGCTGCCATATGAGGGGGTCAATCGGGAGACCCGCATGATCGACCCCACCTTCACCACCGGCGACTGAGACATGTTCGCCTTCATCCTTGCCCGCATCCTGCAGGCGGTCCCGGTGCTGCTCACTGTCGCGGCCATCGCCTTTGCGCTGTTCGCCTATGTCGGCGATCCCGTGGCGCAGATGCTGGGACAGGACTTCACGGTCGAGCAGCGCACGGCGATGATCCACGCGCTCGGGCTCGATCAGCCGATCTGGGTGCAGTATGGCCGGTTCATCTGGGCCGCCGTGCATGGCGAGTTCGGGCTGAGCTTCCGCCTAGCCAAGCCGGTCGGCACGCTGATCCTCGAACGCATGCCGGCGACGATGGAACTGGCTTTCTGCGCGGCCCTGCTGGCCCTCGTTGTCGGCGTGCCCATGGGGGTCTACACGGGGATCAAGCGCAACGGCGGGCTCGCGCGGCTGTTCATGATCCTCTCCCTCATCGGCGTCTCGCTGCCGACCTTCCTGATCGGTATCCTGCTGATCCTCGTCTTCGCCGTCCTGCTCGGCTGGCTGCCGAGCTTCGGCCGCGGCACGCTGGTGACGATTGGCACCTGGAGCACCGGCCTGCTGACGATCTCCGGCCTCAAGGCGCTCGTACTGCCGGCCATCACGCTGGGGCTGTTCCAGATGACGTTGATCATGCGCCTGGTGCGCGCCGAAATGCTGGAAGTGCTGCGCAGCGACTACATCAAGTTCGCCCGCGCCCGCGGCCTGTCGGAGCGTGCGATCAATTTCGGCCATGCGCTGAAGAACACGCTGGTGCCGGTGATCACGGTGGTCGGGCTGCAGCTCGGCGGACTGCTGGCTTTCTCCATCGTCACCGAAACTGTTTTCCAATGGCCGGGCATGGGTCTGCTGCTGGTGCAGTCCATCGCGGTGGCCGACATTCCCGTGATGTCGACCTATCTGCTGCTGATTTCTGTCATGTTCGTCACCATCAATCTCATCGTCGACCTGCTCTACTACGCCGTCGATCCGCGGCTGCGCATCAACCGGCGTTCGCTGACGGGCGGGCGCTGATGCAGGCCCTGGCGCGCTTCTTCGACGGCGACGTGTTCTACAGCTTCCGTCGCTCGCCGGTGGCGGTGATCTCCGCCATGGTGGTCGCGATCTGCATCGTGGCGGCCGTGCTGGCGCCGCTGATTTCGCCCTACGATCCCTTCGACCTCGCGAGTCTCTCGCTGATGGACAGCCTGCGTCCGCCGGCCTGGGCGGGAGAGGGCGATCGCGCCCACCTGATCGGCACCGACGACCAGGGGCGCGACCTGCTCTCGGCCATCATGTATGGCACCCGCATCAGCATGGTGATCGGCGCCTTCGCCATCGCCTTCGCGCTCTCGGTCGGCATCACCGTCGGCCTGATCGCCGGCTACATGGGCGGCGCCGTCGATGCGGTGCTGATGCGCATTGCCGACGTGCAGCTCACCTTTCCCTCCATCCTCATCGCGTTGCTGGTCGACGGCATCCTGCGCGCCGCTTTGCCGCGCGAGTTCCATGAGCGGATGGAGTTCTACGTGCTGGTCTTCGCCATCGGCATCGCCCGCTGGCCGCAATTCGCCCGCACCGTGCGCGGCTCCACCTTGGTTGAGCGCGGGCGGGAATATGTCATGGCCGCGCAGGTGATCGGCCTGTCGCCGCGACGGATCATGACCAGCCACATCCTGCCCAACGTGCTCGGCCCGGTGCTGGTGATCGCCACGCTGAACCTCGGGCTCGCGATTCTCGATGAGGCCACCTTGTCCTTTCTCGGCGTTGGCCTCGCCCCCACGCAGCCTTCGCTCGGCACCCTCATCCGCATCGGCAATAATTTCCTGTTCTCCGGCGAATGGTGGGTGACGATCTTCCCGGGCATCACGCTGGCCGCCATGGTGCTGGCGATCAACCTGCTCGGCGACTGGCTGCGCGACGCGCTCAACCCGAGGCTGCGCTGATCATGGCGCTGCTCGAAGTCGACCGCCTGACGGTGGAATTCCCCACGCGCCGCGGCGTGCTGCGCGCCATCGACGACGTCTCCTTCGATATCGCGGAGGGCGAGGTGCTCGGCGTCGTCGGCGAGAGCGGTGCGGGAAAGTCGCTGACCGGCGCTGCGATTATTGGATTGCTGGAGCCGCCCGGCCGCGTCGCCGGCGGCGAGATCCGCCTCGAAGGCGCCCGCATCGACAACCTCTCGCCCGAGCGCATGCGCGCCATTCGCGGCAAGCGCATCGGCGCCATCTTCCAGGACCCGCTGACCACGCTGAACCCGCTCTATTCCATCGGCCGCCAGCTGGTCGAGACCATGCAGACGCATCTCCCGCTGTCCGACCGTGACGCGCGCGAGCGGGCGATCAAGTGGCTTGAGGAGGTCGGCATTCCCGCCGCGCGCCAGCGCATCGATGCCTATCCGCACGAATTTTCCGGCGGCATGCGCCAGCGCGTGGTGATCGCGCTCGCGTTGTGCGCCGAACCTCGTCTTGTCATCGCCGACGAACCGACGACGGCGCTCGACGTATCGATCCAGGCGCAGATCATCGCTTTGCTGAAGCGCATCACCCGCGAACACGGCACCTCCGTCATGCTGGTCACCCACGACATGGGAGTCATCGCCGAGACCGCCGATCGCGTCGCGGTGATGTATGCCGGCCGCATCGCCGAAATCGGCCCGGTGCGCGACGTTGTGAAACACCCCGCGCATCCCTACAGCGAGGGGCTGATGGGCAGCATTCCCAGCCTTGAGCATCGCGTCGAGCGCCTGCGCCAGATCGACGGCGCCATGCCGCGGCTCACCGCCATTCCGGCCGGCTGCGCCTTCAATCCGCGCTGCGAGAAGGTGATGGACCGCTGCCGCATCGACCGCCCCGGCCTGATGGACGCCGGCGCCACCCGGGCCGCCTGCTGGCTGGTCGGCGGAGCGGCGTCATGAGCGAAGCCCCGGTTCTCGAAGCCCGCGGCGTTACCCGCGATTTCGATGTCTCCAGACCCTGGCTGCAACGGATGCTGGCGCGCGAGGACAAGCGGACTCTCCGCGCCGTCGATGACATTTCGTTCTCGATCGAAAAAGGCACCACCCTCTCGCTCGTCGGCGAAAGCGGCTGCGGCAAGTCCACCGTCGCCCGCCTCGCCGTCGGCCTCTATGCGCCGAGCCGCGGCGATATCCGCTTCGAAGGCCAGCCGCTCTCGGCCGCCCGCGCCCAGGCGACGCTGCGCCGGCGGATGAACATGATCTTCCAGGACCCCTACGCCTCGCTCAATCCGCGCTGGCGGGTGCGCGATATCGTCGCCGAACCGATCCGGGCCTTTTCCCTCCTGTCCTCGCAAAAGGACATCGCCGACCGCGTCGCCCAGTTGCTCACCCAGGTCGGCCTCGCCGGCGCCGACGGTGAAAAATACCCGCACGAATTCTCCGGCGGCCAGCGCCAGCGCATCTCCATTGCCCGCGCGTTGTCGAGCGAGCCCGATTTCCTCGTCTGCGATGAGCCCACCTCCGCGCTCGATGTGTCCGTGCAGGCGCAGATCCTCAATCTCATGCGTGACCTGCAGCAGCGCCTCGGCCTGACCTATCTTTTCATCAGCCACAACCTCGCCGTCGTCCGCCACATGTCCGACCGCCTCGGCGTGATGTATCTCGGCCGCATCGTCGAACTCGGCGAAGGCGAGACGCTGTTCCGCCGTGCCCGGCACCCCTACATGAAGCTCCTGCTGGAAGCGATCCCCGACCTCGACATGGTCGGCCGCGGCCGCACCCCGGTGGGCGGCGAAGTGCCGAGCCCGATCGCGCCACCGCTTGGCTGCACCTTCCATCCCCGCTGCCCGCTGGCCAACGACCGCTGCCGCACCGAACGCCCGGCGCAGACCAAGGTCGACGGCGTCGAGGTCGCCTGCCACGCCGTCGAGGAGGGGCGGGTCTGATGGATCTCTACCACGTCTATTTCGATCTTAAACCGGGCGTGCGCGACATGGTGCTGGTCGAAAATCTCGACCGCTACATGGGCCACCTAAAGTCCGAAGGCCTGATCTTCGGCTGGCGGCTGACCCGCGCCAAACTCGGCTTCGGCCTGAGGGGCCACGGCGATTTCCACCTCGTCATCGAGGTGCGCGACCTCGCCCAGCTCGAAGCCGCCTTCCAGCGCGTCGCCTCCCGCCGCGACCCCGTGGAGGGCCTGCATTTCGGCCTCAATTCCCTCGTCGCCAACCCGGTCTTCGCCCTCTACCGCGACTTCCCCGACGCCGTCCGCCAGACCGGCGAGGAAAAGTTCTGACGATTTGCTCTTGCACCGGACGCGCAAATCGGGTTGAACGCCCGCCCCTCGCGCGAGACGACGCATGACCCCGGTAATCGGTATCGATTTCGGCACGACCAACAGCGTCGTCGCCCTGCTGCGGCCCGATGGCGGCACCGAGACCGCTCGCTTCGCCGCCGGCCCCGAAATGCTCGACGTCTTCCGCACCGTGCTGTGCTTCTGGACCGACGAAGTCCGCGCCGGCGGCAAGCTGCGCCATCGCGCCGGGCCCGAGGCGATCGAGGCCTACCTCGACGACCCCCTCGACAGCCGCCTGATCATGTCGATGAAAACCTATCTGGCGCAGGCAAGCTTCACCGAAACCCGCGTCTTCGGCCGCCCCTTCACGCTCGAGCGGCTCGTCGCCCTCTTCCTCACCGAACTGCTCGAAAAAGGCGGCATCAAAGCCAAAGGCGCCCGCATCGTCGCTGGCCGCCCGGTGCGCTTCGCCGGCGACTTCGCCAACGACGCCCTCGGCGCCCAACGCCTCGGCGAGGCCTATGCCGCGGCCGGCCTCACCCATGTCTCGCAAGCCCTCGAACCCGAAGCCGCCGGCTACCGCTTCGCCCGCACACTCACCAAGCCCGCCGTCGTGCTGATCGGCGACTTCGGAGGCGGCACCAGCGACTTTTCGCTCCTGCGCTTCACCCCCGGAGCCAACGGCGGCGTCACCGCCCTCGGCCGCTCCGGCATCGGCATCGCCGGCGACGTGTTCGACTATCGCATCATCGACAACGTCGTCTCCCCCCTGCTCGGCCGCGGCGGCAGCTATACCGTCATGGGCAAACAACTCCCGGTGCCGCCCGAATACTTCCTGCAATTCGCCCGCTGGCACCGGCTCAGCCTGATGCGCAACCCGAAAACCCTCCGCGAAATCGGCGAAGTCGCCCGCGCCGCCGATCACCCAGAACGCCTGCGCAACCTCATCGCCCTCATCGAGGACGAAATGGGCTATCGGCTCTACCAGGTCGTCTCCGGCGTCAAAGCAACCCTCTCCTCCGAACGCAAAGCCATACTCAGCTTCCGCCACCGCGACCTCGTCATCGAGCAGATGATCACGCGAAACGAATTCGAATGGTGGATCGCCGACGACATCGCCAAAATGGCCACCACCGTCGACGCCGCCCTCGCCGACGCCAACCTGCCCGCCGAAGCCGTCGACCACGTGTTCCTCACCGGCGGAACCTCCTTCGTCCCCGCCGTGCGCCGCCTGTTCGACGACCGCTTCGGCGCCAGCAAAGTCACCGCCGGCGGCGAATTCGTCTCCGTCGCCGAAGGCCTCGCCCTGATCGGCCGAGACCGCGCCAAATGAACCGCCGCGTCGTCCAAGGCGCCAAAGCCTATATCAGCGGCATCGACGCCGAAGCCGCCGCCCTCGCCGCACTGACCCAAGACGGCTGGACCATCCGCGGCCAACGCCTGCGCACCGCCGCCGGCGAAGTCGACGCCGTCGCCGAAAAAGACGGCGTCATCGCCTTCATCGAAGTCAAACACCGCCCGACCCTGGCCGGCGCCGCCTATGCGCTGGGCAAACGCCAACGCACCCGACTTATCGCCGCGGCTGAAATCCTGCTCGGTAAAAATCCGGAGTGGGGGAAGGCAGGGGTGCGCTTTGACGTGCTGCTCGTTGATGCGGCGGGAGAAGTGCGGCGAGTGGCGGATGCGTTCAGGGTTGAGTGAAGGCAAGGCTCCGCCGGCTCAGGGCCACGGGCCCTGAGAACCCGTTGACTTGACGCGGCTGGATGATCGTTCTTCAGCTGCTAACTGGTTTCTTAGCGCCGCAGGCAATCGATCCTCGCGACCGTTCGGACACCGGTGCGGTCGCAAGGTTTGATGGGCTTCGCCACTCTCCCCATCGAGATCGGGGGATTGCGACCGAAGGCCGTTCATCCAGCCGCGAGCAAGGATGGGGATCCAAGGGATCGAGCGGACCGTGGCCGAAGGCCGCGTAAGCCGCTCGATGGCCCTTGGCCGGCGGAGCCTTGCTTTCTTCCCTTTGAGAAATAGCCTCCGAATGCCTATCTGAGAGCCTAACGCGCGAGGAGTTTGAGCGATGCGGTTGATCATTCTGGCGATGATGCTGTGGGCCGTGCCGGGGTTGGCGCAGACGTTGTCTCCGCCGCCGCAGGTGTTGGGGAGTGCGCCGGCGGCGGTTGATCCGGATTCGGCGCAGGCGTTTTTGTTGGTGGCCAGGCAGGCTTTGGCGGCGCGGCGGGATTCGGATGTGAATGAGGCTTTGGAGCAGGCGGAGAGTCGGGCTTTGACGCGGGATGTTCGGCCGTCGACGGCGGGGGTGCCGAGTGAGCAGTCGTTGGTGAAGGTGATCAGTGGGGCGCGGGCGGCTTTGGCGGCGGGGGATCGGACGGAGGTGTTGGAGGCGATTGATCGGGCTTTGGCGATGCCGGCGCAGTAGGGTCAGGCGAGGGTTTTGCCGGGTTGGCGGTGGCGGTAGGCGAGGGCTTCGGCGATGTCCTGGCGGCGGATGGTGGGGGAGTTGGCGAGGTCGGCGATGGTGCGGGCGACGCGGAGGGTTCGGGTGTAGCCGCGGGCGCTGAGGCGGAGTTTGTCGGCGGCGCGCTCGGCGAGGTCGGCGGCTTCGGGGGTGAGGGGGAGGTGTTTGACGTCGGCTTCGGCGTTGGTGGCGGGGCCATCGGGGCCGTAGCGGGTTTGCTGGATTTCGCGGGCGCGGGCGACGCGGGCGGCGACGGTTGCGGATGATTCGCCGGCGGGGGCGCGGGCGAGTTCGCTGGGGGGGATGGGGGTGATCTCGATGGTGAGGTCGATGCGGTCGAGCAGGGGGCCGGAGAGGCGGTTAGTGTAGTCCTCGCCGCAGCGGGGAGCGCGGCTGCATTCGCGGGAGGCGTCGCCGAGGTGGCCGCAGCGGCAGGGGTTCATGGCGGCGATGAGCTGGAAGCGGGCGGGGTAGGTGATGTGGGCCATGGC
>Ga0164296_1000537_pt1 | contig 44158 bp, 32 predicted proteins | sample GEODES057metaG_FD_113533 | JGI IMG/M metagenome (GOLD analysis project Ga0164296, IMG submission 113533) | Dystrophic lake water microbial communities from Trout Bog Lake, Wisconsin, USA - GEODES057 metaG | ecosystem: Environmental > Aquatic > Freshwater > Lake | place: USA: Trout Bog Lake...
CCGCCTCCCGTAAGATGCGGATCTTGTCTTCCGTCGTGTATCGTTTCCCTTTCATTCGTCTGGTCCTTTCTTAAGTCCCAGACTAACACATCAGCTGGCCCGAAAAAGTGAAGTCACGTCAGGATTACTACCAAACGATCCGCCAGTCAGCATAGTCAACGTGCCATTGACAGTCACAGACGTCGCCTTCGCACCTCCACCTACGGTCAAATTCGCATAGGGTCCTCCATTCATTGTTTGGGCGCCTGCTCCAGTATATTTTACGGTTGAACCGGAACTTCCGCAGGACAAAGTAACGGAAGATCCAATGGGTGTCCCGACTAGGTTCAGAATAAGTGCTCCCGACCCAGCGCTCAAATCCACGCTGGCAGTTCCAGCCGAACCTGATTGCGTAATGGTCGAACTCAACGTCAGCGTTCCGCCAGTGTTAACCGCCAACTTGGTGGTGTTGCCGGTGGTTCGGTTTAACACAATTGATGTGCAGGATTCGGTGTCAGAAACCGTGACGGTAATACCCGCATTGATGGTAATCGTGTCACTCGCTGAAGTGGGCGGACCAGAACCACCCCAAGTCGCGGAACTGTTCCAGTTGCCGGAAACGCTGGCAACATAAGCCGTCGCCAGCGCGCTAGCCGGTGCCAACGCGAGCACCAACACTACAACAAAAAGCAGGCATCGAAAAAACAAAGAATTCAACTTGCCCGCCAAGAAACTTGCCGGATGGGATTGAGGTGCGGAGGATGTGTTCATGACTGATTTATTTGTTTGGTTTGGGGTTCGGGCTGATTTGACTCGCTTTTAAAATATAAATCACTCATTGGGTATGAAGCTATGCAGGATGTAGAAAGCTCGTCCGTGTTCACGTTGTGATTCAGTAATGGGATTAACTAAAACTACCTTATCCCAGCGAACCGTCTAGCTGGACAAATGTGTAGGGAAGATTTCCGCGTCCAAGCCGTCTGATTTTTCGGCTTCAACCGGCCGTGTGCCTCGCCGTGATTACTCCGACTGCGCCGAGCGAAACTTTAAAGCGGCCTCCGTGCGCGACCGGACGTGGAGCTTTTCGTAGACGTGCTGCAAGTGCCAACGCACCGTGCCGTGTTTTACACCGATTCGATCGGCGATTTCCTTGTCAGAAAAACCCTGCGTCAGTAAATCAAGAATTTCACGTTCGCGCGGGGAAAGATTTTCCACCTCGGACGCGGCGTGGTCCGGCGGCTTGGCCAGGCCTTGAAAAAAAGCGATGACCTGCCTGGCAATTTCGCGCGACATGGGCGCACCGCCCTGTTGCACTTCGCGCACGGCGGTAATCAATTCTTCGGGCGTGCAACGCTTCAGCAAATAACCGCAAGCGCCGGCGCGCAACGCTTTGAAAATTAAATCAGGGTTGCCATAAACCGTGACCATGATGATGCGAACTTGCGGGAGCAGTTGTTTGAGTTGGGCAGTGCATTCGATGCCGGATTGTTTTGGCAGTTGAATATCCATCAACACCACATCGGGACGCTGCGACGGCAACTTCTCCAACGCTTCTTCTGCGCTGCCGCAAACACAGATACAGCGCAACTCGGGATCCATGTGGACATACGCCGCGAGGCTTTCGCGGATGACCTTATTATCTTCGACTATGGCAATACGTATCATGTATCCAATGGCACGGAAAATTTTACGGTCGTGCCTTGACCGTCAGCTCCGATGATTTCAAATGAACCGCCCATTTTCTCCACCCGCCGGCGCATGCTAGCCACACCCTCTTGCCCGCCGGTAGTAGGATCTGACTTTCGCAGACCATGGCCATTATCCGCCACCACCACCTGCAAAACCCGGTTGTTAATGTGAATGGCCAGTCGCACTTCACTCGCCCCAGAATGCCTCACCACGTTGGCTAGTGCTTCTTTGAACACAAGAAATAATTGATGCCGCACGCGTGCATCCATCGCCAAACTCGCGGCGGCCTCGGAAGTATCAATGACTAGCTTGATGTTAGCCAGACCGAGAAAGCGGTCGGCGAAAAATAAAAAGTAACTCACCAACGCTCCCAACGAATCGTGTTGCGGATCCATGGCCCAGACGATTTCCTCGAGCTTCGCCACCATCTGCCGGGATAAATCTGTCATCTGTTCCAAGCGGCGGCGACCATCCTCACTACCGCCAGAATCGCCCCGCAAACAGGTCGCCAACATACCTATCTCGGTGATGTCGGCACCCAGTTCGTCGTGCAGGTCATGGGCGATGCGCGCGCGTTCCTGTTCCATAAGCCGCTGCTGTTCGACTTTTTGCCGTTCCTGAATTTGCGCCACCAGCGCCGCCGAGCGCTCGCGGACTTTGCGGCGAAGATAGGTAATCCAAAAACTCGCGGCGATGAGGCCGCAGGCGAGCACCCCGATAACCACTTTCCATTTTTGCGACGGCTCAATTGTTGGCGTAACTTCCGCCCAGGATTGGCCAATGCGCAATTCATCAATGTTCACATTCGGCCCGCGACACAACGTCAACCGCGCGGCGCTCCGCGTGCCATCTTCGCCGACACTGGTGTAAACTTTATTTCCTTCATCCTCATCCGCGCCCAAAGTTGTTGGGTTCACCCAAAGCGTAACCACGTCATTGTTTTTACCCTTAACCCACTCGTATTTGGCGACGATTAAATAAGTTGTGGAACCATCCACCGAAAGATTCGCTCCCTGACCGGAGGAAAAAAAATCCGACGAACTGATATTGGTATTGCTCGACGGATATTTGACCACTCCCAATTTTATAGTTCCGTCGTTCCGCAGATTAATTCCCAGCAGCTCGGTATTGTTGAACGTATCACTGACCGTGACCAGCGAAGTGCCTTCCTTGGTGCTGCGAATTCCCGCGATGCTATGCAGGCGCAGGATGAAAGAGACATACAAAACTCCATTTGATTGGCTCGGCCAAGCACCGTCCAGCGTTCGGACAGAATCCAAGTTGAGAGTCGCCGTCTGGATGTTCACACGATTACCCGTTGAGGCTTTAAGACCAGGATATTGGAGACTCCCGCTGACAATGGTAAACGGATCTTTATGATTGCCCCAAACCGCGCTGGAGGAAGATTCCCCCAGTCGTTCGTTCGCTACATAATCAAAGCCATCGTAAAACAACAACGCAGCTTGCGCGGCTGGCAAATAAAGCAAGACAACCAAGGCCGCCAACAATTTTGTGGCGACGGCCATTCGGAATCGACGGTTTCCAAAAAAGACTTCCATTAGGCTTGCCTCAATTTATTGGGCGGGCTATGAGCGCATGGGGCGTGGGTATTTTTAGTTGAGGTTGGTTGCAAAGTCCACAGGTGATTTATCGCCAAGCTCGCAGTGAAAAAACTTTTCCGCGCGGCCAAAAGCTTTAACCTGCGCGCGTGTCTCTCAAACTTGGCGATAAAATAAACCTGACCATCCACGACCTCGCGTTCGGCGGCGAAGGCGTCGGGCGTATTGAAGAATTCGTGGTGTTCGTGCCGTTCGTCATCACCGGCGAAACAGTCGAGGTGGAAATCACGGAGCTGAAAAAGAATTTTGCGCGCGCAAAATTGCTTCGCGTCATTACGCCGTCGCCGGAACGTGTCGCACCGGAATGCAAATATTTCACCCACTGCGGCGGCTGCCAGTATCAGCACATTGATTACGCGGCGCAGTTAGGTTTCAAGCACAAACAGATTTCCGACTTGTTTGAACGCGTCGGAAAAATTGCGCGCACAGTGGTTGCGCCGGTGCTGCCCTGCCCGGCACCTTACGGTTATCGCAATCGCATCATGGTTCGTAGCCAGTGGAATGGCGCGGCGAAAAAATTGGTCGTCGGCTTCATCGGCGTGAACAACAAATACGTCGAGGAAATCGAAGAATGCAAAATTGCCGAGCCGGTGCTGAACGAACAAATCAAAGAAGTCCGCGCAAATCCGCCACCGAAAGGTGGCATTAAAGTTGTCTTGCGCGTGCAGCCAGAGAATTGGGAAGTGCCGCGCGATTCATTTTTCCAGAATAACTTTTTCCTGCTGCCGAAGCTCGTCGAGACCGTTAAGGAATTTTTGCAAGCGGGTGGTTCGCGCCATTTGATTGATCTTTATTGCGGCGTCGGATTTTTCGGCATCGAGGCAGCGGGCGTGGTGGATTCATTTGTCGGCGTGGAATACGACCGGTTGGCGATTGCCGCCGCGCGCAAAAATGCGGCGTCACGAGAAATTAACAATGGCGAGTTTGTCGCCGCGAAGGTGGAAGTTATATTGCCGGAGTTGCTGCAAAAATTTTCAGCGGAAAAGACGGCGGTGATTCTCGACCCGCCGCGCAAAGGTTGTTGGCCGGAAACACTGGCGCTGCTGCGCGAGACCAAGCCAGCGCAGATTATTTATGTCTCCTGTCATCCGGCGACGATGGCGCGGGATTTGAACATTTTGTGCGCGGACGGTGTCTTTGAACTGGCGCGCGTGCAACCGCTGGACATGTTCCCGCAGACGCAACACGTCGAGTGTGTGGCGGACTTGCGTCGGCGAAACTGAACTTGCCAACGCGCGGTTCTTGCATTCAACTGGAAAACTCTGATGGCAAACAACAATCAAATTGAACCGCAAAAACAATTCGCGGCGCGCTGGCTGCCGTGGCTGCTGGCGCTGGCGATGTTGGCGGTTTACGCTCTGACACTGAATCATTGGGTGACGCTGGCGAACATTGTGCCAGTATCTAAGGTCTCCGGATTTTTATGGCAACCGGACATCTACAATCCGCTGTTGTTCCTGTTCACTTATCCGTTCCACTGGCTGCCGGCGGCCAAAATTCCCATCGCGCTGAATATTTTTTCCGCCGTGTGCGCAGCGGCCACAATGGGTTTGCTGGCGCGGTGCGTGGCGTTGTTGCCGCATGACCGCACGGAAATGGAGCGGACGCGCGAACGCAGCGATTTCGCATTGTTGACCACGGGCAGCGCGTGGTTTCCGCCGGTGCTGGCGGTGGCGTTGTTCGGAATGGAATTTGGTTGCTGGCAACACGCCACGAGCTTCACCGGCGAGTCTTTGGACCTTTTAATTTTTGCCACCATCGTCTGGTTGCTACTGGAATACCGATTAGACGAACGCGTTGGGCGATTGTATCTCGCAACGATAATTTATGGCGCGGGGCTGACGAATAATTGGGCGCTGGTCGGCTTTACGCCGGTATTCGTCATCGCCATTTTGTGGCTGCGCGGGCTGGAATTTTTCAACGTGCGTTTTTTGCTACGCATGACGCTATGCGCGCTGGCGGGCATGTTATTTTTCCTGCTGCAACCCATCATTCATAAAATTTCTGGAAGCGTTTCATTCGGTTTCTGGGAAATGCTGAAGCCGGCATTACGGATGGATTGGCAAGTGCTCAAAGCCATTACCAACGGCGGCGTGCGGCACAACTTGATTTTCATGTCCGTCACAACGTTTCTGCCGGTGCTGGTCATGGCGATTCGCTGGAGCGCAAATTTCGGGGACAACAGCCGCATGGGAACGGCGTTGTCGAATTACATGTTCCACGGTGTGCACGCAGTGATTTTCACCGTGTGCGTTTGGGTGATGTTCGACCCGCCGTTCAGCCCCAGCCAATTGAGCATGGGCACTCCGGCGCTGACGTTTTATTTTCTGTCCGCCTTGGGCGTCGGCTACTACTGCGGCTATTACCTGCTGGTGTTTGGCAAAAAAGCCGTGGCGACGCGGCGCAATCCCAATCCGCTTCCGGCGCTACCTGGAAAGTTCAACCTCTTTTCCCCCATTGTTTACTGGGGAATTTATGCGTCCGCCCTGCTGGCCGCTGGCACGCTCGCCTATAAGAATTTGCCGCACATCCGTGCCATCAATGACAACACTCTTCTGAAATATGCGCAGTTCATGGAGCAAAGTCTGCCCGCCACCGGTGGAATTATTTTGAGCGATGGCGAAGATATCAGCTCCAGTCACCAGACCCGCGCGCTCCTCATGCAAGCAGAATTAGTTCGCACCGGACGCGCCAAGGATTTTCTCGTCGTGGATACCCAGTCATTGAACTGGGCGCCTTACCTGCGCTACCTCCACAAAGAATCGCCGCAAAAATGGCCACAGCTCGTCGGCGATAAAGACATGGGTGGCATCAATCCGCTCGGCATTTTGGGCGTGCTCAACCTGCTCTCCAAAAGCAACAACATCTGCTATCTCAATCCCAGCTTCGGCTACTATTTTGAAGTGTTTTATCAGGAACCACACGGCCTGACCTACCAGATGAAACCGTTGCCGGAAGCCACACTGCTGCCGCCGCCGTTATCCGCCAGCCTGATTGCTGAAAACCAAAAATTCTGGAATCAATTCGCAGAGGACGAACTTCTCTCATTGCAAAAGGCCGTCACCCCGCGCGATCCCAATAACCTCCCGAATAATAATTTTGCCGACCGCCTGCTGATGCGCTTACACGATCAGACAGACCTGAATCCCAACGCCCTGCTCGTCGCCAATTTTTATTCCCGCGCGCTCGATTATTGGGGCGTCCAACTCCAACGCGCCGGCCAACTGACCAATGCCGCCGAATGTTTTATCAACGCGCAAAAAATCAATGCCGACAATATCACTGCCGGCATCAACCTTGAATTCAACCGCGCGCTTCAGACCGGTTCCACCACGACCATCGATCCAGACCGCGCCACACCAGATCAATTTGGCAAATACCGCGACTGGAACGCCGTGCTCAACGCCAACGGCCCGTTTGACGAACCAAGCTTCCTGTTTACCTCCGCTGCCCTGCTGGCTCAAGGTGGCTACATGCGACAAGCCATCGCACCGTTCGCTCGCGTCCGCCAGCTTGCGCCCGACAATTTGGTGATTCGCCTCTGGCTCGCACAACTTCACCTAGTCAACCGCCTGCCTGACCCCGCGCTTGAAGCCTTGCATGACCCTCTTTCCCATCCATCACGTTTTTCATTGAATGAAACCAATTCCACCGAACTCAATGTCCTCGCCGCCGCTGGTTATTTTCAGAAAAATGAATTGCCGTCCGGCATCAAACTGCTCGACCAAGAAGTTTCTCGTCACCCTGATGACGTCAATCTGCTGACCTCCACCGTGCAAGCGTTTTTCATGCACGGCCTTTATACAAACGCGCTCCACGTCATTGACCGCCGCCTCGCCCAGACGCCCGATGACCCGCAATGGCTGTTTGGCAAAGGCTACGCCAATCTGCAAATCGCTAATTACAGCAAGGCTATTACCGCCTTCACTCGCGTCATAAACATTACCACCAATGACCCGACCGCTCGTTTCAACCGCGCCTTGGCCTATTTGCAAAGCGAACAACTCGACCTCGCCCGCGCCGACTACGCTGAATTACAAAGCGCCTACACCAACTCCTATCAAGTCGCTTTCGGCCTCGCCGAAGTCGCGTGGCGCCAGCACCGCACTAACGACGCTATCAGCAACTATCAGATTTATCTCGCCAACGCGCCGACCAATTCGGCCGAAGTAAAAACTGTTAAAGAACGTCTGGGGCAGCTCCAAAAGAAATAAGCGCGCCATGCGCGTCACCCACATCATCACCCGGCTCGTGATTGGCGGCGCGCAGGAAAATACCCTCGCCACAATCCGTGGCTTGCGCACCAAGCCTGACCTCGATGTGAAATTAATCTCCGGCCCGACCATTGGACCTGAAGGTTCGCTCGAAAATCAGGCGAGAGAATTTTTTGGGAACCAACCTTCCGACTTCACCATTGTTCCCGAACTCGTTCGCCCCGTCCATCCACTGAAAGATTTTATCGCGTTACGAAAACTGGAAAAACTTCTGCGCGAACAAAAGCCCGACCTTGTCCACACGCACAGCGGCAAAGCCGGAATCCTCGGCCGCCTCGCCGCCAAGCGCGCTGGCGTGCCCGTCATCATTCATCATATTCACGGCCCGTCGTTCGGAAATTTCCAAGGTGCGCTCGCCAATCTTATTTTCACCGCCGCCGAAAAACACGCCGCCAAAGTCACCGATCATTTCTTCTGCTCCGCCAGCGCGATGACCAAACTTTATCTTGCCGCCGGCATCGGCCGACCGGAAATGTTCACGCGCATTTTTAGCGGTTTCGATTTACAGCCGTTCTTGAACGCGACTAATGACCTCACGTTGCGCCAGCAACTCGGCCTCGAAGTAAACCATTTTGTCATCGGCAAAGTCAGTCGCATCTTCAAACTCAAAGGCCACACCGACTTGCTGAACGCATTCGCAAAAATTCTCCCGCAAGTTCCGCACGCACGTTTACTCTTCGTCGGCGATGGTTCATTGCGCGGCGAAATTGAAAAACAAACGCGCGAATTAAATGTCCGCGACAAGATTGTTTTCACCGGCCTCGTCGCGCCCAACGAAGTCGCGCGCTACGTCGGCATCATGGATTGTCTCGCGCATTTGTCGTATCGCGAAGCGTTGTCGCGCGCGCTGCCGCAGGCGCTCGCCGCCGGCAAGCCCGTTATTGCTTACGATTTCGATGGCGCGGATGAAATCTGTTTGGACAACGAAACCGGTTTTCTTATTCGCACCGGCGACATTGAAGCCGCTGCGCAAAAACTTTTGCAGCTTGCTCGCGACGCTGCGCTAAGAAAAAATTTTGGCGAACGCGGCCAGCAGTTTGTAAGTGAAAATTTCTCCGTCGAAAAAATGGTCGCCGACCAATACGCTGTTTACCAAAACCTTGCCGCCAAACGCGGCCTCCGCGCGTGAATTTTCCCTTCAATTTTTTTGCCGCCGCTTTTGCGGGCGCATTCGCGACCTCGCTGCTGGCGCTACCGCTCTGGCGCAAATGGTGTCTGCGAAAGAACCTCGTTGACGATCCGGGCCATCGCAAAATCCATAACGCGCCCGTCCCGCTCGCCGGCGGTTTTGCTGTGCTCACAGGTATTCTGCTCCCGCTCGGCGTTGGCGCGATTCTACTGAAACTAGGCATCGTAAAAATCGCTTCCGCGAGCGCCGTCATTCATGGCATAGACCGACGCGCGATTGAGCTCGCCGTCCTCGCACTCGGCGCGGTGGCCATCACAATTCTCGGCTGGCTCGACGACAAACATGAGCTGAAGGCGCTGCCGAAATTCATCGGTCAAATTTTAATCGCCGTTGCCGTCGCCGCTGCCTGCAAGCGCATCACACTCTTTGTTCACAGTGACATTTTCAGCTACGCCATCACCGTGCTTTGGCTGCTTACCGTCATCAACGCCTTCAATTTCATGGACAACATGAACGGTCTCTGCGCGGGCGTCGGGGCGATTGGCGCGTTTATTTTTGCACTCATCGCTGCCGCGCACGGCGAATATCTCGTCGCCATCACCGGTTTTCTGATGTGCGGAGCGCTGGTTGGTTTTCTGCCCTGGAATTTTCCGAACGCGTGCGTGTTTCTTGGTGATGCGGGCAGCCACCTCGTCGGTTACCTGCTCGCGGTGATGGCCATTCTTCCGCATTTTTATACCAAGCAAGAACCGCATCGTCTCGCCGTGCTTGTGCCACTTTTCGTTTTGGCAATTCCGTTACTTGACCTCGCGCAAGTCAGTTTTTTTCGCACGCTAAACAAAAAACCATTTTGGATTGGCGACACCAATCACCTGTCGCACCGGCTAACGCGCACCGGCTTGAGCCGCACGCGGGCGGTTTTAATTCTCTGGCTGGCAGCCGCTGTCATCGGCGCGACCGCGTGCTATCTTTAATTTCTTTTCGTGTCTTTCGCGGCGTTCGCGGTTAAATTTTTCTCGTGAAACTTCTCTTCATCGGCGACATCGTGGGCGAACCCGGGCGCACGGCTGTGGAAACCATTTTGCCGCGTCTGCGCAATGAGCACGCGCTGGATTTTGTCATAGCGAATGGTGAAAATTCCGCTGGTGGCAACGGAATCACTCCGCAGATCGCGGGCGAACTTTTTTCTGCGGGCGTGGATGTCATCACCAGCGGCGACCATTTGTGGGATCAAAAAACAGTTTCCGAACTACTTTACAGCGAGCCGCGATTCTTGCGTCCGCTGAATTACCCGCCGGGCGTGATAGGTCGCGGCGCGAATGTTTTTCAAGTGCGCAACCTGCCGCCCATCGGCGTGATGAATGTGCAAGGCCGCGTGTTCATGCCGCCGATGGAAAATCCGTTCACGACCGCCGACGAAGCGGTGAACCGTTTGCGCGAGCAGACGAAAATTATTTTTGTGGATTTTCACGGCGAGGCGACTTCGGAAAAGATTGCGTTCGGGAGATTTCTCGATGGACGCGTGAGCGCGGTGGTGGGCACGCACACGCATGTGCAGACGGCGGACGAACAGATTTTGCCCAACGGCACGGCGTATTTGAGCGACGCGGGTTTCACCGGGCCACAGGATGGCTGTCTGGGCCGCGAAATTGAGCCCGTGATTAAAAAGTTTTTGACGGGAATGCCGGAACGATTTCCTGTGGCGCGCAACCGCGTGCGCCTGCTGGGCGCACTCATACGCATTGACGACGCGAGCGGCAAGGCCGTGAGCATCCAGCGCGTGAATGAGACAATGATTTAGCTACGGATGAAATTTTTATGAACTCGTTAAGTCGCATTTTGGCAGCAGGAAATCTCACCGGTGTTAACAGAATTGTTAAAGTCATCGCTTGACGTCATAATGTCATGACATCATATTTAGCCACAGCATTGAGCAAACGGTTATGAATCGCCACATCTACAACATTCAAATCCGGGTTCTTATCTGCAAGGAAGATGGAGAATACGTCGCCAGAGCCTTGGAATTGGATTTGCTCGGCTACGGCAAAACCGAGGCCGAAGCGGTTGAGGAATTGAAAGCTGCGGTCGAGGCTCAAATTTCATTTGCCCGCCACATGAACGATGAGAGCTTGATTAACTTTCCAGCCGAAAAAACTTATTTTACCAGATGGGAAGAAGCTCAAATGAAGGCCATGAAAATGGAGGTCTTCGAGGAAAAATCTGTTCGTTTGCAGGGCGTCGCCACTTTTATATCTTTCAGCAAGGAAGAAGTGGCCGCGTTGAGACAAAAACAATTTCAAAAATCTGACTTGGTTTGTGCCTAAACCGCAAAAGCCAGATAAGGTTTTTCAGATTCTTCATGGCCACGACCCTCGGTTTGGCTTTTTCTCAAATCGTGGCAAGGGTTCTCATCGGATGATTTTTCACCCAGATATAAATGGTCAAAAACGCTCTTTTCCAATGACGTTTCACAAAGGTCAAGACATTGGAAAGGGAATGCTTCGTGCCATCATCAGGCGGTTTGAGTTACCGAACGATATTTTCGGTTAAATTTGAAATTTGGTATATTGCTACCAGATTGTCTTTTCAAATTACCAAAACGCCCACTGCCGGCAGCGTAAGATTTGTTAGTTTACTTCGACTTCGGAAACAACTTCGATTTAATCAGCCCCATTTTTGCTAGGCGGAAGAGCGAGCCGGTGCCGAGGCAGCCGAAGCCGTATTGGCAACTGCGCTTGAAATTGATGGACGAGGCTTCGGTAAAATATTTTGTGGGGCAACTGACTTCGCCAATCGTGAATCCGTGCCAGAAAATCTGCGCGAGCATCTGGTTGTCGAACACGAAGTCGTCGGAGTTGTGCGAGAGGTCGAGGGTCTGGAGCAGTTCCTTGGAGAACGCGCGGTAGCCGGTGTGGTATTCGGAAAGTTTCGCGCCGATAAGGATATTTTCTGCGGCGGTGAGAAAACGGTTGGCGATGAATTTCCACCACGGCATCCCGCCCATCAGCGAGTAGCCGCCGAGAATGCGGCTGCCGAGGACGCACGGATGCAGGTCGTTGGCGATCATCGAGGCCATCGCGGGAATGAGCTTCGGCGTGTATTGATAATCCGGGTGAACCATGATGACGATGTCCGCGCCGGCTTCAAGCGCGAGGCGGTAACAGGTTTTCTGATTGCCGCCGTAGCCGGTGTTTTTCTCGTGGACGTGAACTTTCACGCCGAGCAGTTGCGACGCGACTTTCACGGTGTCGTCGCGGCTGCGGTCGTCCACGAGGATAATCAAATCCACGATGCCCTGCTGGTGAACTTCGTCCACGGTTTGGGTGACGGTCTTGGCCGCGTTGTAGGCGGGCATGACGACGACGATTTTCTTGCCGTTATACATTCGCGCGAATGCTGCCGGAAACAGGGCGGCGGGTGAAGTGAAAATTTTTTATACAAATTTCGCCGGAGTGGTGTCTATGAATTGAAAGATGACAGACAATGGCGAAATCCACTGGTGCGAGCCGCTTTACGACGCGAAGGCGGCGGAATTGATTTTGTATGGCCGCGCGCTCGGCCTCGGTCACGGCGAGGCGGAAGATGTGTTGCAGGAAACGTTCGTGGCGCTGGCACAAATGCGTTTTCCGCCCGCAAAACCTGAACATTATTGCGTGCGTAGTTATCGGAATCACGCGCTGAATTATCGGCGCACTTTGTGGCGACGATTGGCGAGAGAGTGGGAAGTCCTAGCGGACAGCCACCTTTTGGGAAACGGACTGCATTGGTTTGAGAAAACACCAGAGGAAACGCAGGAAGAAAAATCTTTGCAAGAAGCGACGGTGCGGGCGTTGGCGGAATTGCCGTTGGATCAGCGCGAGGTCATCGTTTTGAAAATCTGGCATGGCTGCACGTTCGAAGAAATCGGCGGGCTACTGGATATTTCACCGAACACAGCGGCAGGGCGATATCGCTACGGGCTGCAAAAAATCAAAAACAAACTGGAAGGAGTCGTTTATGAAAGAACTGAATGTGACGGAAACGCAATTGCGTTCCTGGCGGCTGCGCCAGCCGGCAGCGGGGCTTAAACAAAAAATTCTCAACACCGAAGTGGCGACGCCAACGGCGGCGTGGCGCTGGGCTTACCTCGCGCCGACGATGGCGTGTGCGCTGCTGACTTTGATGGCCTTGAGCCACGGCGGCGACGGCCTTGGCTCAAAGCCAATGATGGCAATGGTTTTGAGCAATCAAAGTTGCGCGGCGTATGCGATGGACGAGACGCAGACGGCACAAAATCATCTTGCTGGCGTTACTTTTGATTCGACAAACCGTAGTGGTTTCAGGTCTATTATCGGTTTTACGCCAACAACAAATTTCAGCAACTAACGCTTTCAATGGAAAATTCTAAATCGTCTAACGCTAAAGATACGGCAGCAAAAACCAAGGATGCCAAAGCCGCCACCCCCGCTGCACCAATCAAAGTGCCGCCGATGTTCCGCAAGTTTGACTGGCTGGCGATGATCATCGCGTTCGGCTGCGTCTGGGCGGTGTATCTGTGGACGCTCGCGCCGGAACTGACGCTGGAAGATTCCGGTGAATTGTGCACCGGCTCATTTTACGCGGGCATTCCGCATCCGCCGGGCTATCCGTTTTGGGCGATTTACAGCTGGTTCTGGACGTTCATTTTGCCGTTCGGCAACGTGGCGTGGCGCGTGGAAGTGGGACAATCGTTCGCGGCCTCGATGGGTTGCGGTTTGCTGGCGCTGATGGTTTCGCGCGGCAGCAGCATGTTGATTGAAGGCATTGAGGAACTGAAAACGATGCCCAGCCGTTGGGAAAATATTATTTGCGTAGTTTCGGGCGTAGTCGCGGGCACGTTGCTCGGTTCGGGCGCTTTCATGTGGAAAGAATCGGTGGTCATCAACCGCATCTCAGTGTTCGGTGTGCCGTGGATGATTGCGATGTTGGCGTTGATGATGCGCTGGATGTATGCACCACACCAACGGCGCTATCTATTTCTGGCCATGCTTGTCTATGGCTGGTGTGTGACCATCCATCAAAGTTTGCTGTTGAGTTCGCCAGCGGTGGAAATTCTCATCGCCCTGATTTCCTACAAACTGGGACGCGACTTACTGCTCACCAATTGCGCGCTTTATTTCATCATCCTGTATTTCATGGCGCAAGGCACGGTGCCGGCGTTGAACGCGATGACGTTCACAGAAAAAACTATTTTTAATCTGGTCGGCATTGCTTCGATTATGGGCGCAGGCTGGCTGTGGACGAAGACTGGGAAAATTTTAACGGAATGGAAAACCATTATAATGATGGCAACGATGTGGGCCATCGGCGTGCTCGTTTATCTTTACGAGCCGATTTCCGGCATGACCGACCCACCGATGCAATGGGGCTACCCACGCACGGTAGAAGGCTTTTTTCACGCTTTGAGCCGCGGCCAATACGGCGTGGGTGAAGGCACGAACGTTTTTTCAGACCCAACGCGCTTCGCGTGGCAACTCTGGTATGTCGCCCACGGCTTGTCGGAATCCTTTAGTTGGGTTTATCTCTTCATCGGCACCCTGCCGCTGTTCTTCTTGAAAAAAATGCAGCAACGCGAACGCGCATGGATTATCGGTGTCACCGGCATTTATATGTCACTGGGCGTTTTGCTGGTCATCGTGCTAAACGTCACACCCGACCGCGCCTCGGCGGATTTGTGCAAAGTTTTTTTCACCGCGTCACACGGCGTGTTCGCGATGTTGATTGGTTACGGTATGACCTTGCTGGCGGCCTACATCGCGACGCATTACGAAAAAATCCGGCGCTGGTGTTTTGTCGGCGGCGTGATTGCTCTTTTGGTGGCGATTTACTGTCTCGTGGATGCAGCCGGAAAACTTTTCTACGGCCCGGCTGGCGAAATCAGCCTCTCGCAACTGCCGCACCATATCGCAATGGCTTTCAACAAAGATCAATACGGCCTGCCGATTTTCTCAGGTCTCATTCTCGTCGCGTTGCCGATTATTTTCCTGCTCGCGCTGCTCGTCTACCGCAAACGTGGCCCGGTGTTGATTTTGCTCGCGCTCTTTGCCATCACGCCGATCTGCTCCGGCATTTCGCATTGGTATAAATGCGAACAGCGCAACCACTGGTTCGGCTACTGGTTTGGCCACGACATGTTTACGCCGCCGTTCACGGATCCAAAAACCGGCAAGTTGAGCTACGACAACACGCTCCGCGCCGAGTTGCTAAAAAATCCGGCCAACACCAAAACGATTTATCCCGAAATGGCGCGCGACACGATTCTCTTCGGCGGCACCGATCCTGGCCGATTCTGTCCGACCTACATTATTTTCTGCGAAAGTTTCATCCCGCACCGCTGCCAGCCGGAGCAGGACCAGAAATTTGATCGTCGCGACGTTTACATCATCACGCAAAACGCGCTCGCCGACGGCACGTATCTCGACTATCTACGCGCCCAATACAATCGCTCCAAGCAGATTGACCCGCCGTTCTTTAGCGAGCTTTCCAAATATATTTTTGGTATCGCGTTCGGGCCGGCCAACGCTGACTCCGGCATTTTCTCGGCCATTAATAAGACGCTTTACTACACGCTCGATGTGCCGTTCACGAAATGGGGCGCGCACGTTGAAGCCTATCGCCGCGCCGCTGGCGTTTATCCGCCGAAGGAAATTTATATTCCGACGCCGGATGATTCGCAGAAATGTTTTCAGGATTACACCGATGACGTCGCCCGTCGCGCGCAGCTCAACCAACTTGCTCCCGGCGAAGACGTGCAAATGGTGCGTGGTGCGGACGGCCGCGATCGCGCGCAGGTTTCCGGCCAAGTGGCCGTCATGAAAATCAACGGCCTACTCTGCAAAGTCATTTTCGACAACTGCCCGTCGAATGAATTTTACGTCGAAGAAAGTTTCCCGCTCGACTGGATGTATCCTTACGAAACTCCGTTTGGTGTCATCATGAAAATCAATCGCAACACCCTGCCCGAACTAACGCAGGACGTGTTCAATCTCGACCACAAGTTCTGGAATGACTTCACCCCGCGCCTCTGTGGCAACTGGATTACTTACGACACTTCGGTGAAGGAAATCTGTGACTTCGCGGAACGCACTTACATCAGCAACAATTACAAAGGCTACACTGGCGACCGCGCTTTCGTCCGCGATGACGACGCGCAAAAAGCCTTCTCCAAACTCCGCAGTTCGCAGGCCGGCATGTATGCGTGGCGCTTGACGCCGCAATGTCCGCCGGAGTTCCGCCAGAAGACCGCCGCGAGTCAGGCCGCGCTCATCCGCGAAACCGATTACGCCTTCAAACAGGCCTTCGCGTTCTGCCCTTACAGCCCGGAAGCCGTCTTCCGTTATATCAACTTCCTGCTGCCCCTCAGCCGGTTTGATGACGCCATTCTCATCGCCCAGACCTGCAAGAAACTTGATCCTTATAACGAGCAAGTCACCGGCCTCATCAAAAATTTGCAGGACTACAAAAAACAGAACGACGAACGTTCTAAAGCGATCAGCCAGATTGATCAGTTGGAAAATGCCGTGCGCACCAATCCCAATGACGTTCGCGCCCTCATCACGCTCGGCGTCACCTACGCCGGCATGCAGCAGACCAACCGCGCCATCGAATTATTTGACCAAGCGCTCGTCAGCACGAATCTGACTTATCCCGACGCCGGCGCGATTGCCGGTTATTATTCGCAAATGAATAATTTGCCCAAGCTCATCAAGGCCTTGGAAAAACTCGCCGCGCTCGCGCCCACTCAACCGGAACCGCATTACGACCTTGCCGCGTTGGAGGCGTATCTCGGTCAGACCGCGCCCGCGCTGACCAATCTTAAAATCGCCCTCGACTTGAGCGCGGCGCGGCTCAAGAGCAACCCTGCCGCGCGCGATTTGCTTGCGCAAGCGCGCACCGATGGGCATTTGAATTCTCTCCGCGCCCTGCCGGAATTCACGAAACTTGTGCCGCCGCAGTAAAACAATTTCAAACTGCAATTCCTGATTGGCAATTGGTAACACGCGTTGCCCGTTGCCGCATCATTCCATCTCTGCTATGCTGTGCGTCTGAATGTTTGGACGTAAAAAGCCTATGAGCAAAACCGAAACTGAAATACCCGCTGCCGAAAATCCCGAGCTGACGCCGGAACAGATTGCCGAGTTGCAAACTCGCGCCGCCAAGGCTGATGAAAATTGGGAACGCCTGCTCCGCACGACGGCGGATTTTGATAATTTCAAGAAGCGCGCCGCGCGCGAAAAAATTGAGGCGGGTCAATACGCCACCTTCTCGCTGCTCGGAAAAGTTTTGCCCGTGCTCGACAATTTCGAGATGGCGCTTGCCGCCGCGCAAAATACGAAGGGCGGGAAAAATGATTCGCTGCAAGCTGGCGTTTTGATGATTCAACAGCAGTTGAAAAACGTGCTCACCGAAACCGGTCTGGAAGAAATCGACGCGGCGGGAAAATTATTTGACCCGAATTTTCACGAAGCCGTTTCCGAACAGGAATCTGCTGACGTCGCTGAAGGCCACGTTTTGCAACAGCTTCGCAAGGGTTACAAATTCAAAGACCGTCTGCTGCGCCCCGCCACGGTGGTGGTGGCAAAGAAACCGGTCGCATCCGCCTGATTCGTCAGCGCGTAAATCTTCAATCGTAAATCGGCAATGGCTAAACGCGACTACTACGAAATTTTGGAAGTTTCCCGCGAGGAGACGGCGGACGGCATCAAGAAATCCTACCGCAAGCTCGCGGTGAAATATCATCCGGACAAGAATCCGGGCGACCACCCCGCCGAGGAAAAATTCAAGGAACTCGGCGAAGCTTACGAGGCGTTGAGCGATCCGCAGAAACGCGCGCTCTACGATCAGCATGGTCACGCAGCGTTTGACCCGCGCGCCCGCGCGCGTGGCGGCGGCGGTGGTTTTCACGATCCGTTCGATATCTTCCGCGATGTGTTTGGCGGCGGCGGTGGCGGCAGCATTTTTGAAAATCTTTTCGGCGGTGGACAAGACCCGAATGGCCCGCAGCGCGGCGATGATTTGCGTTACGATATGCAAATCACACTCGAAGAAGCGGCGCTCGGCTGCGAGAAGGAAATTTCCGTCACTAAGCCGGATGAATGCGACCATTGCCACGGTGGTGGCGCGGAACCCGGTTCCAAAATGCGCACGTGCGGCACGTGCGGCGGTCGCGGCCAGGTCCTCACCTCACGCGGCATTTTCAGCATCGCGCAGACGTGTCCGCATTGCAAAGGCGCGGGAAGAATTTTGGAAAAGCCGTGCAAAAAATGTTCCGGCAGCGGCAAACACGAGCGCACTTCAAAAATCAAATTACGCATTCCGCCCGGCGTCGAGGCGAACTCGCGTTTGCGTTCGTCCGGCAACGGCGAAGCGGGCGTGCGCGGCGGTCCGGCGGGTGACCTTTACGTTTTCTTGCAGGTCAAGGAACACGAAATTTTTTCGCGCGAAGGCGATGATTTATTGTGCGAAGTGCCGGTGAGTTTCATTCAGGCCACGCTCGGCGCGGAGATTGAAGTGCCAACGTTGCAAGGCAAGGCGACGGTGAAAATCCCCGCGGGCACGCAGCCCGGCACGCTCCTTCGGCTCAAGGGTCGTGGTGTGAAAAATCTGCAAGGCTACGGGCAAGGCGATTTGCACATCCGCGTCCAAGTCGAAGTGCCGACGCATCTCAACGCCGAGCAGAAACACAAGCTGGCGGAATTTGCCGCGCTCTGTGACGGCAAGGAAATGCCGCTCTCGCAGGGATTCTTCGAGAAGGCGAAAAAGTTTTTCCACTGAACCATGCACCGCTTCCACCTGCCGCCCGCGAATTGCCGCGAGTCTTTGCTGCGGTTGGATGGACGCGAAGCGCACCACGCCTTGCATGTGCTCCGCTTGCAACGCGGCGAACGCGTGACCGTTCTCGACGGCGCGGGCACGGAATTTTTTTGCGACGTTGAAAGCGCCACGAAAAATTCGCTCGTGCTGGCCGTGAAGGAAAAGAAATTTACACCCGCGCCCGCTTGCGCCATCACGTTGCTCGCTGCGATTCCGAAAGGAAAAATCATTGAGTCCATCATTCAGAAAGCCGTGGAGTTGGGCGCGCACCGTATCGTGCCGCTACTCACCGAACGCGTCGTGACGCAACTTGACGACGACGGCGCTGAAGCCAAGCGCGAGAAATGGCAGACCATCGCCATCGAAGCCATCAAACAATGCGGCGCGCCGTGGTTGCCTAAAGTCGAAGCGCCGCAGACCATCGCGGAATTTCTGGCGCGCGGAGAAAAAATAGAATTGTCGCTCATCGGTTCGCTGCAAACGGAGCGCAGGCATCCGCGCGCATGGATTTTGGAATTTCAAAAAGCGCACGGACGCTTGCCGCAGAGCGCGGGCGCGTGGATTGGGCCAGAAGGCGATTTCACGCTGGCGGAATTGCAGACCATCGCCGCAGCGGGCGCAAAACCCGTGACACTTGGCGCGCTCACGTTGCGCGTGGAAACCGCAGCGATTTATTGCCTGTCGTTTTTGAATTACGAATTGCAAGTGTAAACATGAATGTCCGCCGCCGCCGAAAACCGAACTGACTTTTTGAAAGTATTTTGCAGGTTCCAGTGCGGGGGAAGATCGGTAGAGGGCTACCGCAGTCCAAGACGCTGGCGCGAATGTGGGTGGCGCACGGATGGCGCGAAGCGTCTTGGAGTGCGCCAGCCCTCTGGCGCTTTGGAACTAATTTCCAGTTATCCCTGCGGGACGAGGCGAGCGGGCGCCCCATATCACCTATGCAACACTTGAAAGAATTCTAAAAACTGTGTCCGCGTCTTACCTTTTTCAGACCGTGCATTTTGCAGCGTAATCTTGACTGCATTATCATCAGCTACACCATCAACACAGCTTGGGCCTTGCGAAATACTGCCAGTATCGGCTGATACAATCGTCGCCTCTTCACCGTAGCCCCTGCTAATAATGCGAACCCCTTCCAACGAACTGCCGTTTCGATTCGTCACATGCAGAACATAAAGCCCCTGATCCCAAGCCGTGTCTGTTCCGCTTTGGACACGGTCAATTGCCGTCACCTGTCTTTGCGAACAACAACCACCAAGAAGCAAGCCCGATAGTATGAGTATATGCGTATGTTTCATAATGGTGCTATTGATTCGACGGCGGAATCGTGTGCTGTTGCTCAAAAGCATCAAAGTTTCCGTCGTCGGAAGTTTGATACCACGCACTTCCGTCCGCATAACTATAAACCCGTTCCCATTTTCCATCTGGAGTTTGTCGAGCAACTTTTTCGCGTAAGATAATTCCATTGGGAAACTTCTCGGCAAGTTGCGCCGATGTCACGCCCGGCATGAATTCAAACGTGCTTAACCAATTGGTCATATCCTTAGTAGAACCGGATGGCAAATTTACAGTCGTCAACTGATTTACAAACTCCTCATTAAAGTTCGTTGGGTAAATGTTATTATTGTCTGCTGCCAAAACTCTCATGGTTAAATTAAAAAATTTCGCCGCATTGATGGTTTGAATGTGCTTCCTATTGAATGCAGCTTGCGAAATTTGTTCTGGCGTTGGTTGAGATTGTATTAAGTCGTTAAATTCTTTCACAATCTGTCGATTCGCTTCACGCAGCTCGCCCAGTTCATTAGTGGCTCTTTGCAACAACCCAACTTCCCCGCGTAGTTTCAGCAGTTCCAAATTGTTTTTATCATTCGTCGCCAACTCTTCCTGCAACCCCGCAATTGTGTTCGTAGCTTGGTTGTTTTCCATTTGCAACTGCTGAATCTGTTCGGCGAGCGGCTGGAGCATTTGCACTTCGGCGCGGGCTTTGGCAGCTTCCTTGGCTTGGTAAATCCCCACGCCCACACTCGCGGCAATCGTGAGTATGATAAGAGTTTTTTGCATTGTGGTCATAACAATGGCAGTGGTGGTAAAAGTTGTTCCCGCAAGCATGGCCGTGGCGGCAATTTTGGCAGCCAAGCCTACCGGCGCGGCCTGCACGGAGTTCACCAGCACGGTTCCGGCAATCGCAGTGCCACCCAGCACCACGCCTTGCTTAGATAAAAGGAAACGAAGTTTCTCGAGGGCGCGGTTCACGCGCACGCGGGCGGCGTCTTCGGTCACGCCCAAGGCCGCGCCCACGTCGGCCAAAGATTTGTTCTCAAAGTAGCGCAGCAGCACCGCGTCGCGGTCGGCGGTGCGCAGGCCGTGCATGGCTTCGTCCAACACGGGCGCAAGCTGTTGCCACGCCTCGTTCGTTTCGTTCGGCGTCAGGGTGGCTTCCATGTAGGCTTGGTGTTCGCGTTGCTGGCGGCGGCGGTTTTCTTTCAGCGCGTTGGCCGCCGTGAGGCGCGCGGTCTGGTAAAGCCAGCCGGTCAAAACGGTCTTGGCGCTGAGGCGTCCGGCTTTCTGCGCGAGGATGATGAAGACGGCCTGGGTGACTTCGCCGGCGAGGGTGTCGTCGCCGGTGAACCGGCGGGCGGCGGACCAGACGAGATTGACGTGGCGCGTGACGAGCGTGGCAAAGGCGGCTTCCTCGCCGGTGCGGGCGAAGCGGGTCAGCAACTCGTGGTCGGTCAGTTCGGTCATCTACCGAATAATGTCCGCCGGACAGGAAACCGAACAGATTATTTGAAAGAAAATGCAAAACTTAACCGCCGCCACATCAGACAAACATCCGACCGGCTAACCAGTTTTGGTGATTTCATTGGTGCAGATTTCTCAAATAGAATTGCAATTATCGAATGGTGCATCCAACTGAAGTTTTATTATCATTTCCCTCATCAACCACTTTATGAACCAATACCTCCCCCTCGGCAAATTCTCCTGCGGCATGGGCGACCGTTTCGCTCATCAGGGCAAAGCGCAATTGCGCGCGTGCGTGCTCGCCACGGAACTCGGCGCGGAATTCATCCCCGTCTGGAATAAATCCAATCGCGAACACACCTTCATCGGCACCGAGCCGTCGAGCTTGCGCGCGGAAGCGGACGACGCGGTGAAGGCGCTCAATTGGAAAAAATCATATCACGTGGACGCCGACCATATCCGCCTCGAAACGGTGGATCGTTTTATCGCGCCATCGGATTTCTTCACGATTGACGTGGCGGACAGCATCGCGAAACCCGCCGCGGCGGCGGATGTAAAAGCGTTCGTTGACCGTCATCCGGAACTCACGGGCAAAGTTTCCATTCCGCACATTGACCGTCCGTTTGAAATCTCTCGCGCCGAAGTTGAGCGCGTGGCGAACAAGTTTTTGCTCGCGGTGCAGGACGCCGGGAAAATTTACACGCACATCACCGCCGCCAAGGGCGCGGCGAATTTCGTCACGGAAGTTTCCATGGACGAAACCGACAGTCCGCAAACGCCGCCGGAATTGCTCATCATTCTCGCCGCGATTGCCGACCAGAAAATTCCGATTCAAACCATCGCACCGAAGTTCACCGGCCGTTTCAACAAAGGTGTGGATTACGTCGGTGATGTAAAACAGTTTGAGCAGGAATTTAACGAAGATCTCGCGGTCATCGCGTTTGCGATTCAGAAATACGGCCTGCCGCCGACGCTCAAGTTGAGCGTGCATTCCGGTAGCGACAAGTTTTCCATCTACGAACCAATGCGCAAGGCGTTGAAGAAATTTGGCGCGGGCGTGCACATCAAAACCGCCGGCACGACGTGGCTCGAAGAACTCATCGGCCTCGCGGAAGCGGGTGGCGACGGGCTGGAAATCGCGAAGGAAATTTACGCTTACGCCATCGAGCACGTGGAAGAATTTTGCGCGCCGTATGCGAGCGTCATTGACATTGATAAGGCGAAATTGCCACCGGCATCCGTCGTGAACGGCTGGAGTTCCAAGCAGTTCACCGATGCGCTGCGTCACGACCAGAAAAACCCGGCGTTCAATCCGAGCTTCCGCCAATTGCTCCATGTGAGCTTCAAGGTCGCGGCCAAAAAAGGCGACCGTTATCTGAACGCGCTGAAAAAACACGAAGCCATCATCGCCAAAAACGTGACGGAAAATCTTTTTGAGCGACACATGAAACCGCTGTTGCTCGGAAAATAAATTGGGAGATTATTTATGGCCTTCATCCACGAAGATTTTCTGCTCGGCAACAAACCGGCGCGCCGGCTTTACCACAAGTTTGCCGCCGACGAACCGATTTTTGATTATCACTGCCACATTTCGCCGAAGGACATCGCGGAAAACCGGCAGTTCAAAAACCTGTTTGAAATCTGGCTGGAAGGCGACCATTACAAATGGCGCGCGATGCGCAGCAACGGCGTCGCGGAAAAATTCGTCACCGGCAACGCCACGCCGGAGGAAAAATTCAACGCGTGGGCAAAGACGGTTCCGCACACGCTGCGGAATCCGCTATATCACTGGACGCATTTGGAATTGAAGCGCTACTTCGGCATTACGGATTTGTTGAGCGAAAAAACGGCGGCGAAAATCTGGAAGCAGGCGAATGCGAAATTGGCAACGCCGGCTTACACGACGCAGGGCTTGCTGAAAAAGATGAAGGTGAAAGTCGTCTGCACGACGGACGATCCGGTAGACAACTTGGAATACCATCGCGCCTTTGCGAAGTCCGGTCATCCGACAAAAATGTTGCCCGCGTTCCGTCCCGACAAGGCGCTCACAGTCAATCAACCCGCCGGTTTCAATAAGTGGGTGGAACAACTTGCATCCGCTGCGAACACGGACATCAATGGTTTTAGCGCGTTCATTAGCGCGCTGGAAAAGCGGCACGAATATTTTCATTCGCAAGGTTGCCGCTTGTCCGACCACGGCATGAATCATTGCTTCGCGGATTTTTGTAGCGAAAAAGTTGCGGCCGGAATTTTCGACAAGGCGCGGGCGGGCAAAGAAGTTTCTGCGCTGGAACATTCGCAGTTCGCGTCGTTCATGATGGTGTTCTTCGGCCATCTCGACGCACAACGCGGCTGGACGAAGCAGCTTCACCTCGGCGCATTGCGCAACAACAATGACCGCTTGCTCAAACAACTCGGACCGGACACGGGCTTTGATTCCATTGGCGATTTCCCGCAGGCGGTCACGCTCGCGGCTTATTTAAACAAGCTCGATTCCGACAATCAGTTGCCGAAAACGGTGATCTATAATTTGAATCCGGCGGACAATTATGCGTTCGCCACGATGATCGGAAATTTTCAGGACGGCACGATTCCCGGAAAAATCCAATACGGCTCCGGCTGGTGGTTTCTCGATCAAAAGGAAGGCATGGAATGGCAGATCAACGCGCTGTCGAGCCTCGGTTTGCTCTCGCGTTTCATCGGCATGATCACGGACTCGCGTAGTTTCATGAGCTATCCGCGCCACGAGTATTTCCGCCGCACGCTCTGCAATCTCATTGGCCGCGACATCAAGAACGGCTTGATTCCAGATGACGAAAGCCTTGTCGGTCCGATGATTAAAAACATCTGTTACGCCAACGCGAAAAATTACATGGCGTTTCCCGGCGTGAAGTAACGTGAAACCTAGGGCGCGGGCGGCGCGTCCAGCAGATATCCATGAAACCCACCGGCCTGATTTGCGCGCTAATTTTGTCGGCTGGTGTTGCGTTCACCGGTCCAGCAAAGGTTTTCAATGTTCATGACTTTGGCGCAATCGGCAACGGCAAAACTTTAGACACCGCAGCGATTCAAAAAGCGCTCAATGCCTGTAAGCCCGACGGCGGCACGGTGGAATTACCAGCGGGAAAATATTTGAGCCAGCCGCTCACCATTTATTTCCGGACAGTTTTCAAACTGGACGCGGGTGCGACGCTATTCGCCAGCACGAATCAGATGGATTTCATGAAGACGCCGGGCAACTGGCTCGCGACCAAAAGCAGCGGCGAATTTAGTCCATTCATCGGCGGCAAGGATTTGACCGACGTGACATTCACCGGCGGCGGCACGATTGACGGCAACGGTTTCGTCTGGTGGCCGGCGGCAGAGTCGGCGCGCCAGAAAAAATCCGGCTACACACTACCGCGGCCAAATTTGGTTGTCATCGAGCACTCAAGAAATTTGCATTTTGAAAACATCACACTACAAAACTCGCCGAAGTTTCACCTCGTGCCGAGCGATTGCGATGACGTGGTGATTTCTAACGTGACCTTCCTCGCGCCGGAACACGCGGCGAACACCGACGCGATGGATCCCAGCGGCCACCATTACCTCATAACCAATTGTAAAGTTGACGTGGGTGATGACAATATTGCCATTAAGGCCGGCAAGAAAAATTCGGATGGAACTTTTCAAAGCGAAGATTTTACCATTATGAAGTGCACATTTTTGCACGGGCACGGCATGAGCATCGGCAGCGAAACGGCGGGCGGCGTCCGCAGCGTAACAGTGAAAGACTGCACGTTTGAAAACACCGAAAACGGCATCCGCATCAAGTCCGATACGCGGCGCGGCGGCATTGTGGAAAATATCGTCTGCGAAAATATCACGATGAAAAATGTGAATCCGGCCATCACGTTGACGACGGTTTATCAGGGCACTTCGGCGGGTGATGCAAAACAGCCGAGCGGCGGCAGCACAACGAAAAGCGGCGAAAACATTCCCGTTTATCGTAATATCCGCATCGGCAATTTGACGGCGACCTGTCCGAAAGCGGCCGGTTTGATTCTGGGTTTGCCGGAAAGTTGTATCTCTAACGTGGTGCTGGAAAATGTAAAAATTTCCGCCGCGAAGCCGTTTGCCGTTTCCAACGCCCGCAACATACAATTGAAAAATGTCACCGTGACCGTGCCAACCGGCCAGCCGTTCAAGTTGGAGAATGCCGAAGTTTCAGGATTGCCCGCCCAATGATTCATTAACGCCATGAAAAAATTATTACTCGCCACCACAATTAGTCTCGCCGCCGTCGCCACCCTTTGTGCCGCCGCGCCCGAATGGAGTCAAGTGCCGGCCATCCTCGCCCGCATCGTTGCACCGCAATTTCCCGCGCGCGATTTTGACATCACAAAGTTTGGCGCGGTGGCGAATGGCAAAACGGATTGCACTGTCGCCATCGCCAAGGCGATTGATGCCTGCGCCGCCGCCGGTGGCGGTCATGTGGTTGTCCCAGCCGGAGAATTTTTGACCGGTGCAATTCACTTGAAAAGCAATGTGGATTTGCACCTCGCCGCGACAAATTCCATTTTGAAATTCAGCACCGACCCGAATGCGTATTTGCCGGTTGTCTTCACGCGGTTTGAAGGCACGGAACTTTATAATTTGTCGCCGCTAATTTATGCGCTCGGCCAATCCAATATCGCGTTGACGGGCGCGGGCACATTGGACGGACAGGCCGACGAATCAAACTGGCTCGCGTGGAAAACCTCTTCATCGCGCAAGCAATTAACAAAAATGGCTGAGGACAACGTGCCCGTGGAACAACGACAATTCGGCGCGAGCAATCACCTTCGTCCAGATTTCATTGAGTTTAATCGCTGCCGGAATATTTTGATTGAAGGCGTAAAAATCCGTCGCTCGCCGATGTGGGAGCTGCATCCCCTGCTCTGCACGAACGTCACGGTGCGCGGCGTGGACATTTTTTCGCACGGAGCGAACAACGACGGTTGTGATCCCGAAAGCTGCCGCGATGTGCTAATTGAAAAATGTATTTTTGATACGGGCGACGATTGCATCGCGATTAAATCCGGCCGGAATGCGGATGGCCGCCGCGTCAACGTTCCGTCAGAAAATTTAATCATCCGTGACTCCACGATGCGCGACGGTCACGGTGGCGTGACCATCGGCAGCGAGATCTCCGGCAGTTGCAGCAATGTGTTTGTGGAGAACTGCGAAATGAGCAGCCCAAACCTGACCTGCGCGCTGCGCCTGAAATCAAATGCGATGCGCGGCGGCGTGTTGCAAAATATTTTCATGCGGAACGTGAATGTCGGGCTGGTGAAGGATTCGGTTTTGCAGATTGATTTTCTTTACGAGGAAGGCGCGAAGGGCGACTTCAAGCCGGTGGCGCGCAATGTCGTGATGGAAAACATCAATGTCGCGCAGACGCCGCGCGTGCTGAATGTAAAAGGTTTTCCTGCAGCCAGTATTACCGATGTGCGGATTTATAATTCCACCTTCAAGCAAATCAAAAAGCCGGACACAATTATTGATGCGGATGTGAAACTGGTGAATTGCTCGCTGGAGCAATTAAAAAAGAAATAATCTGTCGCAACTGCGGAAATTTATTTCGGCGCCAATTTTTCGTTGAGCCACGCGATTAATTTGCCCTGCCATGCCGGGTCAAATTTCGTCCACTCCGCGATGTGGTGCGTCCCTTCGGGAATCAGAATCAATTCTGAGTCCACACCAGCCGCTTTGAGTTTTTCGTGAAACGCCAACGACTGTCCGGCCGGCACGGTTTTATCCGCGCTGCCTTGGATGATGAGAAATGGCGGCAATCCCGGCTTTACGTAAGTGAGCGGAGAATTTTCTTTCAGCACCGCACGAACAGAATCAGTAAGGTTCGTTGAATCGCAGTTGAACAAATTTCTCATTGAAATGCTCAAGCCACCGCGACGTTCGTTGTCTGCGACCAAATCCGTGGGCGGCGCAAAGGCGGCAATGGCTTGCACGTGCGTGTTTTCAGTGGCGTGCGTGCCCGCGAGTGTTACAAGTTGTCCGCCCGCAGAATAACCAAGCAGAGCAATGCGATTCGTGTCACCCTTGAATTCCGTCGCGTGATTTTTCACCCAGCGAATCGCCGTCTGCACGTCGTCAAAACAAGCCGGCCAGCGGTTCGTCGGCGCGAGACGATAGGAAATTGTGAACCAAGTAAAGTTCGTCGCGACGGGCGCGAAGACCGGCACGATGTCCTTCTCGCGGTCGCCGGTCATCCAGCCGCCGCCGTGAACGATGAGAACAACTGGAAATTTCCCACTACCCTGCGGAACGTGCGCGTCGAGTAATAATTTTTCACCGGCGACCTCGCCGTATTCGATGTCAAAACGGTTTGCGCCAAAAGCGGAATTGAATTTCGGATCCCAATTGTCCGCGCTGCCAAGAACTTTATCTACGGTAATTTTTTCAGCCTCGGATTTTTTTAACTGTTTCGACCAATCAACCCGATTCGTCGGATTCGCACCCGCGCCGGTGCTGTTGAACTCCGCGTAACGGATTGTTTCGTGCGGTTTGCCCCAATCGAACCAGCCTTTCGACTGCACGGCATCCGACAATTCGCAGTTCAAATAAATCGTGCTCGCGAACTGACGCCACGGGCGACCGAGCAAAGTTTTTACGCCCGGTTCGCCGGTGATTTTGCAGTTGGAAAAGATAAAACCGAACGGCACATCTACCGGCGTCGAGGCGGCGGTCAGATAACCGCCGCGCAGCGCATGGATTTCGCAATGCTCAAACCACGCAGTCGCGGCACCGAAAATAAAGTCAACATGGCCGCAGATGTAACAATTTTCAAAATACTGACGGCCGCGGTTCAGCAAAATCGTGTCCTGCCAGCCGAGAAAACGGCAGTTACGGAAAGTTGCGCGGTCGCCGTCCACACGAATCGCCAACGCCTGACCAACCGGTCCGGCAGAGTTTTCAAACGTCAGGTTTTCCGCTGTGAAATCGTCCGCGTCAATCGTGGTCGAAGGCGTTTTAAATGTGCCGATGGCCTTGCCCCACGCGTTTGTCAGGTTGGCGTTTAGATTGAAAGTTAGAATCGTATTCGTCGGATTTTCGCCAACGAGCTTGAAGAATCTTTTTTCGCGCTGGAGGTAAATGAGTTCTTTGTAAACGCCGGGCGCAATGTGGATGATGACCGGATTTTCGCGCGTGCCCATCGGCACGGCCATAATGGCGTCCTGCACAGATGTGAATTTCGCGCTGCCATCGGTGGCGACGAACAGATTAGTTTGCGCTAGTAGCTTGGAGGCGAATACAAACAGGGCAATCGTGGTAGTGAAAAATTTAGGGTTCATGGGGGAATTATTTTCTTTGGAAGATGGTGCGCGGTGGAGGTTTCGAACCTCCGACCCCTACCGTGTCAAGGTAATGCTCTACCACTGAGCTAACCGCGCTACCGTAAATTTATTTTGTCGGCTTCTACCGACAATTAAACCCGGAACTACGTCCGCCGTGCTGGCGACCGAGGCCGGGCTAAATCCACAACTTAACAAGCCATTATTGCGACGCGCAGGAAGATAAAGACAATCCACGCGCGTGGCAACATTTTTTGGCTGCGGGACAGACCGGCAAAGAACCGGTTCTCTCATGGATAAACAAGCTGGTAGAATTCGGTCGGTTTAGCTGCATCGATTGTGATAATCTCCTGATTGGTCGTTGTGGAGCCGGCCACGGTGCCCCAATCGTTGGTGTTGGAGCTGATGCCGGAAATCAAATTATTGGTCTGCTGGAGCAAGCGCCAACCGGTGTGATCGGCGGGCCAAGTTAGGGTTAACTGGTTGCCAGTGACGGTGGCAACGATATTGGTTGAATTGGTGTTGACCAAACTGATGGCGGCGAGCGCCTGAATGGAACCATCCACGGCGAGGCGATTGGTCCAAGTCATGCCACCACCGGTGACAGTGAGTGTGTTACCGCCAGTAAGAGCGCTGCTGAAAATCTTGAACTTGTCACCCACGGCAAGCGCGGTGCCAAGGTTGGTAACAGTCACCGTGCCGGAGCCGAGATTGTTTAGCGTGCCGGTAACGGAAATTAAATCGTTGCTCTGCGCGGGTGCGAGGGATTTGTTGACGCGGATAAATGCATTGCCATTCAAGGACAGGTTGCCGCTGATGTTTAACGTGCCGATGGCAGCCACGTTGCCGCCGCCAAGAGAAGCACCGCTGTTTACAATGACGTTGCCGGCGATAGTTCCGGAACCAGCAAGCAAGCCAGCGGTATTGGTCGTGAAGCCGGTGTAAGTGTTTAGGCCATCCAAGAAAAGCGATCCATTGCCAGTCTTGACTATTCCGCAAGCCAAGCCGCTATCGCTGATGATCCCGGACAAAGTAGTCGGCTTAGTATTTTCAACTTGAATGGTGCGGTTGGTGCCAATGGTGTCGCCCTGCGTTGTGGACAAGTTAATGGTTCCGCTCAAAGTCAATTGATTGGTGCCACCGAGAATGAGCGTCTCGATATTGGTGGTGGTATTGTAAACAATTGGATTACCCACCGTGTGCGCGCCACCGCTGGCCGCCAAAGTCATGTTGCCACTGGTTTGGTCAATTGTCAGCGCGCCAGTGCCCAACGGACTGCTGCCCAAGCCAGTTGTGGAATCTGAGCCAAAATCAATTTCCCCCAAACTCAAGGTGGTGCCGCCAGAATACGTATTGGCGCCATTCAAAACAATTTTACCACCGGAACCACGCTGCCAAATCATACCGCTGCCAGAAATTGTCCCACCGTAGATTTGGCTGCCAGCCGAATTGTAAGGCGACCAAGCGATACCGGCGCCATTCAGAACAAGATTGGCATTCAAGGTGAAGTTGGTGTTGTAGAGGCGGAACTTGTCCGGTCCAGCCCCAGTGGGATGATTGATGGTCAACGTGGTGCCAGAGTTGCCGGTCAAAGTTCCAAACAAAACCATGGCATAGGTTTGACCGCCAGATCTATTCGCATCGAATTCCAAAGTGCTGCTGGCAGTCGTATTGATGTTGTTGCTCAACCCACTTGTCGCACCGCCAGTCAGTGAGGCCGGCGAGAGCAAAGTGCCGCCATTCAGCGTCACGGTTCCGCTACCCAACGCGTTGTAGTTGGCAAATGTAACTGTGCCGCTATTGATCGTGGAGCCACCGGTGTAGTTGTTGGCGTTGCTGATGGTGAGCGTCGTGGTGCCTGACATAATCAAACTGCCCGGTCCGGTAATCGCGCTGCTACTGGCGGCAATGACGTAATTATTCGCGCTGGCCGTGTCCGTAAGCGTTCCCGGCGCAACATAGCCAACCGCTTTGATAATCGGAAAGGTTGAGCTATCGTCCAAAATCACGTTATCGCCATTGTTGAAATTCAATACCGTGCCGAGGCTGTTGGTGAAATTGGGTGACGTAGCAACATCCCAAATGTTTGAAGGACTTCCACCCTGCCACACCAAGTTTGCTGACGCATCGAGCGTCAGGCTATTGGTGATGGTATTAACAAACAATCCGCAGGAGTTAGACACGGTGCAATAGTAACCTTGCGCGCCGCTGAATGCATCCGCCGTGGTGGCCGGGGAAATAAGCAATGTGGCCGTGGTTGAACCGGTAATGTGTCCGCCATCCACTAGGTTGACGCCGTTACGATGCCATTGGTAGGTCAAACCCGTGCCGCTGCCAACCACCACAAAAACGCCGGTGCTGTTGGTGGCCACGACGATGGCCGAGGGTTGCGTAGTAATCGTTGGAGCAGGATACGGCGAAACTACCGCACTTCCGCTCATCAATCCGGTTAAAGCACTGACGTTGTTACTGGCTACGATGGTGTTGGTAATGGAAACAGTTTTGACGGTGGAATTGAAGGTAATGGAGTTGCCGGTGCCATTAGAAATCACTCCGCTAAAAACGTTGTTCGTATAAAGCCAGTAGGTGTTGGTGGTAACTGAACCGCTCAAGGTCACCGGAACCAAATCGCCCGGACATCCAAAGCCGCCACCGCTGACGCCGAAAGTCGGGCCAGGTGCCGTGGGCGCACTTGCTACGCTGGCGACCACAGTGATATTGCTGATCGCCATCAGGGCTCCGCCCTGGGCCGAACCGCGATACCCGATGGCCAAACTGTCAAAGGCATTGGTCAGATAGGTTGCGTTGGTTGCGGTGCCGCTGTATTGGGCGAGCACCGTGCCGCCGGTGCCAACTCCAGTGTAAAGGCTGTTGGTGACGACTAGACTGTTTGTATTCGCGCCATTTAACTGAATCGTGAGCACTTCCGTGTAAACGGCACCAACCGCAAGTGTAAAGCTTGTGGCCAATGAAGCGCCAGTGAGCTGCGCTGCGCCGGTATAGCTAGTTGACCCACTGCCAGTCAAAAGCAAATCCTGATTGTTGGCGGTAGTCAGGGACGTTTGATTCGGCCGCGTGAAAATTTTAGAATTATTAGTCGGTGTGTAATATTGAGCATTGTATCCTGACCACATCTGCGCGTAACCAGAGAGAGTCGTGCTCGAAGTGGCAGTGCCACTCAATCCTCCCGGGTAGGGTTTGACTTGTCCGCTATTGAACAAGCCAAAGGCAAGCTGTGATGCCGTCGTATTCGTCAGCACGGCCAGATTCGTGAACACCACGGTCAGTTGCACATAATCCCCGACCGTATTCAGGGTCACCGGCGTGGTGGTGAACAAAGCCTCAATTTCGGCGCTAACGGTTCCGCTGGCTGTGGTGCCAAATCTCAAATTGTTGGCCGCAAGGGAAAGTCCCGAAAAAGTTTTGCTTGAGATTTGTTCATAGGCAGTGCTGTTAATTGTCGGCCAAGCGGGTGAAGTGTTGGTCAACGTGCTGCCGTTGCTAAACGAGTCAGAGAAGACAACCGTCTGGGACAACGCAACCAGCGGCGCGGTCAGTAGCGACACGATTGCGATTAGAAATAAAACTGGGTTTTTCATAGGGTGCTTTTTGATTGGGTTGGGATGGTCAAAAAATAGAACTTAAATTTATCAATCACTTCAGTCCGACTTATTGGTCGTAAACGCCGGTGCCGATGATTTTTTCTGTTTGAGCGTGGCCGTCAAAATAGGCGAAGCAACGAATGTTTTTATGCATCGGCTGGATGGCACACCCCGGCTTGACCAATCCGGTAGCGGCTACTTCATCCGCATCTGCCATTGACCAAAGCGAGGAAAGTTCCACCCCCGCTCCTGTAATTTGTGAGAGCTTGAGTGGGGTGTATTGTGACGAGCCTTTACCAAAGGGATAAGGCCCAGCAGCTCCAGCCGTTCCGCTGCCATATACATTTTTTAGCAACGTCCCATTCGGTCCTGTGCATAGATACACCGAGTAAGCACCCATCGCATTCCCATTCTGGTAGTATGAAGCCCAATTGTCTGAAGTGGGATTAACCATTGGCCCACCGTTTTGATCTATGGTGCCGGAAGACCAACCACTAAGGTAACCCGGACAAATAAACACATTCAAAACATTAGTGGCAGTGCTCGATGAACTAACTCCTAAATAACTTTGAATATAATACGGCAAATATTTTTTGCTGTTATTATTGCTGTTGTTAAAAATCGGGATCTGACCAAAAGTGAGACCGTATACCGCTGTATTACCACCACCGGGTGGACACCAGTCTTGGTTGTCATTAAAATACATCTGTAGTGCCAATGAAGTCTGCTTCATGTTGGAAGTGCAATTGATGAGGTATGCCTTACGTTTAGCCGCCGCCAGCGCCGGCAGCAACATCGCCGCCAAAATTGCAATAATGGCAATGACCACCAGCAGTTCGATGAGCGTAAATCCCCGGCGGCGCGAAAAAGTTGAAGTCTGCGTGGGAGAACAATTATTAGCAGCACGGCTGGCCACAAGTTTGTAAGGCATCTTCATGGGTGTGGCTAAAACCTAACCGAAGCACCCCAATTATTCCTCGTCCGTTTCTTCAAAGAAGTTTGAAAATTCTCCAGCGCACAAAACCGCCAATTCGCCGTCAGCTACAAAACCGCTTCTGAAACTGCTTGGGCGAGATGCCCGTTGTGTGCTTGAACGCCAGCCAAAAACTGTTCGCGCTTTGGTAACCGCACGCTTCCGCCACCGCTTCCAGTTTCAAGTTGGATTGCGCCAGAATTCGCTTGGCGTTTTCGATGCGAATTCGATGTAGTTCTTTACCTGGCGGCCGCCCGATATGTTCCAAAAATGCCTGATGCAATGCGCTTCGCGACATCGCCGCGACCGTCACCAAATCTTCAACGCCAATCGGCCGGTGAAAATTTTTCCACAAATACTGCAAACTGCGCGCCACGCCCGGATGATTCACCGCTAGCAAATCGCTGCTCTTGCGTTCAATCAATCCCTTCGGCGGAATGCGCGTCGGCTTACTCGGGGGCGTTTTGCCGTGCATCAAGCGGTCAAGCAATTCCGCGCCGCGATAACCCAACGCCTCCAGATTCCGATCCACGCTGGAAATCGGCGTGTGCATTGCCTCCACAGCCAGCAAGGAATTATCCATACCGATGATGCTCACCTGCTCCGGAACAGCCAGGCCGATGTTCTCGCACGTTTCAATCACCTCCAAGGCGTGATCATCTGACGCCGCAAACAAAGCCAACGGTTTCGGCGCCGCCTTCAATTGTGCCGCCAGCCAGCGCATGCGGTCTTTCCATTGGAAATGTCCCGTGGCGAAGGCCGGAGATTTATGCCAACGAATCCACTGACACTCGTAGCCTGCCGTTTTCACCGTCTGCAAAAATGCGCTACCCACTTCGTCAAACGACCAGTTTTCTGCCGCGCTATAAAACATGAAATTCTTCATGCCCCGCGCCAGAAAATGTTCTGCTGCCAAGCGTGCCGCCTGCGCGTGATCTGTCAATACACGCGGAAATGGTAATTGCGGCCGACGAAAACTGAAATCCACCGTCGGCAATTTTGCGGACACCACAAATTCGGCCAAATCGTCCCCCGCGCCCAACCACGCGAGAATTCCGTCGCCCGACCAGCCCCACGGAATCACTTTTTCCTTCGTCACGTCCGCGCACAAATGCCAGCCAACCTCCTCGGCGTATCTGGCAATGCCCTGACACACGCGATGGTCATACCAACCCATCGCCAGCAAAATTCGTTTTTGCTTTTTTCGCATTGTGTGAAATTCCTCCAAACGTGGAATGAGCCCGCCAACTTTTCAAGTCTTTGTTTTGAACTGGAAGTTTTCACAACAACTAAAGACAGCTCGGCTAAACATACGATGGAGATTTTTCAAAGCTTAATGTAGAAAGGCATGATTCAATCACGACCAAATCCCGTTAAGCTGGGGAAATCAACATCATGGGTTTATTTACCACACGCCAGAAATATCTCTGCCTATCGCTGAGCATCGCGTTCTTATTGCCGCTTTTTTCCGGAAAAATTCTAGCGCAGACCGACGCCGCGCGCGCGTGGGCGACCGTGCCGCAAATCCTTGCGCGCATCGTCCCGCCGACTTTTCCTGACCGGGAATTCAATCTCGCCAACTTCGGCGCGATGGGCGACGGCACGAACGATTGCACCGCCGACTTTGCCAAAGCCATCGCCGTCTGCCACCAATCCGGCGGCGGCAGAGTCATTGTGCCGGCGGGAAATTATTTGACCGGCGCAATTCATTTGCTGAGCAACGTGAATCTGCATTTGGAAAAAGGTGCGACGATTCTATTCAGCACCGACCCAAAGAAATTTCTGCCCGTCGTTTTCTCCCGCGACGTGGCCGAGATGATGAATTACTCGCCGTTCATTTACGCGTTTGAGCAAACCAATATCGCCGTCACCGGCGAAGGCACACTCGACGGTCAAACCTCGAAATCTGTCTGGATGAGCTGGGTAAAAAAAGCCGGAACCGATGGCGCGTTGCTGACCAAAATGGGCGATGCAGAAATTCCCGTGGCACAACGGATTTTTGGTGACGGCCATTTCATCCGCCCGAATTTTATTGAGCCGGTGCGCTGTCTGAATGTTTTGCTCGAAGGCGTCCGCGTCATTGATTCGCCGATGTGGGAGTTGCATCCGCTTTACTGCACCAATGTTACCGTGCGCGGCGTGAGCATTTCATCGCACGGCCACAATAATGACGGCTGCGATCCCGATTCTTGCACGGACGTGCTTATCACAAATTGCATTTTCGACACTGGTGATGATTGCATTTCCGTCAAAGCTGGTCGCGACCACGATGGTCGTCGTGTGAATATTCCCTGCCAAAACGTCGTGATTCAAAATTGTGTTTTCAAGGACGGTCACGGCGGTGTGACGCTCGGCAGCGAGACGGCAGGTGGATTAAAAAATGTTTTCGCCGAGAATTGCGAGTTCGACAGCCCGAATCTCGATCAGGCGATGCGCTTCAAAACCAATCCGGCGCGCGGCGGTTTCATCGAGGACATTTACATTCGCAATTGCCATGTGAAATCAGCGCGCTACGGCATTTACATGACGATGAAATACGGTTCGTCCGGACTGTCGCAAGGCGATAGCATTCCCGTCGTGCATAACATCGACATCCGCGACTGTAGTTTCGCCGCGCTTTCCAAACAACCCATCGTGATTGAAGGCTGGTCGCCCACGGCGCAAATCACTGACGTGACGATTACGAATTGTAAATTTCCAGCAAATGCAAACGGCAACACCATCACCAATGCTGCACGCATCAATATTTTCAGCGACAAAAAATGAATTCTAAAATCGGGAAATTTCGCTGGGTGATTTGTGCGTTGCTATTCGCGGCGTGCGTGGTGAATTACATGGATCGGCAGGTGCTCGGCCTGCTCAAACCGGATTTATCACGCACCTACGGCTGGTCGGAAACCGACTACGCCCGCATGGCGATTTTCTTCCAATTTGCTTACGCCATTGGCCAAGCCGGTTTCGGTTCCTTCATGAACTGGATTGGCATCAAGAAAGCGTATGCCCTGTCCGTATTATTTTGGAGTCTCTCAGCCATGTCGCATGCGCTCTGCCGCACGGTGCCGGCATTCAGCGGCGCGCGGTTGGCGCTTGGACTGGGCGAATCAGGAAATTTTCCAGCCGCCATTCGAGTTGTGACCGAATGGTTTCCGCCAAAGGAACGTTCCGTGGCCACGGGTATCTTCAACACCGGCTCCAACATGGGCGCGATTTTTGCGCCGTTGCTCGTGCCACTCATCGTCGGTGCCTTTGGCGGCTGGCAGGCGGCGTTCATCACGCTAGGCTGTGTGGATTTAGTCTGGCTGATGTTCTGGTTGAAACTTTATGACGCGCCGGAAAAATCCAAACACGTCGACGCGGCTGAACTGGCACACATCCACGAAGGCGTCACGCCGACGGCAGAACAAAAATTGCCGTGGCTGAAAATGATGCGTTACCGCGAGGCGTGGGCGTATTTCAGCACGTGCATCCTCGGCCCGGTCTGGTGGTTTTATGGCTTCTGGCTGCAGATTTTTTCAACAAGCAATTCCACCTCGACCTGAAACATTTTGGTTTGCCACTGGCATTCGTCGCGTTATCGGCGGCGCTGGGCAGCATCGGCGGCGGCAGTTTGAGTGCCTATTTTCTGAAACGCGGTTGGTCGGTGAACCGCGCACGCAAAACGGCCTCCTTCATTTGCGCGTGTTGCACGTTACCGGTGATTTTAACACCGTATCTCAGCAGCCCTTGGCTGGCGGCGGCGTGTTTCGGTCTAGCTGGCGCGGCACATCAGGGTTGGTCGGCCACGATGTATACCGTTGTATCGGACATTTTCCCGAAGCGCGCGGTGGCGTCGGTGGTCGGATTTGGAGGCATGCTGGCGGCGTTTTTATCCATGGGCTTTTTCTATCTCGTCGGCCATGTGCTGCAAGGCGAAGGCACTTACAAAACCATCATGCTCGTTTGCGGCAGCGCGTATCTCGTAGCGTGGACGATGTTCCACATCGGCGTGCCAAAAATTAAACCGGTGAAAGTGGAATGAACAACGTGAACCCTGAAAATTTCAACTGCGCGTTTCCGTGGCAGCCTGACTGCGGCGACGGCACGTTTCGCAATCCCATTATTTGCGCCGACTATTCCGACCCGGACGTAATTCGCGTCGGCGAAGATTTTTACATGACCGCGTCCAGTTTTAACTGCACGCCGGGTCTGCCGATTCTGCATTCCAAAGATTTGGTCAACTGGACGCTCATTAACCATGCGCTGAAAAATCTGCCGCATCCGCGTTACACCGAAGTGCAGCCCGGCTGCGGCGTGTGGGCGCCCGCCATCCGTTTTCACGCCGGAAAATTCTGGATTTTTTTTCCGATGCCGGACGAAGGCATCTACGTCACGACTGCCAATCATCCCGCCGAAAAATGGTCGGCGCCGCATTTGGTGCAGGCAGGCAAAGGTTTAATTGATCCCTGCCCGCTTTGGGATGACGACGGCCAAGCGTATCTCGTTCATGCCTACGCCAATTCGCGCAGCGGCCTCAAACACCAATTGCGCGTGCGCCCGATGTCGCCAGACGGCTCAAAACTTTTAGGCGAAGGCGAAATTGTTTTTCACGATCCTAAAAAACATCCAACGCTCGAAGGCCCCAAATTTTTGAAGCGCGACGGCTGGTATTACATTCTTGCGCCCGCCGGCGGCGTGGCCACCGGCTGGCAAGTTGTGCTGCGCTCCAAAAAAATTTACGGCCCTTACGAAGATAAAATCGTGCTGGCGCAAGGCCGCACCGTCGTCAACGGCCCACATCAAGGCGCGCTCGTGGATACCACGAACGGCGAGTGGTGGTTCGTGCATTTTCAAGACGCGGATGTTTATGGCCGCGTTACGCATCTGCAACCGGTTCACTGGCACGACGGCTGGCCGTTGATGGGCGAACACGGCGAGCCGGTTTCTCATTATGCGAAGCCGCGCGTGATGGCGGCGCAAAAAAATTCCGAACCGGCCACGAGCGATGAATTCAGCTCGCCAAAACTTGGATTGCAATGGCAATGGCAGGCGAACCATGCTGACAACTGGCATTCACTAACCGCGTGCCCGGGCTGGCTGCGGCTATTCCCACAATTCGTCCGCAAAGGAAATCTGCTTCAAGCGCCAAACTTGCTGCTGCAAAAATTTCCAGCGCGCAGTTTTGTGGCGGAAACCATTTTGGAATTTGCTGCGGAAAAATCTGGCGTCGAAGCCGGATTGGTAATCGCGGGCAGAACTTGCGCGGCGCTGTCGCTGCGACGCACGGGAAATAAAAATCAAATCGTCTTCCGCCACGGCGAAAAAGACGAAGTGCTGCGCGAAATTTCCGGCGGACAAATCACCTTGCGCGTGACCGTGGCTGATGGCGGCGTCTGCGAATTCAGTTTTGCTGAATTAAATCATTTCACTTCCGTGCCGCAAAAATTTCAGGCGGTGGCGGGCACTTGGATCGGCGCGAAGGCCGGTATTTACACGCTCAAACGCGATTCGGATAATTCCACCGGCCACGCGGACTTCAAATGTTTCCGCTTCCGGACAACGGCGACAAACTAAAATTTTACTGCGCCGCCGCAGTAGGATTCCAATTATCGCTGCCGCTCAAAACCGATTCGACGGTAATTTTTTCCGTTTCGTCTTTCGTGAGTTGCTTCGCCCATTTTACACGCTTGTCGGGATTTGCGCCCGGCCCGGTGCTGTTGTATTCGGCAAAACGCGCAGTCAATTCATTCGTCGGATTGCGCCAATTATTCCAACCGGCGGGCGCAATGTGACTGCCGATGTCGCAGTTCAAATACGTCACACTCGCGTAAGGCCGCCACGGACGACCAAGATCACCCAACACTTTTTTGCCAGCGGCGGTATTAGTCGGCGCAATCCATGGCGTCGGGTCGCCGGTGAGTTTACAATTCATGAATACAAAACCGAACGGTTTGTCCTTCGGCGTGCTCGCAGCGGTAACGTGGCCGCCATTTTTGCTGTGAATTTCGCAACGGTCAAAAACCGCCGCCGCCGAACCGTAAATAAAATCCACGCGGCCTTCGATGTAGCAATTGGCGAAGTAATACCGACCGTTTTGCACGAGCAGTGTGTCCTGCCAACCGAGCAGACGACAATTGTTAAAAATCTCGCGGTCCCCATCTGCGCGCAACGCGAGCGCCTGCCCGTGGTCGCCGGAAGTATTTTGGAACGTAATATTTTCCGCGTGAAAATCATCGCCGAGAATCACCGTGCTGGCGTTGTTGTAAAACGGACGGTCGGGGAATTGTTGCGGGTCTTGCTGGTTGAGCGAGCCGGTGAGAATCGTATTCGCCATTTCTTCGCCGACCAAGTAAATGTGTGATTTCGTTTTCGGCACAAGGAACTGGCCTTGATACGTTCCGGCCTTGACCAAAATTGAAAATGTATTTGTGCCGTTGTCGGGTGCGGAATTAATGGCGTCCTGCAAATTGGTTTGCGTGCCGGAGCCGTCGGCAGAAACAACGGCGTTGTATTTTGAATCCGCCGGTTTGGGATTGGTGTTACGCGGTTCGTCGTGCAAGTAGGGCGCAAGTTCCGGCACATTTTTACGAAGCTCGGCCACGACCAAGCGCGCAAAAATCACGCTGCCATTGGGTTTTAAGTGCGTGCCGTCATAGACATTCGTGCCGTTGACTTTTTTGACCGGACTGAACGCCTCGCATTTTTTTGGGCCAAGTTTTTCGTCCAATTCGATGCTGCGCGCGTGCAAATCCACTAGCGGAACTTTTTCCTGCGCGGCAATTTCGCGCACATCTGCGGCGTAAGGCTCTAGCGTAGAATTTATTTTTGTCGGATCATTTTTATCCCATTGGCGACGCGTGAGCGGCGTGACAAGAATTGGCTTCGCACCGATAGCAAGTGTGTCAGTCACATATTGTGTCATGTTGGCGACAAAAGTCGGCATGTCGGTCGAGCGCCCGGGCTTGCCTGGTTGGTTGTTGTGTCCGAACTGAATAAGATAATAATCGCCGTGTAGCGCGAGCGCATTCGTCCAACGACCTTCCTTCATGAAACTCAAAGAACTGCGCCCGCCGCGCGCGGTATTGATGAGTTCGACTTTGTTGGTGTCAATAAACTCACGGAAGCCAAGCCCCCAGCCGGAACTGTCCTGAACGGTGGAATCGCCAACAAGAACAATTTTAATTTTGTGTCCGTCGGCGGAAGAATCTGTCGCGCGCAGCGCAGGAGCACTGGCAAGCAATAACGCGATGAGAACGGGAATGAATTTTTGCTTCATAAATATTACGGGTAAATCAGGCGTAGAAACACCGAGCTGTTGGTGGGACTGATGATGATGTTCGTGGCAATGACGTTGGTGGAATAAGGCACGGTCGCCCAGTTGGTCGAAATGCCGCGACTCAAATTATTCGTCTGGATTTGCAGCCGCCAGCCAAGGTGATCTTGCGGCCAAGAAAGTTGCAATTGATTACCAACTACGTGCGCGGTCAGATTTGTCGGCTGATTGGATGGCAATGGAATCGCATTGGCAGACAATGAGTTTGTGCTTTCGCCACCCGCGCCCACGGCAGTGACAACGTAAAAATAATTCAACGCATTGGTCACATTGGCATCGGCATAATTCGTGGCGGCGAGGCCGCTAAAAATTGTCGGGTAAACGCCACTGACGGTTCTACGTTTCAAATTGTAAGTGGTCGCGCCAAGGACGGGATTCCATTTCAAGTTGATGAGCAGGTTGCTTGCCGTTGCGAGCAGATTGGTCGGTGCGAGCAAAGTTACAATGAGATTCACCTGTCCAGCGGTGTTGGTGCTGAAGCTGTAATTGTAATTTGGCGGCACAGAACCGATGGCGGGCACACTGCCGCTCAAAGAGCCGGTATAAGTCATCACGGTGTAATTGCCGTTGGTAAAACCGTTCGCAGCAGAAAAATTATTTGTGCCGCCGAGTGCGAGGTTGCCGACGATGGCAACTTTCGTTGTATTCGTGCCTAGAAAATAATTCAGCGTCGTGGTTGGCCGCAACGCGAGGTTGTTGCTCACGGTGAACGTGCTGGCGGACAACGTGAGCGGGCCGTCGTCAAAGGCATTCGTCGTTTTTAGCGAACCCGCCGCATTGTAAAATGAAAATGAATTTCCATAGCCGTTGGTCGTAAGTCCGTCGAAAGTGAAGAGCGTATTCGTCGGCGCGCTATTGGTGACGGTGACCTGCGCGTCGTAAAGCAGGAAGGTAGTATTGGCGGACGAAGTCTTGAGGTTGCAATCAATGAACTGCGCGCCAACGACGTTGTAGAGATCAAAACTTTCGTCGCCAGTTATATTAACCTTGTTGAAAACGATATTCGTAGCGGGCATTTCCGTGCGCGCCCAGACAATGCCAATGGGATAACCACTCACAGACGTCGCAGTGATGTTGCTGTAAGTGATGTTGCGAAAGGCGGGCGTGGTGCCAGTCACGGCGGCAACCACTTGGGTCGCGGCATAATATGGGGTGATACTACTAGGCGTGCCGACCACGTTGTAGTAAGCATAAAGCTGTATCGGAAAATTTACATTCGTCATGCCGAGGTTAAAATAATTGATGTTTTGCACCAAGCCACCGCGGCCGGTATCCGATTTGATACGAACGCCGTTTTGCGTGCCGTTGAAAGTGCAGTTCATAACGGTGATGTTCGAAACGCCACCATCCGTGTAGCTCCCAATGGAAACGCCGTGGCCTTCGCCGTAAGTATTATTCGTGAGTAACACGTCGTGTGTGCCGCCGCCGCAAGTATAATCATCGTCCCCCACGCTGATGTTACAATTTTGCACGAGAATATTTGTGCCGCTCACGTCGCAAGCGTCAGTGTTGTGCCCTGGCGTCAACGGATCGCTGGAGGATGGCGCGCGCACGGTGACGCCCGATACGGTGACGTTGCCGCCGCCGCTGAGTGCGATGTGAAACATCGGCGAGTTAGACAAGGTTACATTTTGAATCAACACCCGATAACTGGAAGAAGGTGAAATCATTCGCGGACGGTCAGCAATATTCTTGTTAGTATTCGCCCACGGCCACCACGCCGCACCCTGCCCATCAATCGCACCTGCACCGCTAATTTCAATATTCGTCAGGCTGCTACCGCCAATAAAATCGCTACAGTTGGTAAACCAATAGACCGAACCATTGGTTACCCAAGTCTTCGGATACTGACCGAACGGTAGCATTCTTAAAATCGCGCCAGCATCAATCTGTAAATTGACGGAGCTTTTCAGAAGCAGCGGACCGCTCAAAAAAATTCCCGGCGGAATTTCCACCGTGCCGCCAACCATGCCATTCGTAACGCCACCGCTGGCCGCTTTGGTGATGGCGTTGGAGATGGCCACGGCATTGTCCGTCACGCCATCCCCCACCGCACCGTAGGTCGGATTGGTGATGACGATGAGGTTATTCGTGTTGATGATGGGCAGTGGGGGCGACGCCCAAGACGGACCAGCGAACAAAAAAATTCCAACCGCAACCGAAAAGTAGCGCACGCAAAACAAATAAATATTTTTGCGCGCGGAAAATTTCATGACTATTAAAAAAAAGACTGGCGTCACTTTTTCGCATCGGCCAAACCGGTGACCGTGGCGTTTTCCGCCGTGAACGGCGCGCCGCTCTGCACCGTGACGGTGGAATTTTTGAATTGGATTCCCTGCGCATTGCGAATGGTTAGACCCGTTTTTGTCGCCAGCGTCACGTTTTCAAAAACGACATTCGAGATGCACATTTCCGGCAAACCGACAATGAAGCCTGCGCTTTTCGGGCCGGACGCCGTGAGATTTTTAATCAGGATGTCGCGATAAATCGGCGTATTCTCCGTCACCGGTTGCGCAGCGTCGGTCGCGGGAACTTTCGGATAATAGCAAGTGATGTTGATGGGCACTTCTACATTCTTCATCGTGAGATCCGTATAAACCGCACCTTCAATGAGGCCGCCGCGATCGCGCGAAGTCTTGATGCGAATGCCGCTGGTCGTGCCGTTGAAAGTGCAGTTGGTCACCAGCAAATTTTTAACGCCGCCGCGCGTCTCGCTGCCGATGGACATTCCGTGTCCGTGCAAAAAGGTGCAACCAATCACGGTGATATTCTCATCCTGAAAAATACCCGCACCCGTGGCGTGACCGGCTTTGATGGCAATGTTGTCATCACCCACATCGAAGGTGCAATTCGTCACGAGCAGGTTTTTGCAACTCGGATCCATCGCATCCGTATTCGGCGAATCGGCGGGCGCGCGAATCGTCACACCGGAAATAATTACATCCGTGCAATCCGACGGCACGAGGTGAAAACTCGGTGAATTTTGCAACGTCACACCTTCGACGCGGACATTTTTGCAGTTCGCCAAAACAATCATCCGTGGACGATGGACGGTTTCTTTTTCTTTCGCGCCTGATTTTTTGGCCGCACGCACAGGCGCCCACCAGCGCGCACCCGCACCGTCGATGGTTCCGCGCCCGGTGATGGCAATGTCCCTCAATTGTTTACCGTTCACGAACGCAATCGTCGCACCTTTGGCATCCAGAAAATCTGCTGGCTCATCGCGCGCCTGCAAAACCGCGCCGGCATCAAGTTGCAAAGTAGTTCCGTTGCGCAGAAAAATTGGGCGGCTCAAATACGTTCCGGCAGGCAATTCCACAATGCCGCCGCCGGATTTTTCACAATCGTCCAAAGCCTTTTGAATGGCCGTGGTGTCAAGCGTTTTGCCATCACCGGTCGCACCGGACTGGCGGACGTCAAAAGTTTTTGCCGTCGCCGAACTGACGGCGAGAGTGAATAAAACCGCAATGGTGGCGGACAATTTAAGATTCGGGCTCATAAATATACTTTACCTTCTAACGTATAAAATTCCATTTCAGTTTCGGAAAAAATTCGCTGATTGGCCCCCACGAGTCATGCCACTGTAGATGAGACAGTTTACGGTGGTTTCGGTTTGTTATTTTGTTTCCACTCAAGGTTCCGGTGGAAGGCGGGCGTAGCCCGACTGGAACCGGAAC
>Ga0164296_1000538_pt1 | contig 44130 bp, 34 predicted proteins | sample GEODES057metaG_FD_113533 | JGI IMG/M metagenome (GOLD analysis project Ga0164296, IMG submission 113533) | Dystrophic lake water microbial communities from Trout Bog Lake, Wisconsin, USA - GEODES057 metaG | ecosystem: Environmental > Aquatic > Freshwater > Lake | place: USA: Trout Bog Lake...
CCTTCAGCTTTTCGGTATCGAATCAATCAATTTTTTTGTGTATTCATTTTTGGGACGAAAATAGATATCTTCCGGATCACCGGTTTCAACGATCTCGCCTTTGTTCATCACCATTACCCGATCAGAGATATGTTTGATCACTGAAAGATCATGCGAAATAAATATGTAGGTCAACTTAAAATCCTGCTGTAACTCTCTCAACAAGTTGAGCACCTGGGCCTGTACTGAAACATCCAGCGCCGATACAGATTCATCGCAAATAATAAATTTTGGTTGCAGAGCCAGGGCACGGGCAATAACAATGCGCTGCCTTTGACCACCCGAAAACTCATGCGGATAGCGGTTGAAATATTCCGACGGAAGGTTGACACGTTCCAATAATTCGAGTACACGTTGTTTCCGCATCTTATTGTTTTCATAAAGCTGGTGCACCTGCAAGGGCTCCATTAATGAATCTCCAACAGTTAGCCTTGGATTTAAAGAGGAGTAGGGGTCCTGGAAAATGATCTGTATATCGCGTCGCATTTGCCTTAGCTCTTTTTTGCCAAGTTTGCCCAAATCGATATTTTCAAAACGGATTGCCCCTGAAGTAGGTTCAATTAACCTTAAAATACTTCGGCCCAAAGTCGACTTACCACAGCCGGATTCGCCAACCAAACCCAATGTTTCGCCCGGATAAACCTCAAAACTTACTTTGTTGACCGCTTTTACAAAGTCTTTCTTTTTGCCAAACAGCCCTCCACCGGTTGGGAACCAGGTGCAAAGCTGGTCGACCTTTAAAATGGGTGGCTGACTGTAAATCTGTCGACGATGTGTTTCAATCTCGCCGGGCTTAAACGCATATAATGCTCTTATTTTATCGACAGTGCTACCTGCTTTATCCGGCCCATCTAAAAAATCAGCAACTACAGGTAGGCGTTTTAAATGATGATCGGGCGAGGGGCGACAAGCCAGTAAGCCCCTGGTATAGGGGTGCTGCGGACTGGCAAAAATTGCATCTGCGGTTGCTGTTTCAACAATTTCACCTTTATACATCACGATCACATGGTCTGCTATTTCCCTGATAACGCCAAGGTCGTGCGAAATAAAGACCAGGCTCATGTTACGTTCGGCCTTTAAGCGGTGCAGTAATTCGAGTATGGTTTTTTGTACCGTTACATCAAGTGCCGTTGTTGGTTCATCAGCGATCAATATTTCCGGATCGCAGGAAAGTGCCATCGCGATCATGATGCGTTGCTTTTGCCCACCAGATAATTGGTGTGGATAACTGTCGAACACAGCTTCCGGTTGGGGTAATTGTACTTCTTTAAATAAAATGATCGTTCTGCGCTTCGCTTCGTGTTGATCAACACCCAAATGGACCCTGATAGCTTCTGTTACCTGGTGACCACAAGTTAAAACCGGGTTAAGCGAGGTCATGGGCTCCTGGAAGATCATAGCAATGCGGTTGCCGCGGATGTCCCGCATTTGATCTTCGCTCAGTTTCAATAGATTAGAGCCATTTACTCTGATCTCGCCATTAATGCGGGAATTTGCTGCGGGCAACAGGCGCATAATAGCCAGAGAACTAACAGATTTCCCTGAACCAGATTCGCCAACGATGCCGAGGGTTTCGCCTTTTTTTAATGAAAAAGAACTGCCCTTAACGGCTTCGATCCAGCCCTCAGATGTCTTAAACTCAACTTTTAGATTATTTACCTGCAGCATTATTCCCCAACAACGGTTATGTTTTCATCGCTGATAAGCTCCTCACCACGATATCTTCTTAATAATTGCGCAGTTGCCATTACGTCTTTCTGGCAATAAGTAGCTATTCTCTGCAGGTCATTTTCTTCCCAGTAAACCTTGCCAACCATGCTGCCATCGATATCGTCCTTTGGTGTTGGAATATTAAATATGGTGGTAAGCAGGTTAAGGGAAGTGTAGTTTTTATAATCGCCAAATTTCCAGAGTTCCATGGTATCCAGGTGATTGATCTCCCAGGGTTTTTTGCCAGCAATTTCAAGTTGTGCGGGTATTTTGAGACCATTGATCAGTAAACGCCTGCAGATGTAGGGAAAATCAAACTCTTTGCCGTTATGCGCACAAAGGATCAGTGAGCTGGGTTGTGTATTCAGCAGGTCACCAAATTTGATCAATAATTCCTTTTCATCGTCAGAAAAAAAAGATTTCACCCTTAACCCTGTTCCTTTTCCCCGGGTAAAAATGCCTACCGATATACAAATTATCTTCCCAAATTCGGCCCAGATACCCGCCCTGCCGTAAAACTCTTCTGCCGTATCTTCCTTCCTTGAATAAGCTGTTTTTTGATCCCACAGTTTTTTGATATGCTCTGGTGCGTCCCCGAAACCTGGGTATTGAGGCACAGTCTCAATATCAAGAACCATAATGTTGTGCAGGTCGTATTGTTCGAGCATAGGATAATAAATATGACGACAAGATACTAATTGTACACAAAAGCAGCCACTAGATATTTAAGCCGGTACTTATTTGGCAGTAATATCAAAGCTGACGGCTGTGGTATTTCCATTTGCGTCTACCAGCGTAAGTTTATGGTGCCCCTCTGATGGATTTAAAGCCATTTGGTGAAAATTGGTAGTCTCGCCAACGTATTGATCATCCAGGTGCCAGAAGACCTTAATGCCCGATTGCCGGTGCGCGGCATTGCATACCATACGGCCGCGTTTGCCATCAACTTCCAATGGGATATAAACTTTAGCACCCTCTTTTGGGTAAATGATCTCCATCGGGTTGCTTTTAACAGCGAGTGCGCAGTCGGACCTGAACGGCGGCAATACATGGTACTGATAGTTTTTTGCTCTGTAATAATATTCCATGGAAGGAGGCAGGACAAACCAGTTTTTGGTGATCATTTCAGAAGGGCTCATACAATCGCCGCTTACCTGCCATTTGCCGGTATTGTCAAGATGGATCTGTTGATGCCAGGGACATACCGGTGCCTTAAGGCCACTTTGTGGCACCCAGGCAAGTTCCACATCATCGCAATAAATGCCCGCTCTGTAACCACTCTGGCGGCAAACTCTGATCTTTACCATATCATTTAAAGGCATTCGGAACCATTCGCGGGATACCGGCAGTAATCGAAAAACCTGGAACAGGATAGGTGCTGCAGTATTGATCCCGGTCAATCCCGGTCTGCCTTCTCCATCAGTATTGCCAACCCAAATAGCCACAACGTAGCGAGGCGTTATCCCAATGGCCCAGCCATCACGAAAACCAAAACTGGTGCCGGTTTTCCAGGCGATCCGTTGTGTTGATCCGAATTGCTGCCATAACATTTCTTCGCCCGGGCGCATTACTTCCTCCATGGCATGAAAAGTAAAATAGATAGATGCGGCATCAAAAAGTCCATTTTTTTCCAGGTGATGTTCTTTAGCCTGCTGGTAGCTATATACCGGATTGTGGTAATCTGAGGTATCGTATTTGCCTTTATAAGCGCCGTTATAATGATTTAATACACGTGCCATGTCGGCATAGGCGCCTCCCAGCTCCCAAAGCGTGTTTTCTCCACCACCTAAAATGAGCGACAAGCCATAATGGTCTGCCGGCTTGTTCAAAGTAGTCATCCCAACCTGATGCAGCAAGTCGTAAAATCGTTCGAATTTGTATTGCTGCAACATCTTTACAGCCGGGACATTTAAGGAGCGCGAAAGGGCCCGGGAAGCAGGCACTGCTCCATCATAAACAAGATCGAAATTTTTAGGATGGAAGCTTAGTATTTGCGTTGGTACATCGGGTACGAGGCTATTGGGTAATAGCAAGCCATCATGCAGCATCGAGGCATACAAAAAAGGCTTAAGCGTGCTTCCCGGGCTTCTGGGGGCGTTAACTACATCCACATCACTTTGCATAGTCGTGTCTTCGGGGTGCGATATATTGCCGGCATAAGCAAGCGTGGCGCCGGTTTCTACATCAATCACTACAGCGGCAATATTATTGATGTCGTTGCCTTTTAATACCTCATGGTTTCGTTCTAAAATCTCATTCACCTGTTTTTGCAGCGAGGCATGGATCGTTGTTTTGATACGGGTCAGACTATCCGGATTATTGACATGATCGGCTTTAAAACGCTGCAACAGGTGAGGGGCCAGCAGAGGTAGTGTTACCGGCTGATCGGGTATAGGTTCCAGTTTGGCAAGTGATGCTGTTGAGGCATCGATAGTGCCCTGTTCATGCAATTTATCTAACAGTAGATTTCGTTTTTTTAACAGCAATTGCCGATTCCTGCCAGGATGAACCAGCGAAGGCGAATTTGGCAGCACAGCCATAGCAGCCATTTCGCCCCAGGAAAGTTTATCCGGACTGCGCCCAAAATATCGCCAGGAAGCAGCATCCAGTCCTACGACATTCGAACCAAAGGGGGCATTACTGGCATACATGGCCAGTATTTCTTTTTTGCTGTACTTAAGTTCGAGTCGCAGTGCTTTGAATATCTCCGTAAATTTATGCCAGTAGGTACGCTTGTCTTTGGTCGATAGCCTGATCACCTGCATTGTCAGTGTACTACCGCCGCTAACCACGTGCCTTCCGCCAATATTTTGTTTGATAGCACGCCCAAGCGCAATGATATCTACACCGGGGTGATGTTCGAAGCGCTTATCCTCAAATGCCAGAATGCAATGCTTAAATTTGATTGGAACAGCGGTATCGTAGGGGAAGCGCCATTGTCCGTCGCTGGCGATAGACGCACCGAGCAATTGACCCTGGTCGTCATCGATAACATAACTGGTGGGGTAGGTGAACAGTGTTTTTGGCAGGCAAAACCAAAACCACAGCAGGCAGCCAGCCAAAAAAGTAAGTATTATGATTACTTTTGGTTTACTGAATGCGTTTTTTATTTGGTTTAGCCTTAGCTGCATAACATGAAATTAAAAAAGTTGTCGATTGTTATCCCTGCCTATAACGAAGGTAATACCATTCACCTGATCCTGGATAAAATTAAAGCCGTCGAGCTGATCGATCATTTTACCAAAGAGATTATTATTGTTAACGATTGTTCCACCGACCATACTGAAACTGCTATAGCCGAATACCAGTCGGTAAATCCCGATCTCGATATCCGTTATTACAAACACGAGGTCAATAAAGGTAAAGGTGCCGCATTGCATACTGGTATTGCAAAGGCAAGCGGTGAATACCTCATTGTACAGGATGCAGACCTCGAATACGACCCCGCCGAATACAACGACCTGCTAAAACCTGTTTGCAAAGGCTTTGCCGATGTTGTTTACGGATCGCGCTTTATGGGCAATAATCCGCATCGAATCCTGTTCTTTTGGCATACTATCGGCAATAAATGCCTTACCTTTTTCTCTAACATGTTCTCCAATCTTAACCTTACGGATATGGAGACCTGTTACAAACTTTTCGATACCAGGATAATCCAGTCGATCAAACTTAAAGAACAGCGTTTCGGCTTCGAACCCGAAGTCACCCAAAAAATTGCCCGCATCCCCCAAATCCGTATCTACGAGGTCGGTATTTCCTACTACGGCCGAACTTACGAAGACGGCAAAAAGATAGGGTGGAAGGACGGTGTCAGGGCTATTTGGTGTATTCTAAAGTACGGGCTTTTCCGGATGTGATCAGTTAACCGGTTAATCTGTGATTTGTTAACTTGTTAATTAGTGATCAGGAAACAAATCACTAATAAACCAATCACAGATTAACCAGCCACCTACTTCACCACCTCCACCCATTTCCCTTTCTGCACAGCATTGATCGAATGGTTATACATCGCTTCACTGGATACGGCCGGAAGGAAATATTTACCGGTGTAGGCGGCGTTGAGCGTTACATAGAAAGTCACCTCCTTATTCTCAGCAACGCTGAAATAGGTATTGACACGATCATCCCTGATATCGCGGTAATCGGAAGGTGAGGAACTCATCGCCTCCGTTGTATCGTTCATCCGGGTGTTGATGATCTCCCATCCCGAAGGGAAGATCTGTGTCAGTGCCATATTATCATACCTGCCGCGTTTGCCCGGGTTTTTGATATTTACCTGTGCCACAAAATCAGTTCCCTGTTTCAGTTTTGTAACTTCAATCGGGTGACCGGTCAGCGTGAAATAACCTACACGCATTTCAAGTATATCCGGGTTATTAACTGATTGCACATCCTGTCCGGTAGCGGGTTGTCCACGTTGTATCAATCTGATATATAGTCGATTGTTGCCGACATCTTTAAGTGTTACTTTACCACCTGATACAGTAAGGTCGGATTGCCAGATATAGGTTTTTGCATTAACAGCCGAAGCGTTATAGTTGAATTGCATCTTCGCACCTGCATGGTTAACCCCGCAATATTCAGCTATTGCTACCAGCGAGTAAGCTGTGGTTTGCGTGCTATACCAATCATCCTGCGACAACCTGGTAGCTACCAATCTTAGCTGTGCAGCAGCTCTTTGCTGTTGCCCCAGCAGGGTTAAGGTTTCCAGTATCATGGCTTCATCACGCAGGTCGGTTCCATAGGTGCCATACAGGGTATAGTATGGCTTGACCGTGGTTGACAAACCTTTGATCAGTTGCAAGCCGATCTCTGGCTGGCCAACTAATTTGTAGGCAGCTGCCAGACGCCAGCGGGCTTCCTCACTGATGTATTTAAATTCACGAAGGCGGTTCATGGCGCCCAATTCAGGCGCGCGTGCCAATGCCAGCAGGTACAGGCGATAGGCCTGAGTCAGGTCGGCTCCGTAAAAGCTTCGCGAATCAGGCGCCCAGGTCAAGGCTCTTAACTTCTGGTATTTCTTCCAGTTCTCCAGGAATCCAATGGGCAGCGAATAGCCTTTGGCTTGTGCCGACAATATAAAATGACCTGCATAGTTGGTACCCCATTCGTCGGATTCACCCTGATTTGGCCAATAACTGAGGCCGCCGTCGTTGGTTTGGAAGTTTTTCAGGCGACTTATCGTTGTTTTTATATTCCTGTCAACCTCGGCATTTTGTCTTGGTGTAAGGTCGAGCAATTGACCCAGATACAGTTGCGGGAATCCCGCTGAAGTAGTTTGCTCCACACAGCCATAAGGATATTCTATCAGGTAATCCAGCCGTTTCGTGAGGTTAAGCGGTGGGATGGTCGCAACTTCGAGCGTAGCCCTGTTGGTGCCCGGCATGCCTACAGGCGCATAAGCTGTTGACCAGGCTTCACCTGGTGCCAATTCCTTTTCAATCACTTTGGTAATCGGTGGATTTGGATTGCGGACATTCAGTTCAACATCATAAGTGGCTGTTTCACTAGCACCTTTAGCGATTATCTTAACTTTTCCTACACCTATAAAGCTCTTCACATCCAGATCGAACATCACCAGCTGGTCGCCGGTTTTGCTAAAACTAACTGTCTTTTTATTGTTTCCTGCCAGATTTTCAAAGGCGTTTGACTGTACTTCTACACTCACATTTTTAACTTTATCTTCCAGCGCAAATACACTCACAGGCAATTGTATTTTCTCGCCCGGTCCTAAAACACGTGGAAGGGTTGCCAATATCATTAATGGCTTTTTAACGGTTACTTCTTTATCTGAAAAACCATAACCGCCATCGTGCCCGGCAATTACCATCACTTTTACTGCACCAATATATTGAGGCAGCGTAAAACGTTTGGTCTGTCTTTCGCCAGCATTGAGGTGGTATGGTCCCAGGAACTTCACAACCGGCTTAAAGCGATTCACCTGTACATTGTGATTCATTCCGTTAGTGCCGTCGCCGCCAATGCTTAAAATGCGTTCCAGTCCACCGCCGTAGGCACCGATAACATAATCGAACAGGTCCCAGCTTTTTACTCCCAGCGATTCGCGGGCATAAAAAGTCTCATGCGGGTTGGGTGTTTTGTAATTGGTGATATCCAATAAACCCTCATCAACAATTGCCACAGTATAGGTCATTTCTTTGCCATTAGCTTCCGAAACGGTCACTGAGGAAGGAGTCTCAGGCCTGATCTTGTCAGGCATATTGATCACTGGTTTAAGTATCGTTTGCGGATCATCTACCTGTAATGGGATAACACCATACATGCGTATCGGCAGGTCATTCACAGTTTGTGCATGTCGTTGCAGCAAAGTAACATTTACAAAAATATTGGGCGCCATCTTACTGTCGATCTTAAAGGTATACTGTGTTTGTCCCTTCCTGGTATCTATCCAGGCGGTTTGTAAAACCTGACTTCCGTTTTCAATGCTGATCAAAGCGCGGCCGTTATCGCTGGTTGGGATAGTAAGCGTTGCATCTTCACCAACTTTATAAGCAGTTTTATTGGAAGTAAATGACAGCATAGCTGCCTCAGTTGGATTGCTTTGCTGCAGGCGTTCGGCCCAGTTCGACCAATCCATGTACAAAATTTTGCCCGTAGAGTGACCTGTTTGCGGATCTTTTACCAGCAGCAGGTATCTGCCCCAGTCATCATTGCTGACATGCAGGTTCCATTGTCCGCGACCATTGGTCAATTTAACCGTTTCAGTTTTGATCAATTTGTTGTAACGGTCCTGCGTGAAATTACTGAACTCGTTTCCGCTTTCGTCCCACCACCAGCGCCACTGGATCTTATAAAGCTCAACCTGTACATCGCGACTTCCGCTAAAAGGTACGCCTTTGGTGTCAAGGTCGGCAATGCTAATAGGGTTATCCCTGTTGGTGAATAGCATTCCCGAATAATTGCTTCCTTTAGGTGTTTTGATGCCCACATAGCCATCATAAACATTGTAAGGCAAGGAAATACCCTGTATGCTAAAGGCTCCACCGGGTTCAAATACTTTCACCAGAAAATTGGCTTTCAACTGACCGGGCGCTTGTTTATCAACTTCAATATCCGGTTTAACTACTGCCTTGCCAGTTGCGTCAAGCCTGCCTTCAAATACTGTAGCTGTTTGGGTGTTAAAACTTAGGGTAGGATTATCAAATATATAATCGTCATAGCCTTTAAAGGTAGTATGCTGTGCCGAAAGGTAGGCATCAACCTTAGCCTTCAGATTTTGTGCAATACCGCCAAACAGCCAACGCGCCTGCAGATCACCGGTTTTGTCGCCTCCTTTGGTCAGTTGCGTTGCTCCGCCAAAATTCAGATTGATCTTGAGGCGATTCGGCATAATGGTCTCGATCTTTACATTCTTCTCAAAAGAAGCACCGCCTACCTTTACTTTGGCCGTCCAGTTACCTGTACGGCTTGAGGTTTCGGTCGCTACGTGAAAACTGTAAAATCCATCGACCGATTGCGTAGCAGTGATGTGCTTGTAAATGTGTCCATCAGGGTCATCCAGTTCAAATTCTACAGGATGGTCGGAAGGCAGGGTCTTTAATTTATCCTGCAGGATAAAAGTTAGAAAAATAGAATCGCCGGGGCGCCAAACACCACGTTCGCCATAGATGAAGCCCTTAAGGCCTCCCTGAATTTCCTGTCCGCCAACATCAAAACGGGATAGGGGTAATGAGCTTCCATCATCCAGTTTCAAATATCCCCGTTCATTGCCTTTACTGGCAACCAGCAGATAAGGTTTGCGTTTCAGATCGAATTTGGCAAGCCCGTCACTGCCGGAGGTTGTTTTATAAATTTCCTGTTTTTGATAATCCAGAAATTGCAGGGTCACGCCAGCCATTGGTTGTGCGCTCAGGATATTGGTCACAGCAACCACCATGCTGTTATTGGCACCACGCTTAGCAATCAGGCCAATATTTGATGCAATGATATTGCGCATTGCCCAGCGCTCGCGGGTATAGTAGGAGCTGGTGCAGGGGTCACCGCGCTCGTTCCAGCGATAATTATCGGGATAATAATTGTCGTATCGCGCCCAGAAATCGTCATCTTCATCGTTTACTTTATTGGTATTGTCGCGCTCCGAATAATCGCCATCATACTCATTGTCTTCATTGTTGGCTTTAAGGGTACCCGTGCCTCCAACTGTACAATTGTAAAGTGAGTATTCTTTTCTGAAACCTATCACTACGCGGTATATCGCTCCGGGCTCGGTTCTTACCAATTGATCGATATCAAGCATAAACCGATTTTTCTTAGTCAGGTTAATACCCTTTTGCTGATCCAGATGTATTGTTTTTTGTAGAATAGGTTTACCGACCATACGGAGTTCTGATGAGCCATCAAAGCCGTTCGACTGGAAATATTGCGGTACATTATCTGCATAGATCTTAATGATACTCACATCCACGGCATTCAGGTTTACTGCTTCAAACGGCATGGCCAGTTTGCCGGAATCGGGGAGGATAACGCCTTTACCCGGAATAGTAACTGATGGCAATCTGTTTTCAAAAAAAACATTGGCAGTGAACGCCTGACCGATCTTTTGATGTGATATATTCTCGACACCTTCATTTACAAAAGCTGTAAAATTACCCTCCAAACGTTCGGGAGCGAATATTTTGATAGTGCTTCCTTCAATGGTATAGGCGGGATCTTCGATGTTTTTGATCCCAACCAGGCCTTTCAACTCCTGCCCAACCATGATGGCATCAGAGAATTGTACCAAAACATATTGGTCGTTGTCTTGTACTGCTGTAATATTCAAAACTTTAAAATCGCCAATTGCCGGTATCTCAAACTGCTGGTTGCCGCGTTTGTCAATATTCATACCTGCGCCATCCCAGTTAACGGTCAGCTGGTTCAATTTATCTGTCGCGCGGGTTAAGCCGGTTATGGTAAATTTATGCGAATGACCAACAACGTTATGCTGCCAGCTGATACCTACAGGTGCGGCGTAGGTTGTAGTTAGCAGTTTTTCGATCAGTGCAGGATCTTCTGCATCGGCGGTCTGAATGCTGCCCTCCAGCTTCATTTTGTCGGTTGAAGTGTTTGTGGCGGTCACCAGTCCTGCAAAGCTTATCGTAAAATCAGGTTTAATGGTTTCGAAATTAAATTTGAAATCATCAAATGGCGAGGGCACGTCAACCACTTTTTTCAGCTTGAAATTGGCCGAATAACCCTGGTCAGGGTTTAATTTTGATTCCGGCCTGAATTCGATCGTTCGCTCGTCAACCCAATAGGCTTTGCCCTTGATAGCCGGCGAAAATTCAAACACTCCGTCCGGAAGCTGGTCGTTTTGGGCGTGTGTGGTTTGCACCTGACTGGCAAGCCTGATCCGGATAGTGTTTTCTTTCGAAATAATGCCTGTGGTGTACGACTCAATGTACTTGCTGAAGGCCGGGTCGACAACACCTTTTTTGTGATGCAGGTGATAAATAAAAAAATAAACAGCAATGCTTACTAAAACGATCGCAGTAGCGGCGATAATTGGACGCTTGCCTTTGGGCAGAGGCGTCTCTCCATCTTTCATTTGTTAAGGTTATTTATTAACGAAATTTAGATATTTAGAAAGCAATATTCCAAATAATTGCACAAATATTTTTTTGAAGATAAAATTATGTTCTGTAGAATATAGTATTTACAAAATTATGACAATGTATTGTGGCGAAATATAGAATTTATCGCAATTATTTATCCGGGTTGGGCAACAATCCGTAACAAAAGGGGGCAGAAACTTTGATCTTATTATTTAAAAATTATTGGAAACGAGTCTTTTGAATTAAATCGGTTTTTGAAAGGCAATGTTAAGGTAATAGACAAATCACCAGTTAACTAATCACCGATTAACAACTCATCCGATCATCACCCCGGGCTTGTTTACGATCGGTAGCTTAATGAAATTTGATTCAACGATGCTTTCGGGCAGGAAGATGAATTTTTTATCGTATATATTCTTACCAATATAATAGCTTAGCCAGTATTCGTTATTAAGTCCGAACGTTGCTTCATCAATTGGTTCGATCAGCACATATCCGTTTTCAACAACTTTTGGGAACATATGCCGCAGTGTGGAGGTCTTTACATTTTCTCCATTTTTCTCGCCATAACCCTTTGACGTGATCAATACATTTTCGATCGGTTCCTTTTTCAGGTTGATGAGGTACACATACCAGGTTTTTTGTTCGATGTTTTCGCCTTCCAGGGCAACTGCTACGGCAATATCTTCGACAACGTTTTCGGGGAGGTCTTTGATCATTGTTTTTTCGTTGGAACGTTTGAAAGTTGCAATGTTGTAATGTTGAATAGCGTATTAACATTTCAACATTACAACTCATTTTTTCTTCACAAACCGTTTAGCGCCTGGCTTTTTGGGTGCTTTGGCTTCGGCATCGGCCAGGGCCTTGCATTCTTCGAAGGTAAGGGCAGTGGGTTCTTTGTCTTTGGGTATTTTTACGTTTTGTTTACCGAATTCAATATAAGGTCCCCAACGGCCATTCAATACTTTTACATCTGCTGCTTCAGCAAATGTTTTGATCACACGCTCGGCATCGCGTTTGCGTTTGGTAACGATAAGTTCAATAGCCTGTTCTTCGGTAAGATCAAGCGGGTCTATCTCTTTTGTAAGCGAATAAAAAGCGCCATCGTGCCTTACGTAAGGTCCGAATTTTCCGATAGCTACGGTCATGTCCTTATCCTCAAACTGTCCTACCTTTTTTGGTAATTTGAACAGCTCGATGGCCTGTTCCAGGGTAATAGTTTCAATACTCTGACCTGCCCTCAGGCTTGCATACAAAGGCTTCTCAGTCTCTTTATCTTCCGATTCCCCAACCTGCACAAAGGGTCCGAAACGTCCTATGCGGACAGAAACTTTTTTGCCATTTTCAGGATGTACACCCAAGTCGCGTTCACCAGTAGCCTTATCTGCGGTTTCGATGGTATTTTCCACACCTTTATGGAAAGGCTGATAAAAATTACGGATCATATCCGTCCATTCTTCCAGTCCCTGCGCAATTTCGTCAAACTGTTTTTCAACCGTAGCGGTAAAATGGTAGTCGACTATCTCTTTAAAATATTGTACCAGGAAGTCATTCACCACCGAGCCTATATCCGTAGGGAAAAGCTTGCCACGTTCGGCTCCGGTATTTTCAGTTTTTTCTTCTTTGCTTATATTTCCAGCTTTTAATGTCAGTACCCTGAAGTTTCTGGCTTTACCCTCGCGGTCTTCTTTCACTACATAACCACGGTTTTGAATTGTAGAGATGGTGGGAGCGTAGGTTGATGGACGGCCTATACCCAATTCCTCCAGTTTTTTAACCAGGCTAGCTTCGGTATAGCGTGCCGGTGGGCGGGTATAACGCTCGGTGGCACTGATCTCCTGAGCGTCCAATAGCTGCCCTTTAGCCAACGGTGGAAGTATTGCATTGTCTTCACTGGCCGTTGAATCCTCATCCTCGTCAGACGATTCAAGGTAAACTTTCAGGAAGCCATCAAATTTCATTACTTCGCCATTAGCTACAAGCTCTTCTTTTCGGGTTGAAATGCTGATTTTAGCGGTAGTCTTCTCAAATAGCGCTTCGCTCATCTGAGAGGCGATCGCCCTTTTCCAAATCAGTTCGTACAAGCGTTTTTCAGAAGCATCCCCATCAATGGTATGCACATCAAAATACGTAGGGCGAATAGCTTCGTGTGCTTCCTGTGCGCCTGCACTTTTAGTTTTGTATTTTCTTAATTGATGGTATTTTTCGCCATATGCAGAATTGATCTCTTTTGCGGCTGCATTCAAAGCCATATCCGATAAGTTCACCGAATCGGTACGCATATAGGTGATCTTACCCGATTCGTACAGCTTCTGTGCTACGGTCATCGTTCTTGATACAGAAAAACCCAATTTCCGGCTTGCTTCCTGTTGCAGGGTAGATGTGGTAAAAGGTGCGGCAGGGCTCCGTTTTGCAGGGCGGGTATCCAGTGTATTTACGGTAAAATCAGCACCGATACAGTCTTTAAGAAACTTTTCGGCATCTTCCTGTTTTGCAAAACGTTCGGGCAATTCAGCTTTAAACGCGTCACGGCCTTTTCCAAAAATGGCTACAATTTTAAATGCAGCTTCGGCATTGAATTTATTGATCTCGCGTTCGCGTTCAACGATCAGTCTAACCGCCACAGATTGCACACGGCCGGCAGACAAAGATGGCTTTACTTTTTTCCAAAGTACCGGTGATAGCTCAAAACCAACCAGACGATCAAGCACCCGGCGTGCCTGTTGGGCATAAACCAGGTTATAATCGATCTTACGTGGATTCTCAATAGCTTTTAGTATCGCAGGTTTGGTGATCTCATGAAATACGATCCGTCGTGTACTATCGTCTTTGAGGCCCAATGTGTCAAATAGGTGCCATGATATAGCTTCTCCCTCGCGGTCCTCGTCCGATGCCAGCCATACAATATCAGCTTCTTTGGCAAGTTTTTTTAATTCGCTCACTACCTGCTTTTTATCGGCCGGCACTTCGTATTTCTGTGCAAAGTTATTTTGGATATCGATCGCGTCCTCCGACTTCACCAAATCACGGATATGTCCGTAGCTCGATTTAACGGTAAAGTCTTTGCCCAGGTAACCTTCAATGGTCTTAGCCTTGGCAGGAGACTCGACGATAAGTAAATTTTTAGCCATTTAAGCAGTTATTTTTTGCAAATAAAGTATAAAGAAAGGTAAACGCAAATGTTTTTCTTATTGTTGGAAGGTTGGAAGGTTGTAACGTTGAAATGTTTTGCTGCTTGTCTGTCACTTGCATTATTATTAATATTATCCGAATGCCATCGTTTCAACCTTCAAACATTTCAACCTTCAAACCAAAAAGATCACATCAAAAAACCGCCTCCCAAAAGGTCGTTGCCTTCGTAAAAGACTGCCGACTGACCCGGAGCAATGCCTGAAACATGGTGATGAAAATCAACCTTCATATGTTCGCCAATTTCAACAATGCTACTAAGGGTGCCTGCGTCTTTGTAACGTATTTTAGTCACCGCTTCTATCGCAACAGGTATCTTCTCGTACTTAACCAGGTTGAGGTTTCTAACCCAGGCTTCTTTTCGTTGAAGCTCGTCCTGTGTGCCCAGAAAAACAGTATTGGTTTGAGGATCGATACGGGTAACAAACATGGGCTGCCCTAATGCTATACCTAAACCTTTGCGTTGCCCGATAGTATAAAATGGATAGCCTTCGTGCCTGCCAACTACGGTCCCATCGGCTAAAACGAAATTACCTCCGGCAACACGTTCTTCCAGGTTTTCAACCTTGTGGCGCAAAAAGGCTCTGTAATCGTTATCGGGCACAAAACATATTTCGTAGCTCTCGCTTTTTGAGGCCAATTCCAATTGTCCCATATCCAATGCCATTTGCCTGATCTCGGCCTTAGTAAAGCTTCCAAGTGGGAATTTGGTTCGGGCCAGGTTTTTTTGGGATACACCCCAGAGGACATACGACTGGTCTTTGTTTTCATCGCGACCTTTTGAAACCACATATCGCCCGTTATCATGTTGCCTTATATTTGCATAATGCCCGGTTGCGATAAATTCACAGTCGAGTTTATCAGCTCTTTTTAACAAAGCTTCCCATTTGATATGGGTATTGCATAGCACACAGGGGTTGGGGGTTCGTCCGGCAAGGTATTCCTCAACAAAATTGTCGATCACAAAATCACCAAACTCACTTCTGATATCGAGAATATAGTGCGGAAAGCCATAGCCAACAGCTAATGCACGGGCATCATTGATACTGTCAAGGCTGCAGCAACCTGTTTCCTTCGAACTGCTTCCGGATGAAGCATAGTCCCAGGTTTTCATCGTTAAGCCAATCACCTCATAACCCTGCTCATGAAGCATCACAGAGGCTACCGAGCTATCTACTCCGCCGCTCATTGCAACTAATATTCTGCCATGCTTACTCATGATGGCAGCAAAGATACGTTTTCTGAATTTGGCCTTGGGTCAGGGGATGGTAAATTTGAATTGTAGTCTTGAAGTCCGGAAGATGGATATGGGAATGAACTTCTTGAGATTTACGAAGTTTTTTAAACTTCGTAAATCTTTACAGCAACAAAATCTGTGTAATCAGGATAATCTGTTTAAATCTGTGATTCAAAAAATGAGTCCGGAAGAATTGCAGATGCAATATTGAATTACAGCAATACCGGCACCGTCTTCACCGGTTCCAGATCTTCGCCGATTGTTTGGTTGATGGTATGAACAATCTTATCCAGTTCTTCCGCCGATTGATGAAGGCTTTGCAAAATAACCTCCTTTTCACTCATAAACTCCGTTTCTTTCATCAGGTTGGCCAATCCAATGATATTGGCAAGCGGTCGCCGCACTTCATGCGAGCTTAGCCAGGCCACTTCTTTCAATTTTTCATTCTGAAGAAATGTTTCTTCTTCTTTAATTTTTAAACTGGTAATATCATTATATACAGCAATATAACCGGTAAATTCTTTCTGATCATTAAAAAGCGGCGTATACTCGCCATATACCCAAAACTTAACCCCGTGTTTATTATGGCAGTTAAGTTCGGTAGCAAAGGATTCATGTGCGTTCTTGCTTTTTAACACTGCATTTAATACCTGCATATCTGTTTCGGCACCTGCAAAAAAGGTTGCTGGATTGTAACCGGCAACATCTTCAAAAACATAACCAGTATAATCTTCAAATGCTTTGTTTACCCATTTGATATAATTGTTCTGGTCGGTTATGATAATGATATTATTGATTTTAGTAATGATGGTTCCGAGGCGGCTAAGTTCCTCATCGGCAAGGCGCGCTAAGGTTTCGTTTTCTTCGGTTTTTCTTTCATGATTCAGAATCAATCTGTAAACCAAATAAGCTGTGGCGGCAATAAAAACAAACCGTCGACCATTATTGATCAGATCATACAATCCAGTGCTAAGCAGATCATGATAAACCTTCAGCATTTGATCGCTGATCAGTATCCACGCAAAGCAGACAGACAAATAAATAAGTGTAATGCGCAAGGCGCCTGATCTCATGTTTAATTTCCGTTGTATAGTGTATCGATTCTATACGGAAATGGCGCTGAAAAGTTAAGTCAACGGAGGTATTAGGGTGTAGAAAAACTGTTTTTTCAACAATTAAAATAAAAAATCATGGGTTCCTTACTTGTCCGTCACCTTTAACCAGCCATTTGTAGCTGGTTAGTTCCTGCAATCCCATGGGTCCGCGTGCATGCAATTTTTGCGTGCTGATCCCTATTTCGGCGCCCAGACCAAATTGCGCTCCATCGGTAAACGCAGTGGATGCGTTTACGTAAACAGCGGCAGCATCAACCTTATTCAGAAATTCAGCTGCATTTACGGCATCTTCCGTAACAATGGCCTCACTGTGTTTTGAGCCATTTTGAGCGATATGTTCCAGTGCATCCTCAAAGCTATTCACTGTTTTTATTGCCATTTTATACGACAAAAACTCGGTTCCGAAATGCTCGGGACTGGCCTGATGCAGTAATTCATCAGGGTAATTGTGCTTAAGCTGGTCATATGCTTGTTCATCAGCATAAATTTCAACTTGTTTAGTCGCAAGCGGTTTCACCAGTTCGGCCAGATCAGCTAAACGGTCACGATGAATGATCAAACAATCCAGCGCATTACACACACTTACGCGGCGGGTTTTGGCATTAAATACAATGGCTGCCCCTTGCGCAAGATTGCCGCTTTTGTCGAAATAAGTATGTACAATTCCAGCACCAGTCTCTATAACGGGCACACGCGACTGCTGGCGAACACGGTTGATTAATTGCTGACTTCCACGTGGTATCAATACATCCAGGTATCCTACTGCATTAAAAAGGGCTTCGGTGGCCTCACGCTCTGCTGGTAATAGTACCGTTACGTTTGGATCAAGTCCGTGTTTTTCTAAAACAGCATGAATGACCGCAATAATGGCTTTATTAGAGTTTTCTGCATCGCTACCACCTTTCAGTACGCTTACATTGCCGGTTTTGAAACACAGCGCAAAAACATCGAAAGTAACATTGGGTCTTGCTTCATAAATAACCCCCACAACACCCATTGGCACGCTAATCCTTGAAATATGCAGGCCGTTTGGCATTGTTTTTTCAGAAAGTACATGCCCCAGCGGATTTGGCAAACCTGCAACATTGACCATCTCGTTTGCAATATCCTTTATTCGAGCTTCAGTAAGCTTCAGGCGGTCGAATTTAGGATCGGCAGGATCCATTCGGTCCAGGTCTTTCTGGTTTTCGGCCAATAAATGCCGGGTGTTTTCAATTGCAGCATTTGCCACGTCGTTAAGTACTGCCGAAATAGTTGCAGCGCTTAGTCCGGTTATTTGCCTTCCTGCAAGAAGAGCATCATTAAAATATTGCTGATAGTCTGTCAGTGTTTCCATTACGATAGGTAAAGATAATCATAGTGTACCAGAGGTTTTTGATTTTTTTGACCAATACGCTCTTTTGCTTTATCCGAGCCATATTCGGCAATACCCAAACCAATAAGTTTATGCTGTTCATCTATAATTTTGATGATCTCACCTTTGTTAAATTCAGCCTCCACCTTAATAATACCAATAGGTAGCAGGCTGGTGGCTTTGTTTGATAACAATGCCTCACGGGCACCGGCGTTGAGCACCACAGCGCCGGTAGCCGAATGTGCCGAGTGTGCTATCCATTTCTTCTTGCCCGATTTAGATTTATCGGGTGTAAAAGAGGAGTGGGCAACTTTATTTTCGAGTACATCCAGTAAAATATTGTCTTTTGTGCCATTGGCAATATGCACGGCGATACCCAACTGCGCGGTTTTATGGGCCATGGTCGATTTGGTGATCATACCTCCACGCCCAAATTGCGATTTATCCGGAGATACGAAGGCCGAAAAATTGATCGATCCGCCATCAATTTTTTCGATCAGTCTGGAACTGCTAAGTTTGGGGTCGCCATCATAAATGCCGTCAACATTGGTCAACACGATCAATGCCTGAGCATTCAGCATTGCTGCTATTAAACCGGCTAATTCATCATTATCAGTAAACATCAATTCGGTGACAGATACTACGTCATTTTCGTTTACTACCGGAATTACGTGGTGCTGCAGCAATACTTCGAGACAATTGCGCATGTTGAGGTAGTGCAGCCGATCGCGAAAATCCTCCTTGGTAACTAAGATCTGAGAACAGAGAATCTGATATTGCTCAAACAACGCCGAATAAGTATTGATGAGTTTAACCTGCCCGATGGATGCAAGCAATTGCCGTGCGGCAACTGCATCAGCTTTTTCGGCAACTTTGATCAAACTTCGGCCAGACGCTACTGCACCAGAGGAGACCAGGATAACTTCTATACCGCGACTTTTAATTTCTGCAATTTGACCAACCAGATGCGCAATCCGTTTATTGTCGGGCAGTCCGTCAGCCTGGGTGAAGACGTTTGAACCTATTTTGATAACGATGCGCTGGTAGCCTGGTAACATAGCAGATGATATTAAAAGGCCAATATTAGCAAATTATAGCTAATTGCGCAGTCTCAACCCTAATCTAAATAACCCGAATGCTTAACTTATATAACCTTTTACATATTCGCGGGTTAGTTCCTGTTTAGGATTTAACAGTACTTCTTCCGTTGGACCGAATTCGATGATTTGTCCCATGTAAACGAAAATAATATAGTCAGATACCCGGCGCGCCTGACGCAGGATATGGGTAACCAATACAATCGTGTATTTTTCTTTTAGTTTGATAAACAGATCCTCAATTATGCTGGTTGATACCGGGTCGAGTGCCGAAGTTGATTCGTCACCTAAAATGATCTCGGGTTCTACTGCCAGTCCCCTTGCCAAACAAAGGCGTTGTTGCTGACCGATAGACAAACGGGTAGCCGGTGCGTTGAGGCGGTCTTTTACTTCATTCCAAAGGCCGGTGGCTTTTAGCTGTGTCTCAACGATCTCGTCTAATTCCGATTTTTTTCGTGTTCCATGAATACGTGGCCCGTAGGCTATATTATCATAGATAGACATGGGAAGGGGATAGGGACGTTGCGAAAGTAGTCCCATTTTTTTGCGTATATGAGTTACTTCGGCATCCGGAGCATAAATATCTTCACCATCAACTAAAACTTTACCGCTAACTTTTATATCTGCGGTATCATCGAATAAACGGTTAAGCGACTTTAGAAGTGTGGTTTTACCACATCCTGATGGCCCGATAATAGAAACAACTTTTTTATTGGGAATATTGATAGAGATATCTTTTAATATTTCCTGGTTACCGATCTGAACATTCAGATGCTGTATGCTGATGTGTGGATTATGGGTCATCTGCTGGTGTTTTTAGAAAACTGTTTAGCAAGGATAGAAGATAAAACAGTGATGATGAGTACGATTATAGTCAATATTAATGCCGAGGCATAAGCTCTGCCCTGAACTTCGGCTACGGGGCTGCCAAGCTGGAAAAAGATGGCCAGAGGAAGTGTTGCCGTTGGCTGATGCAGAGAAGTGGGTATATTGTCGCTGAAGCCGGCAGTAAACAAAACCGAAGCAACGTCGCCTACGGCACGGCCAAAGGAAAGCAATATGGCCGTAAAAACGCCGGGCCTGATTTGCCTGATTACAACTTTTGCAGTTTCCCAACGCGTTGCACCCAATGCTGATGTCGCATCGCGCAGTTCACGTGGTACGGTACGGATCACTTCGTCGAGCGTACGAACCAAAATCGGTATCACCAATAAAGTTACTGCTACAATACCACCTAGGAGCGATGCACGAATACCGAAATAAACCATGATAAGAAAGCCAAAGGCTCCGTAAACGATGGATGGGATACCAAACAATACGTCAAAGGCAATACGCAGGGCATTAGCCAGCCAGGTGCGTCCGCCAAGGTACATGTTGATATAAATAGCCACGGGAATACTGATGAAAAGACCGAGTATGGTTGCACCCCCGGCTACATAGAGGGAACCAACAATGGCATTAAGCACACCACCTTCTTTACCAATATAGAAACCACCACCGGGTATTTTACTGACCATATCCCAGGTCATAAAGGGGACACCCCGGTACAAAATTGTACCAACGATCAGGAAGAAACTTCCGGTTACTAAAATCGTAGCCAATACCATTAAAACACGGAAGAAATTCTCTTCCAGTTTACGCCTGATCATAAAGCCAGTCTCCTTTCCAAACGGGCCAGAATCACCCTCGAGATAATATTAAACAGCAAAATAATGATGAACAGTAGAAACGCCGCGAACATAAGCGCCGAGTCGTACATGGGTATAGAAAGCATTTCACCATAGTTATTGGCGATCAATGCGGGCAGGGGGTAACCCGCATCAAACACCGAATGGGGTACTTCAGCAGTATTGCCACAAACCATTAAAACAGCAATGGTCTCTCCAAATGCGCGCGAAACAGCCAGTACAGTTGCTGCAATAATGCCCGGTTTAGCCTTTCGAAGCGATACCTTTCTGATGGTTTCCCATTTAGTGGCTCCCAATGCAAGTGAGGCATCTTTCAAATCTCTGGGGATGGTATTCAATACTTCGCAAATAATACTTACGATGAGCGGGAAGATCATTACAGCCAGCACTATACCGCCAGCCAGTACGCTGTACCCTGTAGAAAATTCAACGAAATGAGGTGCTATATGGTCCTGTATCAAGGGTACGATAAATAATACCCCCCAAACCCCGAAAATAACCGGGGGAATACCGGAAAGTAGATTTACAAAAGGTACCAATATTCGTTTTATCCTTTTGGGTGCATATTCCGTGATATAGAATGAAGTAAGCAGGCACAGCGGCAATGCGATGATAATGGCGATCCCGGTTACCCATAAAGTACCCATAATAAAAGGGAAGAAACCGAATAAACCTTTGAGCGGTTTCCAAACGCTTGAAGTGAGCAGCGTGTATAACGATAATTTATTGAGTACTGGTACAGATTTCAGGTACAAGCCTATGCCTACAACCAATACCACTGCTACCGATAAAATGGTAAAGATCAGCATGATCTTTGCGTAGATCTTATCTTTTAGTAAGCGAAGGGATGTCATTTATTTATCAGGGGCTTTACAGTCAAATAGCGGTGTACCCCAAAAGGGCCACCGCTATGCTTTATTTATATTTATAAGATCAGTTTACTTTCTTCAACTCGTCTGCAAGTTTTTGTTTAGAGAGAACGATATAACCATTCTCATCTACAAATTTCTGGCCTTCGGTAAGCACATATTTTACAAAGGCTACCAGTTCGGGCTTTGTTGGTTTTCCTTTAAACAGGAAACCCAGGTTACGGGCAGGAGGAGCTGGATATCTACCATCAGCGATAGCTTCGGTCAAATGATCTATCGTGTCATAGAAGTTTTCATCTGCATCTATTTTGCCGTTACCATTAACATCAATCGGCAAGGCGTGTACACCATCAACCTGTTTGCGTGTTTTAAGGTCGTACAGGTAAGCGAGGTTATTATAACCTATAGCTGTTACGTCCTTCTTAACCGCCTGCGCCAGACCGGGATCGCCATATACGCCAACACCGAGCAGGTCTTCCTGTTTTTTTCCGAAATATTTCGACCAGGTTTCTGCAGCTCCGGCTGCATCAGAACGGGTATAAATATGGATAGGAACGGATACGCTTCCTGCTAACTGTTTCCAGTTTTTGATATTACCGTTTACAAATATGTTCAGAAACTGATCGCGCTTAACGCCTTTAGCTAATAATGCAGCAGCATCTGGATTGGCAGTATTAAACGTTGGAACAACCGCATCCTTAGTTACATAAATAGTATAGGCACCTTTTTTTACTTCTTCGGGGCTAATGTCCCGGGAGGCTAAGCCAATATCAACCAAACCTGAAAGTGCATCGGTAATGCCCTTTCCGGCACCGCCTGCCGAAATATTGAACGTTACGTTCGGGTGAATCTTTTTAAATTCCTGAGCCCATTTTACGGTGATCGGGTACAGGGCAAATGCTCCTGAAATGTTGATCGTGCCTTTAAGGTCATCCGCAGCTGTAGCTGTCTCGTTTTTTTTGAAGGACGAGAATATAGCTATTGCCCCGGCAACCATCAGGGTCGATAAAAACACACGCTGCTTTAATATTACCTTTTTCATTTGTTGATATTATTTAAATTGTATTAAAACGCCAATTGTAATTGCGCTTCAAATATGTTGTTAGGAACCTGTACAGCTGTTTGCTCGCGTTTATTCAGGTAATCGATGGCAAGTTTTGTCCACTTGTTGAAGGTGAAGTTTACACCACCAGCATAAATATTACTTCTGTCTGTTGGGTTAACTTTATTAGGGTCAAAGGTTTCATAACGACCAACGATTTGTATTGCAGGGATAATAGCGTATCCTGCCTGTAAAAACCAGCCATCTTTTCTTACGGCTGCATCAGTACCATGGTCATATTCGCCGGTAAAGGATAGTTTACCAATTACATAGCGACCATCAAATCCAACCCTTGCACGGTATTGCGATTTTGCGCCGCCAGTAGGAATACCCTCACCAGCGTAAAAATCTGTACCCAGGTCCAAACCTTTGATAGGGTGGATAGCCAAACGGCCTGCAAAGTCTTTAAAACCGTTATTATCTGTAGTTACATCGTAACCCGAACCGTTTAAAACAGCCAGCGTATAGTCAAACAGGTAACGGTCTTCAACTTTAGCAAAACTTCCGCCGATCTGGATACCTATATCACGACCCTGCTGATTACCGATAACATCTTTTGATCGGCCGGCAAGGGCTTCTACAACCTGTGCACGGTCAATAAACTCAAGCTGCGCATCGGCAGTTAAGCTTTCTGCTGAAAACGGGATCTTGAACTGACCTGCGCTGATCTTAAAGTAATCTGCCGGTTTGTAAGTAACATAGGCATCAATAAGCTTGGTACCTGTACCGGCTAATTCGGTTTGGGTATAGTATGACCATGAATCGGAAATGCTACCCTGAACGATAAGGCGAATACGATGCAGATCGAAAGCGTTATTGACACCGGTTTGTTAAAAACCCTGGTAACGTATTTGTGCCAGGCCGCTAATTTGCAAAGCCTTTGAACCTATAGTGATCGAATGCTGGTTAGCTTTTTCTTTGTCGCGTTTAGCCTGTTCTTTTACAGCCTGATCTGACCTGATTGAATCGGCTTCATGCTGCGTTATGTAATTTTTCTTGATCAATACATTCAATAGGTCTTCATTTTGTTGTGCTTTTACCGCAACCGAAGAGATGATCAGAATTAATGCAACAAATAATCTTTTGGAGTAAATAAAATTCATTTCTTAAATGTTTAGTTTCTAAATCTGTTGATTGTTTAATTTTTCAGGGAGAATTGTTTATTGTTCAACCCTTTTTAAAACTATTATATCTATATTGTCTATAATATTACTAGACAAAAATAAGAGATTAAAATTATAATTTCGAATTACTATCGAAAATTTATTTTATTTAATTGATAATAAGCGTTTTAAAAATGTATGATTTAAAAAAAAGCAATCAATGCTTATCGGATTTGCCTGATTTCGATCGAATGTTACGGTTAAAAAGAAGTATTATCAGTTGTTTTATCAGTAAAATTTAAACTTAATTACTCTGCGTTAGCTCTGAACATAAGTGCGCCAACGGTTACATTGGTTCTGGCGTCAATTAAAATTGCTCCGCCGTTTGCATTGTTATCCTGATAGTAGTCGAAGGCCAGTGAATCTGCAGTTTTGATAATGATGCGACCGATGTCGTTCAGTTTGAAATCTTCATCATACTCTTTCTCCAGCGTATTGATATTGAACTTATACAGTATTTCCTGGATACGGCAGCGGGTTATCCGGCTGTTATGCTGCAGAAAATAGGTTTGGGTAGTATCAAGTGCCCTGGTGTCCATCCAGCACAGATCGGTTTCAATTTGCTTAGATACATGAGGTGCATTTTCAGCACTTACCAGGATATCACCTCTGCTGATGTCTATTTCATCTGCCAGGTGCAGGGTAACCGACATGCCAGCGGATGCAATTTCCGGCTGCATGTCATACAATTCGATCTGGCTGATTTTTGAACTAAAACCGGATGGTAAAACAGTTACCTTATCATTAACCCGGAATGAACCGCTGGAGACACGACCGGCATAGCCCCTGTAATCATGTAGTTCATCAGTTTGTGGCCGTACGATCCATTGTACCGGGAAACGGGCATGTTCACTTTTGTTATCAACAGGAATCTCAACATTTTCCAGATGGGATAGTAGACTGCTTCCCTTGTACCACGGAGTTCGGGTTGATTCAAATACGATGTTATCGCCTTTTAATGCACTTACCGGTATATAGGTAACATGCTCCAGTCCAACCTTGGCGGCAAGTTTTTTGTAATCTGCCACGATCCTGTCAAAAACGGCTTCTTCAAATTCAACCATGTCCATCTTGTTAATGGCAACTACTACCTGCGGCAGGCCCAGCAGCGATACCAGGAATGAATGGCGAATGGTTTGTTCAATAACTCCCTTGCGCGCATCGATCAGGATGATGGCCAGGTTTGAATTAGATGCTCCGGTAACCATATTACGGGTGTACTGTATATGTCCGGGGGTATCGGCTATGATAAACTTCCGTTTTTCGGTCTGGAAATATTTATAGGCCACGTCGATAGTGATACCTTGCTCGCGTTCGGCTTTTAAACCATCCGTGAGGATAGCCAGGTCGATTGTGCCATCGTCATTTTTACGGTTCGAGCGTTGTAGGGCCTCTAACTGATCAACTAAGATAGCCTCGCTATCATATAATAGGCGACCTATCAGGGTGCTTTTGCCGTCATCAACACTGCCGGCAGTTAAAAATTTCAGAATATTCATGTATTACTTATTTCAAATTTTTGGATGATTATTGGCGGTAAAAACCTGTTTGCATCCTTAAATCAGAAATATCCTCCTTTCTTTCGGTCTTCCATCGCTGCTTCGCTCACTTTGTCATCTAAACGTGCACCGCGTTCACTCACACGGGAAGCACTTATTTCGTCAATAATATCGTCAATCAAATGCGCATAAGATTCTACGGCGGCAGTACATGTCATATCGCCAACGGTACGGAAACGCACATTTTTGCGTTCAATTACATCTTCTTCATCCAGGTTAAGAAAAGGGGAAGCTGCCATGTATTGACCACCACGTGTAATTACCTCGCGTTCGTGCGCAAAATAAATACTTGGCAGCGGTATATTTTCCCGGCGAATGTAGTTCCAAACATCCAGTTCGGTCCAGTTACTGATCGGGAATACCCGTACATTCTCTCCTTTATGTATTTTGCCGTTATACAGGTTCCATAATTCCGGGCGCTGGCGTTTAGGATCCCATTGTCCGAATTCGTCGCGCACCGAAAAAATGCGCTCTTTGGCCCGGGCTTTTTCCTCATCGCGGCGTGCTCCGCCAATGCAAGCATCAAACTGGTGCTTGGCGATCGTATTAAGCAAAGTAACCGTTTGTAGCTGATTGCGGCTGGCATTTTTGCCCTTTTGCTCCACTACATTTCCGGCATCAATATCGTCCTGTACATAACCAACGATAAGTTTTTCGCCAATGCGTTTGATCATATCATCGCGGTATGTGATCGTTTCCTCAAAATTATGGCCGGTATCAATATGTACCAGCGGAAAAGGAAATTTCCCCGGTCTGAATGCTTTGAGCGCAAGGTGTACAATAGTTATAGAATCCTTACCACCCGAAAACAAAAGCGCAGGCTTCTCAAATTGCCCGGCTACTTCGCGCAATATATAAATGGCTTCCGCCTCCAGTTCATCTAAATAATCCATCTTTTTTAGTTAGTGAATGAGTGAATGAGTGAATGGTCGATTAGGTTATTCAGTCATTTCTGTATTCAGTCATTCATTAGTATTTCAATTCAATAATATAACAATCCAACAATCCAACAATCAATTCACTCACTCATTTACTCATTCTCTCATTGGTTTCATGAAGGCCACACTCTTTTTTCGATTGATCTTCCCACCACCAGCGCCCGGCCCTGAAATCTTCGCCGGGCTGAACCGCACGTGTACAAGGCTGGCAACCAATGCTTGGAAAGCCGCGGTCGTGCAGGGTATTATAAGGTATATTATTTACCCTGATATATTCTTTAACCTGCTCCAGATCCCAATCAAATATCGGGTGAAATTTAACCAAATTATTTTGGCCGTCCCATTCCAGATTGTGCATTTCAAGCCTGTTGGCCGATTGATCTGCTCGTATTCCTGTTACCCAGATATCGTTGCCCTGTAATGCCCGCTTCAATGGTTCAAGCTTCCTTATATGGCAACATTCCTTCCGGTTTTCAACTGATTCATAGAAACTGCTGGGACCTTTTGCATTTACCATTTCTTCCAGCAACTGGTTGTTGGGGTAGTAGGCATGGATAGGTTTGCCATAGATCTCCATTGTCCTGTTCCACACATAATATGTTTCCGGAAAAAGGCGGCCGGTTTCGAGTGTAAATACTTTGATGGGGATATTATTGGCAAAGATCATATGCGTGATCACCTGGTCCTCCCAGCCAAAGCTGCTCGAGAATACGATACGTCCACTATACTTTTCTGCCAGCAGTTTTAGCGCTTCAACAGGGCCCGTGCCTTGTAATTCCTTATTTAATTCTTCAGTCAACGACATATAATTATCTGATCAAAAATTTAAGGATACTGTTTATACTAACAATGATCACGATGATGCCAACTGCAACCATTAGTGTTTTAGCCGATAATTTGTTAGAGATTTTTGCTGCAATAGGCGAGGCGAGTGCACTGCCGATCACCAATCCTGCTACGGGTGCCCAACGGGTGCCATTTTGCATCAGCATGATCACAAATGTAGTTGAGCTTACGATGGCCACAAAAAACCTTGAAAGTTTTACAGTACCCAATGAAAATCGGGGATGTCGTCCGCCAGCGATCAGGCTTGATAAAACGATCGAGCCCCAGCCACCGCCTCCGACAGCATCAATAAAACCTCCTCCAAGTCCTAATAAACTGATATTCCTGATTTTGCCCTTATTCCGATTTTTGCCAATCTGAAAGGCTTTTCGCAAGATTACCAGGCCTAATATCAGTGTATAAGTTGAAATAAAAGGTTTGGTGTATTTGCTGTAATGTTCTAACGATGATAACAGGAATGCGCCTGCAAAAGCTCCTAATATACCCCAAACTACCAGAATTTTGAACAATTTCCAGTTGATGTTGCCCATTTTATAGTGCATCCATCCAGCAATACCATTGCTCATAACCTCCGAAAGGTGCACCCCCATGCTGGCAATTGCCGGCGTTATACCCATTGAAAGTGAAAAGGTAGTAGAAGTTACGCCATATGACATGCCAATAGCGCCATCTATCAAGGCAAACAAAAACCCGGCGCCGAGGAAATAATAAAATACGGGATCGATACCCTGTATATAGGTTTTGAAAGCAAGGTCCTGGTTCCAAAGCGTAAATGCAGTAATGCCAAGTGCTAAAACAATTGTGCCCCATATGATCCAGATCAGACTTTTGTTTCTTTCAGCTTTCTTTTCAACCAGTATCGAGGTAACCTCATTTAGGGTGCGTACCTTTTGCGAGAAATCGCCTGATAGCGTATTTCTCAGGGCACTCATTTGTTGCAGCGTAGTATCTATTTCATCTGGAAGGCTTTCATTTAAAACTTCTTTCAGCCTTTTTGCAACCGTTGGCGACTTCCCATTGGTAGAGATGCCTATTTTAAGATCGCCTTTTTGTACGATCGATCCTAAATAGAAATCGCAAAGATCTGGCTTATCGGCAACATTTACCAATAGTTTGCGTTCATGAGCCGATTGCCTGATAAATTGGTTTAATTCGCTGTTATTTGTGGCTGCAACTACCAGTTGAGCTGTATCGAGGTCGCTGTCGGCAAATGCTTTTTTAATGATCTGTATACCGGGTTTTACAGCAACAAGGTCATGAATTTCGGGCAGAACCTCTTGAGATATAATGGTAACCCTTGCATTCGGACTATTAGCAACAATAGCGCTCAGTTTTTCTAAACCCACGTTGCCGGCACCTATTAATACCGTGTGCAATTGATTGAGTTTAAGAAAAACAGGGAAAAGCTGATTTCCAGCAGGTGGTTCCTGTTCCGCTATGTCAGCTAAAGTGTTATTCCTGGGCAACAATGTCATAAAACTCCCTGATTGGCTGAAACATAGGGTGCAGCGAAACTACCTCACCGATAATGATGAGCGCTGGCGATTTAATATTTTTCTCTTTGACTATTTCTTCGATGGTATCGATGATGCCTACACCAACTACTTCATTTTCGGTAGATCCGCTTTGAATAACTGCTATTGGAAGTCGGTTTTTGCCCTCACTCTGGTAAATCTTTACAATTTCCGGCAGTTTACGCAGTCCCATCAAAACCACAACAGTGGCATCGGTACGTGCTGCATTGAACAGGTCGGCAGAAATTTCACCTTCCATATTTGTTCCTGTAACAACCCAGAAGCTTTCGCTTAATCCGCGGTGAGTAACAGGTATATTTTGTAAGCCGGGTACACCAATAGAACTTGAAATGCCTGGAATTACGCTGGCCGGTATACTATAGGAAGCTGCATGATCCAATTCTTCATAACCACGACCAAACACGAACGGGTCGCCACCTTTAAGACGTACCACATGGCCATAGTTGAGTGCATAATCAACCATTAGTTTATTAATCGATTCCTGGGAATGCGAGTGATCGCCAGAGCGTTTGCCTACATAAACTTTAGTAGCATTTTTGGGCGCAAATTCAAGCAGTTCTTCATTCACCAGGGCATCATACAGAACTACGTCGGCAGTCTGCAACGCTTTGATCCCTTTGATCGTGATCAGCTCAGCATCGCCCGGACCTGCACCTACAAGTGTGATCCGGGGCTCTTTATATTCTTTTTTTGTATCAGTTTTGATCATTGTTGTACCAGTTCTTCTCTTTTTACTTTTACTGCGTTCAAAAAGTTCTGTGCCTGTGCCAAATACAGGCGTGCAAATTCTTCCGATGGTTCGTTCTTGTTGATCTGGAGTACCAGATCGCTGAAGCTTGTGTCGAGTAGAAATTCTCTTTTTTCTACGTAAACAGCGTCAAACTCTTTGATAATACCGGCCTGGCTGCCCTGGTTGATATTTTTATCAAGCAACAATGCCTTTGCCGAGCTTATCATTACATTATACGCATGATAGATAGCGTCGGCCCAGGCAGCATTTTGAAATGCTTCTTTGGCCCAGCCAATTTTTTCATCAGCTTCAAACAGGAGGGTGGCTACAAGGTCTATCACTACACCGGCACATTCACCTACACCAATGGCGGTAGCGAAGGTTTCTTCATGTCCCCAGTCTACAAATTCATCGTCGGTCAGGGTAGTCAGATCAGCAAGCGGTTTCAGTAGCTGGTAGAAATAGTCTTTACCCTGACGATCGTAATAATGGTGAAAAAGCTCTTGTTCGGTGCTATGGGCACGGTAATCTTCTAAAACGGTTCTCAGTACGCTGGTAGCACGTTTTGCAGGCACTTTAATAACTTTATCAGCAGCACGGCCAATGCCATCACCAACAGTACCTCCGCCAAGCAATACCTGTACCGAAGGCAACACTTTCAAACCAGCTTTCAGCGAGCTTCCGTGGAAACCAATATGTGCTAAACCATGCTGTCCGCAGGAGTTCATGCAGCCGCTGATCTTGATCTTTATATCACGATTATAGATGAAATCTTCAAATTCGTTATAAACCAGATCTTCCAATACACGCGCAAGGGTCATGCTGTTTGAAATACCCAGATTGCAGGTATCAGTGCCGGGGCAGGTGGTCACATCGGCAACGCTGTCAAAGCCTGGCGCTGATAAATTCAATTCGGTTAAGCCAACATAAAGTGCGGGCAGGGCTTCTTTACGCACATATTTAAGCAGTAATCCCTGGTTTTGGGTTACGCGTATCTCGTCGGCAACGTAGGGGCGAATAGCTGCAATAAATTTTCGTGCCTGTTCGCTGGGTATATCTCCGGTAGGGACTTTGACATATACGCCGTAGAATCCTTTTTGCTTTTGTTCAAAGGTATTCGTAGCCAGCCACTGCTCGTAACGGAATGGGTTTTCAATATTGATCTCAGGTGTTAAAACGGTTTCAGGAATGACCGGCAATTCAACGGCTTCGCGATTGATCGGGTACGATTTAACTTTGTTGGCAATACGCTCAATTTTCGCCAGGCGCAATACCTCTTCCAAGCCCAGTTTTTGGATCACGTATTTGAGGCGCGCTTTGTTCCGGTTATTTCGTTCGCCATAACGGTCAAATACCCGGATCACAGATTCTATATAAGGCACAAGCTGATCTTCCGGCAAAAACTCTTCAACTATACTGGCCAGTATTGGCTGTGCACCCAAACCACCGCCCAGCATTACTTTAAAGCCTCGCTCGCCGTTTTTATTTATTTTTGGGATCAAGCCAATATCATGAATATAGGAGAAAGCATTGTCTTCTTCACTGGAAGAAAACGATATCTTAAACTTCCTGCCCATTTCCTGGCAGATAGGATTGCGCAGAAAGAATTCAAAAACGGCATGGGCATAAGGTGATACGTCGAAAGGTTCTTTCGGATCAATACCGGCGGCAGGGGAGGCTGTAACATTACGTACGGTGTTACCGCAGGCTTCGCGCAGTGTAACATCATCTTTTTCAAGATCGGCCCAAAGCTGTGGGGTACGCTCCAGGCTTACGTAATGTATTTGTATATCCTGACGAGTGGTAAGGTGCAGGTTGCGGCTTGCATATTCATCGGATACATCGGCGATACGTAGCAATTGTTTAAAGGTAACCTTACCAAATGGCAATTTAATACGTATCATCTGTACACCGGGCTGGCGCTGTCCATAGATCCCGCGCGCAAGGCGCAGGCTCCTGAATTTTTCGTCGTGAATTTTGCCTTCGCGAAAAGCCCTGATCTTTTTTTCCAGATCGATAATGTCTTTTTCAACCACGGGGTTTTCGAGTTCGGTGCGAAAACTTTGCATATTATCTTAATTGTTGCAGGCTTTGGAAGCCTTGGGTTTTAAAATTTGTCACAAATATATATATAGTATAGTGAAGTAGTGGACTTTATTGTAAAATAGCATTCTTTGACGCTTGAATTACAAATTAAATTAAAGTGAATAATAGCCAATACCCCCGTAAATTCAATGAGGCATGTTTACGTGACCTGGCGGTAAATTGATCGGTTTCGGGCAAAAAAACTTAAAAAAATTGACGCGCTTCGGTAAGTGAATACCAAAGCATTAGGTTTTTCGCAGTAAAGTTGGACCTATTTAGCTTTTAAGTAAGGGCTACAGGATATTGATCAGCGTATTTTCCTTTGCGATAACATCCGCTATACTTGTTTCAGAAAGTATTTTTACGGTAGCATCACGCACCTGAATAAATGCATCACGGATGCCGCAGGTAACCTCGTCTTTACACTCATCACATTTATGATAAAAATTAAGACTGGCACAGGGCACCATGGCAATAGGGCCGTCGGTGATGCGCATAATGCTAACCAGGTAAATATCTTTCGGATCTTTATTCAGGCTATAACCGCCACCTGCTCCTTTTTTGCTGTAAAGGAAGCCTGCATTGCGAAGATCGAGCAGTATTTGCTCTAAGAATTTCTTGGGGATACGTTCCTCTTCTGCGATCCTGGAGATCTGCATTGGCGGTTGATCTGCATTCTTGCCCAGAACTACCAGGGCCTTAATGGCGTATTTTGTCTTTTTTGAAAGCATTTAAGAAATAACAAATACAATGTTAAGGAAATATATTAAGTAGCTATCGTAGGTATACTATATTTCGGTTAGGCAAAGATAGTATTTATTTTTTATCCGAATGTCCCAGACTTTTTTCCGGACTAACTTTATCGCGTACCATTTGCTTCAGTTCGCTAATGCCGGCAAAGCCCCCAAATTGTTTTCGATCAAACAAAACTACATCATCAACACTAATGATAAATTCGCCTCCGGTTTCAGCAGGCTGGAGCGTTACCCCCGATAATTCGTCCGAAAAAGTGGTTAGAAATTCCTGGGCCATATATGCTGCCCTTAATAGCCAATTGCATTTAGGACAGTATACTATTGTTAATGATGGTTTCATCGGGCTAATTTACATAAGCCTTGTAAACAAAAAAACATCACGAATGTGAAGCTGAAACACATAGGTGATGTTAGGTAGAAATAGATTTATTTAAACGTTTATTAGAGAATACTGCTTAAAAATTGAAACCTAAAGTGATCTTAGGGTTAAAAGCTGCTTTTTTCCTTTTCTTAAAAATTCCACCGTCGTTTGCTAATGCTGGCACTGCCTTTAAAATGTGGTTAATTAAAGTTTCAATAAATTTCATGTTCGTAATTTTGATACAAGCACTATTACGTTTTTTAGTAGCAAAAGTTCCTGAAAATATGCCTTTTTAGCGTAATGAAGCGGTTTTCAGGCTAAAACCAACTTTAGCCCAAAAGGCAGATAACGCTAATAATTAGGGAGTTATAACAATGTACCTAAACCGGTAAAAATTATTGTTTTTTTTCGATCAGATCCCACAGATTTCCGTACAGATCTTCAAAAACTGCCACGGTTCCGTAGGTTTCTTCAACCGGTTCTCTGGTAAATTTTATGCCCTTACGCTGCATGTTGTAATAATCATGCCAAAAGTTAGAAGTGTGAAGAAAAAGGAAAACGCGTCCACCGGTTTGGGCACCAATACGGCTTGCTTGTTGTTGGTTTGCGGCCTTTCCTAACAGCAGGCAAAAGCCGCCGGATTCATTTGGGGAAATTAGTACCCATCTTTTGGATTCACTTAAGGTAGTGTCCTCAATTAATTTAAAGTCAAGCTTTTCTGTGTAAAACTTTATGGCTTCATCGTAGTCGTTCACTACCAGCGTAACGTGAATTATTTTACGGGTCATTTCTCAAATAAAAAAGCGTTCGTCATCATGGCGTTCAATTATCCTAAGCTCGTCGCCGCGTGTTATCGCTCCAATTCCTTCATGGATCAGGTTCTGACCAAAGTAAACCTTATTATCTCTTTTTCTAAAGGTGGATAACAATTTTAAGGGCTCCTTCTGGCGTTCGCCGGTCCCCTGATCGATCGTGGTAATGGGGCAGCGGGCACAGAGCTTTACACCTTTAAACAGGATATTGCCAATGGTTAACTCTTTCATCTGATCTTCGGCGAATGGTTCGGCACCGGTAAATACTATGTTAGGTCTGAAGCGATTCATAGATAATGGCTCCGGAAGCCTACTGTTAAGTTCATCAAGTGAGGCTTGCCCAATCACTAAAAAAGGATAGCCGTCAGAGAGTGAGGTTACATGCCCATGCGGCGTATACTTATAGTCAGTCGGGCGGAATGAGCTATCAGGCATAAAAACTAAACGGCATTTTATGCCCAACATCTCCTGAAACCATTTGTCAGTTTCATGACCAACATATTGGGCAATGCAGTTGTCGTCCCAAATAAAAACCGTTGTAAATTTCTCGGTTTGTGGTTTGAATGGAATTGTAATAGTGGAAGATTTCGGCTGATGATAAACTTCAAGTCCGGCTGCTGTGATCTTTATCTTCATCAACGCCATTTGCGGTACTTCGCGTTGCGAGATGAAAACATTGTTTTCATCTACCAGCATCCAGCGCCTGTCGTACTGAAACCCACGGTCGGTTACAAGCGCCGAATCTACTTCAATACCACCCATTGATTTAATGGGGTAAATAAAAAGCTGGCTCACTTTTAACATGGAGTAAAGATACCGTTGTATCGCCCAAAAATCAAACCGGTAAATACCGGCTCTTGATGATGAGGGCATTACTTCGATAACATGTTTGTTACATTTTTGCTGCTAACCTGTCGGTTTAACAGTTTTATCCCTACATTTAGGAACCAATTTTTAAAAACAAACCTTTTATGCATCGCAGGAAATTCATCAAAAATGCCTCTTTGGCAACTGCCGGCTTAACTATTTTAAATTTTCCAGTTTTTGGGAAAAATGCGCCGAGCAACAAAGTAGTTTTGGGCGTTATGGGCCTCAATGGTCGAGGCAATTACCTGGCCAATTGTTATTCGCAATTACCGAATGTCGAGATCGCCTATTTGTGTGATGTTGAAGATAATGCGATAAAAAAAGGTTTTGAGGCTTTAAAAGATGCCCGCCGCAAACCCGAATTGGTGCGTGATATACGCAAACTGGTAGAGAAAAACGATTTTGATGCTTTAGTAGTAGCAGCCCCCGATCACTGGCATACACCGGCTGCAATTTTAGGTGCTTCTCATGGTAAACATGTTTACGTAGAAAAGCCTTGCGGGCAAAACCCATACGAAGGTGAATTGATCTCGCAGGCCTTGCATAAATATGGTAAGCACATACAAATGGGTAACCAACGGCGCTCCATGCCCACGCTGATACAGGCAGTTAATGAGGTTAAGCAGGGCGCTATTGGCGATGTTTATTTTGCCAAAGCCTGGTATACCAACGAACGCAAATCAATAGGAATTGGTAACAAAGTACGGGTACCGTCAACGCTTGATTTTGATTTGTGGCAGGGGCCGGCTCCGCGTCGCGAATACCAGGATAACCTGGTGCATTATAACTGGCACTGGTTCTGGCATTGGGGAACAGGGGAGGCATGCAATAACGGCACCCACGAAATTGACTGCTGCCGCTGGTTTTTGGGCGTCGATTATCCAACCAAAGTAACTTCTGCTGGCGGACGCTATGCCTACCACGATGATTGGCAGACACCGGATACCCAGGTAGCAAGTTTTGAATTTGGCGATAAGGCCAGTATTTCCTGGGAAGGACGCAGCTGTAATAACTTTCCGGTGGAAGGTAGCAGCAGGGGCTTTATTATTTATGGCAAAAATGGCAGTCTGGTAAACCTTGGTGGCGGTGATTATAAAATACTGGATAGCAAAAATAAAGTACAAAAAGAAGTAAAATCGGAAGTTGCTCCCGACCCGAACAATACGCAGAGCGCCAATGGTAACCTCGATTTTTATCATTTTAAGAATTTTATAGGCGCTGTTAGAAATGAAAATTCATTGACTTCGCCTGTAGATGAAGCATCAAAAAGTGTGTTGCTTTGCCACCTGGCCAATATTGCACAGCGTACCGGTTTAACTTTGGCTTGTGACCCAGGTAGCGGAAAAATCACCAATAGTTCGGACGCAATGAAACTTTGGAGCAGAACTTATGAACCGGGGTGGGAGCCAAAACTGGTTTAATGACGTCATGAAAGCTAAATTGGTATTATTGTTTCTGGTTGCTGTGCTTTCTGTCTCCGCGCAAAAAGGAAAGCCACTGTTTCCTGGGCAGCCCGGGCTGGTTTCTTATACTTATCGCAATTTCCTTTCGAAAGATATGCCTGCTACCCTTGACAGCATCAAAGCTTTGGGATTTAAAGACATGGAATTTTCGAGTCTTTTTGGTAAAACACCTGCCGAACTGAAAGCCTTGCTGGATGAGCGCGGTATACAGTGCTCGTCATTTGGGGTAAGTTATGACGATCTGCTAAATAAAACAGAGGAGGTAGTACAAAACGCCAAAACGCTGGGGGCGCAATACGTTAGGGTTGCTGGTATGCCACATAAAGGCGCTTTGACATTGGAAGAAGCGAAAAGTGCGGTAGCCGATTTTAACCGTATCGGAAAGATTTTAAAAGAACAATATGGCTTGACATTTATTTACCATGAACATGGTTTTGAATTTCAACCTTACGAACAGGGTACCTTGTTTGATTATATCGTCACCAAAACCAATCCGTTATACGTGAGTTTTGAACTGGATATACTTTGGGCTTTTCTGCCCGGACAGGATCCTGAAGTTATTTTGAACAAATACGGAAGCCGCTGCCGCGCGCTACACCTTAAAGATCTGAAAAAAGGTGTACCAAGGGGGAATTTGTCGGGTGGTACCCCGCAGGATAACGATGTGGTTTTAGGTACCGGACAGATCGATCTTCCTGCTGTACTCAGATCAGCCAAACGCGCCGGGATCAAGCATTATTATATCGAAGATGAAAGCTCCAATGTACTTAAGCAGGTACCTCAGAGTATTGCTTATCTTAAAAGTCTCACCCAATAATTTGTTTGTATAACATGAAAAAATATTCAGGTATCAGTTTGATCATCATTTTAAGTGTTTTTATCTGCTCTGCTATCGCTCAAAATAAAAAAAAGCCGGTTTCTAATTGGGTAAGCCTTTTTGATGGTAAAAACCTTAATGGTTGGAAACAGGCAACAGGCTCTGCTGGTTATGCTGTCCAAAATGGCATGATCGTTGGAACCTCGGTGGTTGAGCCGCATAATTCCTTCCTGGTTACTGAAAAAGAATACGGCGATTTTGTCCTCGAGCTGGATATTAAACTGGAAAGTCCGGTTAGCAATTCCGGCGTGCAGGTACGCAGTCACCTCGACCCACTGGGTAATGATGGCGGTGGCCGGGTTTATGGTAAACAGGTAGAAGTTGACCCGACTGAACGACGCTGGTCGGGTGGTATTGAAGATGAGGCACGGCGCGACTGGCTGTACACCATGCAATACAATCCAAAAGGGCAATATGCGTTCAAACCGGGAGAATGGAACCATTACCATATTGAATGTATAGGCAATGAGACTAAAACCTGGGTTAATGGTGTGGCTGCAGCAGATGTAGTTGATACCATTGACGACCGGGGGTTTATCGGCCTGCAGGTACATGCGGTTTATAGACCCGAAGATGCCGGCAAAAAATTCTATTTTAAAAATATCCGCATCAATACAATTGATCTTAAGCCAACGCCATTTCCGCCAGGGGTTTTTGTAGTTAACTATGTTTCAAACCATTTGACCGATTATGAGAAAAAGAATGGCTGGCGACTGCTTTTCGACGGTAAAACAAATGCTGGCTGGCGGGGTGCTACCAGCCCAACGTTTCCAACCAAGCCCAATGGCTGGATAGTGCGCGATGGTACGCTGACTATATTAGGATCGGCTGGCGGAGAATCGGCCAATGTAGGGGATATCGTAACCAATGAACAATTCAGTTCGTTCGATCTGTCGTTCGAGTTCAGGATGAGTACCGGAGCCAACAGCGGCGTCAAGTATTTTGTTACACTTCAGGAAGATACGCATGGGCAATCGGCTATTGGGTTGGAGTACCAGATATTAGACGACCTGGTACACCCTGATGCAAAACTGGGCCGTAATGGCGACCGAACCCTGGCCTCGCTTTATGATCTGATCCCATCCAATAAACTGCCCCGTTTCGTTCGCCCGATTGGTGCCTGGAACACAGGACGAATTATTGTGTACCCTAATAATCATGTGGAGCATTACCTCAATGGTATCAAAGTGTTGGAATATGAACGCGGATCAAAAGAATTTAAAGACCTGGTAGCCATCAGCAAATATGTGATTTGGAAAAATTTCGGGGAAGCGAAAGAAGGTCATATTCTGTTACAGGATCATGGTTTTGAGGTAAATTTCAGGAGTATAAAGATTAAAGACCTGAAAACGATTAAATGATTTTAGCGATTGGTAGAATCAAATCCGCTAAAAATCAGTGAAATCATAAAATGCACCTTAAATCTGCGATTCAAACAAATATTTTATAAATTGGATCACCAATTACAAAACCTAATATCATGGCAATAGATTCTCTAAACGTCAACAACAAAGCGAAATCGCAAAACACTTACGATGCTATTGTCATCGGTTCGGGTATCAGCGGGGGATGGGCCGCTAAAGAACTTACCGAGCTTGGACTGAAAACGATCATGCTGGAACGTGGACGTAATTTTGAGCACATCAAGGATTATAAAACAGCAACCAAGCATCCCTGGGAATTTGAACATAGGGGCCGGATCACAACCGAACAGAAAAAAGAACACGAATATATTGCCCGTAACTGGGGAGCCTATGAGCCCATCATTGATTATTGGGCCAATGATAAAGATGCACCATATACCGAAATTAAGCCATTTAACTGGTGGCGTTCGTACCAGTTGGGTGGGCGATCGCTGCTTTGGGGCAGGCAAAGCTACCGCTGGAGCGACCACGACTTTGAAGCCAACCTGAAAGATGGCTGGGCTATAGATTGGCCCATTCGGTATAAAGATATTGCGCCCTGGTATGATCATGTTGAGAGATTTATTGGAGTAAATGGTTCTTTGGAAGGATTAGAACAATTACCCGACGGTCATTTTTTACCGGCAATGCAACTCAATTGTGTCGAAAAAGATGTAGCTGCGCGCATTAAACAGAGCTTTAAGGGCTCTCGCCACATGATCATCGGCCGCTCAGCCAACCTTACCGCACCGATCGAAGGACGTACCAATTGCCAATTTCGTAATCGTTGCTGGGAGGGATGCCCTTTTGGTGCCTATTTCAGCACACAGTCGTCAACATTACCGGCTGCGATGAAGACAGGTAATCTTACAGTGCGACCATTTTCTATCGTCACAAAAATACTTTACGATAAAGACACCAAAAAGGCAACCGGCGTTGAGGTGCTGGATGCAGAAACTAATCAGACTTATGAATTTCATGCCAAAATCGTGTTTGTTAATGCTTCTGCGCTCAACAGTGCCTGGGTGCTGATGAATTCGGCTACTGATATATGGCCAGATGGACTAGGCAGCAGTAGCGGTGAACTCGGTCATAATATTATGGATCACCATTATAACCTCGGAGCAAGCGGTATCGTGGAAGGTTATGATGATAAATACTATTTCGGTCGCAGGCCGAATGGCGTTTACGTGGTTCGTTTCGCCAATCTGTTTGGCGATAAACGCGATTACCTCCGTGGCTTTGGTTACCAGGGTGGTGCAAGCAGGAGTGGTTGGAGCAGAGAGGTGGCCGAATTAAGTATTGGCGGCAAATTTAAAGATGAGTTAACGGAACCCGGACAATGGAGCATGGGTATTGGTGGTTTTGGCGAATTACTGCCTTATCACGACAATAAGATCAGTTTAGACCATGAACATAAAGACAAATGGGGACTCCCCATATTGGCCATGGATGCTGTTATCCGCGATAACGAGAAAAAGATGCGTAAAGACATCGTTGCTGAAGCAAAAGCCATGCTGGAAAGTGCAGGCGTTAAAAACATAAACACCTGGGATAATGGTCATAATATTGGTGATGGTATCCACGAAATGGGTTCTGCCCGTATGGGTCGCGATCCAAAAACTTCGGTACTCAATGAACATAACCAGGTTTGGGATGCCAAAAACGTATTTGTGACCGATGGTGCGATGATGACTTCATCAGCCTGTCAGAATCCTTCCCTTACCTATATGGCCATGACTGCCCGCGCAGCTAATTTTGCCGTTGAGGAATTAAAGAAGGGGAATTTGTAAATGCGGGGTGCGGGTGCGGAGGTGAAAGGTGAAAGGTGAAAGGTGAAAGGTGAAAGGTGAAAGGTGAAAGGTGAAAGGTGAAAGGGAATGCGGAGTGCAAAATGTCGATTGCGGAATGAGAATTATAAAATGATGTCATTTCGAACGAGCTGAGAGGTGGAAACGTGCGAAGGGGCGAGGAGAAAACTTAGCCAATAGACGTAATACTTAAGCAAGGCGAGGGGTGAAAGGGAATGCGGAGTGCGAAATGTCGATTGCGGAATGAGAATTATAAAATGATGTCATTTCGAACGAGCTGAGAGGTGGAAACGTGCTCAGGAGCGAGGAGAAAACTTAGCCAATAGACGTAATACTTAAGCAAGGCGAGGGGTGAAAGCGAATGCGAAGTGCGGAATGCCGATTGCGGAATGTGCGTTATAAAATGATGTCATTTCGAACGAGCGGTGAGTAGGGGAAAAGCGTAGACCCGAGGAGAAAACTTGAAGAATGGGCCGAAAAACGCTGTACGTATTTTATCCTTTTTCCTTAATGATAATACAAGCAATTAACTTAATCACCTATAAAAATGAAAACGTTCGTATATCTAAAAGCAACACTGATCATATTGCTGATCAGTTCTGTATGTTTCGGCATAGCAATGGCTAACCCAAAAGTACTGGTGTTCAGCAAAACTGCCGGGTATCATCATGAATCCATCGCAGTTGCTGTGCCGGCGGTGATCAAACTGGGCAAAGAGAATGGATTTGACGTAGACACAACTACCGATGCTACTAAATTTAACACTAAAAATCTAAAAAAATATGCTGCTGTTATCTTTCTAAGCACTACAGGTAATGTTTTAAATCAGTTTCAGCAGGATGCTTTCGAAAAATATATAGAATCAGGTGGGGGTTTTGTTGGCGTGCATGCCGCTACGGATACCGAGTACGACTGGGAATGGTACGGTGACCTGGTGGGCGCTTATTTTAAAAGTCACCCTAAACAGCAAGACGCCGTTTTGCATATAGTTGATAATTCTTTTATTGCTACCAAACACTTGCCAGCGGAATGGAAAAGATTTGATGAATGGTATAATTATAAATACATCGCCAACAACTTGCATTGGTTGATAACGATTGATGAAAAAAGCTATACCGGCGGCGAGAATGGCGATTTTCATCCTATGGCCTGGTACCACGAATATGATGGCGGTCGCGCTTTCTATACCGAACTTGGCCATACAGACGAGTCTTTTGCAGATCCGCTTTATTTGAAACACCTGCTGGGTGGTATCAAATACGCCATGGGGAAAGGCAAATAACAAATACAATTCTCTGTGCCCCTTTGTAAACTCTCTGTGTCCTTTGTGGTTAAAAATTGAACCACAGAGCGCACAGAGAAGGAACTGAGCCCACAGAAGATTTGAGAAGATTTGAAATATTTTTAAAAAGTTACAGTAGCTTCTTGTAAAAACGTTTCATTTTTCGCGCATAAGTTCTAATTTGCATCCGGTTACCCAAATTAAAATCCTTTTCAAAAATGAATAAATTAAAGAAAGTCTTAGGGCTGTTATGTTGCTGTGCGCTTAGCATGCCAGCCTTTGCCCAAACGCCAAAGGAACATCACATAGCGATAATTCCGGAGCCGGTAGGTATCACCCAAAATGAAGGCGAGTTTGTACTGCCTAAAAACATTGTAGTAGCCAGTCCGGCTGGTCCCGATTTTAAGGAAGCAATTGCAGCACTGAAGGGAATCGCAGTCCCAACCGGGATACATGTATCTGTTTTGGGTAATTCACCTAATGCTACGATCAGGCTGGTGCTGAACAAAACTGCCGATACCGTGATCGGTAACGAAGGTTATTATCTTTCTTCCGGCAAAAAAGGCATAGTGATCCGTGCAAACAAAGCAGCAGGTTTGTTTTACGGCGTTCAAACCCTGTTGCAGTTGCTTCCCAAAGAAATTTTAAGCACCAAACATGTTGAGGGCGTAACCTGGGAAGTGCCTTATGTAGATATAACCGATTATCCACGTTTCAAGTGGCGCGGATTAATGTTTGATGTGGCGCGCCATTTCTTTACCAAAGCCGAAGTGGAACAATACATCGATCATATGGCGAAGTACAAATATAACCTGCTTCACCTGCACCTTACAGACGATGAAGGATGGCGCATCGAGATCAAGAGTTTGCCGAGACTGACTACTGTTGGTGCCTATAATGTCAAAAAAGTGGGTTATTTCGGCAATTTCCCGGCTCCAAAACCTGACGAAGCCCGCAACTATGGTGGTTTTTATACGCAGGATGATATCCGCGAATTGGTTGCCTATGCCAAGGCCCATTTTATGGATATCCTGCCAGAAATTGACGTTCCGGGGCATAGTTTGGCAGCCGTTGTTGCCTATCCTGAATTATCATGCACCCCCGGAGCCGACCATTACCAGGTGCGTTCTGGCGAGCAGTTTATGAATTTTACCAAAGACGGGATCAAAGCCGGCGTTGATAACACACTTTGTCCTGCTAATCCAAAGGTTTATGTGTTTTTGGACAAAGTATTGACTGAAGTAGCCAAACTTTTCCCATTTGGTTATATCCACATGGGCGGCGACGAGTGTGCCAAAAACTTTTGGGAGAAGAGCGATTCAGTTAAAGCGCTGATGCAAAGAGAGGGTCTTAAAACCCAGGAGGAAGTTCAGGCCTATTTTGAGAAAAAGGTTGAAAAGATCGTGGAATCAAAAGGCAAAAAATTCCTGGGCTGGGACGAGATCCTGGAAGGCGGTTTAGCGCCCGATGCCATTGTAATGAGCTGGCGTGGCATGAAAGGCGGTATACAAGCTGCTAAAATGGGACACGAAGTAGTTATGAGTCCGACTGATTTTGCATACCTCGATTATATGCAGTCCGACCCAATTGTTGAACCGCGTGTATATGCTACATTGCGCCTGAGCAAAGCCTATAAGTTTGACCCTGTACCTGATAGTGTCAATTCAAAACTGATCATCGGAGGTCAGGCTAATTTATGGACCGAGCAGGTTTACAATGTTCGCCACCTGGAATACATGACCTGGCCAAGGGCATTTGCGATATCGGAAGATCTGTGGTCGCCTAAATCAAAAAAGAACTGGGACGATTTCTTTGGCAGGGTTGAAAAGCATTTCGACCGTTTCAACGTAGCCGAGATCAAATATGCGCCGAGTGTTTATGACCCGATCTTTACCGTTCATGCTATGCCCGATAGTACCCTGCAGGTTACCCTTGAAACCGAGGTTAAGGGATTGGATATTCATTATTCTTTTGATAACTCTTACCCGGATAATTTCTATCCAAAATATACCTCATCCCTGCTGGTACCGAAGGAAGCGTTCCAGCTACGCGTCATCACCTACCGCGATGGCAAACCCGTTGGCCGTATGCTGACGATCACCCAGGAAGAGTTAAAGAAAAGAGCTTTTCGCAGAAATTATGATGATGAATAACTATCAGTTTTAACTGATTTGTTAAAGCTCCGTGTCGATGGCACGGAGCTTTATTATTGGACACGATTTTGGGATTTGAGGGATTGCTGATTCGATTCGGGAAGCGGGTTTTCAGAATATCTAAAAATTTGATGCTTTCGGTATCAATGAAAATTCTAGTCTAATGTCATTGCGGAGAGCAGGGGCGACAGCGGGAGGCGACGATAAAGCAATCGCAAGCAGGCAAGTCCGTGGGCTGGTATTGTATCGAGATCTTAAAGGCAAGCCTTGCGATTGCCATGTCATTTCATTCCTCGCAAAGACAAGCTTTTGTCTGAACAAAATGTTATTTCGAACGAGCAGTGGGCCGGAACTGAGCGAAGGCGCGAGGAGAAAACTTATCGGATAAGCATAAAGCGCATACAAAGCAAAGTGTTTAAGTTTTCACGGTCGCACCCCGTTCACAGCCTTTTACGCTCCCTCGAAATGACATAGTTTTGCCTGAACAAAATGTCATTTCGAACGAGCAATGGGCCGGAACTGAGCGAAGGCGCGAG
>Ga0164296_1000539_pt1 | contig 44103 bp, 35 predicted proteins | sample GEODES057metaG_FD_113533 | JGI IMG/M metagenome (GOLD analysis project Ga0164296, IMG submission 113533) | Dystrophic lake water microbial communities from Trout Bog Lake, Wisconsin, USA - GEODES057 metaG | ecosystem: Environmental > Aquatic > Freshwater > Lake | place: USA: Trout Bog Lake...
AAACCGCCTCGGGAGGAACCGAGTCGATGGACGCCTCTTGGGCGGTCAGCCGACCGCCAAGCTCCCGGTACCAGTCATTGATATACGCCGTAACCGAGTTTGGCGATCCGCCGCCGAGCAACTCGCGTACCGCGTGCACAGTAGGCCTTCGGCCGGATCGAAGAATCCGATCCGCCGCGAGAAAGACCTTTTGCCGACTTGCTTTGGGTTCCGGGGCGCTATCTGGCGAATCTGGCACAGGCTGTCCCCTAAACCGTGTTTGGAGGCCTGATTGTGTTTGAAATATCGTTACGTAGCGACTACGTAACTTTTATATCCCAGATTAAAAAAACGACTAACTCTGCGTTATTGATATGTGTACCATATCGATAGCATAGAACGGAACCTTCTAGAGGCTGGGTGCCGCCCTGCGCGCTCAGGTGGTGGCCCTCGAGACTCTTAACTCCGAGCTTTAAGTGTCATCGGGTAACCAGAGTGCTCGATCGCATCATCTGGGTCGGCGATGCCGCCGTTGTTGGCTGCGCGATCTACCTGATCGCAACGCGATAGCTTTCAAGGGGCGTCGTTAAGCGACGGCGCTCTTCGCCGTCCGGCGCTTCGTGGCCGAAGCTATTCGCGGTGGCTTCGTCAGGAGGTGGTATCAGGAAAAAGGATTAAGCAGACGAACTCCCGTCGGTGAATAGTGCGCCAGATTTCGGGTAACGACCTGAAGGCCGTGAATGAGCGCCGTCGCCGCAATCTGCTTATCGAGCGGGTTTTCAGGGTTGGGAACACGCAGCCGCCCCCAGACATGGGCGCACTCCTCGTCGAACGGGAGGATCGCCTGAGAATAGGTCGTTGTCACCGTGCCTAGCCAGCGCTCCAGGCGCTTTGCTTGAGCGGCATCACCGCGATGACGAATCCGCTCCACGCCCTGACGCAGTTCGCCGATCGTAATCGCCGACAGGCAAAGGTCGGTGGCGTCGCGACTTACTTTGGCAAAGAACTCGCGAACTCCGGGGTTGGCATCGGGCCCCTTGCGAATTTCGCTGATGACATCGGTATCAAGTAGATACACATCAGCCTCGACGATCCTGCTGCTCACGGCTGAAGTCGGCATCCTCACCAACGTTCGGAATCGCCGCAAGTACCTCGGCGAGGCTGCGCCGGCGCGGACCGTGCAGCGCGGCCTTCAGAATCTCCCGGTGCTCCTGCTCGGCGCTGCGATTGCGCTTCGCGGCCTGCTGTTTCAAGGCCTTGACGAGGTCGTCAGAAAGGTTTCTCACCATCAGCTGAGCCATTGCAATCTCCCAAAGACCAAGATGAAGGCAATGATAGCACCCGTAGAGCAACAATGCTAGCGTTGCTAGCATGACGTCAGGTTCGGCAAGGCGCGTGTGCCGTCGTCGCCGTCTGTGTTGCCTCAAGTCCGCACTGATGCGGTTCAGGTCGAACCCGCGCGGGTCGAAGTTGAATGCCAGACAAAAGCGTCTAAAGCTAACGACCTATCTCAACGCCGACGATACGGTCGGTGTTTAGGTTCGAGGCAAATCGTTTGGGTTTACATCGATTAGGAAAACGTATCCTTAAGTTACCCGCCGAGTTTCAAGCCGAACGCAAACGAACCTATGAGTTAGGGATCGACAACCCAGTACTCGCTATTTCGGCGGACGCAGTGAACTCCGGTAAACTGACTTCAGTGCTCCCTTTAACCCGCGATACTTTTTGAGGAGAGGCCATGACACCCAACAATGTCGCGCAGTCGGACACGCAGGGGTTCGAGTTGCATGATCTCAGAGTAGAGGTCATCGCCCTTTCCGACGCACCCATCTATTGCGGCGCCAAGCCCGGCGACTTTTTCGAACTACGCGGCGAGATGCTCCATCTGCCCCCTGGACAGGGGTTCTCGATCTACTCACTGTCCGCGTTGCTGCCATTGTTGCCGGCAAAACAGCGAGCGACAGATCCGAATGACTGGATGAGTACCGACACCGAGGTGGCATGCCCAGACCCCAACTGTCCGACCCGGTTTCGCATCACACGCACGGGAATACGTCGCTTCACACATTCGGAGACCACCGCGGTCCCATTACCTGATCAAGCAAAACCATGATCCCTCGCACTACCCTTCGAGATGGATTCGAGCTCTCTCAGGTTATCAAGGGGGGCTGGCATCTCGCCGGTGGACATGGTGCCATTGATCGCCTAGCGGCGCTCCGTGACATGGCACTGTTCGTCGACGCCGGGATCACAAGCTTCGACTGCGCGAACATCTACACCGGCGTCGAGCAACTGATCGGCGATTTCCGACGCGCTTACCCGGATCATGCCAGACGAACCCAGGTGTTCACCAAGTTCGTGCCGGATCTTGGCGATCTCTCGACAATCGACCGTTCGTCGATCGAACGCATCATCGACACATCGATGAAACGCCTCGGAGTCGAGTGTCTGGATGCTGTGCAATTCCACTGGTGGGATTACACGATTCCACGCTATGTCGAGACTGCACTCGAGTTGGAACGCTTGCGACAAGCCGGCAAGATTGCCCGCGTCTCGGTTACCAATTTTGATGTACCGAGACTAAAGGAACTGGTACACGCCGGCATTCCGATTGCAACCCATCAATTGCAGTACTCGCTACTCGATACCCGACCGGAAAGTGGGATGGTCGAATTTTGCTGCGCGCATGACATCGACCTTCTCTGCTATGGCACGGTCGCGGGAGGGTTTCTGTCGGATCGATGGCTTGGCCGTCCGGAACCGCAGGAACCTTTGGCGAACCGGTCGCTCGTCAAATACAAGCTGATTATTGAAGACTTCGGTGGCTGGCCGCTCTTTCAAGCGCTGCTTGAGACACTCAGACGCATCGCCGACAAGCATCATACCGATATCGCGACCGTCGCGAGCCGCGCGGTTCTCGACCGTCCGGGTGTTGCCGCGGTGATCGTCGGAGCAACCAACGCTACACATCTTGAGGCTCACCGAATGATCGGTTCGCTGTCCCTTGATCAAAGTGATCGGGACGCCCTAGCGACCATCATGGCCGAGAGGACCGGCCCGCTTGGTGATATCTACACCTTGGAGCGGGATCGAACTGGCCGCCATGGCAGAATCATGCGCTATGAACTCACCAAGGCCGAGTAATGGCCGTCGCCAGATTCTCCTGTCCACAACGATTAGCTCCACGAATCATCGACTTAACAAGGCGCTTCGTGGACCCCGCTGATCGCATATGAACGCACCCTACGCTCTGGCAGCGACACACCAGGATTACCCCACCCGTCGCTACGCGTGGAGCGTGGTCGCGATTCTGATCGCCACCGCGATCCTCTCCTACACCGACCGACAGGTGCTGACCCTACTCGTGGATCCGATTCGGAGGGACTTGGGTGTCAGCGACGCCGGCATCGGGCTACTGATCGGTAGTGCCTTCGCGATCGTTTATGGCATTGCCGGCATACCGCTTGGTTTTCTCGCTGATCGAGTGTCACGACGAAACCTGATTCTTGGCGGCATCCTCCTATGGAGCCTTGCGACCATCTCTTGTGGCTTCGCCAGAGACTTCAGAGAGCTGTTCACTGCCCGGATCTTCGTGGGCCTTGGGGAGGCCGTGCTGTCGCCCGCCGCCATCTCGTTGATCAGCGATTACTTTCCGCCCGAAAGGCGCGGTACCGCCGTTGGTCTTTTTCTGAGCGGCATCGCCATGGGCGTTGGGACCGCGATTCTGATCGGTGGCGCCGTGCTCCACGCCGTGGACGCTGGCGTTTTCGCAGGGTCGGGACTCGCCTCCTTAACGGCATGGCGACTCGTACTCGTCCTGCTCGGTCTACCGGGTCTCGCCTGGTCGGTCGTGATCTTGTTGATTCGCGAGCCAACCCGGCGTCCTGATACAGCCACCACTGACGGCACGTCCGCCGAGCGTGCTCGTGACACCCCGTTCTCCTGGACCCGGGTGGTCTCTGTCTACCTAGTCGTCGGTATGGCGTCGCTCGTCGACAACGCCGTCGGCGCCTGGGCGCCTTCCCTGCTCATCCGCAGCTTTGGGAAGGACGCTGCAGATGTCGGCGTACAACTCGGCGTCCTACTCACGGCCGGATATGGGGGTGGTGTCCTGCTAGGCGGCATGTTCGCCGACCGCGCCGGCCTCGCGGGTGGTTGGCGGCGCAAGCTACGCCTTGCGTTGATCGCGAGCTGCCTGATCCTGCCCACCTGCTCGGGCTTGCTGGCGCAGCGGTACGACCTCGTGCTGTGGGCGATCCCCTGCTACTTCATGCTGTCAGGAGCGGTCACGGCGATCGGGTTTTCCTCGATGCTCGATCTCGTATCGAGCCGCTCGCGTGCGCTCGCGATCTCGATCAGCTTCTTCATTAACGTCGCCATTGGCGGCGCCGCCGGTCCCGCCGCCGTGCCTTTCGCGAATGCCCACCTGTTCGGTGCGACGGCAAAGCTTGGGCCACCCATCGCGCTGACGGTCGCGACAGGGTACGTTGTGATCGTGCTCGCCCTGCTCCTCGCGATGACCCGATCTAAGGCCCACAGCGGCTGAGCGCGAGCACCCGCTTCTTAAACCCGTAGAGAGCAGTGAAAGTATGCCGCGGTACCGTTTTTTGACGTCGATCTGACGATCGGCAGCGCGCGACATAGACCCGACCAGCAGGCCTCATTAACCCACTTGCTAATATGAACCAACCATCGACAATTGGCCGCCACGGACTGCCTGCACCCGCACTGAACGTAGATCCAGTAGGGTACAGGCCTTGGGACTCTTGACGCACTGACGGACACAGCAAGTCATTTTGTCACCGTGCTGTCTTTCCGATACTCGCGCTCCTTCAAGTACCGACTAACGCTGACACGAGAACTCACCACATGCCGCCAGGCCCGATCATCAGCCGATTTCAGGGATGCCAGAACACTTGCAGTCGGGCAATCGCCGTGGTTTTGCTCGCCCTCATGTCGTCACTCACCGCCCACGGTACGGAGATCCCAGAAAGTGCCGCGAAGGCCGATGAGGCCGCCCTCCATCAGCTGCTTGCCGACTACTGGGACGAACGTCTTTCACTCGAGCCCGCCCTAGCCCTTGCCCAAGGCGACCTACGCTTTGAAACCGAGTTCGATGATTCGCTCGAGGACTCCTGGCGGGAACGCATGCTTTCGATGCTCGAGCACTATCAACGCGCACTCGAGCGATTCAGAAACGCCACACTCTCACCCGAGGATCAGACCAGCGTCAGGCTACTGGACTATCATCTCGATCGCGACAAACGCTTTTACGGTTCGCGATTGTTCGAAGTCGCGCGCATGTTGCCGATCAATCAGTTTGATGGCCTGCATACCGCTTTCGCGATGGACGCCGCGGGCTCAGGCAACTATCCATTCAATACGGTCGCCGACTACGACCATGCTCTGGTGCGTGCCGATCACTTCGCAAGATGGGCAGACAGCGCGATCGTCCGCCTACGCGAAGGTGTCGATCATGGCGTCGTGTTGCCACGACTCGTCGTTGAACGGCTGCTGCCGCAGCTCGACACCGTACTGAACCGCGCGCCAACGGACACCGAGTTTTGGCGTCCCGTCGACCACCTCCCGAATGGCATGGCGGCTTCAGACAAGGAACGTCTCCGCCTTGCCTATCAGCGCAAAATCGCTGAGGTAATGCAGCCTAGCTACCAACGCCTACGTGATTACCTAGCCAGGGAGTATCTGCCCCACGCGCGCTTGACGAGCGGACTCGGCGAGATGAATGAAGGCGCAGCACTCTACCGCTATGACGTTCGGTTCCACACCACCACAGACCTTAATCCCAAGCAGATCCACGCGATCGGTCGTCGGGAAGTGGCCAATATCCTTTTGGAGCTCGACCGCTTGCGGCAGCAGGTGAAGTTCCACGGAAGCTGGCGGGCTTTCTTGGACTCGGTGCGCTCCGACCCCCAACAACACTTCGCAAATCCAGACGACGTGATTCCCGCCTATGAGGCCGCACGACAGCGGATCGTGGGACATCTACCGGATTTGTTCACGGTGATGCCAAAGGCCCGCTACGAGATCCGCGCGCTTCCGGAGTCGGCTCGTGCGTCCTCCGGTAACGGCAACTATGTCGCAGCGGCCGCTGATGGATCACGCCCAGGCATCCTCTGGATGAACATCTACGCCCCGGGTGTACTTGATCGGTTCAACGTGATGACGATCTCGCTACATGAAGGGCTACCGGGTCATCATTTTCAGACATCGATTTCCCAGGAACATACGGAACTGCCAGCATTCAGGCGCTTCGACGACACCACGGCCTACGTCGAGGGCTGGGGTCTGTACGCAGAGTCACTGGGCCGAGAGACCGCACTATTCGACGATCCGTGGCAATATTTCGGCCACCTGCAGTACGCACTCTTGCGGGCGAACCGACTGGTGATCGACACCGGCATTCATGCGCTCGGCTGGGATATCCCTCGGAGCGTCCGCTGGATGATGACCCACTCCTCCATGAACAAGGCTCAAGCAACGGCCGAGGTCGAGCGCTATGTAGCTCTGCCGGGTCAAGCGCTCGCCTACAAGATTGGCGAAATGAAGATTCGCGAACTGCGGGAACGGGCAGCCCAGCAGCTTGGCGCGCAATTTGACCTGCGCCTTTTCCACGACCAGATATTGGCCGGAGGGGGCATGCCACTCGCCGTGCTGGATATCCAGATTGATCATTGGATCGCGAGCCAGCGACCAAGCCCACCGATCGCCAGCCCACCCATCCAACCTTTCGGCAGCCCCTGAGGTCACCGACTCGGCTTGCCAGGCAACTGACGGATCGTTCCACTGGTCATGCAGCTGTGCAGGCCGGCAACCACTGCCGCATAAGGCTTTGCAGGCGTCGCTTCGCTTCACTACGAACTCGGCGTTTCAAATGGTGCCCTCACGCGGCGCCTTCAACGGCTGCGCAGAGCCGCGTCAACACCGGTCGTATGTTAGCGATATGCGCTCACGCACACACTCTGGTATGGTTTGCCCATGGCTCCCGGCAACACCTCACGCCGACCGACACGGCCCAACGCCCCGCTCCCGACACGCCGTCCAGCGGCCGCGACCCCACGGGCCAGGGTCACCGACGTGGTCGTGCACCTCAGAGCGAATAATTTTCGTGAGTTCCCAGAGCTTCCCGATCGCGTCCTCAGGGTAATCGCCTCGAAAGCACCCAACACGCGCCTCGCGATTCGCGCCAACTACAAGGTGTGGCGTCAATGGTGCGCGGCACAGGTACCGCCGCGCCGGGCCTACCCTGCACGTGCTGAGGATGTGGGCGCGTTCCTTCAGGATCAGGCGCCACCGATCCGCGTCACCCGTTCCGGGGATTTCGAGGTGACCAAGGCGAGCGTCACGGCCGAGGGCAGGCCCGTGAAACGTTACGCCACACTGTCACGCTATCTCGGCACGCTCTCGAAGCTGCACATCGACGGCAATCACCCGGATCCGACCCGCGACCCCGAGGTACTGGCCGTCTGGCGCGTACTACGACGGGGACTCGTGCGACCCAAACAAAAGGCACCGCTCAGTTTCGAGGTGATTCAAAAAGCCCTCGACGCCCTACCCGAGACTCCCACCGGAAAACGTGATCGCGCCTTACTGCTATTGGCTTACACACTGATGGCGCGACGCTCGGAGCTTGTCGCTCTAGACGTCGAGAACTTAGACATTCACAAGGACGGTAGTGCCACGGTGAACTTCGAGCGACTAAAGACCGGCCAACCGTCGACCAATTATCTGTCGCCACCCATCGTCGACACCGTGATGGACTGGCTCGCGACCGCCAAGATCCGCAGGGGCCCCATATTTGTGCGCCTCGATGTCGCGGGCGCGAAAAAACGAACCCGACTCACACCCCAGTCGGTGGCGATCGTCTTCAAGCGGATCACCCGCAAGCTCGCCCTGCCGGAACTCGATCCCCAATACGTCAGCAGCCACTCAGCTCGCATTGGAGCGACCCACGATCTGGTCGAGGATGGTGCATCGGATGCCGCGATCATGCGTGACGCCGGTTGGCGAACGACCCGCATGGTGGGCATGTACTCCCGAGGGGCGAAGGCGAAACAAGGGGCGATGGCCGCACGCCTCAGACGCCTGATGGGTGCCACCAAATGATCACACCAGGCTTCCCCGGCTCGTCTTGCGACCTGCGCTCACCATGAACACCGACTGGCGAGTCTTTGCCGTGGGCTCGGCGGTGTTCGCGGCACTGACCGCGATCTTCGGAAAGCTTGGCGTGTCGGACATGAACTCGGACCTTGCAACGTTCTACCGTACGATTGTCGTCCTGGTTGTGATCGCCGCCATCCTCTTCGCACGACACGAGGGGCCGTTGAGCGGTCCGATCGGCACGCGCGGCATTCTTTTTCTGGTGCTTTCTGGCATCGCGACGGGCCTCTCCTGGCTTTGTTATTACCGCGCACTACAACTCGGCCCCGTGTCGCGCGTGGCACCTGTCGACAAGCTGAGCGTGGTACTGGTGGTGATCCTCGCGACGCTGCTACTCGGAGAGGAACTGAACTGGAAACTAGGCCTCGGCGCCCTATTGATCACTGCGGGAACCGTACTGATCGCTCTGTGATCGATAATCGGTGATCACCGACCTCTCGAGCAAAGTCGACGCCGTCCTGCCGGGGTCACACTGCCTCTGTGGCATGTTTTAGGCTCAATCCCCCGTAGCAACCTTGCCATCCAAAATCTTGATGAATGCACCCGGGTCACGCCGCACGCCAGTCCTAGCGAGGACTACCTGTTACGGTCGAGTGACCCAGCCCGGAACCCTAGACGTGTGGTGCGACGACCACCTCCTGCACGAAGGGATTACTGAGGTGCCCCACACCGTCGATCACCACGTCGACCACATTCGACGCCTCCTTCATCACCCCCGCACCAAGCGAAGTCCCGCAGGCGATCACATCGCCTGGCAGCAGCGTCATCGAGTGGGACAGCATCGACACGAGCTTATGCGGCGGAAAGAACATGTCACTGACGGGGTAGTTCTGCCGCTCCTGATCATTGAGGACAGTCTTGATGTGCAAGCTCATCGGATCGACACCGGTGGTGATGACCGGCCCGAACGGCCCAAACGTGTCGAAACTCTTGGCCCGCGTCCACTGCTCGAAGCTAGGATTTTCCTTCAGCAGATCCAGAGCCGTGACATCGTTGACACAGGTGTAACCAAAGATATGGGCCGCGGCCTCCGCCTCGGATACCGCAGTACACCGCCTGCCGATCACCACCCCAAGCTCCCCCTCGTAAACAATCCGTCCGCTATAGGACTTGGGTCGTCGGATCGGTGCCGCATGTGGCGTAAACGCATTGGACGTCTTCACGAAAAACAGCGGTGACTCCGGTGTCGGGAATCCGAACTTGGCCGCAAGTTGCTGAAAATTATTCCAAAGGCAGATCATTTTCGAAGGCTGGCAGGGCATGTCGACGCAAACCGAGGCGAGCGACAAGGTCTCACCCGTAGGCGTCGCGCCCGCGAACATATCCCCCGCATGCACACGGATCACGCCCGCCTCAAGCGTTCCGAAGCCCGACACGTCCCGATGCTGGAACCGTAGCCAACTCGCCATGCTCACCCCCGAATCAGAAATTTAAAGAATGAATTAGTTTCATTTGAAGTGCATATCGGCGATGTTACCTTGCGCCGCCCCAATGCGTGCACGTGAGTGCCATCATTCGGTAAAAAACCTCGCAAAAATTCGCCCCGCGCACTTGAAATCGCGGGCACCCACTCCATACCGCACGACGGCAAATGTTAGACTACGCGGCGATGACGTTCGGCCTCCGGTCACGTCCCCCGCGGTGGAGCTCCTCATGATGTTTACTGGTCGAACCACCGGGTGGCTCGCGTCGATTATGGCACTGGCCGCAGCGCTGTCGGGTTGCGCCATCACGGCGCCGGACGTGCCAGCCACCAAGCTCCGGCAAAGCGCGCCCATTGCGTCATCGAGCGATGCCGGCACGCCGTGGCCCACTGCCCAATGGTGGGAACGCTATCAGGATCCGGTACTGGACGATCTGATGGCTCGCGGCATCAAGGACGCACCCTCGCTCACGACCGCGAGCGCCAGAGTCCAGTCCGCACGCGACTACGTGCGCGTGGCTGCCGCCAGCGGCGGACTGCAGGCGACGGCGAACGCCGATGCACAGCGCATTCGCCTCAGCGACAACGGCATTTTTCCCCCGAGACTCCTCGGCTTCAATTGGTACAACGACAGCGACCTCGGAATCGGCTTCAGCTACACCTTTGATTGGTGGGGAAAGCAACGTGCGACGGTCGAGGCCGCGTTGGACCAGGCAAAGGCGGCAGCCGCGGAGCGTCATGCAGCCCTGCTGGTTTTGTCGGGCGGCATCGCCGACAGCTATTTCGGCTGGCAGGCGGACCAGCTCCGAATTGGGCTCGCGACAGACCGCGTCAACACCCTCATTCACGAGCAGCAGATCGCGGAACGCCGCGTCGCTGCGGACCTCGACAGACCCGACACAGTTCATGAGATCACCGAATCGGTCGCTGTGGCGCGCGAGCTCCTGGTGCAGGCGCAAAGCTCGGCACACCTGCACCTGATTGCGCTCGCCGCGTTCCTTGGATGCCGGCCCGATGAACTACCGACACTCGAGCCGCGTCCGCTACCCGCGCCAACGAGCGGCTTGCCTGCCAACCTGACGCTCGATCTGATCGCGCACCGTCCCGACGTTGCCGCAAGTCGGTGGAGAGTGGAGAGCTCGATGCACGGCTTAAAAGCGGCGAAAGCCGAATACTATCCGGACATCAGCCTCACCGGCCTCGTCGGTCTATCGGCCATTCGCATCAACAAGCTCCTCGAAGTCGGCAGTGGCGCGCCAGCACTCGGCGCAGCGGTCCATTTGCCGCTTTTCGACAATCATCTGCGTGATGCGAACTTCGCCACACGCCGCTCCCAGATGACCGAAGCAATTGCCGTCTACGATGAGGCGATTGTCGCCGCCGCACATGATGTGGCAAGCACAATGGAGACTCGATTGGCTCTCGATGAGCAACGCCGCGAGCGTCTGCGCGAGCTTGAATCCGCCGAGGCGCTCGCTTCGAGCGCCTCGGCTCGATTTAAGGCGGAGACCACCGACATCCGCCCCGTCCTGCAGGCGACGCTTGCCGTCAACGCGAATCAAGATGCCCTGACTCAACTGACCCTTGCCGCCCTCCACGCCGACATCGCGCTACAGCGCGCACTCGGCGGCGGTTATGTTTCAAAATAAAGAGACACCATGAACGATCCCACCTCGGCCACCAGCAACACACGCTCCAGGATTTTGCCGATTCTCGGCGTCGTGTTCATCGTCATCGGCGTCGCCTGGTGGGCACTCGCCCACTTCGTGCTGAACCTGCGCGAGAAGACCGACGACGCCTATGTCAACGGCAGCATGGTCGTTGTGTCATCGCAGGTCCCCGGGACGGTGATCGAAGTCGCCGTCGAAAACACCATGCTGGTTGAAGCGGGCCAGGTGCTGGTTCGCCTCGACCCCGTCGATGCCCAAACACAGCTGTCCACTGCCGCCGCCATGCTCGGTGAGACCGTCCGCGACGTTCGCCAGCAAATCGCCACCGCCAACCAGGCGGACGCGACCGTGAAGACGCGAGAGCTGGAGCTCAAGCGCGCGGAACTTGACCTTGCTCACCGCACACCATTGCTTGCCGACAAGGCGATCGCGGGTGAAGAACTTCGTCATGCCGAAGAGACCGTCAATATCGCCCATGCCGCGCTCGAGCAAGCCCGCGGCCAGGCGGCCGCAGCGCACGCCCTCGTCGATGGGGCCGACGTCACCGACAACCCGCACGTTCTCGCGGCCAAAGCGCGCTATCGGGATGCGTGGGTGACGACCAAACGAAATGCCGTACTGGCCCCGGTCAGAGGCTATGTGGCGCAGCGCAGCGTGCAGCTCGGTCAGCGCATCGCACCGGCACAGCCACTCATGACCATCATTCCGCTGGATGAGATCTGGGTGGATGCCAACTTCAAGGAAGGTCAACTGCGCAATCTCAGGATCGGCCAGCCGGTGGAGTTTGACAGCGACCTCTACGGCAGCAGCACGGTGTTCCACGGCCACATTCTCGGGCTCTGGCCGGGCACGGGTGCCGCGTTCTCGCTGCTGCCGGCACAGAATGCCTCTGGCAACTGGATTAAGGTCGTTCAACGCGTACCCGTGAAAGTGTCCCTCGATCCGAAGGAACTCGCGCTGCACCCGCTGCGCGTCGGTCTCTCGCTCGCAGCGACTGTCGACACCCATCAGCGTGATGGCGCCATCCTCGCTGCCGCACCCGCCATGGCGCAGCATCCGAGCACCGACGTCTATGCCATCGATCTTTCGACAGCCGATGCGGCGGCGGATGCAATCATCGCCAAAAACAGCGGGCGCTGACCGATGGCAGGACCGTCGAGCATGGCGGCGCGGATGGATGACTATCCACCCCTGAAGGGCATGGCCCTCGTGTTGCTGACGCTCGCCGTGTCGATCTCCAGTTTCATGGAGATCCTCGACATGACGATCGTCAACGTGTCGATCCCGTCCATCGCCGGCAGCTTGGGCGTCAGTCCTTCCGAAGGCACCTGGGCGATCAGTTCCTACATGCTGGCGGCCGCCGTGGTGCAGCCGCTGGCCGGATGGATCGGACGGCGATTTGGGGAAGTCCGTAGCTTCGTCACCTCCATCCTGTTGTTTGTGTTCTTCTCGGCACTGTGCGGCCTTGCCAGCTCGATGCCGATGCTGATCGTGTCACGACTGATGCAAGGCCTGGTCTCCGGACCCATGATGGCGGTTGCGCAAGCACTGCTGCTACGCAACTACCCTGTCCAAAAGCGCGGACTCGCGATGGGCCTGTGGGCAATGGTGATCATCGTCGCACCGATCTTCGGACCCATTCTGGGTGGCACGATCACGGACAACCTGTCGTGGCCCTGGCTTTTCTACATCAATGTGCCGACGGGCCTGCTCTCCGCAGCCGCCAGCTGGTGGCTGCTGCGAAAGCGCGAGTCGAAGACCGTCAAGGTGCCGATCGACATCGTCGGTCTCGTGCTGCTCGTGATCGGCGTCGGCAGCCTGCAGTTCATGCTGGACAACGGCAACGAGAAAGACTGGTTTGGCTCGCCGGAGATCGTCACGGCTGCGGTCGTCGCAGTACTCGCCTTGTCGTTTTTCATCCCCTGGGAGCTCACCGACAAGCATCCGATGGTCGATCTGCATCTGTTCAAGCGTCGCAATTTCACAATCGGCACGCTGACCGTGGGCATTTCCTACTTCGCGCTCAGCGGCATCAACGTGATCTATCCGCTGTGGTTGCAGACGACCTTGGGCTATACCAGCACCTGGGCAGGCTACGCGGTAGCTCCCGTAGGGATCATCGCGCTGTTCGTCGCACCCATCCTTGGACGCAATCTGCACAAGATCAATCTGCGCCTCGCACCCACGATTGCGTTCAGCGTCTTCGCCTTCAGTCTCTACTGGGTCTCCTTGCTCAACGAGACAGCGAGCTTCGGACAACTCGCCTTGCCGAGGCTCCTGCAGGGCATGGGGCTACCGCTGTTCTTCCTGCCACTCAACCAAATTGTGATGGCCGGCGTCTCCTCCAACGAACTCGCAAACGCCGCAGGTCTCAGCAACTTCATCCGGACGATCTCAGGCAGCATTTCAACGGCTGTCTGCGTCTGGATCTGGAACAACCGCACGGATTATCACCACGCGGTACTGACCGAGAGCGTCTCGACCCAATCGACCGGTGCCACAAGCTACATCGACCAGTTGGCAGGTCACGGTGTGTCCGGCACGCCGGCCTCCGGCTACATCGATCACATCATCGGCACCCAGGCCTCCACACTCGGCGCCAATGATGTCTTTCTACTGCTTGCGCTCATGTTCATTGCGGTCATTCCGTTCGTCTGGCAGGCCCGTCCACCTTTCGGTGCGGCAGGCACGGGGGGTGGGGGCCACTAACCGCTTTGTCGAAAAACGTATTCCAATGAGGATACGGCCCGCGCGATGCGGCCCGCATCAATGCCGTCCATCCTTGGCACTGGCGCGCAGAGCCCGTCGTTCGTGGCTTACTGAGCACAATGACGGCGTTGCCGCACCGCTCCATCCGCTCCAATGACCCGAAGAAGGCACGTGGATATCAAAGCTCAACGTTGGAAGGTACTCGTCGCAGGCGTCTTCAGCTTGCTGCTGACACTTGGCGTCGCCCGATTTGCCTACACGCCGCTACTTCCGCTGATGCGGCGGCAGGCGGCGCTTGGCATTCAGGAAGCGGGGTGGCTTGCGGCGATCAACTACGCCGGCTACCTGTCCGGCGCGTTGTTGAGCTCGTTGATCAAGGATATCGTCCTCAAGGATCGGCTGTTTCGCATCGGCATGGTGATCGCGGTCATTAGCACCGCGATGATGGGCTTGGGGCACGAATTTTGGCTCTGGGCGGTCTCGCGATTCCTGGCCGGTCTCACCAGTGCCGCGGGCATGTTGCTCGGCGGCGCACTGATACTCAACTGGCTGATGCGACAGGGTCAGCGACCGGAACTCGGGATCAACTTCGCGGGCATCGGTCTCGGCATCGCCGGCAGCGCCACCGTGGTGGAGCTATTGAGTCCTGGGCTCGACTGGCAAGCGCAATGGTGGGTGTTCACAGCCATCGGTACGCTGCTGCTGTGGCCGGCGCTTGGCTGGCTACCGACACCTGATCGCAGCACCGTCACGACGACGGGCGCGCGTCTTGCGGACCAACCACCCACCCGTCGGGTACTGACCTTGCTGATGACGGCGTATTTCTTCGCCGGCATCGGCTACGTGGTTAGTGCCACCTTCATCGTCGCCATCGTCGATGCGTTGCCTGGGCTGGCCGGTCGTGGGACGCTCGTGTTCCTTTGGTTTGGCATCGGCGCCGCGCCCTCCAGTATCTTGTTCGACTATCTCGCGCGACGCATCGGCGAGATCAATTCACTGCTGCTGGCGGCGCTTATTCAAATTGCGGGCATCCTCATGCCTCTATGGCCGGGCGGTTTGCTATTTGCCGACCTTGGCACACTCATCTGCGGCGCCACCTTCGTGGGTATCGTGAGTTTGGTCCTCACGATGGCGGGTCGCTACTACCCGACCAGACCCGCTAGGATGATGGGTCGCATGACGCTCGCCTATGGTAGTGCGCAAATTCTCGGGCCGGCGCTCACGGCCACGCTCGCCGTGCACTTTGGGGGCTACGCGATCGGCCTCTATCTGGCCGCAGCGAGCATGGCGGCCTCCGCCCTGTTGCTGCTCATCCTGAAATACGATTCGCAAGCTACCGCCGGCCAAAGCGCTCCAAACACCCGATAGCTTCCCAACACTTTCGATGCGAAGAGCTCGGGCGGGACGAACCGCTCGCCCTTCCGATCCTATCCGAGCGGTGCGGCTGTTCTAGAAGCTTGCGTGAACGCCAAGTGCGCCGACACGACCCGGCGTACCGTACTGATAGGTCGTTTCATAGTGCTTGTCGGTCACGTTCTCGATGCGGGCATAGAAATCGACGGACTTCGACACGGCATACGAGACGCGGATATCCGCGAGCACATAGCCGCCGAGCACGATGGTATTGGCCGCATCGTCATAGCTGCGGCCTGCATAACGTAGCGCCACCGTCGCGCTCAACATCGGTGACCAATGGTAACTGTCGGACAGATTGGCCGCCTGTTTCGGCCTACGAGCCAGCGCGTTGCCAAAGGTCCCGGTACCGGCGGCATCATTCCTGGCATCCGTGTAGGTGTAGTTCGCCGACATGACGTTCTGATCACTGATCGACCACAGCGTCTGCAACTCGATGCCCTTGGCAGTCGTTGCGGCGATGTTCGCGTAGTAGCCATAAGGTTCGGTCACGCACAACGGACTGGGCGTCGAGCAATCGAAGAAGTCGATCAGATCGTGACTACGGCTCTGGAAGTAGGTCGCCGACACCATCAGCCGTCCTTGCATCAGATGCTGCTCGATCCCCGCATCCCAACTGACGGACTGTTCCGGCTTCAAAGCGTCGTTGCCGTAATTACTGAAGAGCTGATAGAGCGAGGGCGCCTTGAAGCCCTGACCGACACTGGCTCGCAGCATCGTCTGCTTGTCGTTCAACGCCCAGGCGACCGCGAGTTGCCCGGTCGAATGCCCTCCGTAGACACTGTGATGATCGAAACGCTCGCCCGCCGTCAAGGTCAGTCCCCGTGCCACCTCACCCTGCCATTGCGCATAGGCGCTATCGATCGTCGCATCAGCCAATAGCGGTGTCGGCACCAGATCGAATGCAGGTGTATCCGTCTGAATTTCCGATTTCTCGTGTTGAGCGCCATAGGTCAGGTGTGCCGTGGGCGAGACCTGCCAGATGCCCTGATACTCCTCGCGGGTATTGCTGCCAATGCCGTAGTAGGTCTCGGTCGTGGTGCTGCCGTAGTTCGCGGGCGCCTGCGGATCGAAGTTTCGGGTATTGGAATGGGTGTACTGCACCGCAAACCGATTGGTGAACAGCGCGCTCGCCGAGCGCTCGGTCAGACCCGCATAACCCAGCAACTGCTGGTTCTTGCCGTATTCGCTGTCATCCCCGAGTCCGAAGGTCGGCGTATCGTAGCCGTCGAAATCCTTGCGGGAGCTCACGTAGTAGCCCCGAAGATCGAGTTCCACTTGCGGAGTGAACTCGTAGCGCACCTGACCCGAACCACTCGCGACCTGTGCCGCGCACAATCGCTTGCCACCGTATTGCGGATCGAAATCGACGATACCGCTGGTGCCGAAATAATTGGCGGCGACTCGCCACATCAGACCATCGCGCTTGCCACCCAGTGCACCATTGAAATAGCCACTGTCATGCGAGCCTCCCTCGGCGCTCACACCGCCAGCGAACTCGCTGTTGGGCGCGGCGGTCACGATGTTGACCACACCGCCCATCGCCTGACTACCGTACAGCGTCGACTGCGCACCGCGCAGCACCTCGATGCGCGCGATGTCGCCCATCATGAGATTCTGGAAATCGTAGCCGCCACCAGGCTGCGACGGATCGTTGAGCACCACGCCGTCGATCACCACCACCGTCTGATCACTCGCCGCACCCCGAATGAACAGCGAGGTCGCAGACCCCGGCCCGCCGGTACGAGCGAAGGTAATCCCCGGGGTCGTTGCCAAGAGATCGGCGACAATCACCTTCTGACTCTCGACAATGGCCGCCGTATCGATTGCGGTGACCGAACTGCCGACACTGGACAGTGGCTCGGCGGTACGATTCGCGACCACCACCACTTCATCGAGCAGCCCACCGAGCTCGGTGTCGGCAAGCGCGACCCCCGACAAGGCCAAAAGCCCAGCTGTCTGCGCCACTTTCGAGATGGAATATTTCACGGGTCGACTCCCTGAATGACGAACATCCAGGATCACCGTCAGGACGAGCCGCCGCTTGGACCCCTGGGTCGTCACGGCGGGGCCGCATGACTGCGATCCCACACCGTCGCCACTCGGGTATCTCCGATCACTCAGCACACCCCGGCTGATTGATGGGCGACCACGACGAGCAGGTCTCCTGGCTTACGGCTCACTCCCTGTCTCACCTTCCCGGACATTGCTATCCAGTGGCTTACGAAACAGAGCACACCGCTCACAGTTGCGGGGGCAGCCCGGGCATTGAACCCGAGTTCCCTTTCAATCCTCTCGCGAGGAACTCATCGTGTGCGCGAACGGTGCCGGATGCCTTTCGGCGAGTCAATATTCGAAAGGCAAAATCACGAGAGAATTAATCGATGGATCGATGACCGTGCTGATCCACCATCTGTTGTACGGCTTTTGCATGGACAGACGAGGCGCCTGTCCATGTCACGCGGCGTTTGCTAGAGGCCGGCGGCAAGCACATCGGCGACCGCCGCGACCGCACCACCGATGCCACGCGGTCCCATCTGCCCCATGCAACCGACTCGAAAGGTCTCGACCGTCGTGAGTTTGCCAGGATAGAGGATATAGCCACGTGCCTTCACCGCGTTGTAGAAACGCTTGAAGTCATAGCCGCCCTTGGTCTCGGTCGGCGCATGGAAAGTGACGATGATCGGCGCCTGAATCTCGGCCGGCAGAAAGCTCCTAAGCCCCAACGCGCTCATTCCTGCGATGAGCTCACGGCAGTTTCGGGTGTAGGTCGCTCCTCGCGCTTCACGTCCACCGTCGGCGAGGTATTGGTCAATCGCCGAATCGAGCGCCGCCACCACATGAGTGGGCGGCGTATAGCGCCACTGCGTTGTCTTTTGCATGTAGACCCATTGGTCATGCAGATCGAGTGCCAGCGAATGGCAGTTGCCTTCCGCCGCCTCGAGGGCGCTTTTACGAACCACCACGAAGCCCATGCCAGGAGGGCCTTCCAGGCATTTCCCGGAAGCTGCGATCACTGCATCGAAGGGCATGGTGCGCGCATCAATCTCGAGCGCACCGAAGGAACTCATGGCGTCGATGATCAGGCGGCGGCCGTGACGGGCCACCACCGCGGCAATCTCTGGCAACGGATTGAGAATACCGGTACTGGTTTCGCAATGAACCAGCGCGACGTGAGTGATCGACGCATCCTTCGCGAGCGCGCGCTCGATGTCCAACGGCGACACAGCGGCATCCTCGGCATAATCGATGGTGGTTACCGCCCGACCGAGGATCTTCAGAATGCGCGTGATGCGCTGGCAATAAGCACCGTTCTGCGGCACGAGGACATGGCCGTGCTGCCGCGGCACCAGTGTGCCTAGCGCCGCCTCCACCGAAAACGTCCCGCTGCCCTGCATCGGCACGCACTCGTGGGTGGCGCGCCCATGAACGATGTCGACCAGCCGTTCGCGGATGCGAGCGGTGATCTGATTGAAGTCCGAGTCCCACGATCCCCAGTCCCGCAACATGCTTTCCTTGGTGCGCATCGAGATCGTGAGCGGCCCAGGGGTCAACAGCACCGGATCGGCGGACATGGAAAACCTCCTGCAAGACTTCTAAAGACCAACAAGTCGCGACACGGCGGGCATGCCGGCATGCAGATGCCATCCGGAGGGCGATCGACGACCCAAGGACTCTAGACGGCGATCTGCCAACTGTCAATTGTCGACAATTTCGACCTTCTGCGGTTAAAATCCTCACTCGCCCAGCCCTTCGGGCGACACAGGCCGCATGAATTCACCCACACCCCTGCAGATTCTCCGCGAGAACTCCCTACCCTCCGTGGTTCAGGCCGAGATCGAGCAGCTCATTCTGTCCGGCGAGCTCGCCGCCGGTCAACGCGTGAACGAAGCCAACCTTGCCGATCGCTTCGGCACGAGCCGCGGACCGATCCGCGAGGCGCTGCGAGCGCTCGAGGAATGCGGGCTGGTGCGTTCGGAGCGTAATCGCGGTGTTTTCGTGAGACAGATTTCGTTGCAGGAAGCGAATGAGGTCTATGACCTCCGTGAACTGCTCGACGAGTTCATCGGGCAACGCCTGGCGCACGCAATCAGCCCCGAGCAACTCAGCCTCCTCGAGGCCTTGATCGCGGCGATGCAGGCCGCGACGATGGCCCAGGACATCCCGCGGTATCACGCCCTCAATCTCGAATTCCACGATGCCCTGGTGGATTTCGTCGGCAACTCGCATCTGTCCACGACCTATCGACGACTCACGAAGGAGCTGCTGCTGTTTCGCTTACACGGCCTGCAGGAAGGTGGCGGCTTTGCGGTCTCTATCACCGAACACAAGGCGATCGTGAGCGCGATCCGCTCGGGAGATCCGACCCGCGCCGGCGCTACCCTGCGCGCGCATGCCGCCGAGAGTCGCGCTCGCATGCAAAAAGCACACGGTCAACCCCGTGCCGACGCAGGACCGACCATCCCCATTGCACCTCGTCAAACGACAGGTGCACCCGACAACACGACCCGAGGCACCCGATGAGTACTATCAGCGTCAATGGCCGGTCCTACCGGCTTCCCCGACAACCCAGCGTTGTCGTCTGTGTCGATGGCTGCGAGCCAGACTACATTGCGCAAGCAATCGCCGGCGGCCACATGCCGTGGATGAAGTCCGTGCTGGCGAATGGCGCTTCGGTGGTCGCCGATTGCGTGGTACCCACCTTCACCAACCCGAACAACCTCTCGATCATCACCGGCGCACCGCCGTCCGTTCACGGTATCTGCGGGAACTTCCTCTATGACACCGCGACCGACACCGAAGTGATGATGAACGATCCGAAGTGGCTGCGCGTGCCGACCTTACTCGCGACACTCGCCGATGCCGGTTGCAAGGTCGCCGTGATCACCGCCAAGGACAAGCTTCGAAAGCTCCTCGGCCACAAAATGAAAGGCATCTGCTTCTCCTCCGAGAAAGCCGACCAGGTGACGGCCGCGGAGAACGGCATCACCGGCGTCGTCGAGCTCGTCGGCATGCCGGTCCCGGATGTCTATAGCGCGGAACTTTCCGAATTTGTGTTCGCGGCAGGGGTCAAACTGATGCAAACACATCGACCCGATGTGATGTACCTGTCGACCACCGACTACATCCAGCACAAGCACGCCCCCGGCACTCCGATCGCCAATGCCTTCTATGCCATGATGGACACGCATCTCGCGGCACTGGATGCACAAGGCTGCGCGATCGCGCTCACCGCCGACCACGGCATGAACGCCAAGACCAAGATGGACGCGAGTCCGAACGTGATCTATCTGCAGGACCACCTCGACAACTGGTTTGGCGCGGGCACCTCTCGGGTGATCCTGCCGATCACGGACCCTTACGTCGTGCACCATGGAGCGCTCGGCTCCTACGCGACCGTCTACCTACCGAAGGGCGTGGAGCGACGTGATGTCACGGACCGTCTGATGAAGTTGCGTGGCATCCAGTCCGTCCATACCCGCGAGCAGGCCGCCGAGACCTTCGAGCTACCTGCCGATCGCATCGGAGATCTCGTGATCATCTCCGAGCAATCCGTGACGCTTGGCACCAATGCCGCCAAACACGACCTCAAGGGACTCGATGCGCCGCTGCGTTCGCATGGCGGCGTGTCGGAGCAACACGTTCCCCTGATCATGAATCGCCCCATCGCCAACCTTGATGTCAATCGCCGGTGGCGCAACTTCGACGCATTTGACTGGGTACTGAACCATGTCTGACAAGATCTTCTCGCGTGATGCGCTTCGCCTCGGTGCACGGGACGTCAAAACCGACCGGACCAGTGAAGTCTTCAACCCCTACACCAATGCGGTCTGTGGGATCGTGCCGAAAGCCACGATCGAGCATGTCCGAGAGGCCTTCGCCATCGCCAAGGCCTACAAGTCGGAGCTCACTCGCTACGATCGCTACCAGATCTGCTATCGAGCGGCCTCAGCAATACGCGAACGAACGACCGAAATCGCACATCTGATCACCGCCGAGAGTGGTCTGTGTCTCAAGGACTCGATCTATGAGGTGGGCCGCGCGTGCGACGTGTTCCTGTTCGCCGGGAATGCAGCCCTCCAGGACGATGGGCAGATCTTTTCCTGTGATCTCACGGCCCATGGCAAGAAGCGCAAGGTCTACACGCTCCGTGAACCCCTGCTGGGCGCCATCTCAGCGATCACCCCATTCAATCATCCGCTCAACCAGGTGGCGCACAAGGTGGCGCCATCGATCGCCACCAACAATCGGATGGTGCTGAAGCCCTCCGAGAAGACGCCGCTCACGGCCATTCTGCTTGCCGAGATCCTCCATGAGGCAGGCTTGCCGCGCGAGATGTTCTGTGTGATCACCGGTGATCCAAAGGAGATCGCCGATGAGATGCTCACCAACCCCGATGTGGATCTGGTGACTTTCACGGGCGGCGTGTCCATCGGCAAGTACATCGCTGCGAAAGCCGTCTACAAGCGTCAGGTGCTCGAACTCGGCGGCAACGATCCGATCATCGTGATGGAGGATGCGGACGTCGAGGAAGCCGCCACACTGGCCGCCGCGGGTTCCTACAAGAACTCCGGACAGCGCTGCACGGCGATCAAGCGGATGCTGGTGCACTCCTCGCTCGCCGAGCGTTTCGTATCGTTGCTGGTCGAGAAAACCCAGGCGGTGAAATACGGCGACCCGATGGATCCCAAGACCGACATGGGCACCGTGATCGACGAGGCTGCAGCGATCGAATTCGAGGGCAAGGTGAATGACGCGATCCAGCGCGGCGCCAAGCTGCTTTGCGGCAACGTCCGCAAGGGGGCGCTCTACTCGCCGACCGTGCTGGATTGGGTCACCCCGGAGATGCCCGTCGCCAAGACCGAGACCTTTGGGCCGGTATCGCCGGTGATCCGCTTCGACTCCATCGAGGAGGCGATTCGGATCTCCAACTCGACGGCGTATGGCCTGTCCTCGGCGATTTGCACCAATCGGCTCGACTACATCACGCGTTTCGTCACCGAACTCAACGTCGGTAGCGTCAACATCCGCGAGGTACCAGGGTATCGCCTAGAACTCACGCCATTCGGGGGAATCAAGGACTCGGGTACCGGTATCAAGGAAGGCGTGCAGGAAGCGATGAAGAGCTTCACCAACACCAAGACCTACTCGCTACCCTGGTGAACGCCACCGGCATTCGGTGTACGGTATCAGCATGACTCAGCGCACCGTCCACGCCACCTGCCCGCACGACTGTCCCGACACCTGCGCCATCCGTGTCACGGTCGAGGACGGGGTCGCCGTGCGCGTGCAGGGCGATCCCGATCATCCGCCCACCGCAGGTGCGCTCTGCACCAAAGTCGCCCGCTACCTCGAGCGGGTGTATCACCCCGAGCGGCTGCTGCACCCCCTGAAGCGCTGCGGCCCGAAAGGTAGCGGACAGTACCGTCCGGTGAGCTGGGACGAGGCACTCGATGACATCGCAGTGCGTCTCGGCGCCATCGCCGAACAGGATCCGCAGGCAATCCTGCCCTACAGCTACGCCGGCACCATGGGCCTGGTGCAAGGGGAATCGATCGCGGCACGTTTTTTCAACGCGCTCGGCGCCTCCCTGCTCGATCGCACCATCTGCTCGAGCGCTGGCGCGGCTGGGCTCAAGGCCATCTACGGCGCCGGTGTCGGCATGCACGTCGGGCATTTCGACGAGAGTCGGCTGATCCTGATCTGGGGCAGCAACAGCGTTGCTTCGAACCTGCACTTTTGGACCCACGCGCAGGCCGCCAAACGAGCGGGCGCCAAACTGATCTGCATCGACCCGCGGCGGACCGAGACCGCCGACAAGTGTCATCAACACATCGCCTTGCTGCCAGGTACCGATGGTGCCCTCGCGCTCGGTCTGATCCATGCACTGATCGAAAACGACTGGCTCGACCACGACTACATTGCACGATACACCGAAGGTTGGGAGACCCTGCGCGCCGAGGCGCTCAAGTGGACCTGCGAGCGCGCCGCGGCAGTCTGCGGCATCACCCCAGAGACGATACGTGCACTGGCGCACGACTACGCGACGTTGAAGCCCGCGGCCATTCGGCTGAACTACGGGATGCAACGCAGCCGTGGCGGCGGCAATGCCACACGTCTGATCGCCGCACTGCCCTGCCTGATCGGTGCCTGGCGTCACCGCGCGGGCGGACTCCTGTTGTCAGCTTCCGGCTGGGTGCCCGCACAGAGCGCGGCGCTTGAGCGACCTGACCTTGCTCCGCCGGGCCGACGTCGCATCATCAACATGAGTGCGATCGGTGATGCGCTACTCGATCCGGGATCGGCCACCTTCGGCCCGAAGGTCGAGGCGGTCATCGTCTATAACAGTAACCCGGTGGCGGTCGCGCCCGAGTCTCCCAAAGTCGTCGCCGGCTTCAAACGCGACGACCTGTTCACCGTCGTGCTCGAACAGTTTCGCACCGACACGGCAGATCTGGCCGATTACATCCTGCCTGCGACCACGCAACTCGAGCATTTTGATGTGCACAAGAGCTATGGTCATACCTGGATGATGGTCAATGAACCGTCGATCGCACCCCTCGGTGAAGCCAAGCCCAATACGGAAATCTTCAGGCAACTCGCAAGGCGCATGGGACTCAAAGACCCCTGTCTTTATGAATCGGACGAGACGATCGGAAGGCATGCCTTCAAGGACATCGACTTTGCAGCACTGCGACGCGAGGGTTGGGTGAAGGCGCCGATCGCCGATGCGCCGTTCGCGCACGGTGGCTTCAAGACGCCGACGGGACGCGCCCGCTTTGCCGACGCAGATCTTGAGGGGGCACACTTCATCGCTCCCTACGAATCGGCACAGTCCGCGCCCGAGCTCGCCCAACGCTATCCGCTCGCGATGATCTCGCCTCCCGCCCGACATTTCTTGAACTCCACGTTCGTGAATGTCACGAGCCTGCGAAGCATCGAAGGCGAACCCCTGATCGAGATGCATCCCGAGGATGCGGCAGCCCGCCACCTGGTCGATGGCACGCTGGTGCGGGCGTTCAATGATCGTGGGGAATACCGATGCAAGTTGCATATCACCGATCGTGCGCGGCCCGGCGTGGTCGTTGGCCTCGGGGTGTGGTGGCGGAAGCTCGGACCCGCCGGCACCAACGTGAACGAAGTGACCCATCAGCGACTGACCGATATGGGTCGTGCCGCCGCTTTCTACGACTGCCTGGTCGAGGTCGCGGCCGCCTGACGCGGCCGCACATCCGCCGCGAACCTTACGGCTTCGACGGCTCTGGATAGCTGAAGGGATCGGTCACCGCAGGCGAGGTGGGCAAGGTCCGCCGCGGTAGCGGCGCATCGTTGTTCGCCGCATCCAGCAAGAGCGTCGCCAGGATCACCGCCGCCTGCCTGAGATCATCGGCACGCAGATGATCAAAGGTGTCCAGATTCGTGTGATGAACGCGCGACTCGTAGTCGAGCGGATCCTGAATGAACTGAAACGCCGGCAAGCCCAGTCGACTCATCAGCACATGGTCGGTGCCGCCGGTCGGCGAGGCGACCACAGCACTGGCACCGAGACTTGCGAAAGGGGCTAGCCAGTCGCGCAGGACCGTCACCACACCGAAATTTCCCTCGGTGTGGATGCCGCGGATTTTTCCAGAGCCATTGTCGATGTTGAAATACCCCGCGAGCTCCGAAAATTCGGGCAGTGGCGTGATCGGGAAGTTGTTGTCGGAGGCGAAATACGGCCCGAGTGCGGCGATCTCCGGATCCTTGGCAGGTGGACGATGGGCCAGGTGCTTCTCGATGTAAGCCGCGGAGCCCAAGAGCCCCTGTTCCTCGCCCGACCACAAGGCAAAGCGGATCGTACGCTTCGGTTGCACGTTGAGACTCGCGAGGATGCGGGCCGCTTCCATCACGACAGCACTGCCAGCTCCGTTGTCGGCCGCGCCATCGGCAGCCACCCAGCTGTCCAGATGCGCGCCCGCCATCACAAAACCCGCCTTGGCCTCGCGTCCCGGAATGTCGGCAAAGACGTTATAGGCGTTGTGATCAGCATCCTCGTAGTGCACGCGACTGTCGAACTCGACCCGGACCTCGCCACGTTTTGCGAGTCTTGCAAGACGCCGATAGTCCTCGGCGGCGATCTCAATCCCCGGCACCTTGGGGGTCTTGCCCACCTGATAGCCATAGCCCTCGCCATGGACAAGTCCGTCGTCACTGCGCGAGATGCGCGCCCACCCCGCGGCACCTTCCGCCGCCAGAAAGTCATCCAGGGCAATCTGGAAGGTCATGCGCTCCGCGCGCTTTGCAACGCCATCGGGATCGAAATGCGGGATGGCATAGCTCGCCATCTTGCCGATCTCGGCCTCGCCGAGACGCTGGAAGGGCGCCGTCGTGAGGTCCTTGGCAGCCTCGGGCCAGGTGACCAGCACAAGCTTACCGGACAGTTTGCCCTTCCATGGGCCGAAGTCCTGGCGGGTGCGGATCGGCGCCACCACGACCGGTGCGGTCACCGAACCCGAGGTCCCGGGCGTCCAGGCGACCGGAATGCTCTGCATCATCAGGGGCCGTGGCGAGACCATGCGAGCGTGGGACGACTCGATCCACCAGCCGCGGCCGAAATCGAAGCCTTCCGGATGAACGTTCTTGAGACCCCACGTGATAAAGCGTGACTGCGCCCAGTGCTCCGCCTGCCGCATGGCGGGAGAATTCGTCATGCGTCCACCGATCTCATCGCTGAGATAGGCGACCGTCTCGACCACCTGCCCGTGATTGAAGCCGGCATCGGCGATTCGCTCGAGCGTCGTGTTATCGATCGGTGCGGCGACCAACCGTCCGGCGATACCAAACAACAGCGCCCACACGATCATTCTCTGCCCTGCGCCCATGCCGCGACTCCCTGTTTTGTTTGATCGACCACGATCCTACGCCGGAATCCCCGCGATCCGCAAAGCCGTTAAACTGGCGCCTTGCACGACCGCTCGAACACCGACGCCCCATGACACACAGCATCGAACCTGCACCGACGATCGCACCCTCCAAAGGGTTGATCGCGCTGTTGGCGATCTCCTGCGGACTCATCGTCGGCAACATCTACTACGCACAACCGCTGGTGGGCTTGATCGGTCCGCAACTCGGACTGGCGTCGAACCGCGAGAGCCTGATCGTCACGGCCACGATGCTGGGCTATGCCGTAGGCCTCCTCTTCATCGTGCCGCTCGGGGACATCGTCGAGAACCGCCGTCTGTTGGTCCTGACCGTGAGCGCCTCGGTTCCGGCGCTACTGCTCGCCGGTAGTGCGACCGGCAGCCACCTGTTTCTAGCGGCGGCGGCGCTCACCGGGCTCACTTCAGCGGGCGTGCAGATGCTGCTGCCGCTCGCCGCCCATCTTGCGCCTGATCGGATCCGCGGACGCATCATCGGTAATGTCATGGTGGGTCTGTTGGTCGGTATCTTGATCGCACGTCCCGTGTCGAGTCTCATGGCCGCGGCCTTTGGCTGGCGAGCGATCTTCTTTCTGTCGGCGGGCCTGATGGCGCTGCTCGCGATCATCCTGAGGATCGCCCTACCGGAGCGCCACCCGCGGCAGCATCATCGCTACCGCGACTTGATCGCATCGCTAATCGAGATTCCCGCGAAGACACCCCTGCTGCGTCGCCGCGGTCTCTATCAGGCCGCTGCCTTCGCAGGCTTTTCGACCTTCTGGACCGCAGTGCCACTGCTCCTCGCCCGACGCTTCGAGTTCAGTCAACGGGGCATCGCGCTGTTCGCACTCATCGGCGTGAGTGGGGCGCTGGTCGCGCCGATCGCCGGTCGACTCGCCGATCGCAACCTGATCAGGCCCGGCACCATCTGCTGTCTCCTGCTGATCGCCCTCTCGTTCCTGATCGCCGCCTGGGGGGGTCTCGCGGGTCATTCGGTGGGGGCGCTGTTGGTCGCAGCCGTGCTCCTCGATGCGGGCGTACAGGCCAACATGGTGCTCTCGCAACGAGAACTCTATGCACTCAGTCCGTCAATTTACTCGCGGGTGAACGGGGTGTTCATCGCCATCTTCTTCACGGCGGGGGCGCTCGGCTCATCGCTCGTGAGTCCGGTTCTGGGGCGCGCCGGCTGGCTTGGCATTTGCCTCCTGGGGACCGGCCTCGCGCTCGCCGCCCTTGGGTATGTATTCACGGACCCGGCGCACGCTAAGCCATCCCGTCGCTCGCCTGACCAACAAACCGACCGCTCGCCCGAGCACTAGATCCCGGGCGGCGGCGTGTATCCGTAGAGTTCGGCTTCGACAAGCGCCGCAAAGCCCACTGAAGTCTTGTCCTCCAGATAAGGCCCGATCGCCTGCACACCGATCGGCAGGCCTTCTTCGGTACGGCCGATCGGCAGTACCGTCGACGGCAGATTGGCAACCGTCGCAACCCCGGGCCACTGCAGGCCATCGAGATACGGATGATCCTTGCCATCCACCCGGGTGACCCGATGATACTGGGCGATGTGGCCGAGCTGATCCCCGGTCGTGTCGTGCGGGAAAGCCACTGTCGGCATCACCGGGCACAGCAGCACGTCGGTGTCACGAAAGAACTCGGCCCACACACGATAAAGGCGCTCGCGCGCCTCCGTCAGACGTGCAAACTCGATGTGACTCAAGCGAATCGCGCGGGCAATACGTGCCGGATAGCTCATGTCCCTGGCCCGCAAGCCCTTGGCCGCCGCCGTGAACTGCTCGAGTGCATCCGGTGGCATCGAGCTACTGAATACACTGAAGAGTGTCGTGATATAGATCGCATGCGATGCGGCGAGATCGATGGCGGGGCGTGCCGTTCTCGACACCACCACACCGGCCTTCTCGAGATCCGTCGCGAAATTCTGAATGGCCGCGAGGCTCGCCGCATCGGTCGCGAAACCGGTGTCATCCGCCCACACGGCAACGCGAAAGTCCTTCAGTCGCGCATGCCGCGCCGGCGGCAGTGTCAGTGACCAGGCTTTCTTCTCGAGCGAGGCCGGTCCCGCCAGTACCTCGAGCGCGAGCGCAAGATCCATCGCACTACGAGCGATGGGGCCTGCGACTCCAAGCTCGATGGTATGCAGCCCACCCGGCGGCGGTGGGATGTGCCCCTGCATCGGCACGAGCCCATAACTCGGCTTGTGCCCGTAGACGCCACAAAAGTGCGACGGACAACGTATCGATCCACCGATGTCGCTACCGAACTCGAGCGAACTCACCCCGGTCGCCACCGCAGCGGCGGCACCGCCGGAGGAGCCTCCGGGCGTGCGGGTCGGATCCCACGGGTTGTTGGTGCGACCGTACAGTGAGTTGTAGGACTGGTGATCACCGGCACCGGTCGGCACATTGCTCTTGCCGTAGATGTTCGCGCCCGCCGCGCGCAACGCAGCGACCGCCTCCGCATCGGCCGTCGGCTGATGGCCGGCCAGCGCCTCGATACCACAGGTGGCGGTAAATCCCGCCACCTCCCAGGCATCCTTGATCGTCATGGGCAAGCCATGCAAGGAACCACGATGTTCAGGACGCACCGCATCGGCATCCCGCGCCGCCTGCAGCCCCACCTCCCGATCCGCGGTCACCACCATGTTGAACAGTGGATTGAGGCGCTCGAACCTTGCCCAGGTCTCCTCGAACAGCTCAACCGCACTCAGCGCACGCGTGCGCATGAGCTCGAGTTGCGCCATCGCCGGTTGTAGTGTGACCGGCAGGTCGCCCACTGCGGATTGCGTCGTCATCGATCTTTGCCCCGTATCGGAATTCGGCGCCATAATACCCGTCACCTCATGACCTCGTGCAGCCGTCTGGCCGTGACCCCACAGATCCTTCTCGTCCATGGCGGCCATCCGGGCGGCCGCACCGAACGACTGAAGCTCGCCGTCGCGGCGGGCATTCGTGCCGTTGATGGCGCGGTGACGCTGATGGAGCGACCCGCGCTCCAGTGCAGTGCCGAAGAGCTGCTGGCGTGTCAGGGTCTGCTGCTCGGCACGCCGGAGCACTTCGGCTACATGTCCGGCGCGTTGAAGGATTTCTTCGACCGAACCTACTACCCCGCCGAAGGCAAGACGCAGGGGCTGCCCTACGCGCTATTCGTCAGCGCCGGCACCGATGGCACCGGTACCGTTCGTGCGGTCGAGCGCATCGCGATCGGCTACGGCTGGCGGGCGATCGCCACCCCGCTGATCGTGGTTGGCGAGCCCACCGAAGCGCTGTTGCAATCGGCGCATGACCTTGGCGCCACCATGGCGGCCGGGCTCACTGGCGGCATATTTTGATACCGCAACCGGCTGCATCCGCGCAGAGTCACAACGCCGTCTGGCGACTCGTGATCCTGTTGTCGTTGGGAGGCCTGTTCGAGTTCTACGACCTCTTCCTCACCGCCTATCTCTCACCAGGACTCGAGGCTGCCGGAATCTTCCACAAAGGAGCCCACGGCCTGCTGGGACTGTCGGATCAGGCGACCTTCGCCGCCGCCACATTCACGGGCTTATTCATCGGCACGCTGCTCTTCGCCCAGCTCGCCGATCGTCTTGGCCGACGGATGGTGTTCACCGTCTCGATGCTCTGGTACTCGCTGTCTACCTTCGTCATGGCCTGCCAATCGGACGCGCTGTCGCTCGATCTCTGGCGCTGCATCGCGGGAATCGGCATCGGCGTGGAACTCGTGACCATCGACAGTTACCTCGTGGAACTCGTACCGGCCGCGATGCGTGGACGGGCCTTCGCCGTCAACCAGGCGATTCAGTTTTCCGCGGTACCGCTCGTGGGCCTGCTCTGCAGCCTGCTGATGCCATCAAGCCCTTGGGGAATTTCGGGCTGGCGTCTCGTGGTGGCCCTGGGGGCCACGGGCGCGTTGGGGGTGTGGTGGCTGCGTCGCAAGATCCCCGAGTCACCACGCTGGCTCGCCGCGCAAGCACCAAGCGGGTCGCCGCTGCGATCGAGCACGTCCCACACGAGCATCTTTCGCAAACCCTTAGGATCCGTGACGCTGATGCTCGCCATCTTCAACTTCTTCCAGACCGTCGGTTTCTACGGTTTCGGCAACTGGGTCCCGAAACTGATCGAAGCCAGCGGCACCGACGTGTTGCACAGCCTGCATTATTCCGTGGCGATCGCCATCGCCTACCCGCTGGGACCGCTGCTGTGCACCACGATCGCCGATCGATTCGAGCGGAAATGGCAGATCGTTGCAGCCGCGATCGGTACCGCGTCGTTTGGTCTGCTGTTCATCGCACAGACGGCGCCGATCTTGCTGATTGGCCTAGGTGTGATGATCACGCTCTCGAACAACCTGCTGTCTTATGCCTATCATGCCTATCAGGCCGAACTCTATCCGGTCGCGATACGGGCACGTGCCGTGGGCTTCGTGTATTCCTGGAGTCGCTTGTCGACCGTGTTCACCAGTCTGATGATCGGTTTTTTCCTCGACCGCTTCGGCAAGGCGGGTGTGTTTGGCTTCATTGCCGCGAGCATGGCGATCGTCTGCATCACGATCGGTGCTTTCGGTCCGCGCACCCGCGCGCAGGCCTTGGATTAGGCGAAGTCTGATGACCGACACCCGATCCACCCACGATTTCGGCACCTACGACTATGTGATCCTCGGTGGCGGCACGGCGGGCTGCGTGCTCGCCAACCGACTGTCGGCCGATCCGACCGTATCGGTGCTCCTGCTCGAGGCAGGCGGCAAGGACAACTACCCGTGGATCCACCTGCCGATCGGCTACCTCAAGTGCATCGGCAACCCGCGCACCGACTGGTGCTATCGCACCGAACCCGACGCGGGTCTCAACGGCCGTGCGATCGGCTACCCACGCGGCCGGGTGCTGGGGGGCTCCTCCTCGATCAACGGCATGCTGAGTCTTCGCGGACAAGCGCGCGATTACGACGAGTGGGCGCACCTCACGGGTGATACGCGCTGGTCCTGGGAGCAGGTGCTGCCAGTCTTCCGACGGAGTGAACGCCACTGGGCCGGCAGCAACCCGTGGCACGGTGATCGCGGCGAGTGGCGTGTCGCGCGCCAGCGGGTCCGCTGGCCGTTGCTCGATGACTACGTGCGGGCAGCGCAGGCCGCGGGCATTCCACTGTCGACGGATTACAACCGCGGCAACAACTTCGGCATCGGCGCCTTCGAGGTCAATCAGCGGCGCGGCCTGCGGTGGAACACGGTGAAGGCATTCCTCGACCCGGCCCGTGGGCGCCCCAACCTGCGGATCGTGACCGGGGCGCTGATCGAGCGGATCGTGATCGAGGAACGTCGAGCCCGCGGCGTCGAGTTCATCCATGCCGGCGAACGTCATCGCGTCTCGACGCGCCACGAGACGCTACTCGCCGCAGGTGCCATTGGATCACCCGCCATCCTGCAGCGCTCCGGGGTGGGTCCTGCGGGTGTGCTCGGCGCGCATGGCATCCCCGTGGTGGCAGAACTGCCGGGCGTCGGCGCAAACCTGCAGGACCATCTTCAGCTGCGCATGGTCTTCAAGTTGTCCGGGACCGAAACGCTCAACCAGTGGGTACGCAGTCCCTGGCGGCTTGCCGCGATGGCGCTCCAGTACCTGGTGCTAAGACGTGGGCCGTTGTCGATGGCACCCAGCCAGCTCGGTGGGTTTTTCCACTCCTCAGCAGCGGTCGAGACTCCCGATCTCGAGTTTCACATCCAGCCACTGTCACTCGACCGCTTCGGCGCACCGCTGCACGAGTTCCCCGCATTCACCGCCAGCGTCTGTCATCTGCGGCCAGGCTCGCGCGGTTCGGTCACGCTACGAGACCGTGACCCGGGGAGCGCACCAATCATCGCACCGCGCTACCTGTCCACGCCCGAAGACCGGCAAATCGCCGCCCAGGCGATCCGGCTGACCCGCCAGATCGTCGACCAACCGGTGATGCAGAAATATCGTCCGGTGGAATACCTGCCGGGAGCGGAGATCGTCGCGGATGAGGCATTGGCAGTGGCGGCCGGTGACATCGGCACCACCATCTTCCATCCCAGTGGCACCTGCGCCATGGGCAGGGCCAACGATGCACAGGCCGTGACCGATTCGGAGCTTCGGGTGCGCGGAATTGCGGCGCTTCGGGTGATCGATACTTCCGTCATGCCCACCATCACCAGTGGTAACACCAACACGCCGACGATCATGATCGCCGAACGCGGCGCTGAACTTGTGACATCAACTCGCAAAAGCGGTGGACCGCTCGCCTGAAGACACCCAATCGATCGGGCGAAGGCTCGGAAACGGTTACCATTCGAAATCTGTGCCCGGCTTGCCAACCCCATCGAACCGCCAGACGATCAACTATGAAAATTCCGGAAATTCTGATCATCGAGACGATCCACCGACCCGGTAGCCTTGCGAGCGTTTTGCAGGTGATCGCCGATGCGGGGCTTGTGATCGAGCATCTGCATGCGCTGAAGCGCGAGCAAGGCAAGACACTTTGGGAAATCACTCTCGAGATGGACGAGAGCACGGATCGTAGCGTCTATGCCGCCATCGATGCCCTCCCCTCGGCCCAATTCATCGGCAAGTCCGATCGCGTCTTCAACCGCCACCGCGGCGGCAAGATTCGCACCGTCAGCAGTCTGCCGATCAGCTCTCATCAGGTGCTGCGGGACATCTACACGCCGGGTGTCGCCCGAGTCTGCCTTGCGATCAAGGAAGATCCCTCGCTCGCCTGGGAGTACACCAGTCTTGGTCGAACAGTGGCCGTGGTCACGAACGGCACGGCGATCCTGGGGCTGGGTGATATCGGTCCGCTGGCGGGCCTACCGGTGATGGAAGGGAAGGCCGCGCTGTTCGCCTCGCTGGTCGGTATCAACGGTGTTCCCATCCTGATCGAGGAGAAGGACCCGGCGCGAGTGGTCGATGCGATCATGGCGATCGAGCAATCCTTCGGGGCGATTCAACTCGAGGACTTCGCCGCCCCCGCCTGCTTCGAGATCGAGCACGAGCTGCGGCGCCGACTTGCCAAGCCGGTGCTGCACGACGATCAGCACGGCACTGCGGTCGTGGCGCTCGCAGCGCTGCACAGCGCGGTGCGTCGGGTCGGCCGCACGCTCGAATCCAGCATCGTCGGTCAGATCGGCCTCGGGGCCGCGGGACTTGGCATCGTCCGTCTGTTGCGCGCCCATGGCGTCGAGCGCGTCCTTGGCACCGATCGCCAGCCGGCGGCGATGGAACGCTTGAAAATCCTCGGCGGCGAACCGGCCACGCTCGAGGCGGTGATGAGCACCTGTGACATCGTGCTCGCCACCACCGGTGTCCGCGGTCTCATTCGGCCGGAGCTCGTGAGGCCTGGGCAAATCATCCTCGCACTCTCGAATCCGGATCCGGAAATCGAACCACTGGCGGCGCTCGAACGAGGGGCTGCCTTTGCGGCGGATGGCAAGGCGATCAACAACGTCCTGGCTTTCCCGGGGCTGTTTCGCGGGGCCCTCGATGCCAGGGCGAAGGGGTTCAACGACCGGATGCTGATCGCGGCAGCACACGCCATTGCGGCCTGTGCCCCGGCCGAGGATCTAGTGCCGGATTCACTAGACCCCGCGGTACACGCCGCGGTCGCGGCGGCGGTCAAGGAGGCCGCGACCGGCGCTTGACGGAAAGCGTCATCTCGGGCGCGCTACACTAGCGACGCACCTCGATTGTCGAGGATCACCGAGGATTACCGCATGCGCTTTGAGATCTCCGGCACCGTGATGCAAACCGTGGCGATCGATCTGTCGCCGGGCGACACCGTTTACAGCCAGACCAACTGCATGGCCTGGATGTCCGACAACGTTCAGATGAACACCAATACCGGCGGCGGGTTCTTTGCCGGCCTGAAACGCAGCCTGAGCGGTGGCAGTCTCTTCGTGACGGAATTCACGGCCACCTCCGCCGGTCATGTCGCCTTCGCACCGCGCTTCCCCGGCACCATCGTCGCCCGCACGCTGGCCGCTGGCGAATCCCTGATCTGTCGCAAGGAAACCTTCCTCTGCGCGGAAAAATCAGTAGCCCTTGAAATCGCCTGGCAACAACGTCTCGGTGCCGGCGTCTTCGGTGGCGAAGGATTCATCTTGCAGCGGGTCACCGGCCCGGGCGTGGTCTGGCTCGATCTCTCCGGTGAGGTGGTGGAGCGTCAGCTCGCCGCCGGGGAACGATTGCTCGTGCACGCCGGTCATGTCGGTATTCAGGAGCCGACGGTACAGTTCGACATTCAGATGGTGCGCGGTGTGCGCAATGTGCTGTTCGGCGGCGAAGGCCTGTTCCTCGCGACCCTGACGGGTCCCGGTCGCGTATGGCTGCAAAGCATGCCGATCATGAACCTCGCGGAGGAGATTGGTCGCTACCTGCCCACGCAAGGCGGCAGCACGGGCAACGCGCTGGGCGCCGCCGCCGGCACGGTCGCCGTCGGTAGTTTGCTTGGCGGACTATTCGGCGGTGGCGGCAACGATCAGGACGACGGCAGCTTCTAGCGCTGCCACCTCCTGCACAGCGCCTCAGCAGCCGAGGGGATAGCCCACGGTCTGCGCAAAGGTCACGAAAGACTGCGGCGGCAGGGCGAGCTTGCGATCGAGGTTCACGTAATCCACGGCACCCCGAAACACCGTGCCAAGCCCGGCGGTCGCGCAGTAGAGATAGACGTTCTGACCCATGAAGGCGGCATCGACCGATGCATAGAGGCGTCGATCCTCCGCCGAAATGTCGACCATGCGGTCACCATGTGCAACATAGATCAGATTGAGCGGTGCGACGGCGACAAAGTCCTGGCGTCCCGTGCCCGCCCGGAGATCGGCGGTAAGGTAAGGTTCCAGTCGATGGGCTTCGGCGTCATAGCGCCAGACGCCATCGGCTCTCGCAAGATACAAATCCATCACGAGGACATGACGCCAATAGGGCACGGTACGCTCACCGCTGTCGCGGTTGATGCCAAATGCCGCCCAGCAGAGCTCGCCGATGGTCTCAAGCGACAGCGGCCGAGGAGAATATTCGCGGCTCGAGTGTCGTCGGGCAAGGGCTTCGAGCAGCGAAGGACCTCCTGCCCGCCGCGGGGGTGGCAAGACGATCGGGAGAGCCCGCGCCGGTGGCGACGGTGCTGGGGAGGATATACTGGCCATCGCTACTCTCCTCGCGAAAGTGTCCCGAGTTGGACTTCGAGACTCGACTGGCTCGAAGCCTAGGCGGCGAGCGACCTGCAGCTCATCGGGGATTTCCGTAATCGGTCGACCCGAGCCGTCCGAATGGCACCATCGCCGCCCTCGGGCCGGGACGCCGTGACGCTTCGGGGTCAACCCGCTACCGAGGACGACTCGAGCCCCACGATAGCCGCGGCCGGGTCACCAGCGTCCACGCCATGGCAGGCCTTGGCTTACGCACCTTCAGCGGCAGGTCGGTAGGGCTGCCGGGAAATTTGCCGAGCGTGCACGATCACTCTCGCTGAGTGCCGGCTTGCTGTTCGCGCTATTCTGGGGACTCCGGCTAAGGTATCGACCCCGCATGATGCGATTTGAACACTGCAGTGTGCTGATCACCGGCGGCAACTCCGGTATCGGCCTCGGCATCGCCCGACGCTTCGCAGCCGAGGGGGCACGACTCATTATCACGGGCCGCGACGCCGACAAGGGGGCGCACGCGCTCACGGACCTTCGAAGGCGCGGTGTCGAGGCGCATTTTCACGCGGCGGAGCTTGCCAACGAGTCCGAAGCCCGCGCGGTCGTCGAGAGCGCGCTCGATCATTTCGATGGCCTCGACGTGCTCGTCAACACCGCTGGTCTTGGGGCACGACGCTCCGGCATCGAGCCTACCGATGCCGATGCGGCTCGCTTGAAAACTCTGCTTGAGGCCAATCTGCTGTCGGCCTACAACGTCGCCGCCGCCGCCTTGCCGGCGCTGCGTGACCGGGGGGGTGGCAGCATTGTGAACATCTCCTCGACGGCCGCATTGCATGGCACCTGGGGTAATTACGGTATCGCCAAAGCGGCCGTCGAGGCGCTGACCCGTTCCTTGGCCGTTCAGGGGGCGCCCTACGGTATCCGGGCGAACGGCGTATCGCCCGGCTGGATCGCGACCGAGGTGACCACCGGACATCCCGAGGTCGATCGAGCCGCATCACTGTTCCAGCGAATGGGGACACCGGAAGAAATCGCCAACGCCGTGTTGTTTTTGGCCTCGAAAGAAGCAAGTTTCGTGACCGGACAGACCTTGATCGTCGATGGCGGTCTCACCATCACCGACTATCCGTCACAGCCATGGCTCGAAGCCGCCGGAACCTGGAAACTCTTCCCCAAGCTGGATTCAGCCTGACATCCGATCGGAGACCAACGATGCCGTCCCACAACATCGCGCGCGGCGAGGAAAACCCGGAAATCCGCACACTGCGTGTCGAGCTTGCCGCTGCCTTCAGGATCGCCGCCGAGCTCGACTGGCATGAGAGTGTCGGCAATCACTTCAGCGCGACGGTCTCGAGCGACGGCAAGCGTTTTCTGCTGAACCCGCGCTGGCTGCATTTTTCGCGAGTGCGCGCGAGCGATCTGCTGCTACTCGACAGTGACGATGCGCAAACCCTCTCCCGTCCGAACGCGCCGGATCCCTCGGCCTGGTGCATCCACGGGCGCTTGCACGCAAGACGACCGGATGCGCGCGTCGTGTTGCACCTGCACCCGCCGTACGCGACGGCACTGGCCTGCCTCAAGGATCCACGCCTCAAGCCGATCGAGCAATGTTCGGCCCGATTTTTCAATCGCGTGGCCATCGATCACGGCTTTTCCGGAATCGCCGACCATACCGCAGAAGGCGAGCGCCTGGTGACGGTCATGGGCGCTCATCGGCACATGATTCTCGGCAACCACGGCATCATCGTCACCGCGGATACCGTTGCCGAGGCATTCGAGGACATGTACACCTTCGAGCGCGCCGCCCGCACCCTGATGCTCGCCTATGCGAGTGGTCAGCCGCTCAATGTGATGCCGGATGCCGTGGCGGAACAGACCGCACGCGACTGGGAAGACTATCGTGGCATGGGCTTCGCGCACTTTCATGATCTCAAGGCCATGCTCGATGCGCGCGATCCTTCCTATGCAGACTGAGCTCGAGCGCCGCCATTGACCACGCGGATCCTGCTCGCCACCGCAGGCTCGCTGGGCGATCTGCATCCTTTCATGGCGGTGGCTCACGCGCTGCAAGCCCTCGGGCTTTCGCCGGTGATCGCAAGCGCTCCCGACTATCGTGCACGTGTTGAGAACGCGGGTCTCGACTTTCTGCCGATGGGTCCATCCCATGCCGACGTCGAAGCGGATCTCGGGATTACGCTCGCGACCCTGACCCACAAGATCCGACGGCGTCCCGACCTTCTGTATCGCGAGCTTGTATTTCCGTACCTGCAGCGCTGTCTCGACGATGTCCGTCCGATGGTCGCCGAGTCGGCACTAGTGATGACCAGCACACTCGCCATCTCCGCACGCCTTGCGGCGGAGCTTGAAGGACGCGCGCAGGTCGCGGCGATTCTCCAACCCATGATGTGGCTCTCGGCGGAGGATTTCCCGATCTTCATGCCAGGGATCACGCTCAGTCGGCTGATTCGCGCGCTTGGACCGAAGGCAGGGCACCTCGCGCGCAGTGCGATACTCGGTGCCGGGCGCATCATGGGGCAACCCGTGACCCGCTTCAGAGCCGGGCTTGGCCTTAAACCGTCGGCCTGCGATCCCCTGTTCGCGGGCCAGTTCGGCTCTGCCGGCAGCGTCGGCATGTACTCGCCGTGTCTCGGGACTTTACCCACCGACGGCTCAGCCGCCGGCGTGATCACTGGCTTTTGTTTTCACGATCAGGACGAGTCGCCGGCCGAGCAGCAAATCGCGGCACTCGATCGATTTCTGGCCGCCGGTCGAGCGCCGCTGGTGTTCACGCTCGGCAGTGCCGCCGTACGTAGCGCCGGCAGTTTTTTCGCCGAGAGCGTCCGTGCGGCCACCGCACTCGGTGAGCGCGCCGTGCTGATCGTCGGGGATGACATGCCCAAAGACCTGGCGGCCGATCCTGCTCGGGTGCATTTGTGCCGCTATGTGCCTTACTCAAGACTTTTTCCAAAAGCACTGGCCGTTGTTCATCAAGGTGGCATCGGCACCTTCGGTCAGGCACTTCGGGCGGGCTGTCGGCAACTGATCGTGCCGCATTTTGCCGATCAAGCAGACAATGCGGCCCGTGCAATCCGCTTGGGCGTCGGTGCGGCGCTTCGACGACAGTCCTGTCGCACCGCGCGACTCACGCGCGAGCTCGCGCATCTGCTGGCGAACCCGCGGCTGCCGTACCGCGCCCAACACATCGCGAGCGGTCTCGCGACCGAGCGCGGCGCCATCGCCACGGCAGAGTTTCTTGCACACCAGGCTTTTCCTTAGCACCCACGGGTCGCGAGGGAATAATTTTGTTCAATTTAAACATATAGTTATAAGCGTTTCGCGAGGCGACGCATTAGCACTCGACCGCACGCCCTCACCTGAGTCGAGGAGTACACTATGGCGTTTCGCAGCGGAATGTCCGGAGACCCGATGGATACCCAAGCGTATGGCTTGATGGCGCTCGATCACGCCACGGGCGACTGCCCCGATGCCGCGAGCAGCGTGAGCCGCCGACGTTTTCTGGTGAAAAGCCTCGCGAGCGGCTTCGCTTTGGCGGCAGGTCCCGTGATGGCGGAGGCCATCAGGACGGAGTCGACCGGCTTGATGGCAGGCGCCATCAATATCCCGGTCACCGGCGGCCACATTCCCGGCTATCGCGCCCATCCCAGCACGGGCAAGCGCTTCCCGGTGGTACTGGTGATCGGAGAAATCTTCGGTGTCCACGAGCATATCCAGGACATCTGTCGACGGTTCGCCAAGCGGGGCTACTACGCGATCGCTCCGGAGCTATTCAGTCGCGAGGGCGATGTCAACCGAATGACCGACATCCAGACCATCCTGCGCGATGTCGTCGCCAAGACACCGGATGCCGAGGTGCTGTCTGACCTTGACGCTTCGGTCACATTCGCCGCTGGCGAAGCGGCCGACGTGACACGCGTCGGCGCTGTCGGTTACTGCTGGGGCGGACGCATCGTGTGGCTTTATGCCGCCCACCGTCCCACCCTGAAGGCGGGGATTGCTTATTACGGCCTCCTAAACGGCATGCAATCCGACATCAGGCCGAAGGATCCGATCGATCTCGCGGACAGCATCGTCGTGCCGGTGCTCGGTCTCTATGCGGGTCTCGATACCTTCATACCGACCGATGCCATCGACCGAATGAACCAGGGACTAAAGACCGGCCACAGCGGCTCCGAGCTGCTGGTATTTCCAGGCGTCAACCACGGCTTCAACGCCGATTATCGAGCCACCTACGACCCGTCGGCCGCAAGCTACGCGTGGACGCTCACCTTGGGCTGGCTCAAGGACCACGGCGTCTGACGCTCGCGACGGACATCATGGTTGAACTCCTGAAGGCCGGCATGGCCATCCTCTTCACTACGGTGCGCGCGCGGCCGGGCGCTTTGGCGCGTGCGATCGCGCTCACCTGCACGGGGCTGTGCCTCGCCACCGCGGTGCGTGCCGATCCTGCGAGCACCCACCAGCCTGCCTCGGCCGAGCGACAGGCACCGGCAGGCAGCCACCCAAAAACGCCAATGCAGCACGCCAAGACCGCGCCAAACGTTCACGGCGACATCACTAACAAGGATCATGCGGCCCACAAAGCCACCGAGCATGCCGCCAAGCCTCCGCACGAGCAGGTGACAGCTACCCGCAAGAGCACTCACAAGACCGGCAGCAACACCAAGACCGGCACCAAGAGCAGCGGCAAGAGCACGACCAAGGCCAACAGCAAGGGCCGTACCGCCGCGGCGCCGAAACTGCGGCGCGGCCCGCCCAAGGCAAGGCCCGAGGACGAGCGCGCCTTCGATCCGGATGACTTCAATACCCGCTGGGGTTGCGCAGCACCGTCGCGCGAACATGACAACCTGTGGAGTGCGATCGGCATCGAGGATGAGGGGTTCCGGAGTCTGCTGGTTCGGGAAGCCACCCGCATCCTGCAAAGTGACCAGGCCTGCGTGCCGTACGCGCTACTGGTCGATCCGGACAATCATCCGCTCGCTCTGGCACTGGCGGTCTATGACCCAGACGCCCGTATGACGATGCTGTTCCTGTTCAACCGGGATGAAAACACCAACTTGATGCACTTTCATCTCGATTCGGTACCGACACATCCGCGTCACACGCACGTCGAATCGTTCCTGCTGCAGGACGCGCTCGCGCGGGCGAATGCAGCCCAAACAGCCGTCCCCGAGGACATCCTGTTCGAGCTGTCCGGCCTTGCGACGACACTCGCGGATGGCGCCAACCGTGCCGATGCCGAGGACTGTCTCGTTCGCCTGATCTACGACGATGGCGACAGCGGCACACCGGCGAGGTTGCAGAGCCTGGAGCTTCTGGATCGGCGCACCGGGCAAATTCTGGGTCAGGCGCTTTGGCTGGATCGACCCGAGCTGCCGGGCGGGTATTTCACACCGAATGGAGATTCCTTCGAACGCCAGTTCTGGACGAGTCCTGTGACCTTCACACACATTTCCCGCGGCGTCGGCGCCTCGAGCATACGGATGCGCTGGGTGACCCACTCACGATCCAAGGGACGAAAGAAACACTCGGTCCAACACACCCACCTGCGCGCGGAAAACCATATCGGCGTCGACTTTGCGGCGCCCAAGGGCACGCCGGTACTGAGCGTCGCGGACGGTCGGGTGGTGTTCTCAGGTCCGGCAGGGGGCTATGGCAACCTGGTCATCGTCGAACATCCCGGCGGCTACACGACCCATTACGGACATCTCAACGCCTTCGCGACCACCACCTACATCGGTGCCGAGGTACGTCGAGGGCAAGAGATCGGCTATGTCGGCACGACGGGATTATCGACGGGATATCACCTGCACTTCGAGATTCGCCTCAACGGCGCCTATCTCGATCCTCTGGACCCCAACCAGCCGTTTGCGCTGTGGACACTGAGGAAGAGCGACTACATTCCGCTGGTGCGACAGATCCTGATCTCCAGCACCACCCTGATGGCGAGCGAGACGGGTTCACGCAGCGGCACGCCGTGACGACGCTCGAGCGCGCCGGGCCGGTCGCGACAGCGATCACCTGGAAAGTGCGTTCAGCTTCTTGCGCATCTCGGTCAGCTTGGTGAGACTGGCCAGGGTCTTCAGGGCCTCTCTGAGAGGTTGCAGCGGATAGCCACCGTACTGCCCACCTTCCTTGATGTCGTTGGTCACGGTCGATCGACCGGCCAGCTCCACATTGTCGGCAAGCGTCAGGTGTCCTGCCACCACGGAGTTGCCGCCCGTCACGAAATTCCGGCCTATCTTGGTGGAACCGGCCATCATGAACCCGGCCGTGTAGAAGCCGTTTTCGCCGAGGTCGCAGTTGTGCGCGATGTGGCAGATGTTGTCGATCTTGACGCCGGAACGCACCACGGTTGCCGTCAGCGTCGCGCGGTCGATGGCGCAGTTGCTACCGATCTCGACGTCATCGCCGATTCGGACGATCCCAATCTGAGCAATCTTGACGGGCTTGCCGTTCGCATCGCGGGTATAGGCGAATCCGTCGCTTCCGATGCTGGTATGGGGATGAACCTCGCAGCGCTCGCCAAGCTCGCAGCGCGCGCCGACGAACACCTGCGGGTGCAGCGTGCTGCCCGCACCGACGCGAGCATCGTTCTCGACGACCGTATGAGCCCCGATCCGACAATCATCACCGATGACCGCGCGCGCGCCGATCACGCAACAAGGGCCAAGCCGCACGCGTGCACCGATCTGTGCCGTCGGATGCAAGACTGCGGTCGGATGATGATCGCCCCACTGCTCGAATCGCTCCGCCTTGCCATCGAAGTGCCCGAGCAACTGCCCCATACCGGCACGCACGTGCGAGACTGCAAGAAAACACACGCCTTCATCGCGCGGCTTGAAGTTCGCTGCCAGTGAGGGCCCGAGCACGATGATGCCGGCCTCGCGCTCGAGCGCCAACGAAAGCTGCTCCGGCGCATCGCAGAACACGAGACATCCCGCGGTAGGTTCCTCAGCGGAACGGCACTGAGTCACGACCCGATCGAGATCACCCTGCAGGTGTCTGAAGAGTTTCGAGGGATGATCGACGATGGCACGAGCGGTGAGCATCAGACACTCCAGCCGGCTGACGTGCCGGATTCAGATCGGGACCGGCGATCTCACGGTGGCGCTCAGGCGCTCGTGAGCGGAGCAAGTTCCACAGGAACCCGCGCCGTGATCTCGCCACGCCAATCGAGCCACGCATGATTGGCATAGTCGTAGAGCTTGCAGGCCTTCACGCATTGCCGATAGCGCCGCCAGTTCAGCCGATAGGTCAGCACGTCGCCAAGGTGCAGTTCCTTGAGACGCGCCTGCGCTTTTCTGAGCCCGAACATCGAGATCCGTGGGTTCACATGATGGGCGTTGTGCTCCATGATGCCGTGCATCAACCAATCCAGACCCAATGGCAGGTGCACGTTGGCGGTGGACGTGAGATACGCACGCGCACGCTGCCAGTCCTGGCGCTTCTGGAACCAGGCGATGGTCGGATGCGTGTGATGGACGAACACCACAAAGCCCATGATCATGTTCCAGAGCGCGAACGGTAAGAGCACCGCCATGATCAAGAGCAGCGAGAATGACTGCTGGGTGTGACGCGCCACCAGTAGCACGACCGACACCCAAAGCATCGCGCCGACGGTGACGATGACACTATCGACCTTGTACTGGACGCGACCGGAACCGATTTCCTTGCGGGTCGCGAAATAGAGCTTCTTCCACCAGAGCTCGAGAAAATAATAGAGCCCGCAGCCGAACCCGGAACGGTAGATGCGCTCGAGCCAGCGCCGAAACGGCGAGAGTTGATCAAACTCCGCCTTCGAAAAAGGCGTCCAGACCTGATCGCGACCCTTCAAATTGTTGAAGCCGTGATGCGCGACGTTATGACCGACATCCCACAGGCTGAATGCCGTCATCGACGGCAGGAACACGAGACGCCCGACGAGTTGATTGAGGAGGTTCTGCGAGAACAAGCTGCCGTGACAGGCGTCATGCCCGAGCAGGAAAAGCCTGACAATGGCGCCACTGATCAGCACACTGCCCACGATCTTCCAGATCAGCGCGTGCGCGAGCAGCGCAAGCGCGGATGAGAGCCCGAAAAACACCAGATCCGCACCGACCGCCAACAGCGGCTGCAGCGTGCCGGTCACGGGCACAGAGGCCAACAAGGCCTTACGGTCAGGTACGACTCCCCTCATGAGGGAAGCCTAGCAGTAAACCGAGGGCACTGTCCTGCTCGCCGATGCAAAACGCCCCCGACGAGCGGTGCATCAGCGTTCCGCGAACCGGTCGGTGGCACTGACAAGCTCATGAATCATGCCCGTCTCGAAGGCGGAGTGGCCGGCATCGGCAACAATACGCAAGTCCGCCTCAGGCCACGCCCGATGCAGCGCCCAGGCACTCGTCATCGGACAAATGACGTCATAACGGCCCTGGACAATGACGCCCGGGATCTTCTTCAGTCGCCGCGCTTGCTCGAGAAGCTGCGCATCCGACTTCAGGAAACCACGATTGATGAAATAGTGACACTCGATGCGCGCGAAAGCGGCGGCGTAATCAGATTCTCCGAACTGGGCGACATAGTCTTCATTGAGATGCAGATAGCTTGTCGCCCCCTCCCACACCGACCACGCACGCGCCGCCTTCGCAAGGACCGCCTTGTTGCGCCCCGTGAGGCGCCG